>Ga0308175_100002119_pt1 | contig 13531 bp, 8 predicted proteins | sample PhyCR1_3_FD_203893 | JGI IMG/M metagenome (GOLD analysis project Ga0308175, IMG submission 203893) | Soil microbial communities from UC Gill Tract Community Farm, Albany, California, United States - DLSLS.C.R1 | ecosystem: Environmental > Terrestrial > Soil > Agricultural land | place: USA...
CAGGGTAGTCTCGCGCCGAGATCGCCATCACCATCGCCCGTCCCATTCCCGGCCAGGCAAATACGCTCTCCACGAACACCGATCCCGCGACCACCCCCGGCAGGGAGAGGGCCAGGAGAACGACCAGCGGTGGCAGTGCATTCGCAAGCACGTGGCGGCCGTACACCGCGCGAGACGGAAGGCCCTTCGCCCGCGCCGTCCGAACCCATTCGGCGCCCGCGAGGTCCGCGACCGTACTCCGCGCATAACGTGCGATGCCCGCGGCGCCCACCGCCGCGAGGACCGTCACCGGCAGCACGGCATGTCGAACGACGTCGACCAACGCGGACCACCCCGTCTCCACCCCGGCCGGGTCGCGAATGCCGAACGCGGGCAATCTCAGCGCGGGTGGCAACCCCCACACCGTCGCGCCATACGTGAACACGGCAATGAGCGACAGCGCGAGCCAATAGCTTGGTGCGGCATAGATCGCCGTTGTCGCGAACGTGAGCGCCGGGTCCACCACGGTGCCTCGGCGCGTCGCCTGCAAGGTCCCGATCGCGACGCCCACGACGAACGTCAGCACCAGCGACGAGACACCGAGACCGAGCGACACCGGCAGCGCTTCACGGAGGACTCGAGTGACGGGGCGACGCTGGGTGAAGCTCTCCCCGAGGTCGCCGCGCAGCAGGCCGCCCATCCACTTTGCATATTGCACGGCGATCGGCGCATCCAGCGCCAGCTCGGCGCGGAGCCGGGCCGCGTCCTCGGGCGTGGCGGTGGGCGGCACGAGGAGCGCCGCCGCGTCACCCGGGGCAAGCCTGACGAGAACGAACGTGAGCGTGACGACGAGCCATAACAGGACGAACGCTGCCGCCAGGCGACGCATGAGGGTACGCACACAAGGATGATGCGCCTCAGCCCGCGCGCGTCAACGCTGGCAGCGCTGCTCGTCGGTGCAACGGTTGCTGCGTCATGCGGCGCGCCGACGCGCGCGAGTGACACCGTCGTCTACGCATCCGGCGCCGACCTCGAGTCAGCGAACCCGCTGGTCACGGTTCACCCGCTCTCGCGTCAGATCCAGCGCTTCGCACTGCTCGTTACGCTCGCCCGGTATGACAGCGTACTCGTGCCACAGCCGTACTTCGCGTCGCGGTGGGACTGGAACAGCGCCGGCGACGGGCTCACGTTGCACCTGCACTCCACCCTCAAGTGGCATGACGGCGAGCCAACGACGGCGCGCGACGTCGTCTTCACGATCGACGCGGCGCGCGACCGCGCCACCGGGTATCCACGATACGGCGACCTCGCGAGCATCACCGAGACGCGCGTCGTCGACGACTCGACGGTTGAGCTCCGGTTCTCGTCCGCGCCGCCCGGATTCCCACCAGTCCTCGCCGAGCTGCCGATTCTTCCGGCGCACCTGCTCGCGACCGTGCCACGTGCGGACATGCGGCGCGCCGCATACAACACGAACCCGGTCGGCAACGGGCCGTTCCGTTTTCGCACGCGTGAGGCGGGTCGTCGCTGGGTGTTCGAGCGCGCTCCTGATTTCCCGTTGGAGCTCGGAGGCCCGGCGAAGCTTCGTCAGCTCGTTGTCGCCGTCGTCGACGAGCCGACGACGAAGTTCGCCGGGCTGGTGAGCGGTGAGCTTGCCGTTGCCGGCATTGCGCCAACAATGGCAGCGCTCGCGGCGCGCGATCCATCGTTGCGCGTGGTCTCGTATCCGGTGCTCCTCTCGAACGGCATCGTCTTCAACGCCTCACGCGCACCCTTCGATGACGTCCGTGTTCGCAAGGCAATCTCCGCGGCGATTGACCGCAAGCGCATTATCGACGCGGCGCTCGCGGGGTACGCGACTCCGGCATACGGGCCGGCGCCTCCCGACAATCCGCTCGCGCTCGCGCAGGCGGCGCCTTCGGTCGGCGCAGCTGACTCGCTCCTCGACGCCGCCGGCTGGAGCCGCGCAGCCGATGGCCGCCGCACGCGAGGCGGAAAGCTTCTCGCGTTCACCCTGCTCACGGTGGGCAGCGGAGACAACGCCGTCGAGCAGTTGCTGCAAGCCGACCTGCGCGCCCATGGCATTACGATGGAGATTCGGCAGCTGGAGTTCGGCGCGTTTCTCTCGGAAGCGCGTGCGACGCCGAAGCGCTTCGACGCGTTGTTCACCGGAATCCCGGGCGACCTGTCGCTCTCGTATCTTGCGGCGATGTTCGACTCGAAGCTGTCCGGCGGAGCGCTGGACTACGCCGGCTTCCATACGCAGCAGCTCGACGTGGCATTCGAGCGGGTTCGCGCCGCGCGAACGCACGACGCGCTGGTCGCTGCGTGGCGCGTGGTGCAGCAAACACTGGATGCCGAAACGCCGGTGGCATGGGTCTACCATTCGCGCGGCGTGCAAGGCGTTACGGCTCGGCTGAGCGGCGTACGCATGGATCTCCGTGGTGAGATGCCCACTATCGCCGACTGGCGTCTCGCCGGGGCTCGCTCCGGCCAGTGACCGTCCTGCTTCACGCTGCAGATCTCGACGCGCGTCGACAGGCGGCGCGTGGGCCGCTGCATGGGCTCGCCGATTCGCTCGCGCAGGATCTCGAGCCGCTCGTGGGAAGGGAATTATTCATCCCTTCGGAGAAGGCACACATGACGCGTCGTGGCGGCCGATGCGAGCGGGATGGGACGATGCTCGAGTTCGACCCATGGTCGCCGCGCGCTCATCGCTGCCCGAAGTGCGGCGCGGTCTTCGACGACGACGCGCACTACCGCTGGTGGATCATGTGGTACCAGCTCTGGCTGGCCGAGCGCGCCGTACATGCCGCGACGTTGTTTGCCCTTCGAGGCAACGTTCGATACGGCGACCTCGCGCGGTCGGTGCTGGCAGCGTACGCCGGTCGGTATCTCGACTATCCGAACAAGGACAACGTGCTCGGGCCCACGCGGGTCTTCTTCAGCACGTATCTCGAGTCGATCTGGTTGCTGCAGCTGATAGTCGCGCTCGATCTCGTCGAGATGGCGGATGGCTCGGCGTCATCCGCGCTCGGCGCCACGGTACGCGATCGACTGATTGAGCCGAGCGCGACGCTGATTGCCGGCTACGATGAGGGTTTATCGAACCGTCAGGTCTGGAACAACGCGGCGCTTCTCGCGGCCTCTCGTGTGCTCAATGGCCGCCCGGACGAGACGGCGCTCCGCGGCCCGTCCGGTCTCGTCAGGCATCTAACCGAGGGTCTCCTCGCGGACGGGACGTGGTATGAGGGGGAGAACTATCATCTCTTCGCGCACCGTGGCCTCTGGTACGGCGTGGCGATCGCTGGCGTTGCCGACGTGACGCTCGATTCCGCTCTCGTTGCCAGATTCGATGAGGCATTCGCCACGCCGTTCGTCACCGCGCTGCCTGATTTTACGTTCCCGTCTCGTCGCGACTCGCAGTATCGCGTGTCGCTGCGTCAGTGGCGGTTCGCCGAGCTCGCCGAGCTGGGCGTCGTTAGGCGGCCGGACGATCAGCGATTGACCGGTGCGCTTTCGACGTTGTACGATGGCACCGTACCGCGCGGCGACACGGGTCGCTCGCGTTCGACCGCGGAGGCCGAGCGAAACACACCAGCGGTGGGGCTCGACCGCGCGGACCTCGGCTGGCGTTCGCTCCTGTTCGCCGGCCCCACGCTGCCTCCACTGAGTCCATCGCGCCCGCGGTCGGCGCTGCTCGCGGAGCAGGGCTACGCCATTCTGCGCCGCGACGCCGGTAGCCTGTATGCGGCGCTCGACTACGGGCACTCGGGCGCGGGGCACGGCCACCCCGACCGACTGAACTTCGTGCTCGTCAACGGCAACGATCGATGGCTGGATGACGTCGGGACGGGATCGTACGTCGATCCATCGCTGCACTGGTACCGCAGCACGCTCGCGCACAACGCGCCACTCGTCGACGGTCGCTCGCAGGAACGCGTGCACGGCGAGCTCGTCGCGTACGAGGATCGCGGCGACGTCGGCTGGGTTCGCGCTGTGGTCGAAGGCGTAGCACCCGGCGTCGTGTTCGAGCGGACGCTCGTGGCGATGCCGGACTACGTGCTGGATGAGCTCAATTGGCGCGCGGACCGCCACGTGCAGGTGGATCTCCCGTTTCACGCGGACGGCGAGCTCGTTGGCGTCGCGCCATGGGCGAGCGCCGATCCCAACGGCAGTTCTGGCTTGGAGGACGGATTTCGCTTTCTCGCGGACACCGAGACCGCAACCGCCTCGGGAGACGTTAGGCTGCAGGCGCGTCTCGGGCGCGCGACCGCCGACGCGTGGGTCATCGTCGACGTGGCGAGCGCGTGGTGGCGCGCCACCGCGTTCGGGCCGCCAGGCTCGGGGCCTCGACGGTTCTACTTCCTTCGGATGACTGGCGAGAGTGGACGAGTTGTGAGCGTGTGGGACGTGCATGGTGCCGTCGAATCGATCATCCGCCAGGAGCACGGGGTTACCGTGCAACTGCGCGACGGTACCCGTCACCACCACCGTGGCGGCGACCGAAGCTGGCGCGTTTCTATCGCCGCGACCGATGGCACCGCGACCATGAGGCTAGGTGGCGCTCGCGAACGCGTCGCGGCCACCGCCAAGCGCACCGCCGCCGCGCGTGAGCCGTTGGTCATCCCGCGAACGCACGACGCACCCGGCTCGGTCACTCGCCTGAGTCTTCGCCTGTCCGAGTCGTGCTACCGCCGTTCCGAGGTTGCGTGGTCAGCCGCCGGAGCCCCTCGTGCGACCGTATCGCTGTGGGCCGACGGACACGACCTTTGCGTGCTCGTCGACGTCGAGAAGCCCGACGTCTATTTCGTGCCGCGCACCGACTCGAACCCGCTCGACAACGAGAACCCCGACACGAACAGCGATGGGGTTCAGTTGCATGTGATCATTCCGGCGACAACGCGGAGTAGCACAGCGTCACGCGAGCTGAATTGGCTGCTCGTTCCCGAGCTCGGCGGAAATCACGTTCGCGTCAGCGCACGAGCGGTCGGGGGCGTTGCCCCCGCATTGCGCGCACACTGGGAGCCTACGGCTCGAGGGTACTCCGTTCGCATGGCGTTGGATCTCTCCGCGCTCGGCGCGGACTTCACGAAATCCTTGAAGCTCGGCGTCGTGGTCAACGAGATGACGCCTGATCGCGAGCGTCGCCGCGGTCAGCTTGTGCTGGGCGGACGTTCTGGAGAATTCGTTTACCTCCGTGGCGACCGTCTGGCCGCCGACGACCTACTCGATTTTCGCATTGCCGATGACTGATTCCGTTCTCGCGCAGGTGCACGTCGTCTTGTACGAGCCCCAGAACCCGATCAACATCGCCGCAGTCGTTCGCGCGATGAAGAACATGGGCGTCAGCTCGCTGCGTCTCGTCCGGCCTGTCGAGTACGACCCGTATCGCCTCGAGGGCATCGCGCACGACACGAACGACATCATCGAGCGCATTCAGACCTTCCCGGACCTCGACTCGGCGCTCGCGGACTGCGTTCATGTGGCGGCGTACACGGCGCGGCGGCGCGCCGCGAAGTGGATCTTCACGGATCCGCGCGGGTCGGCCGCGGACATTCTCGCGGCGACACGTCATGGTCCCGCGGCGATTCTCTTCGGGCGCGAGGACAAGGGGCTCCCCAATGACGCTCTGGATCGCGCGCGGACCGTCGTGAACATTCCGACCACGGATCACGCTTCACTGAACCTCGCGCAGGCTGTGCTCGTGGCGCTCTACGAGCTGCACCTGGCGGCCGGCGATGCGACACGCGTCATCGGGCCGCCGCGCGACGAGGCCCCACCGGCAACGAGCGAGCAGTACGAGCGATTGTTCGCCAACGCGTCCGAGGCGCTGGAGATCATCGCCTTCTTCAAGACTCGCTTTCCCGAGCACATCATGCGTAGTGTTCGGTCGTTGGCGTTTCGGGCAAACCCGGACGCGCGCGAGATCGAGCTCATGCGCGCGATGGCGATCGAGGTCGTGCGTGCAACGGAGCGCGAGCGGAAGCAGCACGCCGCGGCGCTCGAGCGCGCGCTGAGCACGGGCCCCTCGGATGCCTAACGCTACCGCGATGTCCTGTTCCCCGTTCCCGGTTCCCACCGTACGGTCATGAAATTTTCTCGCTTATTTGGCAAGTCCGAAGAGCCGCAACCGCCCGAAGAACCCGAGCAGCCGGACGCCGAGGCCGTCGCTGATGACGGCGCCGGTGATGGCGATGGCTTCGAAGGCGTTCCCGAGGGCGATTCCGACGAGAACCTCGATGAGCAGTGGCGGGGCCGAGCTGCCGACGTGATCCCCGGCGGCGCGTCCACCGGCAGCAAGCGTCCCGCGGGATTGTATGGCGAAGGCACCGCGTTCGGTCCCACGCATTACACGCGTGCGTCCGGCTGCCACATCACGACTGCCGGCGGCCTCACGCTCATCGACTGCACGATGGCGCTCGGAAGCGTCGCCCTTGGGTATGGCGACGAAACCGTCACGCGCGCTGTGCTCAACGCGGCGGCGCTCGGCAACGTGGCCGGGTTGTCGCACACGAGTGAAGTCGACATTGCCGACCGCCTGTGCGACATCATCCCGTGCGCCGAGCAGGTGCGCTTTCTCAAGAGCGGTGCCGAGGCGGTGTCTGCCGCCGTGCGCATCGCGCGCGCGTATACCGGGAAGAGCAAGGTCGTCGCGTCGGGCTACTTCGGCTGGCACGACTGGGCGAACGACGCGCTCGGCATTCCCGTCGGCGCGCGGGCAGATGTACTGCGGGTCCCGTTCGATGACGTCGCCGCGCTCGAGCACGCGTGTCAGCAGGCCGGGTCCGACCTCGCCGCGATTCTGCTGGAGCCGGTCGTCGAAAAGCTGCCGTCGCCGGAATGGCTCGCGGCAGCGCGCAGACTGTGCGACGCGCAGGGCGCCGTGCTCGTGTTCGACGAGATGAAAACGGGCTTTCGTCTGCGGCCGGGTGGCTATCAGGAGTACGGGAGCTTCGAGCCGGATCTCGCGGCATTCGGCAAGGCGATGGCGAACGGGTTCCCGATCGCCGCGGTTGTCGGCCGTGCGGCGGTCATGGAGGCTGCTGCCAATACGTGGATCTCTTCGACACTCGCGGGCGAAGCGACGGCGCTCGCCGCGATCGCCGGCGTACTCGAATGGCACGACAAGACGGATGTCTGTGATACGCTCTGGAAGACCGGTGAGGAAATGATGGGCGCCGTCAACCGAGCGATCGCCGCCAGCGGCGCGGAAGGCGTGAGCGTCGACGGGATTGCACCGATGTGGTTCCTGCGGTTCGACACGCCCGCACGAGAATCGCGATTCCTCGAGTTAGCCCTGGAGGAGGACGTGCTGTTCAAGCGCGGGGCGTACAACTATGCGGCGATCGCGCACGACGAGGAGACGCTGATCGACATCGAGCACGCCGCGAGCTCGGCGTTCGTTCAGCTCGTCGAGGAGACGCAGAACTGATGGCGGAGACCGTGCCGCTGGCGGGTCCGGGTCCGCTCATCGATGTTCACGCTCACTTCTTCTTCGAGGGCTGTGGCCGCGCGGAATGGGAGGCCCTGAATCAGGCGCGGTTCCGCGCGGGCGATCGTATCGGGATCTCGATTCACGTCGCGTCGATTCTCGGCTCGTGGGGACGGTTTTCCCCGACGTACTTCGCGTCGCCTTCCGACACGACGCGCGGCAACGACGCGATGCAGGCCATCGCCGAGCAGCATCCCGATCGCGTTCGGTGGTACGTGGCGGTCAACCCTAACGACACGGCGTTCGCGCTCGAGGAGATCGATCGCCGTGTGGACGCCGGCGCCATTGGAGTGAAGCTTGCCGCCGCACGACGCGCCGATGACGCGCTCCTGGATCCGATCGCGGAACGCGCAGCGGGCAGCGGCCTTCCGATTCTGCACCACATCTGGCAGCACCGCCGCCGACACTGGCCAGGTCAGGACGCGAGCGACGGCGCGGACCTCGCGCGCCTCGCCGTCAGACATCCGAAGGCGAGCTTCATTCTCGCCCACATCGGCGGGGGCGGCGATTACCGTCACACGTTCGCCGCCGTGCGCGACGTGCCCAACATCTACCTCGATCTCTCCGGCAGCGGCGTCGACCGGGGGATGCTCGACGATGCGTACGGCGCCGTGGGAGCGAAGCGCCTGCTCTGGGGCGCCGACATCACGCTGTGCACCGGCCTGGCGAAGCTGTGGGCGCTGGAGGTGATCGGACTAACGACCGAGGAGTTGGCGGACGTGAGGTGGCGAAACGCAGTGCGAATTTTTACTCGCCTACAGTGGGAACCGGGAACGCGGAACCGGGAACAGAGACTCCTCGGAGGTACGGTTCCCGGTTCCCACTTCCCGGTTCCCTCCAAATGATCGACACCAACGCCTACATCGGCGGTTACCCCTTTCGCTACATTCCGCACCCGGAACCCGCGATTCTCTCGCGCGTGCTCGAGCGCGAGGGGCTGGACGGTGCTTGGGTTGGCCATTTGCCGTCCGCGTTCTATCGCGATCCCGCTCCCGGCAACGACGAGCTCTTTGCCACGCTCGCGTCGCATCCTACCCTTCGCCCGGCACCGTGCATCCGTCCGGATTGGCCCGGCTGGGAGCGCGCGCTCGCGTCGGCGATCGACCACGGAGCTCCGGCGATACGCGTGTACCCTCCCCAGTGGGGACTCGGCGCTGATGACGCGTCCATGCGCTCGTTATGCGGTGCGTGCGGCGAGTCGGGGGTGGCCCTCGTGTTCACCGCGCGGTTCGAGGACCTGCGGCAGCGCCATTGGATGGACCAGGCCGGAGACCTGAGCGCCGCTGCCGTTCGCGCTGTCGCCCGCGGCAATCACCGCACGCGCATCGTCGTGTGCTCAGCAGGGCGGGGCACGATCGAGGAAGTGCATTGGGGTCTGACCCCGTCCGAGCGCGACTTCGTGTTCTGGGACATCTCATGGATCTGGGGCCCGCCGGAGGATGAGCTGGCGCTGCTCCTTCGCACGATGGGCGCCGACCGCTTCGTTTACGGGACCGCCTGGCCGCTGCGTCTCGCGCAGACACCGCGCGCGAACCTGGCGCTCCTGCCTGACGAGTTGAAGGACGTGCAGCTCGCCGATCCATCGAGTTGGTGAGGTATGACCAACGGGCGTTTCGATAGTGGCCCCAACGCCCATTGAAGATCTTCGCAAAAAGCTTCTACGTCGGAGCTTGCGTCATGTCCCAGGGCTTGTCATACTTCCGCACTTGGCGGGGCCTTGTGAAAATCTTCACAAGGCCGACGACCGCGCTCGGAATTCAATCCTCGGTCCTCCTCGATGACCAGCAGGCGAAAGTGGGCGCTCGTTCCGGGGTTCGTTGCACTGGCTGGCGCCGTCTCCTTCCTCTCTGCGTATAGCGGCGCCTCCTCCTCGCAGAATTTCACCCCCGAACAACCGATCAACTTTCCGCACCCGACGCACGTCCAGAAGCTCGGGATGAACTGCCTGTACTGCCATTACGCGGCGAACAAATCGCCGGACCCAGGACTTCCTGCGGTCGGCACGTGCCTCGGATGCCACAACCAGATTGAAGTCGGTCCGAACCGCCCGAAGATCGACAGCGTCCCCGCGCGCCAGAGCGCCGAGATCAAGAAGCTGCTCGATAACTACGCCGACGCGAGCGGGAAGCCCAAGAAAGCGATCCCTTGGGTTCGCATCCATAAGCTTCCCGAGTACGTGCACTTCCCGCACATGCGCCACGTGAACGCCGGCGTCGCGTGTCAGAGCTGCCACGGCCAGGTGCAGCGCATGCAGCGCGTCTACCAGTTCTCCTCGCTCAACATGGGCTGGTGCATCAACTGCCACGTCAACGGCTACAAGCCCGCCGACGCGGTGCGCAACACCGAGGGCTATCCGACTGCTGCGGATGACGCCCTGCCGCCCAAGAAAGCTCGCTACGATTGCAGCGCCTGCCATTACTGATTCGAGATCAGCTCACATGACCGAACCCGCGGGGTCCGCAGGCGTCAAACGCCGCGACTTCCTCAAGGTCCTGGGCGCCGCAGGCGCCGTCACGACCACCGTCGGATGCTTCCAGGAAGACGTCGAGAAGCTCATCCCTTATCTCGTCTCACCTGACGACACCGTTCCCGGTGTTTCCACGTACTTCGCCACGACGTGTCGCGAGTGCGCCGCCGGGTGCGGCCTCATCGCGGAGACGCGTGACGGCCGCGCGATCAAGCTCGAAGGCAACCCGACGCACCCCGTCAACCACGGCGCGTTATGCGCCCGTGGTCAGGCGTCGCTGCAAGGGCTCTACAATCCGGACCGCTATCGTCACCCGATGGCGCGGAAGAACGGAAAGCTCGAGCGCATAACGTGGGACGAGGGGCTCAAGACGCTGCGCGATCGGATCGCCGGGCTGGGTGCCGGCGCCGCCAACGCGGTGTTCGTGAACCAGCACGAGACGGGGAGCTTCCCCGCGTTCCTCGATCAGTGGCTCGCCGGGTATGGCATGCCGGCGCACATCGCCTACGATGGCGAAGCGCCGCACGCGGTGATGCAGGCGAACCGGCAGACGTACGGTTCCGCCTGGCCCGCGCTCGACTTCACGGCGGCAAAGCTCATCGTCGCTGTCGGCGCTGACTTTCTCGAGATGTGGGGCAGCTCCGTTGCGCAGCAGCTCTCGTTCGCCGATGCGCGCGCGAAGCTCGCCGACGCCCCGCGGTTTGTGTACATCGGCCCGCGCCGCTCACTCACCGGCCTCAATGCCGACGAGTGGGTCGCCTGCAAGCCGGGGAGCGAGCTCGCAATCGTGAACGCGCTCGCGGGCAAGGGCGACCTCGCGGCGGCAGCCACCGCGGGTGGCGTGGATCAGGCCGTGCTCCAGCGCCTCGCCGGAGAGATTGCCTCCACGAAGCCGAGCCTCGTGTTGTCGGGCGTGACGACCGCAAATGCGCTCGACGTCGCGCTCGCGGTGAACGCGCTCAACCAGGCCGCCGGGAATGTCGGCATCACGATCAAGCCGGCGGAAGCGCTCACGTCCTTCGATCGCGTCGGGTCGCCTAACGATCTGCGAGACGCCGTCCAGCGCATGGCGAGCGGCGCCGTCCAGCTCGCGATGTTCCGCGGCGTGAACCCGATCTACGTGCTGCCGAAATCGGCGCGCGTGGCCGAGGCGCTCGCGAAGGTGCCGTTCAAGGTGAGCTTCTCGCCATACCCGGACGAAACGACGGAGCTCTGCGACCTCGTTCTTCCCGACGACCACTTCCTCGAGTCGTGGGGCGATGCGGAGTCCGTGCGCGGGAACGTGTCGCTGCAGCAGCCAGCGATGGATCGCGTGTTCGACACGCGGGCCACCGCGGACGTGCTCATCGGCGTCACGAAGGGCGATCCCGCAACCGCGAGCCGCATTCCGGCGGCGGACTATCGGTCGTGGCTGATTGGACGCTTCCCGGGCGGCGCGCAGGCGTTCGGTGCAGCGCTGGCGCGCGGCATGGCCCCAGGCTCGCCGGCGCAACCCGCGGGCACTCCTCGAACCGTGGCCGCAGCGCCGGTTCCGGCTCCGGCCCCACTCGAGGGGCAGCAGGGCGACTTCTACTTCGTCGTGTATCCGTCCCCGGTTTTGGGCGACGGGCGTGCGACCAACAAGCCCTGGCTCCAGGAGCTGCCCGATCCGGTGACGAAGATCGCGTGGCAGTCCTGGATCGAGATGCATCCGACCACGGCGACGCGCCTCGGGATCGAGAACGGTGACCACATCACCGTCACCACCGCCGCCGGAACGGTCACCGCGCCCGCCTATATCTTCATGGGCGTTAGGCAGGACGTCGTGGCGATGGCGACCGGCCGCGGGCACACGGGGTACGGCCGATACGCGCAGAACGTCGGCGTGAACCCGCTCGACGCGCTCCCGGTCGCACACGACGCGAGCGGCGGTCTCGCGCTGGCCACGGTCAAGGCACGCGTCGCCAAGACGGCGGACAATTCGCAACTCGTCACCACCGAAGGCTCAGCGCGTCAGCACGCGCGTGGCATCGGCCGCGCTATTACGGTCGCGGAGCTGAACGGTCCGGAGGAAGAGGAAGTCGAACACTTTCCGGGCGACAACAAGCACGATTTCCTGCCAGGGCTTCGGTCCCCCGTCGCGAACGACGCGCAGGGTGTGTTAGGCAACCCGAAGTCGAAGGACAAGGGGATGTACGACCCCGAGCACTGGAGTGGCATGGCGAAGCGTCGATGGGCGATGGCCATCGACCTCGCGCGCTGCACCGGTTGCTCCGCGTGCGTCACCGCGTGCTACGCCGAGAACAACATCCCGACGGTCGGCGCGCCGTGGCAGGGTCGCTCGCTGCGCCCGTTTCACTCGGGCGACGGCAATGGATGGGACACGCGTCCCGGGGCCAACATCATGAAGGGGCGCGAAATGCAGTGGATTCGCATCGAGCGCTACTACGAGGGCGGCGAAGACGGCTCGTCGGATTTCGACACGCGCTTCGTGCCCATGATGTGCCAGCACTGTGGCAACGCCCCGTGCGAGCCGGTGTGCCCGGTGTACGCCACGTACCACTCGCCGGATGGGCTCAACGTCCAGGTGTACAACCGGTGCGTCGGCACGCGTTACTGCTCGAACGGCTGCCCATACAAAGTCCGCTACTTCAACTGGCACGGCTACGGCGAGCCGGCGCGTCGCCAGTACGCGTTCCCCGAGCCGCTCAACTGGCAGTTGAATCCGGACGTCACGGTGCGCGGCAAGGGCGTGATGGAAAAGTGCTCATTCTGCGTGCAGCGCATCCGTGAGGCCGAGCATCGCGCGAAGCTCGAGGGAAGAGCGCTTGTCGCCGACGAGTTCACGACCTCCTGCGCGCAGGCGTGTCCGTCACGAGCCATCACCTTCGGTGACGCTGCCGATGAGAACTGGAGCGTCGCGCGCTTGGCTGAAGACCGGCGAGCGTATCACGTGTTCGAGGAGCTGAACACCTTCACGGCGGTGGTCTACTTGAAGAAGGTCAATCACCCCGCGGGAGGCGCGCGCTGATGGCGACCATCGCTCGCCCCGGATCCGCGGCGGATCTGCCGAAGAGACCGAACGTCGCCTCCGCCAATCAACAGCTCCCCGGCGTCGTCGACTACGAGCAGGTCGATCGCGACATCGGCGGCAGTCTCACGCCCACCGCCGGCTGGTTCGGTGCGCTCGCCGTCGCGATCGTGCTGTTCCTCTGGGGCGCCGGCGCGTGGACGTACCAGATCTACTGGGGTCTCGGAAACGCCGGCTACAACCCGCCGGTGATGTGGGGCGTCTACATCATCAGCTTCGTCTTCTGGGTCGGTATCGGCCACGCCGGTACGCTGATCTCAGCGATTCTGTATCTCTTCCGCGCCGGCTTCCGCACCACGATCTATCGGTGCGCGGAAGCGATGACGGTGTTCGCCGTCATGACGGCGGGGCTCTTCCCGATCATTCACATCGGGCGCCCGTGGAAGTTCTTTTGGCTGATCCCGTACCCGAACTGGCGGCTCATCTGGCCGAACTTCAAGAGCCCGCTCGTGTGGGACGTGTTCGCCATCTCCACGTACCTCACCGTCTCGGCCACGTTCCTGTACGTCGGGCTCGTTCC
>Ga0308175_100002120_pt1 | contig 13527 bp, 7 predicted proteins | sample PhyCR1_3_FD_203893 | JGI IMG/M metagenome (GOLD analysis project Ga0308175, IMG submission 203893) | Soil microbial communities from UC Gill Tract Community Farm, Albany, California, United States - DLSLS.C.R1 | ecosystem: Environmental > Terrestrial > Soil > Agricultural land | place: USA...
GCGCCTCGATGACTTTGCGAAGTCCATTCAGGCGCTTGTCACGGATCTTGGTGACAGGATGGCGGACGTCGTGATCATGACGATGTCGGAGTTCGGCCGCACCGCGCGCCAGAATGGGAATGGTGGCACCGACCACGGCCATGCAACCGCGCTCTTCGTCATCGGCGGCGACGTGCATGGCGGCAAGAAAGTGTTCGGGCGCTGGCCCGGCCTCGAGCCGGAGCAGCTGAACGAAGGGCGGGATCTCGCCCTCACCACGGATTTCCGCACGGTGTTCAGCGAGGTGATCTCGAAGCATCTCGGCGCGCGGAAGCTGGATGCGGTGTTTCCTGGCTTCGAGAACGACAGCGCCGAGTGGCTTGGACTCATTTAGGCCGCGTTGTCATCCCGAGCGACGCGAGGGATCTGCTCTTGCGACCGGCGGCCGAGAAGCAGATCCCTCGTCGCTACGCTCCTCGGGATGACATCATTCAACTAGAATCGGAAGATCTTCTTCAACTTCCCGATCCCTTTGCCGATCGACTGGAGAATGTTGTCCACCTGAGGGATTGTCTCACCGTTGTCGACGGTCTGCGACTGGAACGGTTCCTCGTGCATCGTGCACGGAAGCTGAGGCTCGCGGCCAGGCTTGAAGAACTCGCGCTGTCGACGAGGACAGAATTCGGTGGCTAGCATCCCGGACTCCGGATCGATCACCCGCATCACCATGCCGTCGGGTACCGGGAAGTCCGCCCCCGAGCGCTCCTTCCAGCCGTTCAGATAGAAGTCCGCCCATGCGGGCGCCGCGAAGTGGCCGCCCGATGCACCGTAGGCGATGGGCCGCGGTGTGTCGTAGCCGAACCAGACGCCGGCCAGCAGTGACGGCGTGTAGCCGACGAACCAGACGTCATTCCCGTCGTTCGTCGTGCCCGTCTTCCCCGCTACGGGTCCCGTGACGCCGAGGTCGCGCAACGTGCGCCCAGTCCCATAGTCCACGACTGAGCGGAGCATCGACGTGATCTCGTACGCGTCGCGAGGATCGAGCACGGGCGCGGTCTCGACCTCGGTGCTCCAGAGCAGCGTACCATCGGGCGCCTCGATGCGTGTCACGAGACGCGGCCGCACCCTGCGACCGCCATTCGCGAACGGCGCATAGGCCGTGACGAGCTCGAGCGGGGTGACGTCGACCGCGCCTAACGCGATGGCGGGAACAACAGGAATGGGACTCACGATCCCATTGCGCCGCGCCGCCGCGATGACCGATTGCTCGCCGATGGTGCGGCTTACGCGCACGGTCGCGGCATTCGCGGAGAGGGTGAGCGCGCGTCGGAGCGTGACCTGGCCGGCGTAATTGTCGTTGTAATTTGCCGGCCGCCACACGGTGCGGCCGCTCACGACCTCGACGGGATCGTCGTCGACCATCGACGCAGGAGACAGACCCGCGATCAATGCCGCCTCGTAGACGAATGGTTTGAACGCCGAGCCGGGCTGTCGCTTGGCGAACAACGCTCGGTTGAATCCGCCGCGGACGGTCTTGTTTGTCTTCCGGCCGGGGACGAGCGCGCGGATGTCGCCACTCGCCGGGTCCATCGCGACGAGCGCCCCCTGGGCCGGCTCGGTGACGCGTCCGTAGGAATCGATCGTCTCGCGCGTGATCGCGGCCGCCTGACGGGCAACCGCACGGTCGGCCGAACGCTGGAGCGCGAAATCGAGCGTTGTGTGGACTGTCACGTCCCCGTCTTTGAGCACGTCGGGCAGCACGGAGTCGACGATCGCACGCACCGCGTCCAGCGCCGAGGGCTCATCGGCGGTGGATGGATGCCACTCGTTCTCGGCGATGCGGAGGGGCTGCTGTTCGGCGGACGCGGCGGCCGCGGTCGTGATGTAGCCCTGGTCCGCCATCAATCCGAGGACGAGGTTCCGGCGACTCACCGCACTGCGTGGATTTCGGCGCGGCGTGTAGGTGGACGGCGCCTTCGGCAGCGCGGCCAGCATGGCCCCTTCCGCGAGGGTGAGCTGATTGACGTGCTTGCCGAAGAGATCGCGGCTCGCTGCCTCGACGCCATTCATCCCGTTGCCGAGATAGATGACGTTTAGATAATGCTCAAGGATCTGGTTCTTCGTCAGCTCGCGTTCCACGAGACGTGTGATGCGAAGCTCGACGAGCTTCCGGCGAAACGACCGGCCATGGTAGCGCTCGGCGAGAAAGCTGTTGTGCACCACCTGCATCGTGATCGTGCTGAAACCCTCGCGAACGCCGAGCGATCCGACGTTCCGCACCAGCGCCCGCATGAAGCCGCGCCAATCCAGGCCGTTGTGGTCGTAGAAGCGCCGGTCCTCGGTGGCAATGAACGCTTGCTGCACGTGCATCGGCACCTCGCGCAGCTCGACGTTGACGCGGCGGACGATGGCGAGGCGACCGATAAGCCGTCCGTTTTCGTCGACGATGCGACCGCCCTCGCTCGGGTGGAAGGCACGAATCTCGGAGGGTGTGGGACAGCCGACGAAGCCACAGGTGACGAGCCAGACGTCGCTGGCGAACGCAGCGACCGTGACCGCGGCGAGCAGCGACATGCCGATCCAATGCCGCCTGACCAGTGTAGTAAACGGCAGCTTCGGCGCCTCGCGCAGGCGCTGCCGAAGGGTCGTTACCAGGGCGCGGGGAGAGAGTCTCACGCGGGTGGCGCGCTGTCAGCGCGACGTTCGAGGCATGACATTGCTACGTCGCCGCGTGTCCCTGGTTCCCGTTTGCTTGCCTGCATCGAGCTTTGCATCATCATTGTGAGAGCTATAGTCCGTAGCGCGCTATGACATATCGCACGAATCGCACGTCGATCATCGTTGCCCTCGCGTTCGGCGCAGTAGGTGCCTGCGGCCGAGAAGGCAATCGTGCCCTCGATACGAGCAGAACTGGTGCCCTCGCGCAGCCCCACGCCAGCGGGGCCGACGGCGCGACGGGCGCCAGCTCGTCCCCGACCAGCGGCACGACGGCGTCCTCGGCCGGCGACATCGCGAGGCCTGCGGGCCGTCTCGACCCGAATCACCTCGGCCGCATCCCGATCCTCGAGTATCACGTGATCGGCGGCACGAAGAACGAGCTCTATACCCGGACCGTCGAGAGTTTCCGCAAAGACCTGCAGGACGTGTACGCGCGCGGCTATCGGCCGATCACCGTTTCACAAATGCTCGACAAGGACTTCCGCGACGTCCCGCGCGGAATGTCGCCGGTGATCTTCGTCTTCGACGACGCGTCGGCGGAGCAGTTCAGCTACATCGACAATAACGGTAAGCTCGATATCGACCCAACGAGCGGCGTGGGGATCTGGCTCGATTTCCAGAAGGCGCATCCGGACTGGAAGAATCGCGCGACCTTCTGCATGCTGAACGGCGGGAGGGCCGGTCACAACTTCTTCGGCGATGGACCGAAGTTCCGCGGCCAGCACAAGCAGTGGCGACTGCAGAAGGTAAAATGGCTCGCCGATAACGGGTTCGAGCTGTGCGGCCATACGCTGTGGCACGCGATGCTCAACAAGTACTCGGATGCCGTGGTGCAGGAGCAGATCGCGCGGAACGTCATGGGCATCGATTCGGCAGTTGCCGGCTACCGCGTGCGAACCTTCGCGCTGCCCTATGGGATCTGGCCAAAGAATCGCGAGCTGGCCTGGCAGGGCTCGTGGACCGACCCGAAGACTGGCAAGACGCACAGCTACAAGTTCGAGGCAGTGCTCGAGGTCTCGGGTGGACCGGCGCGCAGCCCATACGATCCGCAGTTCAATCCGCACAGCATAACGAGGATCGAGGCGATCGGCGACGACATCAAGCACCAGCTCGACCGGCTGGACGCGACAAAGACGCGATTTGTCTGGTGAAGACGGTTGACGGTTGGCGGTGGACGGACTACCGCCCACCGTTCACCGTCCACTGCTCCGCAGCGCCTGGAGCGTCGACTCGAGCGCGAAACGTTGCTCGGGGCGGACTGCTTCCGCGAGCAGACTCTCGTAGGTGACGATCGCCAGGTCGAGCGCCGCGGGATCGTCCTCGGCGCCGGCGAGGCTGGCGGCGTTGTCGGCGAGGGCAGCGCGCGCGAGTTGATCCTGCGGAAAGCGACGCGCCACCTCGCGCCAGCGCTCGACGCGCGTCCGGAGATTCGCCTCGGATAGTGCCCAGAGATGCCAGGCGCCGCGATTGTGCTCGTCGGCCTGCCTGGCGCGGGTCGCGAGCGCGCCGACAACTTCGGCGCCGCGTCCGGTGACCCAGTACGCGTTCGCGAGAATCACCATCGCCTGCGCGTCGTTCGGGCGTCTGGCGACAATGTGCTCGTACGCCGGGATGATGACCTCGGGCATGTCGGCATAGACACGCGCCGAACGCGCGAGCTGTTCCGGATCGCTGCGCACGGCGAGGGCGCGAACGCGGTCCACCAGCGTACCGATGTTGGCGGTCACGCGATACTCTTCCACGATCTGCGCGAGATCGCGATCTGGCGCGGGAGCACTCGATTCCATGCACAAATACTACTTGCCGCGTGTCGTGGAGTCAGTCCGCCGAGCGCAATGATACCGTCAGATCAGAAGAGCTTCGTACTGCTGTTGGTGGTGGAGGAGGAAGATCGCGCGGCTTCCGTCCGGCAGCGGTTATCCTTGATTCTTCCCCGGACAACTATCGTCACAGCGAGCCTCGAGTCGCTGGCCGCAGAGTCGCTTCCGCGGGCCGACGCGGCGCTGATCGATGGGGGAGCAACGCCGCGGGCGACTGTCGAAACGGTGCGGGTGCTGCGTGCGCGCGGATTCGACACGCCGATCGTTGTCGTCACCGAGGTGCCTGACGACAGTGCCTTACGAGCGACAGCGGACTCGCTGGGTGCGCGCGCCGTGGCGCGGGCGCTCGTCGATGGCACGCCGTCGGGGCTGGCGGAGGCACTCACCGCCGCTCTCGACGGCGAGTCGGGCGTAACGGCGGAGCTCCGTCAGGCGCGACGGATCTTCGCCGCCGGACAGTCGGCGTTGTCGCTGCAGCACGCGATCAACAATCCGCTGGCGGCTCTCCTCGCCGAAGCACAGCTTCTTCAGCTCGAAGAGCTGACGGCGGAGCAGCGTGGCTCGGTGGACAGGATGGTAGAGCTGTGCAGACGGATTGTCGCTCTCGTTAGACGGTTGGACGCGCTGGCGGAGAGCTGACGTGACGAAGCGCACGCTTCTCTGTCTTCCCAGGGAACGGATTTCGGTGAAGCGGGGTTCGGCACGAAGTTCGCAGCGGGGTCCTTGCAGTGGAGGAGTAATTTCAGGGTTGCGCGGCACTGAGTAAGTGGCGATACTCGTAGGCGTCCGCCGGTACGACTGCGACGTCGTCCGCTCGGTCGCTCTGATTTTGGCGTGGCTGCCCGGATCCGCACGCAAGCGATACTCCGGTTGGCTGAGCGCCGCGCCGCATTACAGTCGCCGGCACCGCGTGAGCCGACCACGCTCCTCGCGGCAAGAGCACGCGTCGCATCGATCCCGCCACATAGCGTCGATTCCGCACTGAGAGTCCATACGGGATTCAGAGCGGTTCCGGCTGCGCGCTCTGCGCGATGTCGCGCAGCGTTGGCACACAAGCTTGATCGCGGTTTTCCGCAGGTTGCAGTCAGCCCCATCGGTTGGGCGAGCAGGCGGAGCATTCACCTTTACTCAACTATTGCAGCATGAACGAACGTCGACGTCCCCCTCGTCGCGGCCGCGGCCAGCGTCCGCAGGACCGTCCCGCCGCCGAAGGAACGGGCGAGCCGAACCCTTACCGCGACGAGGCGATCGACAGCAACGGTGTCGATGTCCCCAGTCCAAGCATCGACGCCGCCGACGAGCAGCCTGCGAGACCGCGCGCCGTCAGCACTGTCAACACCGAACGGCCGCAACCTCCTGATGCCGATGCCGCTCCGGAGAGCCGGCCAACCTCCGCATCACCGCGTGATCTCGACGAGAGCGTGCCGCGCGACGGTGGTGACGACGTGGCGGACAGCCGGCGCGACGCGCCGCGTCCCGAGCTTCATCCGCGATCGGAGAACGGATCGGTCGATGACGGCGCGGCGGGCAGCACGATGATGAACGGTGCGACCGCCCAGCCGATGTCGCAGGGCTACGGGCCACCGAATCAACCGCGGCACGACGGCGGCGGCTATCCGCCGCGAGAGCATCGGAACGGTCGCCGACGGCGCCGCGGCCGCGATCGCGGACCGCGTCGCGAGCATCAGCAGCAACCGCAGCCCCAGGCCGCGCTCGTACCGAGTGGCGACACGAAGGGCTGGTTCGAGCCATCGCGCGACGGCGGATTCATTCGACGACCGGCGAACAGCTATCTCGCCGAATCCGGCGACGCCTGGATCCCTCCGGCGATGGTGCGGCAGCTGGGCATCCGCAAGAGCGACCTCATCGATGCCGCTGTCGGGCGGGATCAGCGTGGCCGACTCACCGCGACAGAGATTCGCGCCATCAACGAAATGGACCCGGCCACGGCGGCCCGGCGCGCCGAGTTCAATTCCCTTCCCGCCTCGTACCCCGAGCGGAAGCTCACGCTGGAGACGGGTCGACCAGCGCGTGGCGGCGCAGAGCTGATTCGCCGCGCCATCGATCTGATCGCGCCAATCGGATACGGACAGCGCGCGCTGATCGTGGCGCCGGCCAGAGCGGGCAAGACGACGCTCCTCCACGGCATCACGGAGGGCGTGGCGCTGAATCATCCGAACGCTTCGCTGATCATCCTCCTCGTCGACGAACGGCCCGAAGAGGTGAGCGAGGCCATCTCGTGGGGAGTCGGAGAGGTGGTCGCGTCCAGCTTCGATCAGCCCGCGGAGCGGCACGTCGAGGTCACGGAAATGGTCCTCGAGCGGGCGCGTCGTCTCGTCGAAATCGGCAAGGACGTGGTGATCGTGCTCGATTCGCTCACACGCATGGCCCGCGCGCACAACACGGCGGAGCGCGGGACGGGGCGGACGCTCTCCGGTGGTCTCGACGCGACGGCGATGGCCAAGCCGAAGGCGTTTTTTGGCTCGGCACGGGCCATCCCGGCGTCGGCGGGCGGCGGCTCGCTCACCATCATCGCGACGGCGCTCGTGGAGACCGGCTCCCGGATGGACGACGTGATCTTCGAGGAGTTCAAGGGAACGGGTAACTGCGAGATCAAGCTCGATCGTCCCCTGGCGGAGAAGCGCATCTATCCCGCGATCGACATCGGCGCGAGCGGAACGCGACGCGAGGAGAAGCTCTTCCGCCCCGAGCAGTTGGATAGCGTCTATACGCTGCGCCGCGGCCTGAGTCAGATGCCGCCGCAGTCCGCGATGGAGTGGTTGATCAAGCGCATCGCCGGTACGCCCTCCAACGACGCCCTCCTGACCGGCCTGTAAGACCGGTTCAGCATACAGAAACCGTGGGGCCGCGGCGCAAATGCGCCGCGGCCCCTTCTGTCGGCGCGAGCTTTGCTTGTCTCGTCCGCCGTCATGCGCTTTCCATATCCCGAACGCGCGCCCATAGCGCGCGTCCAGTCGTGGCAGACGTTCGCGGCGTTGCTCATGCTCGCTGCGTGCGCGGTGCCGTCATCCGCCCAATCGCAATCGCCGGCGAAAGATCCATCGCCGGAGGTCGTGCAGCTCACCGTAAAGGGCGTGAAGCACGTGGACCAGCACGACCTCGAGAAGAGCATCCAGACGCAGGCCTCGCGGTGCATCAGCCTCTTCGTGCAGCCGTTCTGCTGGATTAGCCACTCTCCCATCTTCTGGCAGAAGTATCACCTCGATCGGGACGAGTTCCGCCGTGACGTGCTGCGCATCCGCGTCTACTACTGGAAGCGCGGCTTCCGCGAAGCCACGGTCGACACTGCGATCACGCCAAAGGGCCGCGGCGTCGCCGTCACCTTCGACGTGCACGAAGGCGAGCCGACCATCGTCACCGCGCTGCGCATCGATTACGACACGACGCTTCTCACGGTGAAGCAGAAGAACAAGCTCAACCTGATGCGTGTGGGGCGGCCGCTGAATTTGCTGACCCTCGATTCGACGCGGCTCAATTTCCAGAGCGAGATGTGGCAGCGAGGATACGCCGACGCCATCGTCGATACGGCGATCGCCGTGAACGACTCGGCGCGGCGCGCTGCCGTCGCGATGCGCGTCTACCCGAACTGGCCGACGACCGTCGGCAATATCGTCGTCCTCGGTAACAAGCAGGTCGCGACCCAGACGATTCTCAACATGCTGCTGCTGCGCCCCGGCCGGCCGTTCATCCGGAACGACATGCTCGAGAGCCAGCGCACGCTCTACACGTCGAATCTCTTCCGACTGGCGAGCATCCTGCCCCCCACCGGCGACAGCATCAAGCGCATCGAGGTTCAGGTCGTGGAAGCCCCGCTGCACGACGCGCGCGTCGGCACCTCGACGGACAACGTGAATTACGTGCAGCTGGAGGCCGGCTTCTCGGCGCACAACCTCCTGGGCGGTGCGCGCCGGCTCGACATCAACACGTCGTTCGGCAATCTGCTCGCGCCGACGCTGAATGGGTGGGGCCCCTTCGCGCTGGATACACGGCTGAAGGATCTCGACAACGCGAACATCTACCTGCAGCCCACGTGGTCTGCGAGCATCGACTTCAACCAGCCTGCGTTTCTGCGCCGGCCGGCGAACCAGGCGGGGCTCGGCGTCTTTGCGCACCTCCGCTCGGAGCCGTCGATCTACATCGACCGGGGCTATGGCGTGACGGCGACGTTCACGCGCCAGATCACGGCCCGCGCGCCCGCGAGCCTCAACTATCGGTACGAGGTCACGCGCGTCGAGGCGGGTGACATCTACTTCTGCGTGAACTATGGTGTCTGCGACACGACGACGATTCGGACGCTGAAGACCCACCAGAATCTCTCACCGCTCTCGCTCACCGCGTTCATCGATCGCAGCGATCAGCCGTTCACGCCGACCAAGGGTTACGTCGCGCGTATCGATGCCGAGCATGCCTCGCGGTACACGCTCTCCGATTACCGGTACAATCGCGCCTATCTCGATGCGGCGGCGTACTGGCATCCGAGCCTACGTCCTCAGGTGGTCGCTGGCCATCTCCGGATGGGAATCGTTCGCGCGATGACGAGCTCCACGGGCGATACGGTACTGCATCCGCGAACGCGCTTTTACGCGGGCGGTGCGATGTCGGTGCGCGGCTACGGCGAGAACCAGCTGGGGCCGCGCGTGCTCACGATCTCCGAGGATTCGCTCCGCGGACTCCAGGGCCACGCGCTGCCTAACGGGGGCTTCGACACGACGCGTTTCTCGCGATGTCCGCCGAACGTTCCGATCCAGAAGTGCGATCCGAATTTTGCCGTCGGTGATGCCGCGCTCAAGAACAGCCACTTCGTTCCTCGGCCGACCGGCGGTACTTCGCTCATCGAGGGAAGCGTCGAGGTGCGCTTTCCGACGGGAGTGCGACATCTGGACGCCGCCGTGTTCGTCGACGGTGCAATCGTCGGCAACTCGGCGCTCCAGGCATTCAGCGACTTGAAGAGCATTGCCGATTTCGCCAAGGGTTCCAGTGCAATTACTCCGGGCGCCGGTATTCGCTACAACTCGCCCGTGGGACCGATCCGCGTCGATCTCGGCTACAACCCGAAGCTGACCGAGAATCTGGCTGTCGTCACCAACACGAAGGTGAATGGCGAGGACAAGCTCGTGGGCCTGGAAACAGAACGCACCTACATGTCGGGGAGGAACACCTTCCTTGGCCGGCTGGTGCTTCACCTCTCGATCGGACAGGCGTACTGATGGATCCCGTCGTGCGTCGCCTCGGACGAGTGCTCCTCGGCATCGTGACGGTGCTCCTCGGCATCGTTGCGCTCGCTGGGATCGTCGTCGTCGTGTTGACTTCCACGGAGTGGGGGCACGAGCGCGTGCGACGGATCGCGCTGTCGCAGCTCCAGAGTCGCATCCATGGCAAGGCGACGATCGGCAAGATCTCCGGCAATCTCCTCAGCGGCCTCACGATTCACGACTTCGCCATCAGCGACAGCACCGGCGAGCCGTTCATCGCCGCGCAAGAGGTGAGCGCGCGCTACGCGCTCGGCGCGTTGCTCGGCAAGAAGATCTGGCTCGAGGACGTGCGGCTCGTACGTCCGTTGATCGTGCTGGATCGGCCGCCCGGTGGGAAATGGAACTATCAGCGCATCTTCGTCAGCGACACGACGCCGCAGCAGAGCACGGGTCCCGGGTTCGGCAGCTGGATCCGACTCGAGAACGTCACGGTGGTGGACGGCGACGTCGTCGTGCGGACGCCGTGGTCGCCTGGCGAAAGTCTCGCGCCCGCGGCGCGGGATTCGGTAGTTCGGAACGCGCTCGAGGGCCACGGGCGAACCATGGTGGTCCAGGCCGCGCACAGCTATGGCGGTGCGCCACCGTTCCAGAAGGTGGTCGAGCTGCGATCGCTGAACGCGTCGCTACCGATGCTGCGGCTTGCCGACCCTAACGAGAAAAATCGCTACGCGCAGGTCGCGTCGCTGCAGATGACGGCGCTTCCCTTCCGGCCACCGGCGGCGGTCGTGACGGACATGAAGGGAAATTTCAACTTCAACAACGATTCGCTCTGGTGGCGTGGTGTGCGCGCGGCCATGCCCGCGTCGCGCGTGAGCGGCGATGGCAGTTACGCGTTCAGCTCGGGCGACATGACGCTCACGATTCGCGGCGATCTGCGCTGGCTCTATCCCCGACTGCCGTCCGAAGGAGGCGGCACGCTGGACTTCGCGATGACGTGGAAGGGCGGCGTGCAGGATTACACCGCTCGGAATGCCGACGTCGCGGTCGGCGCAACGACCGTGAAGGGTGACTTCGGCATCACGATGTCCGATACCTTCGCCCTGCACGATACGAATCTGCGCTTCGCGAACTTCGACACGAAGCTCGCCGAGCAGCTCATCGCCGGATTCAAATCACCGCGCCGGGGATCGTTGACCGGGCGGGCCGCAGTGAACGGTGGCAAGAACGCGCTGCGCGTCGACGCCGACGTCGCGTTCGCCGACGCGACGACCGGAACGAGCCAGGTTGCCGCGGTCGGTGTCGTTGGCTTCGGCAACGGGGCGGTACGCGCAAACGATCTGCGCCTGCGGCTGCACCCGGTGCAGGTCGAGCTCGCGAAGGCACTCGCTGGAAGCGGCCTGCAGCTGCCGGTCTCCGGTGTCGTGACGGGAACGGCGACGGTGTCTGGCGATACGCGGACGAGACTCGCCGGGAACATCGACATCGCGCACGACGATCGCGGCTATCACTCGCAGCTCACGGGTACGGCCGCGGTGCGACTGGCGCGAAACGGCGCCGCGCCATGGATGGACGTCAACGTCATCGCCCGACCCGTGTCACTCGCGGAGATCGGGCGATTTGCGCCCTCGATCGGATTACAGGGGAGCGCGGTGGGGCCGGTGCGACTCACCGGCTCGCTCGCGAATCTTGCCGTCTCCTCGGACTTGCGTCTGCCCGATCGCGGCCGTCTCGTGGCGCGTGGAACGGTCGGTCTCACCGGCCCGACGAAGCGCTACGATCTCGCGGTCGGTATGTACGTCCTCAACCTGCACACCGTGCTCGCGACTGGGCCAGTGACGTCGCTGACGCTGACGGCGCGGGCACAGGGCAGCGGCTTCAGTCCCGCGACGATGAACGCGACGTTTGCGGCCGACCTGGCGGCGGGTTCGCGATGGGACAGTCTCGCCGTCGACAGCGGCTCGGTGCGTGTCGCGGTCAACAATGGACTCGCGACGATTCAAAAGTTGCAGCTCAGCGGCGCGTACACGAACGTCGACATCCACGGATCGTTCGGTCTCGTTGCGAACCGCACCGGCACCGTCTCGTACATCGTACAGATCGATTCGCTCAGCGCTCTCGATCGCCTACTGCCGCACACCACGCCCGACACGGGCTCGTACCGCCCGCGTCCCGCGGTGGTCGCCAGAGCCGTTAGGCGCGCCCGCGCCGATTCGACGCGCATTGCCCGCCGAACGGAAATCGAACGGCTCGCCACGGGGCGTCCATTGCCGACGCTCGTCGTCGACACGCCAAAGGCGACGCCGATCGCGCTCAAGGGAACGGCGCGCATCGCGGGCCAATTGACGGGCAATCTGCAGCGGTTCGATACGCGCGGACGACTTGGCGCGGCCGCATTGGACGTGCATGGAATCGCGGCGGACACGATCATGGCCATGTTCGCGTGGACGAATGCGCGCACGCCAGCTTCGCAAGTCGCCGTTGGGTTGGCGGGGAAGAATGTCGTCGCCGCCGGCTTCGCGTTCGACAGCCTGCAAACCAATGCAACGTTCCGGTTCCAGGATCGCGGTGGCCGTGTCGAGCTGGCGGTGCGCCAGGGCGACGAGCGCGACTACGGCTTCAAGGGTGATTTCTTCGTGCGACCAGACAATCGCGAGCTGCGCATCGCCAACATGCAGCTTCGATTCGATACCACCGTCTGGCAGGCGACGCATCCGGCGAGCATCCAGTCACGACCGACGGGAATCGCCGTGCAGAATCTCGAGCTGCGCAGCGGCGCGACGAGCCGCATCTACGCAAACGGATTGTTGCCGTCGAATGGCGTCGGCAATTTCCAGGTCGCGATCGACAACTTTCAGGTCGGCGACGTGCTCGACATTCTGCAGAGCGACATCGACCTGAAGGGTTTCGTCACGCTGCACGGAAGCATGCAAGGCACGATGGCGGCGCCACGGCTCCGAGGCGCGTTAGGCCTGGTCGATGCCGTTTACAAGGGAGACACGGTCCCCGAGCTGCACGGCACGTTCGGATACGAGCGGCGCGCGCTCACGGCGCATCTCGACCTGCTCCGACGCGGTGGTACGCCGATGGCCACCGTTGCGGCGAACCTGCCGATGAACCTCGCGTTCTCGGGTGTGACGGGCTCGCGCCTTTTGCCCGGACCCATATCCGCCGATCTCACAGCGGATAGCTTGCCGCTCGAGCTTGTGCCGGCGTTCACGGGGGTCGTCACGGACGTGCATGGCCGCGCCGCAGCGCAGGTTGCGTTGCGGGGAACGTTCGATAACCCAAAGGTTGCCGGCGCGCTGATGCTCAATCACGGAACGGTTCGACTCGCGCCGACGGGGATGTATGTCGACAACCTCGCCGCGTCGATCCGCATGGCGAACGATTCCGTCCGCATCGATTCGCTCGTCGGGCGCTCCGGCCGCGGCACGGTGAGCCTAACGGGAGGGCTGCGCGTCGCGAGCATTCGCGATCCGAGCTTCAATCTCTTCCTCGTGGCGCACAACGCCGAGGTCCTGGACAACGAGCGCGGGCGGCTCAACGCCGATGCGGGACTTCGGTTCACGGGACCGTTGGCGCGCCCGTATCTCAGCGGCCAGGTCCAGGTGACGAGCGGCGTCATCCAATTCAATCCGTCGAGCCAACACGTTATCGGCGCCGGCGATCCGGACCTGTTCAATGTCGTGAAGGACACGGCGATGATGCAGGACCCGCAGCTCTTTCCGACCCCGTCGCCGATTCTCAAGAACATGCGCGTCGAAGTCGCGCTCGGCATCAGCCGCGATACGTGGGTT
>Ga0308175_100002121_pt1 | contig 13526 bp, 12 predicted proteins | sample PhyCR1_3_FD_203893 | JGI IMG/M metagenome (GOLD analysis project Ga0308175, IMG submission 203893) | Soil microbial communities from UC Gill Tract Community Farm, Albany, California, United States - DLSLS.C.R1 | ecosystem: Environmental > Terrestrial > Soil > Agricultural land | place: USA...
AAGCGCGCCAAAGCGCCGCTCGTTGCGTGGCGGCTGCGACGTCGCACCCCTTTCCCATGCGTCACTTTGAATCTGTAGTATGATCCACAGTATATCGTTTCAGGGACGGGACTTCAGGAGCCAACCATGCGTCGCGCCAGCATCCTTGCGCTTTCCACCGCGATCGCCGCCATCGCCTTCGCCGCCCATGCCGCGCCGGCCGCCAAGGCCCCCGCGCCCGCCGCCGACCCGACCGTGGCGCAGCCGGGCTGGAAGGCGCCCAAGACCGCCTGGGGCGCACCCGATTTCGGCGGCTACTGGTCTAACGCGACCATGACGCCGCTGACACGCAACCCGCGGCTGACGCAGAAGGGCGCGCTCTCCGCTCAGGAGGCCAAGGGCCTGGAGAAGGCCTTCGCCGACGCGCTGGAGGAAGCCGACCGTCCGACCGACCAGAAGAAGGGTCCGGGCAACGTCACCGACAAGGATTCGGCCGAAGCCAAGCTGGTGGCGATCCGTCCGGACTTCGCCGCCGCCGGTGGCGACGTGGGCGGCTACAACACCTTCTGGATCGATCCGGGCGCCCACATCATGGAAGTGAACGGCGAGTACCGCAGCTCGATCATCACGACCGAGAACGGCCAGCCGCCGGCCCGCAAGACCGGCGCACCGAGGGCGCCGGGCTTCCCGCGCGATTCCTACGACAGCTACGAAGTCCGCGGCTTGGGCGACCGCTGCATCATGGGCTTCGGCCGCAACGCCGGCCCGCCAATGCTGCCCAACGGCTACTACAACAACAGCTACTACTTCATCCAAACGCCGGAGACTGTGGCGATCCAGGTTGAACTGGTCCACGACATGCGGATCGTGCGGATCAACGGCCAGCACCGCACCGACGGCGTGCGGACCTACATGGGCGACTCGATCGGCCACTACGAGGGCAACACGCTCGTGGTCGAGACCACCAATATGCTCGAGAACCAGAACTTCATGGGCTCGTGGAAGAACCTGAAGGTGACCGAGCGGTTCACCCGCGTTTCGCCCACGCGCATCAACTACCAGTTCCAGATCGAAGACCCGGACATCTGGGACAAGCCGTGGGGCGGCGAGTACGACTTCTACCCGCTGAAGGGCATCGTCTACGAGTACGCCTGCCACGAGGGCAACTACGCCCTGCCAGCGATCCTCGCGGGCGCCCGGCGCAAGGAAAAGGAAGCGGCGGAAGCGGTCAACAAGCCAAAGGCCGGCGCCGACTAGCCGAAGGCCAACTGCCGAGAGTTGAGGGGTCCCGAGGAGCGATCCGCGGGGCCCTTTCTCTTGGCCTCAGGGCAGGCGATGACCTCGGTTTGGCCATCGGTCGACGAGCGCGACGAGACCGGGCGCGGACGGCCCCGCCGCGGCGGCCTTGAGCTCTGCGGTCATCGCCGTCAGGCCGGATCGGGGACCTTGAAGAACGGGGCCGGGTTCAGGATCTGGTTCTCCTGCTTGGCCACCAGCGGCCCGACTTCGGCGACGTAGGCCAGCCATTCCTTGTCGGTCCAGAGCTCGGCGCGGCGTTTGGCCCGGTCGTCCAGGCTGTCGTAGGCCCACAGGTGCACCACCTGGTTCAGCGGGCCCACCTCCACCGAGTAGTAGCCCACCAGGTGGCCCAGGATGCGCTTCTGCACGGCCAGGCCCTTCTCGCCATAGAGCTTGAGGTAGCGACCGGTGGCGCCCAGGGCCAAGGTGTAGGTCCGCATCTCGACGATCATCGTCCGCCCCTCTGTTTATTCAGCATTCCGCCAGATTCACGGCCAGGCCGCCCAGCGAGGTTTCCTTGTAGATCGCGCTCATGTCCTCGCCGGTGCGCTTCATGGTGGCGATCACCTTGTCCAGGCTGACCGAGTGCTGGCCATCGCCGAGCAGAGCCAGGCGCGCCGCATCGATGGCCTTCACCGCGCCCATGGCGTTGCGCTCGATGCAGGGGATCTGCACAAGCCCACCGATCGGGTCGCAGGTGAGCCCCAGGTTGTGCTCCATGGCGATCTCGGCGGCGTTCTCGACCTGCGCGTTCGTGGCGCCCAGCGCCGCGGCCAGGCCCGCCGCGGCCATCGAGCAGGCCACGCCCACCTCGCCCTGGCAGCCGACCTCGGCGCCGGAGATCGAGGCGTTCTTCTTGTAGAGCGCACCGATGGCCGCGGCGGTCAGCAGGAAGTTGCGCCGCCCTTCCGCCGTGCCCTGGTGGAAACGGTCGTAGTAGCGCAGCACCGCCGGCACGATGCCGGCCGCGCCGTTGGTGGGCGCCGTCACGACGCGGCCGCCCGCGGCGTTCTCCTCGTTCACCGCCAGCGCCCAGAGGTTCACCCAGTCCAGCGCCGAGAGGGGGTCGGCGATGGCCTTGTCGGCATTGGCGATCAGCGCGTCACGCACCTGAGCCGCGCGCCGCTGCACCTTCAGCCCGCCGGGCAGGATCCCGCGGCTGGTCATGCCGCGCTCGATGCAGCCGTACATGGCCGCGGTGACTTCATCCAATCCGGCGTCGATCTCGGCGTCCGGCCGGCGCGCGCGCTCGTTGGCCCGCATCACCTCGGCGAAGGTGAAGCCGGCCTCGCCGGCCTTCTCCAGCAACTCCTCGCCGGACTCGAACGGATAGGGGACCGCCGGCCCGGGTTCGGCCGGGGCGTTGGCGCCCATCTCATCCTCGTCGCGCACGAAGCCGCCGCCGATGGAGAAGTAGGTCTTCTCCGCGACGCGGTCGCCGTTCACGTCATAGGCCGCGAACTTCAGCGCATTGGGATGCTGCGGCAGGCGGGTGCGGCCCTCCCAGACCAGGTCGCGGGCCTCGTCGAAGGCGATGCGCTTCTTCCCCGCCAGGTTCAGCGCGCCCTCCGTGCGCGCGGCGTGCACCGCCGCGTCCGCGGCATCGGGGTCGAGGCTGCGCGGCTGGAAGCCGCAGAGCCCCAGGATCACCGCCCGGTCAGTGGCGTGTCCCTTCCCGGTCAACGCAAGAGAGGCGTAGAGCGTCACCTCCACGCGCTCGGTCTCGTCCACCAGCCGGCCCAGCCCCTCCAGAAACCGGCAGGCGGCCGTCATCGGGCCCATGGTGTGCGAACTGGACGGTCCGACGCCGAGCTTGAAGAGATCGAAGACGCTGACGTTCATGGCGCGCTGATGTAGCGGCTTCTGGCGGCGGATCGAAGGCGGGAATTTCCGTAGCTACGGATATTGACAACCTCAATTCCTGTAGCTACATTAAAAGTGACGGAGCCACCCCTTCAGAGCAGGAGACCCCTAGTGAGCAACCATCTGCCGGCGTGGAGGCCTGAGCGTGCGCATCACATACGATCAGCAGAAGCGGGAGCTGACGCTCACTAGACGTGGACTCGACTTCGAGGACGCACCCAAGATTTTCGAGGGAAGAACGTTCAGCCTGGTCGATGACCGGAAGGACTACGGCGAGAAGCGGACGGCGACCTTCGGAAAACTGAACGATCGGATGGTCGTGGTGGTTTGGACGCAAAGGGACGACGCGCATCACATCATCTCGATGAGGAAGTGCAATGAGCGGGAACAAAGGAAATATCGCGCCAGATTGGGTTGATCCCGATGACTCGCCGGAATGGACCGACGAGATGTTTGACCGCGCCGCCATTCACGACGGCGACAAGCTCATTCGACCGGCGACGGGAACGCTCACCAAGCGCGGGCGCCCGAAGCTCGCAAATCCCAAGAAGCAGGTGACGCTCCGGCTCGACAGCGATGTGCTCGAAGGCCTGAGAGAGACTGGGCCTGGCTGGCAGAGCCGGGTGAACGACATCCTTCGCAAGGCCGTGAAGGTCTAGATCGGCGCAGCGGCTGACGGTCACACTGTCCGGGCGTCGACTGTTCACCGCCCTCGCGTTGCACTTGTCGAGCGGGCAGGATCCTATCGCGGCCGATTGGGCTCAACGTTCGCGTTCATGACCTTCGGCGAAGTGACAATCTCAAAAGTCCACTAACCAGGTCAGCTCATAGCCGGCGCACCTGGCGGCGGATCGCCGGGCAGCGGGATCCATTCCTTGTCGTCAGCGTCGGGCAGCTTCATGCGCCCGGCGCGCCAGTCGGCTTTGGCCTGTTCGATGCGGTCCTTGGACGAGCTGACGAAGTTCCATTCGACGAAGCGTGGGCCCACCGGCTCGCCGCCCAGCAGCATGACGATGGCGTCGGTCTCGGCCCTGATGGCCGCCGGCTCGGAGCCGCCGAACACCGCCATCTGGCCCGCGCTCAGCCGCTGGCCGTCGGCCTCGACGACGCCCTGCGCCACGTAGGCGGCGCGCTCCGGATACTCGGCCGGCAACTGGGCTGTCGCGCCGGCGTCCAGGCGCCAGTGGACGTAGAACATCGGCGAGTGGGTCCTGACCTTCGCCTCCGCGCCGAACGCCTTGCCGGCGATCAGCCGCGCCCACAGGCCGCCGCCCTCGTAGGTGGGCAGGTCATCTGCCCCATGGTGCCAGAAGCCGGGCTCGGCCTCCTCGTCGCGCTCGGGCAGCGCCACCCAGGCCTGGATGCCGTGCATCGTGCCGCCCTTCGCCCGCAGGTCTTCGAAGCGCTCCGAGTGGGTGATGCCGGACCCGGCGGTCATCCAGTTCACCTCGCCCGGCAGGATCACCTGGCTGGAGCCCACGCTGTCGCGATGGGTCATGGCGCCTTCGAACAGGTAGGAGACGGTCGAAAGCCCGATGTGCGGATGCGGGCGCACGTCGACGGTGCGCGGAAAGCCCGGTTCGAACTGCGCCGGGCCCATGTGGTCGAAGAACACGAAGGGCCCCACCATCCGGTGGGCGTGGTGCGGCAGCACGCGGCCGACTTCGAACCCGCCCAGGTCCTTGCGTCGCTGGTCGATGACGAGCTCGATCATGGTCGCCTCCGCGTGTTGCGCGGGGCTACCCTTGCGCGCTGACGTACGGGCTGATCAACCCCAGAGGCGCCGCCGTCGTGTGCTTGACGCTGCGAATGACGATGCGGCTTTCGATGTTCGACACCAGGCCCAGGCTCAGGATCTTGTCGCGCAGGAAGTCGTCGAAGGCGTGCATGTCGCGGGTGACGATCCGCAGTTCGTAGTCGGCCGAGCCGGTGACCGTGGCGCACTGCACCACCTCCGGCAGCTTGCCGATCGCCTGCTCGAAGGCGTCGAGGTTGTCCTTGGTCGGCAGCGACAGTTTCACGGTGCAGTAGACCTCGAACCCCAGACCCAGCTTCTCGCGGTCGAGGATCGTCACGCGACGCTGGATGACACCTGCGTCCTCCAGGCGTTTGATGCGCCGCCAGCAGGGCGAGGAGGACAAGCCAACCCGTTCGGCGATCTCGGCGACGGACAGGCCGGCGTCGAACTGGATGAGGTCCAGGATTTTGGCATCGACGGCATCTAGGGCCTCAGACAACTTTTCCTCCCCCACAAGGCGCTACTGGGCTTCTTTCTTGCCCCGGAACGAACATGCCGGGGCACGCTTTTGGCAAGCAATTGCAGCGATCTTATATGATCTTCTAAGGGACGCGCGAGGGGCAGAAGGAAGAAAATTGCGATGCGGCACGCCGAAGTGACGCTCGACGACAAATTTCTGCTCACGGAAGGCCGCGTTTTCATCACCGGCGTGCAGGCGCTGTTGCGTGTCCTGATCGACCAGCACCGGTTGGACGCCGCGGCGGGCCTGAACACGGCTGGATTCGTCAGCGGCTACCGCGGCTCGCCCCTGGGCGGCGTGGACCAGCAGGCGCACCGGGCGCAGAAGCACCTCGACGCGGCCAACGTCGTCTTCAAGGAGGGCGTCAACGAGGATCTGGCCGCCACCGCTGTCTGGGGCAGCCAGCAGGCGAACCTGTTCCCCGGCGCCCGCTACGACGGCGTTTTCGGCATGTGGTACGGCAAGGCGCCCGGCGTCGACCGCACCGGCGACGCCTTCAAGCACGCCAACTTCGCCGGCGTCTGGCCGAAGGGCGGCGTGCTGGCGGTGGCCGGCGACGACCACAACTGCAAGTCCTCGACCCTGCCCTCGCAGTCGGAGTTCGCCTTCCAGGACTTCGAGATGCCGGTGCTGTCGCCGGCCGACGTGCAGGAGGTGCTGGACTACGGCCTCCTGGGTTATGCGCTGAGCCGCTTTTCCGGCCTCTGGGTCGGGCTGATCGCTGTCGCCGACACTATGGACAGCGGCGTCACCATCGACATCGGCCTGGACCGCCACCGCTTCCTGCTTCCGGAAAACTTCCGCGCTCCGGCCGGCGGCCTCGGCATCCGGCTGAAGGATCAGCCGCTCGACAAGGAACGGCGCCTGCGCACCCAGAAGCTGCCGGCGGCGCTGGCGTTCGCGCGGGCCAACCGCATCGACAAGGTGATGTGGGGGTCGAGCCGACCGCGGCTGGGCATCGTCTGCCAGGGCCAGGCCTACAAGGACGTGATCGAAGCCTTTTCGGCCATGGGCGTCAGCCGCGAGCAAGCGGCCGACCTGGGCGTCGCGATCTACAAGGTCGGCATGCCCTGGCCGCTGGAAACGCAGGGGCTGAAGAGCTTCGCCGCCGGCCTCGAGACCCTGATGGTCATCGAGCACAAGCGGCCCCTGATCGAGACCCAGGCGCGCGCGGCGCTCTACGATCTGCCCGCGCACGCGCGGCCGAAGATCATCGGCAAGACCGATGAGTACGGCCATTCGCTGCTGTCGGAGATCGGCTCGCTCAGCGTGGCCGAGATCGCGCTGGCCATCGCCGACCGCCTGCCGACGGGTCCGCACATGGATCGTGTGCACGACTACCTGGCGCGGGTGTCCGCGTCCTCCATGGCGGCGGTGACGTTGAGCTCCGACCAGCAGAGGAAGCCCTTCTTCTGCTCGGGCTGCCCGCACAACTCCTCGACCCGCCTGCCGGAAGGCAGCCGCGCCCTGGCCGGCATCGGCTGCCACTACATGGCCAGCTTCAACGATCCCTCGACCGACTTGACCAGCCACATGGGCGGCGAAGGCCTCAGCTGGATGGGCGCCTCGCCATTCACCGAGGAGGAGCATGTCTTCGTCAACTTGGGCGATGGCACCTACAACCACTCGGGCTCGCTCGCCATCCGCGGCTCGGTCGCGGCCAGCTCGAACATCACCTACAAGCTGCTCTTCAACGACGCCGTCGCCATGACCGGCGGCCAGGCGGCCGAGAGCGGCTTTTCGCCCGCACAGATCACCCGCCAGCTGGCCGCCGAGGGCGTGCAGAAGATCGTCATCGTAGCGGCCGAGCCGGAACGCTATGCGAGCGTCACGGACCTCGCGCCCGGCGTCGAGGTGAAGCCCCGTGCAGAGCTGATGAAGGTGCAGCGCGAGCTCCGCGAAATCCCCGGCGTCACCGTCCTGCTTTACGACCAGGTCTGCGCCACCGAGAAGCGCCGGCGGCGCAAGCGCGGCAAGATGGACGCCGCCCCCATGCGGGTGATGATCAACCCGCTGGTCTGCGAGGGCTGCGGCGACTGCTCGAAGACCAGCCACTGCGTCTCAGTCGAGCCGCTCAACACCGAGTTCGGCCGCAAGCGCAAGATCAACCAGTCGTCCTGCAATCAGGACTACACCTGCCTGGAGGGCTTCTGCCCCTCGTTCGTCACGCTGGAAGGCGCGGAGAACCCGCACCGCGAACACATGCCGGCGCTGGCCGCCGACTCCACGCCGCTGCCGGACTTCGAACCGCTGGAAGGCGTGCGCAACATCCTCTTCACCGGCGTCGGCGGCACGGGCGTGACCACCGTGGCCTCGATCCTGGCGATGGCGGCCCACGTGGACGGCCGCTCGGCCAGCGTCGTCGACATGACGGGCCTGGCGCAAAAGGGCGGCGCGGTGTTCAGCCACGTGCGCATCGGCGAGACCGAGGAGACCATCGTCGGCGGCCGCGTGCCGCAAGCCTCAGCCAACGTGCTGATCGCCTGCGACGTGCTCTCTGCGGCCGGCGCCGACGCGCTTGCGCTCTACGCCAAGGACCGCACCATCGCGCTGGGCAACGACGACTTCGCGCCGACGGCCGACTTCGTCACCGACCGCGACATCCGCTTCGACGCCGACGCGACGGGCGCACGCCTGACCGCGGCGGTGAAGAGCTACGACGCCCTGCCCGCCCAGAGCCTGGCGGTGGAGGAGCTCGGCGACGCGATCTACGCCAACATGATCATGCTGGGCTTCGCCTGGCAGAAGGGCGTGGTGCCAGTCTCCAGCCGCGCGCTCTATCGCGCCATCCGGCTGAACGGCGTCGACGCGGAGGCCAACCTCCAGGCCTTCGAACTGGGCCGCAAGGCCGCCTTCGACCCTGAAACGCGCGGCAAGCGCGAGGACGACGTGCCGACGCCCGAGACCCTGCCGCTGGACGAGTTGATCGCCCATCGGACAGAGGAGCTCACGGCCTACCAGAGCGCCGCGTATGCCAAGCGCTACCTCGACCGCGTCGAACGCGTGCGCGCCGCCGAGGCGCCGCTGGGCTCGACGGCGCTGACCCGCGCCGTGGCCGTGAACCTCTACAAGCTGATGGCCTACAAGGACGAGTACGAGGTCGCGCGCCTCTACACCGACGGCCGCTGGGCCGCCTACCGCGACGAGACCTTCAAGGGTGGCAAGGCGAAGGTCTGGCTGTCGCCGCCGATCATCGCGCCCAAGGCCCCCGACGGGCGGCCGAAGAAGATCGCCTTCGGCGGCTGGATGCTGGACGCGGCTTTCCCGCTGATCGCCCGGCTCAAGGGCCTGCGCGGCGGCCCTCTGGACATCTTCGGCATGACCGCCGAGCGGAAGATGGAGCGCGGCCTGATCGCCGACTACGAGAAGGGCGTCGACCGCCTTGTCGCCGAACTGACGCCGGAGCGCCTCACCCTCGCCGCCCAGATCGCGGCGGTCCCGCAACAGATCCGCGGCTACGGCCACATCAAGGACGCCTCGGTCGGCCCCGCGAAGGCCGCCGAGAAGCGCCTGTGGTCGCAGTGGGAAAAGACGGCGCCTATGGCGGCGGCAAAGGCGCTGGAGACCGTCTAGCGAGACCTACGTCGGCCGTTGCGGGACGATTGGCGTCGCCTCGGCGGCGATCTGGTCGAAGAGCGGCAGGAGGCCCGCGATCTCGCCGTTGTCGACGCTGTAGCGGCCGGCGAAGGGGTGGTCGACGTCCAGGATGAACATGAAGATCAGCCCCATCGAAACGCCCAGCCCGGCGATGATCAGGGAGTGCTGCAGGGTGGGTGGATAGACAAAGGTGTAGCCGACGAGGATGCAGGAGCCGATCACCACGACGATCCAGAAGAGCGCCGGCAGGGCGGCTTGGGAAGCGATCATGCGCTCGCGGCGGTACTGGCTGACTTCGTTCAGCTTCTTGAAGATCTCGCCGTAGATCACCTCGTCGCGGCTGGTCTTCGGCTGGATGGTCGCCACCTCCTTGAAAAGGTCGATGAGGGCGGCGGCGGCCTTGGGGCCGGGCTCGCCGTGCGCCAGCCGCGGCCACTCGTCGTCCAGCACCGCGTGCACGTAGGCCTTCACCGACGCCCGCGGCGTCTGGGTCTCGTCGCCGTAAACGGCCATGTCGCGATAGAGCTCGGAGATGGCGGCGGCCTCCTGCGCCACGGCCCGGTCGGCGGTGCCGTAGTCCTGCCAGACCTGAACCGCGGAGAAGGCCAGCATGATGCCGATGAAGGAGGCCACCACGCCCATGACAGCGTCGGCCAGCTTGGTGTCTTTCATGTCCGGAAGGGGCGCGTGCCGGAAGATCCACTGCACCAGCCGGTGACTGCCGACGGAGATCACCAGCGAGAAGAGTAGGACCAGCGCCGCGCTCGCCCAGAGCGGCAGGCTGAAATAGAAGTCGAGCACGATTGGCCTCGGCCCGAGCGGATCGCCGACGCCGCCCCCGACTCGGTCCGCTTCCCTCGATTGTCTACCGAGGGTCGCTCAACCACGGTTCGGCGACAAGCGTATGGTGGAGCTTGACGCCGTTCAGGCGTTGCGCCGCGCGATCTCCGCTTGCAGCGCGCCATAGTCGGCGAACCCCGTCGCCGGCGCCACGATCTTCGCCCATTGCTCATCGAGGAGCGCCAAGAGCGCCGGGGTGAGTTCGGCCTTGCCCTGGCCGCTTCCGCCTTTGCGCACTTTCGCCGAGTCGCTGCCGGGCGGCAGGTTGCAGCGGGTCTCCGACGCGGTGCGCATGAGCAGGTCGTCGAACTTGTCCTTGTTCTTCATCATCGTGTCGAACGAGGAGCGTTCGAGCGTCAGCGCCAGCAGCTGGTCGTCCAAGGGGATGCCGCTGAAGGCCGCCACCTTGCGGATGGTCCCCTCCGGGTCGGCGTTCATCTGCTCGTAGGCCAGCACCAGGACGTCGGGGTTGTCCCGCTCGCTCCACCAGCTCACGAGGTGATGCCAGTAGTCGGTCTCCAGGCCCGCGCGGGCCACGTACATGTGCGCAAATTCCTCGAGGCTGACCGCGCCCGGCTCGATGAACCAGCCGGTCATGAAGTGGAAGAACGACACGCAGGCGTCGTACGGGTGACGCAGCGAGACGATGTAGCGCGCGCCCTTGGGGACCCGCCCGTAGTCCAGGTGGCTCTTGAACCCGCGCGGCTCGGCCCGCTGTTCGGCGTTGATGTCGAGGCCGGTGGCCGCGGCGGTCTCGATCCAGGGTACGACGCGGCTGATGTCGTCGAAGTCGAAGTCGCCGCGGGTGCGCAGGGTGTGGAAGATCTGTTGCAGCCAGGTAGTGCCGCACTTGCCGTACGGCGTGATGACCACGTCGCTCGGCCGGGGGCGGTAGTTCGCGATGCTGGCCCCGATCTCGTCCGGCACGAACATCTTGCCGGCCGTCGCCCCGAACTCGGGCAGACTGCGGGCGCGTCGCGGCGCGACCTGATCCATCTGACATCCCCCGTGGCGGCCCTCCGCCGGGTCGATCCTAACGCGGCCAGCCAAGCTAGGCCATCGCCCAGACGCCCTGTTCGCGGACCTAAAAATGAACCAAGCGGAGCATTGCTACTTGAAATTGTGCCGACATCAAATGTTGAAGCCTGAAGAGCAAGGGATTTCTGAATCCGTCCCCCTCGATCGCCTCTTGTGATCGAATATGAACAACTCTAAGGTGTGGCTTGTCGGGGATCGTTGGTCACGCCATTTGAAGGGTGTTCGGATGCCAGCTCCTCCCCGTTTCCTGACCTTGCTGCCCGCTGTTGCGCTGTCGGCCCTGCTGCAGGGGCCGATCGCTCACGCCGCCGTCTTCGCGCAATTCTCACCAGACACAGCCGCCGCCGACTTCAGTTGGGTCAATGGCGGCAGCGGCGGCCAGTTCCTGAGCGGATCGGGCGCGGCCGCCGATCAGGTCGCCGTCCACTTCAACTACCTCGACCCGAGCCTGGCGTTCCTCGGCTTCCTGCCGGCCGAGTTCACCATGGACGCGTCGGTGGCCACAGGGACGCCAGCGAGCGACCTCGGCGGCGGCCTCTTCAACCAGACCGGCGTCGGCGGCACGTTCAGCTTCGTCTACAGCGGCCCCACGCAGACGGTGAACGGCGTGACGCTCACACAAGGCGTCACCAACCTGCTCTCCGGCGTCTTCTCGGGCGGATGGATCCAGGGCGCCGGTGGATCGGGATCGGCCAACCGCTCGGCGCCGATCGGTTCGCTCACCTATACCTCCGACATCGAAGACCTGTCCCACGTGTCGGCCGGCACCGAGGAGTTCGCCTTCAACCTCTTGAGCGTGTCGCCGGGCTTCAGCGCCTCGCCGGGGAATGCGCTGAATTCGTTCACCGCCGCCGGGGGCGGCAACTTCAGCTTCGTCGGCGTGTCAGTCCCCGAACCGGCTGCCTGGGCGCTGATGATCATGGGCTTCGGCCTCGCCGGCGCCGGCCTGCGCGCCCGGCGCCGCTTCGCCTTCAACTGACCGCGGGCCAGGCCGCCGGCTCCGCCCGGCGGCCGCCTACGCCGCGACCGTGCAGCCCTCGTAGCCCCTGGCGGCGACCTCGTTGCACTTGTCGCGGTAGACCGGGAACCCGCCGATGTAGGGCATGAACACCCTGGGCTTTCCGGGCACGTTGGCGCCCAGGTACCAGCTGTTGGCGTAAGGGTAGATGGTGGTGTCGGCCACCTCGTTGACGTGGGCCACCCACTCGTCCTGAGCGGCTTCCGTCGCCTCGATCGCGCGGGCCTGGCGCTCGCCCATCCAGGCAATGCAGTCGCTGATCCAGTCCACGTGCTGTTCGATGGCCACGGCCATGTTGCAGAGCACGCTGGGGCTGCCCGGGCCGGTCACCAGGAACAGGTTCGGGAAGCCCGCCACCATCAGGCCGAGATAGGTCTTCGGCCCCGCGCTCCAGGCGTCCTTCAGCTTCGCGCCCGCGCGGCCGGTGATGTCGATCTTATCGAGCGCGCCGGTCATGGCGTCGAAGCCGATGGCGTAGACGATGGCGTCTACGGGATATTCCTTCGCGCCCGTCTTCACCCCGTTCGCCGTGACCCGTTCGATCGGCTCCTCGGTCAGGTCCACCAGGCTCACGTTGTCGCGATTGAAGGTGGCGTAGTAGCCGGTGTCGACGCAGATGCGCTTGGCCCCGATCGGATAGGTCTTGGGCGAGAGCTTCGCCGCCACCGCCGGGTCCTTGACGATCTCGTGGATCTTCTCGTGGACGAACTTCGCCGCGGTCGAGTTGGCGTCGCGGTCGAGGATCAGGTCGTTGTAGGCGCCCAGCAGCGCGAAGCCGCCGTACTTCCAGCGCTCCTCGTAGGCCGCCTTCTGCTCAGCCGGCGTCGCCTCGTGGGCCGCCTGCTCGCCCATGGAAACATAGCGGATGCCGAAGCCGGTATCGCGCGCCTCCTTGCGGTAGGCGTCGCGGTTCTTCTCCCAGTCGGCGACGACCGCCGGATCGATCGGGCCGTTGTGGGCCGGCACGCTGAAGTTGGGCGTGCGCTGGAAGACGGTCACGTGGTCGGCCTGGGCGGCGATGATGGGGATCGCCTGGATGGCCGATGAGCCGGTGCCGATCACCGCCACGGTCTTGCCGGTGAAGTCGACGCCGCCCTCGGGCCAGCGGCCGGTGTGCCAGCTGTCGCCTTTGAAGGCCTCAGAGCCGGGCAGTTCGGCGTCGGCCTTCGGCACCGACAGGCAGCCCGTGGCCATCACGCAGAACCGGCAGACGATCGTCTCGCCCTTGTCGGTGGTCACCCGCCAGCGGCGGGCGTCCTCGTCGTAGTGGGCGGCGGTGACGCGGGTCTCGAGGTGGATATCCTTGCGCAGATCGAACCGGTCGGCGACGTGGTTGAGGTACTTGAGCAGCTCCGGCTGGGCCGCATAGCGCTCGGTCCACTTCCACTCGCGGTCGAGCTCCGGCGAGAAGGAGTAGCAGTACTCCTGGCTCTCGATGTCCACCCGCGCGCCCGGATAGCGGTTCCAGAACCAGGTGCCGCCGACGCTCTTGCCGGCCTCGAACACCTCCGCCGAAACGCCCAGCTGGCGCAGCCGGTGCAGCATGTAGAGCCCGGAAAACCCGGCGCCCACGATCACCGTGTCGACCTCGCGGCCCTGGTGCATGGCGACCTCCCTATAACGCGTTGCAGGGA
>Ga0308175_100002122_pt1 | contig 13524 bp, 14 predicted proteins | sample PhyCR1_3_FD_203893 | JGI IMG/M metagenome (GOLD analysis project Ga0308175, IMG submission 203893) | Soil microbial communities from UC Gill Tract Community Farm, Albany, California, United States - DLSLS.C.R1 | ecosystem: Environmental > Terrestrial > Soil > Agricultural land | place: USA...
AGTGGGCCGATGCGACCCGACGCCCGCGCCTGGTTCCAGCACTGCACGACGTCCGCCACCTCCGTGACCGATCTCGACCTCGACGCGCTGCTTCGCGCCAAGCGGTGGGGCGGGCACCGCGTCAGCGTCGTCCTGCCGGCGCGGAACGAGGAGGCGACGGTCGGCCGCCTGGCCGCCGACGTCCGCGAGCACTGGATGCGCCGGGTCCCGCTGGTCGACGAGTTGCTGGTGGTCGACTCCGACTCCACCGACGCCACCGCCGCGGTCGCCCGGGCGGCGGGTGCCGACGTCGTCGCCACCAGCGACGTGCTGCCGGCGCACGGCACCCGCCCCGGCAAGGGCGAGGCCCTGTGGAAGGGGCTGGCCGCGACCACCGGTGACCTCGTGGTCTTCCTCGACGCCGACCTGATCGGCGACGTCACGCACTACGTCCCAGGACTGCTCGCCCCCCTGCTGACCGATCCGCAGGTGAGCTACGTCAAGGGCTGCTACACCCGGCCGCTGGAGATCGACGGGCAGAGCCTGCCGGCCGGCGGCGGCCGCGTCACCGAGCTGACCGCCCGGCCGCTGCTCAACGCGCTGTGGCCGGAGCTCGCCGGCTTCGTGCAGCCGCTCGGCGGGGAGTACGCCGGCCGCCGCGCGGTGCTCGAGCAGGTGCCGTTCGTGTCCGGTTACGGCGTCGAGATCGGGCTGCTCATCGACCTGCTGCACCTGGGCGGGCTGTCGTCCCTCGCCCAGGTCGACCTCGGCGTCCGCCGGCACACCTCCCAGTCGGAGGAGGCGCTCGGCGCGATGGCCGGGCAGATCGTCGCCACCGTCCTGGCCCGCGCCGAGTGCGGGCGTCCCGGGCACCACCGGCCGGCCGCCAACGGACTGCTCACCCAGTTCCGGCACGACGGCACCGGTTTCGTGCCGCGGAGCAGTGCCGTCGCGGTCGACGAGCGCCCGCCGATGGCCACCGTCCCGGATTACCGGGCCCGGTGGGCCGGAGTCGCCGGCTGACACAGCCCCCTCCCGTGAGCGGGTCGCGGCGCGCGACTCACAGGCAGCCGGGAGAAGATCGTCCCGTGCCGGTCGCTTCCCCTCTCCCCCAGCAGTGACCCGTCCCGAGGTCGTCGCCCACCGCGGCGGAACGGCCGATGCGCCGGAGCACACGCTGGCCGCCTACCGCCAGGCCGCCGTCATCGGCGCCGACGCGGTCGAGTGCGACGTCCGCATGACGCGGGACGGCGTCCTCGTGTGCGTGCACGACCGCCGGGTGCGGAGCACCTCCAACGGGCGGGGCGTCGTCTCGGCCCTGCGGCTCGACGAGCTCGAGCAGTTCCACTTCGGTCCGCGGAAGTCCGGCTTCCGGTCCCGCTGGGCCGACGACGAGATCACCGCCGTCGCCGACGAGCCGGACGTCGAGAACGGCTTGGTCCTCACGCTGGACCGGCTGCTCGAGTACATCACCGCCACCCCCGGCACCGTGCGGCTGGCGATCGAGACCAAGCACCCGACCCGGCACACCCGCAAGGTGGAGGAGGCGCTGACCGACACCCTGCGCCGCTACGGGCTGCTGGGCAACGGCCGGCCGGTGGAGTGGGCCGGCCGACCCGCCGTCCGGATGATGAGCTTCTCGCAGCTCGCGGTCCGCCGGATGGCGGCCGTCGCGCCCGGGATCCCCACCGTGCAGCTGATCGGCAACCGGCTGCGGCCGCTCCGGCGGGAGGTGCTGCTGAGCGGCGCCACCGCCGTCGGTCCCGGCGTCCGGCTGCTGCGCGCCGACCCGGACTACGTCGCCGACGCGCACGCCGCCGGCAAGGAGGTCCACGTCTGGACGGTGAACCGCCCCGCCGACATGGACTACCTGCGCGATCTCGGCGTCGACGTGATCATCACCGACCACCCGCAGGAGCTGCTCCGTCGCCTGGGCCGGGACACCGCGGCGTCGTGACGCCGGCGGGGGGCCGCCAGGATCCGAACGGCGGTCAGGCGAGGGCGGTCTCGTCGAGGGCCGCCGCGAGGTCGCCCGGGGTGTCGTAGATGCCGACCGCCCCGGCCTCGCGCAGCTCGTCGTCACCGAAGCCGCCGGACCGCACGACCAGCGCCGGCATCCCGGCGTTCTTGGCCGCCTGCACGTCGTAGACGGAGTCACCGATGACGACGCTCGGCGCGTCGACCGGCTCACCGATCGTCTTCAGCGCCACGTGCAGCAGGTCGGGGGCGGGCTTGGTCGACTCGACGTCCTCGCTGGTGGTCCAGCCGTCGGCGACCTCGCGGACGTCGAGCATGTCGAGCGCCCGGTCCACGTGGTGCGGCTTGCCCGAGCTGGCCAGCACCACCCGGTGACCGCGCTCCTTGAGCGCGACGACGAGCTCCCGGGCACCGGGCAGCAGCGACACCTCCGCCATCAGCGGATCGGCCTCCTGCACCCAGCGCTCACGGGCTTCGTCCCCGATCCGCTCCTCCACCTCGTCGCCCCCGAGCGCGCTCACCAGTTGGTCGCCGCCCATGCCGATCAGCCGGTGGATCCGCCAGATCGGATACGTCTCCCCCAGTGAGCGGAACGCCCGGTACCAGGCCAGCGCGTGCTGGTAGTTGGTGTCGACGAGGGTGCCGTCGACGTCGAGGACGGCGATCCGCGGAGAACTCATGGCGGGAGGCTGCCCACACCGCTCCGCCGCCAACCCCCGGGCATCGGGTTCCGGGCTCTCGGCCCGCGCCCTCCGGACCAGTACGAGACCATCGACCGATGCCTCATGCCGCCTCCCGCGAGCCGACCGAGGTCTGTCCCGGGTGCGGCGCCGTCCTCCTGTCGGGAGCGGACGGCGGCCCGGTGCGGCCCGGCGCCTCGCCGTCCTGCAGCCGACTGTTCGAGGTGACCCTGCACGGACCTCGCGAGGAGACGGTCACCGACCGCTCCGCCGCCGGGGTGGTGCGCCTGGCCGACGACGCCTACGCCGCCCAGCACCCGACCGCACAGGACCCCGACCGGCTCCGGGCGGCGCTGGACGGGCTGCCCCGCTCGCCGGGTGAGCAGCCGGTTCCGAGCGACGCGCAGCCACCGGCGCACTGGCGGACGACGATCGCCGACGTCGCCGCCGACCTCGACGTCATCGCCCTGCCGGTGCTCGTGCACTCGTGGGCGCGCTCGGTGCACGAGGACTGGGCTGCGGTGACGTCCACCACGTGAGACAAAGTAGTACCTCTGCGTCATGCGGCGATGACGTTGCGTATCTACGCTGAGCTGTGTGAGTGAACTACTGGATCGACGCGCACGGAAGAAAGCCCAGACCAGGGAGCAGATCCGCGGGGTCGCGCACCGGCTGTTCGACGAGCGGGGCTTCGACGAGGTGACCATCGCCGACGTCGCTCGCGCCGCCGACGTCGCCGTCCAGACGGTGTTCAACCACTTCGCCACGAAGGAAGAACTCTTCTTCGACGAGCGCGGGCCCCAGATCGACGCTCCGTCCACGGCGATCCGTTCCCGCGACCCGGAGACGCCGCCGCTGACGGCGCTGCGCGACTTCCTGATCGACCTCTGCCGGACGCACCTGCGCTCGCTGGCCGACGAGAGCCGTCGCCGCTACCTGGCCACCCTGCTCGCCTCGGAGACCCTGCTCACCTACGAGCGGGAGCTGCTCATCGAGGCCGAACGGCGGCTGGCCGCGGCACTCACCGAGGCCTGGGCCGAGGGCGACTCCAGCGGTGGCCCCGTACCCGCCGATCCGGAGACGGCCGCCGCCCTCGTCTCCGCGATGTGGTGCTCGGCGGTGCGGGTGCTGACCCACACCAACCGCGAGCGGCTGACCGCGGGCGCCTGCCCCGACGAACTCGCGAGAATGGTGGAGGACTTCGCCGCCGACCTGCTCGGGCAGCTGGAGTTCAGCGCCTCCATGACGGCCGGACTCTCCATCCCGGGCCGCCCTGCCCGCGGCGACGGGGCTGCCACCGGGTGGCCGCACGCCGTCCAGCGAGCCGGCTGACCGGCCGGTTCAGCAGACGGCCGCGGGGCTGAGCGCTCCGCGATCGTTTGCGATCGACGGCGCGACGACGGGCACGAGGACCTCGTCGACCACCCGGTCGACCTGAGCCGGGGTCATCGCGCCGTCACCGACGGCCGTGAACCGCTGCCACCAGAACGCCTCGAGCACCGATCCGAGCAGCGCCAGCCGGTCGGTGTCGACCGGCTCCCCCCGGCCCGCGGCGCGCGCGCCGATCTCGGCCACCGCGGCGTGCAGCGGTCGCACGAGCGCCGCGTCGAGCCCCGCCCGGAGCTGCTCCTCGTGACGCGCGGCCCCGACGAGGCTCGCCGCGGCTCGTTCCTCCCGGTCCAGCGGCCGGGACCACCGGGCGACCAGCGCCGCGAGGTCGGCACGCAGCGAGCCCTCGTCGTCGGGCACGGACACCAGATTGAACCGACCGACCGCGTGGCGGGCCAGCACCGCCATCGTCGGCCACCGCCGGTAGATGCCCGCCTTGCCGGCGCGGGCGCGGGCGGCGATCCGGTCGCTGTTCAGCCGGCCCCAGCCCTCCTCGGCCAGGATGTCGACCGCGACCGAGAGCAGCTGCTCGGAGAGCTCCGCACTGAGCGGTCTTCCCGGCGTGCCCGTCATCGCCCGAGTCCGTGACGCCTCGTCATACGCACCGCGACATATTGGCGTGAATGGTGGAGTGACCACAATGTCCAGGGCACAACAAACTGTGTGCGTCTACCCGAGCGTGGGGTTCCGGAACCGCCGGGTCGCGCAGCTCAGGCGCCCGCTGCGCTCACCACGCGTACCTGGAGGCTGGCGCCGTCCTCGGACAGGTGGCCCGTGCTCCGCGCTCCGGCGACCATGGCGTCCCAGCGCTCCGCCCAGTTCGGGGCCGTGGCGCGCGGCTCGGCGGCCGCCCGCAGCGCCGCCGCGTCGAGGATTGCGGTCGTCGAGTCCTGCCACCGGCCCAGCCCGCTGCGCTCGAGCACCTCGGCGGCCTCCTCGTCGGTGACCTCCCCGAGGGCCAGGTGCAACCGGCTGAGGTCGTCGACGTCGACGACCCGTGCGTCCGGGCGTTCATCCACGCCCCCGATCACCTCGACGAACACGGCGACCTCCTCGGGTCCTCGGGCCTGTCCGGACTTTATGGCCACAAGTGCCGCTACACATGCCAGGGGAAGCGGGTGAAGTCCGGATCCCGCTTCTCCAGGAACGCGTCGCGCCCCTCCACGGCCTCCTCGGCCATGTACGCCAGCCGGGTGGTCTCGCCGGCGAACAGCTGCTGACCGACCAGTCCGTCGTCGATCAGGTTGAACGAGTACTTGAGCATGCGCTGCGCGGTCGGGCTCTTGGCCACGATCCGCCTGCCCCAGTCCAGCGCGGTCGCCTCCAGCTCGGCATGCGGGACGACGCGGTTGACCATGCCCATCGCGTGCGCGTCGGCCGCCGAGTACTCCTCACCGAGGAAGAAGATCTCGCGGGCGAACTTCTGGCCCACCTGCCGGGCGAGGTAGGCCGAGCCGAAGCCGCCGTCGAAGCTGCCCACGTCGGCGTCGGTCTGCTTGAACCGGGCGTGCTCGCCGCTGGCCAGGGTCAGGTCCGAGACGACGTGCAGGCTGTGCCCGCCCCCGGCCGCCCACCCGGGGACGACGCAGATGACCACCTTCGGCATGAAGCGGATCAGTCGCTGCGCCTCGAGCACGTGCAGGCGGCCCGACGACCCAGCCGACGCCTCGTAGCCGTACCGGCCGCGCACCCGCTGGTCGCCGCCGGAGCAGAACGCCCAGCCGCCGTCCTTGGGACTGGGCCCGTTGCCGGTGAGGATCACGCAGCCGACGTCGGTGGACAGCCGAGCGTGGTCGAGCGCGGTGATCAGCTCGTCGACGGTCTGCGGCCGGAAGGCGTTGCGCACCTCGGGACGGTCGAAGGCGATCCGGACGACGCCCGCGTCGACCGCACGGTGATAGGTGAGGTCGTCGAAGTCGAAGCCCTCCACGGGCCGCCACGCGGAGCTGTCGAAGATCTCGGAGACGTCGTCGCGGGCGCTCATGGACTGAACCTAACGGGGCTCGTCCGCCGGCCCGTCAGAGCGGCACCTTGATGATCGATCCGCCTCTGGCTTCGCACAGCGGCAGCGGGATGGTGGGCAGCGAGCAGACGAGCTGGCACAGGCAGCCCTGCGGCGTCGGGCTCGCCGTCGTGGGCGTGGCCGTCTTCGTGGGTGCCGGGGTGGTCTTCGTCGGCGCCGCGGTGGACTGGGGCGGCGCGGCCGTCGTCGGCTGGGACCCGCCGCCGCTGGTCCCTCCGCTGGTGCCCCCGCCGCTGGTGCCCCCGCCGCCGGTTCCGCCGGTGGAGCCGCTGCCTCCGTCGGCCCCCGCCGCGGTGCCACCGCCCGAACCGCCCGAGCCACCGGAGCCACCCGAGCCGCCCGAGCCGCCGGTGACGGCCCTCGCTCCGGCGCCGGCCGACCCGGAGCCGCCTACGGCCTCGATCGCGGAGCCGCTCCCGGCGCCGCCGGACATCCCACCCGGCTGCGACTGCCCGCCGGCCGCCCCGGCGTCCGCCGCTCCGGTGCTGCCGGCCGCGGGTGCCCCGGAGTCGCCCGGCGCCGAGGTCCGCGACGCGGCAGTGGGAAGCGTGGTTGCGCCGCCGCCCGCACTACCGCCGTCGGGGTCGGGGCCGCCGGTGAAGACGCCCTCGGCGTCCCCGCCCGATCCACCGGACAGCCCGCCGCCGGAGACGAGCAGGGCGACGGGCGCGGCCACCAGCAGGCAGGCACAGGCGATCGAGAGCACAAGGACGGCGCGGCGCGCACCTACGGCACGGCGAGTCGTTCCCGCGCGGACGGCACGGTGCGACGCGGTGCCACGGGCGCGGTGGCGGGACGTGCGGGACAGGACGACTCCTCGTGCCGGCGTGCTCGGAAACCGCCGTCCCGCATGGTGGGGAAGCGCTCCTCAGGGGGCCGCGTACCCACGAACCGCCAGGTCATGCCCGGGATCCGCGCCGGGCCTGCCGCCCCGATCAGCGCGCGGGATCCTCCAGCAGGGGGCGCAGGCGCCAGAGCGAGGCCGCCAGCCCCGGATGCAGCTCGACCTCGTCGAGCGCGGCCAGCAGCAACCACGCCACGCCGTCGCTCTCGCCGTCCAGCCGAAGGTCTGCGGCGTGGATCAGGCGGGCGGGTCGCGCGAGGACGGTCGTGTAGGCCCAGCCGCCGTGGTCGTCGACCGAGCGGGCGCCCAGGACGAGGTCCTCCGGCCGGAGACCGAGTTCCTCCTGCACCTCGCGCAGCGCTCCCACGTGCGGCGCCTCGCCCTCGTGCAGGGCACCGCCCGGGGTCCCCCAGGTGCCGCCGTGGTGCGACCACTGCGCCCGGTGCTGCAGCAGCACCTCGGTACCACCGTCGGCGTCCCGGTGCAGCAGCAGGCCGGCGGCACCGGCCCGCCCCCAGTGGCGGTGGCCCAGGGCGCAGGTCGTCCAGCCGTCGGTGGAGTGGAGCACGCGACCAGTGAACCCGGTCCCCGCGCGGAATGCCGCCCGCCGGGCGGGCAGGATCGGCCCATGGTGACCGTGCAGCTGCGTCGCTACTGGTTCGACCCCGGGCATCTGGCCGCGTTCCGCGACTGGTTCCCCACCCTGCTGCCGGTTCGCGAGCAGTTCGGCTTCCGGCTGCTGTTCGCCCTCGCCGACCCGTGGCAGGAGACGTTCACCTGGGCGGTCGCCCACGACGGCGACGTCGACGCGTTCCTCGAGGCGGAGACGACGTACGAGGCCTCGAGCGAGAGGGCCGCCGTCTTCGAGGACTTCCCCGGCCACATCGCGAGGTCCGAGACCGGCTTCGTCGAGGACGCCCTCGGGTCCTGACCCGGGCCCGCGGGAGTGTTCTCCGCCGACGCTTGTGCTCTGCCTACTCACGCGGAGCAGAGCACGAGGTTGCGGACACCCGACCCCGATGGCCCGCGCCCGGACCACGCGGGCAGGATCGACCGCATGACCACGACGACGACCATGGCCGAGGTACCCGCGCTCGAGGGCCGCGAGCTCGGCACCAGCGACTGGCACCAGGTGACCCAGGAGCACGTGAACCAGTTCGCCGACGCCACCGGCGACCACCAGTGGATCCACGTCGACGTCGAGCGCGCCACGGCCGAGAGCCCCTACAAGGGGCCCATCGCGCACGGGTACCTCACCCTCTCGCTGCTGGCGCCCCTGTCCGCGCAGGTCCTGGTCGTCACCGACACCGCGATGGGCGTCAACTACGGGCTCAACAAGGTCCGCTTCCCCTCCCACGTGCCGGTCGGCTCGCGGGTCCGCCTGACGGCGACGCTCAAGGACGTCGAGGAGTTCTCCGGCGGCCTGCAGCTCACCCTGTCCTGCGTCATCGAGCGCGAGGGCGGGGACAAGCCGGTCTGCGTCGCCGAGCCGGTCTACCGCTACTACGGGGGCTGAGCCGCGTGCACGTCGCCGTCTTCACCGGGTCGCACGACGGCCCGCCGTCCCACCGAGAGGCAGCCGCGGCCTTCGCCCGCGACCTGGCGAAGGCCGGCGTCGGCATCGTCTACGGCGGCGGGCACGTCGGGATGATGGGCGTCGTCGCCGACGCCGCGCTGGCCGCCGGCGGTGACGTGGTGGGCGTCATCCCGCAGCACCTGGTGGACGACGAACTGGCGCACCCGGGTCTCCCCCGGCTGGAGGTCGTCGGCTCCATGCACGAGCGGAAGGCGCTGATGGCCGACCTGGCCGACGCCTTCATCGCCCTGCCCGGCGCTGCCGGCACGCTGGAGGAACTGTTCGAGGCCTGGACCTGGGGCATGCTCGGGCTGCACGCGAAGCCGACGGCCCTCCTCGACGTCGACGGGTTCTGGCAGCCGCTGCTCCTCCAGTTGCGGCGCATGGTCGACGACGGCTACCTCGACGGGCGCCGGCTCGACGCGCTCGGCGTGGTGACCGACGCCGCGGAACTGCTCTCGTTCGTCGACGGGTACGAGCACCCGCCGCGCAAGTGGACGGCGCCCAGCCGGTAGCTCCGCCCAGCACCGCCGACGGCGGCTGCCTACCGTCTGGTCCGTGGAGCACTGGGACGTCGTCGTCGTGGGCGGCGGGCCGGCCGGCGCGGCATGCGCGGTGGCCGCGCGGCAGGCCGATCCCTCCGCGCGGGTGCTCGTGCTCGACCGCGCCGCCTTCCCCCGCGACAAGGTGTGCGGCGACGGCATCGCCCCGGAGGCGCTCGACGTCCTGGCGGGGCTCGGCATCGATCCGGACGGGCTGACCGACGGCTACGCGAGCGTGCCGCGGCTGCGCCTGCGCTCCCCGGGCGGGGCGACGGTCGAGCGGGCGATGCACCGGCCGGCGAGCGTCGTGCCCCGCGCGGTGTTCGACGGCCGGCTGCTGACCGCGGCGCTGTCCTCGGGTGCGGAGCTGCGGCGGCACACCGTCCGGCGGCTGCGGGTGCGGCCGGGGCACGTCGAGCTGGACGACGTCCTGACCGCGGGCGTCGTGGTCGGCGCCGACGGGGCGGAGTCGGTCGTCCGCCGGGCGGTGGGGGTGGCGCCCAACCGGCCGGCGCAGCTCGCCGTCGCGATCCGCGGGTACGCGCCGGTGCCGGCCGGGATGGACGGCGTCCAGGCGATCCTGACCACCGAGCAGCGCTGGCCGGCCTACGCCTGGTCGTTCCCGCTCGGCGACGGGCGGGCGAACGTCGGCTACGGCGAGCTCGTCTCCGGCGGGGTGAACCGCGCGGGGCTGCTGGCCGGCCTCGCGCGGCTGCTGCCCGGGGTGACGGCCGACCGGCTCCGGGCCCACCGGCTGCCGCTGTCGACCGGCCGGCCGCGGCAGCCCGACGGGCGGGTGCTGCTCGCCGGGGACGCCGCGTCGCTGATCAACCCGCTGACCGGCGAGGGCATCTTCTACGCCGTCCTGTCCGGCGCGCTCGCCGGCGCGGCGGCGGTCGGCGGCGGCGACGCGGGGGCGGCCTACCGACGGGCGCTGCGACAGCGGCTCGGCACCCACCTCCTGCACTCCGCGACCGCCTCGAGGGCCAGCCGCTGGCCGCGGGGGATGGATGCCGTCTTCCGTGCCGCCGCGGACGACCAGCGGGTCTTCGACGACGTCGTCCGGCTCGGGCTGGCCGACGGCCGGCTGACGGGCCGCACGCTCGCCACCGCCGTCCGCCGGCTGCGCTGACGCCCGGCTGCCATTAGCGTCCGGCAGGTGACCGAGGCCTCCGGAACCCCAGCGGACGAGACCGCCACCCGCATCGCGGCCGGGTACGCGGTCGAGGGCCAGGCCTTGGAGCTCGGAGCCGTCGTGCACGGCGGCGGACCGCACCCCGACGCGCAGGTGCGGCTGCCGCTGTCGATGCTCAACCGGCACGGGCTCATCGCGGGGGCGACCGGCACCGGCAAGACCAAGACGTTGCAGGTGATCGCCGAGCAGCTCTCGGCCGCGGGCGTGCCGGTGGTGCTCGCCGACGTGAAGGGCGACCTCAGCGGGCTCGCCACGGCAGGGGCCGTGAGCGAGCGGGTGACCGCGCGGGCCGCCCAGACCGGCGACGCGTGGGCATCCACCGCCTTCCCGGTGGAGTTCCTGTCGCTGGGCGGCATCGGCCCGGGGGTGCCGGTGCGGGCGACGATGACCGGCTTCGGCCCGGTGCTCCTGTCGAAGGTGCTCGACCTCAACCCCACGCAGGAGAGCTCCCTCGGGCTGATCTTCCACTACGCCGACGGCGCGGGCCTGCCGCTGCTCGACCTCAAGGACCTGCGCTCGGTGGTGAACTGGCTGGTCAGCGATGAGGGCAAGCCGGAACTGAAGAGCCTGGGCGGGCTCTCCCCCGCCACCGCGGGCGTCATCCTGCGCAACCTCATCGGTCTGGAGGAGCTCGGCGGCGACGTCTTCTTCGGGGAGCCGGAGTGGGAGCCCGCCGACATCCTGCGGACGACGCCGGACGGCCGCGGCGTGATCAGCGCGGTAGAGCTGAACGCTGTCCAGGACCGCCCCGCCCTCTTCTCCACCTTCCTCATGTGGCTGCTCGCCGAGCTGTTCGAGGAGCTGCCCGAGGTCGGTGACGTGGACAAGCCGAAGCTGGTGTTCTTCTTCGACGAGGCGCACCTGCTGTTCGACGGGGCGAGCAAGGCCTTCCTCGAGTCGGTGACCCAGACCGTGCGGCTCATCCGCTCCAAGGGCGTCGGCATCTTCTTCGTCACGCAGAACCCGACCGACGTGCCCAGCGCCGTGCTCGGACAGCTGGGCAACCGAGTCCAGCACGCGCTGCGCACGTTCACACCGGAGGACGCGAAGGCGCTCCGCAAGACGGTGTCCACCTTCCCCGAGACCGACGACTACGACCTCGACGAACTGCTCACGTCGCTGGGCACCGGCGAGGCGGCGGTCACCGTCCTGTCCGAGCGCGGATCACCGACGCCTGTCGCGTGGACGATGCTGCGTGCGCCCCGTTCCCGAATGGGACCGGTCGAGCCGGCGGTGATGGCCGACCTCGTCTCGGCGTCGCCGCTGCACGAGAAGTACGGCCGGCCGGTCGACCGCGACTCCGCCTACGAGCGTCTCGCCGCCCGGCTGGCCCCCGCACCGACGCGCGCGCCGGCCCCCGAGGTCGACGTCCACGAGCCTGCGCCCCGTCGACCGGCTCACCCCCGGACCCGCGCGAACGCCCCCGACGAGGGCGGCGTGGTGGGCCAGGTGCTCGGCTCCGCGGCCTTCCGGTCGTTCACGCGGTCGGCGGCATCCGCGCTCGGGCGCGAGATCACCCGCGGCCTGTTCGGGAACCGCCGCCGCCGCTGACTCCGCGGGACGCCGCCGCCCGGCCGAGTCAGGCGCGCACGATGCGGCCCGAGCGCCGTGACCGTGCTGCCTGACACCTCCGGGCATGACCTGCCGGTCGTCGTTGTTGCCCTCCGTAGGGTCCGCAGTTCGTGGCGCCACGACGCCGCGAGCGCACCCGCTCCGACTTCTCCCGACCGAAGGCCTTCGCTCCTCCGTGACCGTTCCCCCGCAGTCCACCGACCGGCGTCGCAAGCGCAACGCCGACCGTGACCTCCACACCCGCGACGACGACCGCGCGGCAGCCCGCATCGAGAAGCTGGCCCAGCAGAGCTGGGTCGAGGGCGCCGAGCCCGAGCTCCCGGTGCGCACGACCCGCCCGGAGCAGGTGACCTTCCACCTCGGCCCCACCAACTCCGGCAAGACGCACGACTCCCTCGTCGCGCTGGCGGCGAACCGCTCCGGCGTCTACGCCGCGCCACTGCGCCAGCTGGCGCACGAGGCCTACGCGCGACTGTCCGCGCAGCTGCCCGCGGGCACCGTCGGCCTCTCCACCGGCGAGGAGGAGATCGACCCCGACGCCCCGATCGTCTGCTGCACCGTCGAGAAGGCGCCGATGCGCGGCGACCTGCTGGTCCTCGACGAGTCGCACTGGGTCGCCGACCCCGACCGCGGCCACCACTGGGCCCGGCTCGTGCTCACCGGCGACTACCGCGAGATGCACCTGATCTCGGCGGCCGAGGCGTACCTGCTGCTCAAGCCGCTGGTCGCGGACGCCCGGAACATCACGGTCGTCAACCACAAGCGGCTGTCGCGGCTCGACGTCCTGAAGAACCCCGTCCGGGCGACCGGTGTGCGGCCGCAGACGCTGGTCGTCGCGTTCTCGCGCAAGGCCGTCTACTCGGTCGCCGCCGCGCTGGACACGGCGCGGCCGGGCAAGGTCGGCGTGCTCTACGGAGCGCTGCCGCCGGCGACGCGGCGCGACGTCATCGACCGGTTCACCCGCGGCGAGACCGAGGTGCTGGTGACCACCGACGTCATCGGTCACGGCATCAACGTGCCGGCCACGACGGTGCTGTTCGCCGAGACCACCAAGTTCGACGGCGTGGAGCGGCGCCCGCTGCGCACCTGGGAGACCGCCCAGATCGCCGGGCGCGCCGGTCGGTTCGGGCTGACCGGGCACGGCAGCGTCGGCGTCCTCGCCGGGATCCCCGGCCTGACGCCCGACGCCCGCCTGCTGATGGCCGGTGCCGAGGTCGCCCGCGGCGACGCCATGAGCGACCTGCCCAAGCGGGCGCCGCGGCTCCGTCCGGATCTCGACGACCTGGGCGCCTTCGAGCCCGTCGACCTGCCCGAGGCCCTCACCCGGTGGATGGCGTGGGCGCGTGCCGCCACCCGCGACCAGGCCATGACCGCCGACGACGTGACGAGCCTCGTCCTGCGGGTGCACGCGCTGCTGCCGCTGCTCAAGGGCCCGCTCGGCGCGGTCGGCGACCTCTGGACGGTGTGGCGCCTGATCAACCTGCCGATCGACTACAACCCGCCGCGGCGCACCCGCTGGCTGACGCTGGCGCAGGCCGCGCTCCGGTCGGCCGCCGGGCTGCGCGTCGTCCCAGAGACAGTGCTGCAGCCGGTGCCGCACCGGGGCACCGTCGAGGAGTACGAGCAGGCCGCCGCGGCGGCGCGCGATGCGCAGACCCTGCTGCGGTCGTTCCCCGGCGTCGCCGGGCTCGAGGCCGCCGACGCGGCCGAAGTCGAAGACGCCTGCGCGGCCCGCATCACCGAACTG
>Ga0308175_100002123_pt1 | contig 13519 bp, 16 predicted proteins | sample PhyCR1_3_FD_203893 | JGI IMG/M metagenome (GOLD analysis project Ga0308175, IMG submission 203893) | Soil microbial communities from UC Gill Tract Community Farm, Albany, California, United States - DLSLS.C.R1 | ecosystem: Environmental > Terrestrial > Soil > Agricultural land | place: USA...
AGCCCTCGGCCTCGAGCCCGGCGCCGTGCGGGCGCCAGCGCGCCAGGTGTCCGTGGGCACCTCCCAGGTCGTGGCGCCAGTCGCCGACGTCGAGGCGGTTCGCCGGGCACGCGCGAACCCGGTCGCACTGTCCCGCTATGCGCCGATGGGGAGCAATGGGACAGAAGTGCTGGTCTACCTGTGGACCGAGACCGGGCCCGGCGAGATCGAGGCGCGTGCCCTGATCACTGACGGCACGGTCGTCAGCGAGGACCCGGCCACCGGCTCGGCGTGCGCCAACCTCGGCGCCTGGTTCGTGGCCGAGGGCCGATCCGGCGAGTGGCTGGTCAGTCAGGGCGCCCACGTCGGGCGTCCCTCCGCCCTCCACCTGTCGGTCGACCAGGACGAGACGGTCCGCGTCGGGGGCCTCGTGCACGAGGTCGGGGCCGGCGAGGTGCTGTTGTGACCTCGGTCGGGGTGCAGGAGGCCGTCGATGCGGCGGCTGACGTCGACCACGACGTGTCGTGGCGGGTGAGCGTGATCGATGTCGGGAGGGAGCGCGTTCTGGCGCAGCGAGATCCAGACACCGTGCAACGCACGGCCAGCCTCGGCAAGCTCCTGCTGCTCATCGAGGTGGCCAAGCGGTTCGAGGACGGCTCGCTCGACCCGACGGAGACACTCACGCCGACCGACGACGACCTCGTCCGTGACTCGGGCCTGTGGTGGCACCTGTCCTCGCGGAGCCTCGCGCTCGCGGACTGCGCCGCACTCGTCGGGGCGTTCAGCGACAACCTCGCCACCAACGTCCTCCTGACCCGGGTCGGCGGTGCCGAGCCGGTGCGGGCGACCGCCCGGGCAGAAGGGCTCGACGGTGTGCGCCTCCACCGCAAGGTCCGCGACACCGCCCCCGCACCCGGCACCGGCAGCCCCTACGGCCTGTCCAGCGGGTCCGCCCGGGCCTGTGCCGACCTGATGGCCCGCCTGCACCGCCGCGACGTCGGCTCGCCGGCCGTGTGCGCCCGGGTGCTCGGCTGGCTCGGCCTCAACGCGGACCTGTCAATGGTCGCTGGCGCCTTCGGGCTCGACCCGTTGTGCCACAACGAGCCGGACCGCGGGGTGCAGCTGTGGAACAAAACCGGCACCATCGCCGACGTGCTCGGCGACGTCGGCCTGGTCTCGGGGCCGGCCGCAGTGGTTTCGTATGCCGTGTTGACCGAGCACGACGACGCCCACCACCCGGCCGGCCGGGACAGCGCCCTGGCCGGCATGGCACAGGTCGGGACGGCCCTGCGGGCCGTCGTGGAGGGGAGGTAGGCGTGCCGAGCTACGTCGTGCTGTTGCGTGCGGTCAACGTCGGCGGTCGTCAGCTGAAGATGGCGCAGGCACGAGAGGTGTTGTCCGGCAACGGCTTCGAGGACGTGGAGTCACACATCCAGACAGGGAACTTCCTGCTCCGGTCGGCGAGGCGCAGCGACGTCGCGGTGGAGGACGAGGTGGCCAGGGTGCTCAGTGACCACGCCGGGTTCCCCATCGTCGCGATCGCCCGGAAGCCCCCAGAGCTGACGGCGCTCGTCAAGGCCGTGGACGGCATACCGGCTCCCTTGGGGAGCAGGGCACGTTATGTCACCTTCCTCGCCAAGCCACCCGCGGCCACCGCCGCCCGCGCGCTCGAGGAGTGGGACGTCGCAGGGGAGCGCGCCCACGTCATCGGCAAGGATGTGCTGGTCGACTTCGCGGTGTCCTTCCACCAGGCCAAGCTCACCGGCGCGAGGATCGAGAGGGTCCTCGGCGTCGAGGGCACCGCGCGGAACCTGTCCGTGGTCCGCAAGCTCGCAGAGAAATGGGGTCAGTGATGACGCAGGAGCAGACCGGAGGCACCGGCACCGGCAACCGTTCGGTGAGCATGACGCGGCTGGAGAAGGGCCTCTACGAGTTCACCAACGCCCGGGGCGGCACCATGCGGGTGGGTGGTGGCGGTGACAGCCCTGACTTCACGCCGGTCGAGCTGCTCCTCGTGGCCATCGCCGGGTGCAGTGGCACAGACGTCGACTTCATCACGAGCAAGCGCGCCGAGCCGCTGACCTTCAGCGTCACGGCGCAGGGCGAGAAGATCCGTGACGAGCAGGGCAACAACCGCATGCGCGACCTCGCGGTCCGCTTCTCGGTGACCTTCCCCGAGGGCGAGGCTGGCGACCGGGCGCGCGAGATGCTGCCCAAGGCGATCCAGATGTCGGAGGAGCGCCTGTGCACGGTGAGCCGCACTGTCGCTCTCGGCACGCCCATCGATGCGGCCGTCGCGGAGGAGTCGTCCTAGCGCCGCACCCGGTGGCGGGTGAAGGTCACCCCGCTCCCAAAGGTCCTGGCGTCGAGCAGCTCGAGGTCGAGGCGCAGTCCTGAGGGCAGCGCCGCGGTGCCGCCCCCGACAACGACGGGGTGACGGTAGAGCAGCACCTCGTCCACCAGCCCCTCGGCCAGGGCCTGGGCCGCAACCGTCGGGCCTCCGATGCTGAGCTGACGGGTCGCGGTGCTCTTGAGCGCCCGGACCTCGCCGGGGTCGAACGCCGTTCGGACCACGGCGCGCGGACCCAACGGCCCGGTCAGGGTGGAGGAGTAGACCACCTTGTCCGTCGAGACCCAGAGGCGCCGGTAGTCCGCAGCCACCGGGTCGCGTTCCGCCTGCGGGTCATCAGCGTCCCAGTACCTCAGGACCTCGTACATCCGCCGGCCGAGCAGGTGCGTGCCGACTCCGCGTTGGAGGTCGTTGACGTGCGCGTGGACCTCTTCGTCGGGCGCGGCCCACTCGAAGGACCCGAACTCGTCGGCGACATAGCCGTCGAGCGAGCAGATGGCGGCGTAGAGGAGGGCAGCCATCAGGGAGACGCCTTCAGCCGACCTTGTCGCGGGCGGCCTTGAACGCGGCCACGCAGGCGCGGATGTCGTCCTCGGAGTGGCCGGCGGAGAGCTGCACCCGGATCCGCGCCTTGCCCTGCGGCACGACGGGGAAGGAGAACGCGATGACGTAGACGCCCTGCTCGAGCATGGCGTCGGCGACCTGCGTCGCCCGCCGGGCGCCGTCGTCGCCGGGGAACATGACCGGGGTGATGGGGTGCTCACCCGGGAGCAGGTCGAAGCCCGCCTCCGTCATGAGCTGCCGGAACAGCGCGGTGTTGTCACGCAGGGTCTGGCGTGCCCGGTGCGACGTGGCGGCGATCTCGAGCGCCTTGAGCGAGCCCGCCGCCACGGCTGGGGCCACGGCGTTGGAGAACAGGTAGGGACGGGAGCGCTGGCGCAGCAGGTCGACAACCTCCTGGTGGGCCGCGACGTACCCGCCGGAGGCGCCGCCCAAGGCCTTGCCGAGGGTGCCGGTGAGGATGTCGACGCGGTCCGTCACCCCGAAGCGCTCGGGCGTCCCGCGTCCGCCCTCACCAACGAAGCCGACCGCATGCGAGTCGTCGACGAGCACCATGGCACCGAGCTCGTCGGCCAGGTCGCAGATCTCGTCGAGCGGTGCCAGGTAGCCGTCCATGGAGAAAACACCGTCGGTCACGATGACCATCCGGCGCGCCCCGGCCGCCCTGGCATCCTCGAGCTGGGTGCGCAGGTCGGCCATGTCGGCGTTCCTGTAGCGGTACCGCTTGGCCTTGGCCAGCCGGATGCCGTCGATCAGCGAGGCGTGGTTGAGCTCGTCGGAGATGATGGCGTCCTCCGGACCGAAGAGCACTTCGAAGACGCCACCGTTGGCGTCGAAGCACGAGGAGTACAGGATCGCGTCGTCGGTGCCGAGGAAGTCCGCGATCGCCCGCTCGAGGCGCTTGTGCAGCTCCTGGGTGCCACAAATGAACCGCACACTGGCCATCCCGAATCCCCACTCCCGCAACGCCTCCGTCGCGGCCGCCTCCACGTCGGGGTGGTCGGCGAGGCCGAGGTAGTTGTTGGCACAGAAGTTCAGGGCCTCGGTGCGCGCAGTGCGGATGTGCGCCGACTGCGGTGAGGTCAGCTCGCGCTCGTGCTTGTACAGACCGGCGTCCTCGATCTCCTTGAGGGTCGCGGCCAGCTCGTCCTTGACGGTGTCGTACACGGCGCTCCTTCAGCTCCAGTCCATGATGACCTTGCCGCACCGTCCCGAGCGGGCCGCGGCGAAGGCGTCCTGCCACTGCTCGGCAGGGAAGCGGTGGGTGATGACCGAGGCGATCCGCTCGCGCAGCACGGGGGAGTTGCCCAGCATCGAGCTCATCGCGTACCAGGTGTCGTACATCTCCCGGCCGTAGATGCCCTTGATGGTGATCATGTGGGTGATGACCTTGCCCCAGTCGATCGGGAACGGGTCCTTGGGCAGGCCCAGCATCGCCACCCGGCCGCCGTGGTTGAGGTTGGCCAGCATGTCCTCGACCGCGCTCGGCACCCCGGACATCTCCAGCCCGATGTCGAAGCCCTCCCTCATCCCGAGCTGGCCCATCGCCTCCCGCAGGTTGCTCGTGCTCGCGTTGACCACCAGGTCTGCACCGGCACCCTTGGCCAGGTCCAGCCGGTAGTCACTGACGTCGGTGACCACGACGTGCCGGGCGCCGACGTGTCGGGCGATCGCGGCCGCCATCACCCCGATCGGGCCGGCACCGGTGATCACCACGTCCTCACCGGCCATCGGGAACTGCAGCGCGGTGTGGGTGGCGTTGCCCAACGGGTCGAACACCGCGGCGAGGTCGGGGTCAAGGTCGTCGGGCTGCACCCACACGTTGGACGCCGGGATCACGACGAAGTCGGCGAAGGCGCCGTCGCGGTTCACGCCGACTCCCTTGGTGTTGATGCACATGTGCCGCCGGCCCGCGCGACAGTTGCGGCAGGTGCCGCACACGATGTGGCCCTCACCGGAGGCACGCTGGCCGACCTGAACGCTCGTGACGTCCTCGCCGACCTCGACCACCTCGCCGTAGAACTCGTGCCCGATCGTCATCGGTGGCTGCACGGTCGAGGCTGCCCAGTCGTCCCACTGCTCCAGGTGCAGGTCGGTGCCGCACAGGCCCGCCCGCAGCACCCGCAGCTTGACGTCGTCGGGGCCGACCAGCGGCTCGGGCACGTCCACCAGCTCGAGCCCCGGACCGGCCTTGGTCTTCACGAGTGCGCGCACGTCGCCCACCATAGTGAGCGCCGATGGAGGGAGGTATGCCGCGTGGCCGGGCCGCGCGGCATACAGTCACCACCATGGCGCGCTACCTGGACGTGCACCCGGTCGACCCACAGCCCAGGGTGATCGGGCAGGCGGTCGCTCTGGTTCGCGACGCCGGGCTGATCGCGTACCCGACGGACTCGGGCTACGCACTCGGGTGCGCGCTGGGCAACCAGGAGGGCAAGGAGCGGATCGTGCGGATCCGCCACCTCGACGACCGGCACCACTTCACGCTCGTGTGCCGCGACTTCGCCCAGCTCGGTCAGCTGGTGCACATCGACAACACGGTCTTCCGGGCGGTCAAGGCCTCCACGCCCGGACCGTTCACGTTCATCCTCCCGGCGACCCGGGAGGTGCCGCGTCGACTGCTGCACCCGAAGAAGAAGACCGTCGGGGTGCGCATTCCGAGCAACCGGGTCGTCCAGGCGCTGCTCGCGGAGCTGGGGGAGCCGCTTCTGTCGAGCACCCTGATCCTGCCCGGCGAGAGCGACCCGATGACCGAGGGGTGGCTGGTCAAGGAGGAGCTCGACCACCAGGTCGACGCGGTCATCGACTCGGGGGAGTGCGGCACCGAGCCGACCACGGTCGTGGACTTCTCCGGTGGTGTGGCCGAGGTGGTGCGCCTCGGCGCCGGAGACGTCAGCAGGTTCGAGTAGTCGTCACCGCAGCCGGTCGAGCAGGCGCAGCGCGTCGTGGGGCGCGTGTCCCTTGGCGTCGTTGTCGAAGTAGACGTGCACGTCGTGGCCCTCGTCCAGCCAGCGGCGGCACTGGTCGGCCCACCGGTCGAGTGACTCGTCGGTGTAACCGCTGGCGTAGAGCTCGGTCTCACCGTGCAGCCGCACGTAGCGGAAGTCGCTCGTGGCGTCCGGCATCTGCGGCCAGCGCCCGGCGCTGTCCGCGACCACCATGCAGATGTCGTTGCGCCGCAACAGCTCTCGCGCCCCGGCCGACTGGAAGCTGGGGTGCCGGGGCTCGAGGGCGTGCCGCACCGGCCGGTCCGAGGAAGCCTTGGTGAGGACACGGTCCTCGGCGAGCTTGTCGTCGTGCCGCTCGGCCAGTGCGGCGGCCTCAGCGGTGGTGCGGGGCAGGAGGGCGAAGAAGCCCTCCAGCCGCTCCTCGTCGAAGGCGAGCCGCTCGGGCAGCTGCCACAGGACCGGTCCCAGCTTGTCGCCGAGCGCCAGCACGCCCGAGGCGAAGAAGTTGGCCAGTGCCGTCTCCACGCCGGCGAGCTTCTTCATGTGGGTGATGAACCGTCCACCCTTGACGGCGAAGAGGAAACCATCCGGCACCCCAGCCGACCACGCGGCATACGAGGTGGGTCGTTGGAGTGAGTAGAAGGAACCGTTGAGCTCCACGGCGCTCATCCGCTCCGCTGCGTAGGTCAGCTCGAGGCGCTGGGGGAGGCCTTTGGGGTAGAAGTCGCCGCGCCAGCGCGGGTAGCGCCAACCGGAGACGCCGATCCTCACCTCAGGCATGCACCCACGGACCCCTCACAGCTCCTCGTGGGTGGCCGGGTCGCCGCCGAACCGTCGGCCGTCCGTGCGCACCAGTCCGGTGATCGCGGCAACCTCTGCGTCGGTGAGCTCGAAGCCGAAGACGTCGAGGTTGTCGCGCTGGCGCTGCGGGTTCGCCGACTTGGGCAGCGGCATGGTGCCCAGCTGGACGTGCCAGCGAAGGACGACCTGGGCGGGGGAGACGTCGTGGGCCTTCGCGGCAGCGGCGACGGGCGGCTCGCCGAACGGCGACGGGTTCTTGCCGAGCGGGCTCCACGCCTGGGTGAGGATGCCCAGCCGCTCGTGGACACTGCGCATGCGGGTCTGCGGGAAGTAGGGATGAAGCTCGACCTGGTTGACGGCCGGGGTCACGCCGCTGTCGTCGATGACCTCGAGCAGGTGTTCCTCGGTGAAGTTGCTGACCCCGATGGTGTGCACCAGCCCGTCCCCCTGCGCGTCGACCAGCGCCTGCCACGCCTGCCGGTAGAGCCCGCGGCTCGGGTTGGGCCAGTGGATGAGCGCGACGTCGATCCGCTCGACTCCGAACCGCTTCGCGGAGTCGCGCAGCGACTGAAGGGCAAGCTCCTTCGCGTGGAAGCGGCCCGGGACCTTGGTCGCGAGCTGGACCTCCTCACGAGGCAGACCGCTTCGCCGCAGCGCCTCGCCGACCTCCTCCTCGTTCTGGTAGTTGACCGCCGAGTCGAGGTAGCGGTACCCGTTGTGGAGGGCGCTCACCATGGCCCGGATGCCGTCCTCGCCGGTGAGCGGGTAGGTGCCGAAACCGATGCCAGGCAGGGTCACGCCGTCATTGAGCAGGTGTGCCGTGGAGTCGTCGGGCATGACGCCAACGCTAGGCGGTGGCTGTCGGGCCCGCACTGTAGCGTCGTGCCCATGAGAGCGGAGGGGACTTTCGAGGTCACGTTGAACCCCGTGGCCGACGGCGAGCTGGGTGGCCGGCTGGGCCGGTTCGAGCTGGCGAAGGTGTGGGACGGCGACCTGGTCGGCTCCGGAGACGGCGTCATGCTGTCGGGCGGCGACCCGGGCGCCGGCGCTGCAGGGTACGTCGCGGTCGAGGTCGTCGACGGGCGGCTGGGCGAGCGAGAGGGTGGTTTCGCCCTGCAACAGTTCGGCACGATGGAGGCGGGGGAGCAGGTCCTGTACTACGAGGTGGTCCCCGGATCGGGCCGTGACGGGCTGGCGGGCATCACTGGGGTGGTGCACCTGACAGTCGACGAGGACGGCACGCACCGGTACGTCCTCGACTACACGCTGACCTGATGCGGCCGGTGAAGGGGACTGCTCGGTCCGAGCGCCCTCCGCCTAACTTTACATAATGTCGATTATCGGCGTTCCTGAGGAGGTCCGGGGAACCGCCTGAGCGTGGTCGTCAACCGCCGAGGTACATGGCCAAGTGCTTCCCGGTGAGGGTCGACCCGTCCTCCACCAGCTCGGCCGGCGATCCCTCGAAGACGACCCGACCACCGTCGTGGCCGGCACCCGGCCCGAGGTCGATGATCCAGTCGGCATGCGCCATGACGGCCTGGTGGTGCTCGATCACGATCACCGACCTGCCCGAGTCGACCAGCCGGTCCAGCAGGCCGAGCAGCTGCGCGACGTCGGCCAGGTGCAGACCGGTGGTCGGCTCGTCGAGGACGTAGACCTCGCCCTTCTCGGCCATCTGCGCAGCGAGCTTCAGCCGCTGCCGCTCGCCCCCGGACAAGGTGGTGAGGGGCTGACCCAGGCTGACATAACCAAGGCCCACATCGACGAGCCGCTCGAGGACCTTGTGCGCCGCAGGAGTCCTGGCCTCGCCCTCGGCGAAGAACGCCTCCGCCTCCGCCACCGGCAGGTCGAGCACCTCGGCGATGTTGCGCCCGCCCAGGGTGTACTCCAGCACCGACGCCTGGAACCGCCTTCCCTCGCACTCCTCGCAGGTGGACTCGACGGTCGCCATGACACCGAGCTCGGTGTAGATCACGCCGGCGCCGTTGCAGGTCGGGCACGCACCCTCGGAGTTGGAGCTGAACAGCGCCGGTTTGACCCCGTTCGCCTGGGCGAACGCCTTGCGGATCGGCTCGAGGGCCCCGGTGTAGGTCGCCGGGTTGCTGCGCCGTGAGCCGCGGATGGCGCCCTGGTCGACCAACACCACGCCGTCCCGCCCGGCCACCGAGTCGTCGATGAGCGAGCTCTTGCCGGACCCCGCCACGCCGGTGAGCACGCACAGCACCCCGAGCGGGATGTCCACGTCGACGTCCTGCAGGTTGTGCGTGGACGCGCCGCGGACCTCCAGGGCCCCGGATGCCGTACGCAGCGACTGCTTGAGCCTGACCCGGTCGTCGAGGTGCCGCCCAGTGGTGGTGTCGCTCCCCCGCAGCCCTTCGACGGTGCCCTGGTAGCACACCTCTCCCCCGCTCGTGCCGGCCCCGGGCCCGAGGTCGACCACGTGGTCGCCGATGGCGATCGTCTCGGGCTTGTGCTCGACGACCAGCACCGTGTTGCCCTTGTCGCGCAGCTGCAGCAGCAGGGTGTTCATCCGCTCGATGTCGTGCGGGTGCAGTCCGATGGTCGGCTCGTCGAAGACGTAGGTGACGTCGGTGAGCGAGGAACCGAGGTGACGGATCATCCGGGTCCGCTGCGCCTCTCCCCCGGACAGCGTGCCCGCCGGCCGGTCGAGCGAGAGATAGCCCAGGCCGATCTCGGCGAAGGAGTCCAGGAGGTGTTGCAGCCCGGTGAGCAGTGGCGCCACCGACGGCTCGCCCAGGCCACGGACCCACTCCGCGAGGTCGGTGATCTGCATGGCGCACAGGTCGGCGATGTTCTTCCCACCGATCCTGGAGGAACGCGCCACGGCGGACAGGCGGGTGCCTTCGCAGTCCGGGCAGGTGGTGAACGTGACGGCCCGTTCGACGAAGCGGCGCACGTGCGGCTGCATGGACTCGACGTCCTTGGCCAGCATCGTCTTCTGCACCTTGGTCAGGACGCCCTCGTAGGTGAGGTTGACTCCCTCCACCTTGATCTTCTCCGGCTCGCCGTAGAGCAGCTTGTCCAGCTGCTTCTCGGTGAACCTGCCGATCGGCTTGTCCATCGGCAGCCCGGCACCGCTGAAGATCCGGCCGTACCAGCCGTCCATGCTGTAGCCCGGGACGAGCAGCGCACCCTCGGACAGGGACTTGGTCTCGTCGAAGATCGCGGTCAGGTCGAAGTCCGTGACCGACCCCATGCCCTCGCAGCGCGGGCACATGCCGCCGTGGTAGACGGCGTTGCGCACGACGAGCCGCTCACCCTTTCCCCTGTCGACGTTCATCGCGCCGCTCGCCGTCCGTCTCGGGACGTTGAACGCGAACGCCGTGGGCGGGCCGATGTTGGGCTTCCCGAGCCTGCTGAACAGGATCCGCAGCAGCGCGTTCGCGTCCGTGGCGGTGCCGACCGTGGAGCGGGGGTTCGTCCCCATGCGCTCCTGGTTGACGATGATCGCGGTGGTCAGGCCCTCGAGCAGGTCGACCTCGGGCCGCGCCAGCGTGGGCATGAACCCCTGGAGGAACGCGCTGTAGGTCTCGTTGATCAGCCGCTGCGATTCCGCGGCGATCGTGTCGAACACCAGTGAGCTCTTGCCCGAGCCCGAGACGCCGGTGAAGACCGTCAGCCTGCGCTTCGGGATGTCGAGGCTGACCTGCTTGAGGTTGTTGACACTGGCGCCATGCACCCGGATCAGGTCATGGCTGTCGGCAGCGTGGCTCATCGATCCTGGAGGAGGCCGAGGACATTGCCATCGGGGTCGGTGAAGGTGGCCACCAGCCGGCCATTGCCGACGTCGCGGGGCTCTTCGTTGACCGTGGCACCCGCGGAGGTCACCTCGGCCAGCTTGGCGGCGATGTCCGGCACGTGCCAGTAGGCCACCGGCGAGGTCATGCCCTGTGGTCCGCCACCGGGCACCAGCCCGATCTGCTGGCCCGCCGCCTGGTAGCCGACGTAGTAGTCGGAGTCCGACTGCGGCTCCACGCCGAGCAACGCCGTGTACACGGCCTTCGCGGCAGCCAGGTCGGAGACGGGGTGCAGCACCGTCAGGACGCCCTGCGTGGTCGAGCTGCTCATGGTCACTCCTCAGGTCGTGGTCGTGGTCTCATCGTGGTCGTGGTCTCAGGCGAGCTGCTGGATGCGGACCAGGTTGCCCGCGGGGTCGCGGAAGGCGCAGTCCCGTACACCGTAGGGCTGGTCGGTCGGCTCCTGGACCACCTCGGCCTCCCCGGCCTGCAGCCGGTCGAACGTCCCGTCGACATCGGTCGTGGCCAGGTTGATGCTCGCGAAGGTGCCCTTGGCCATCATCTCCGCGATGGTGGTCCGCTCCTCCTCGGTCATGCCGGGGGTCGCGGTGGGCGGGTACAGGACGATCGAGGTGCCCGGCTGGTCAGGAGGCCCGACGGTCAGCCAGTGCATGCCGCCGTACTCCACATCGTTGCGCACCTCGAAGCCGAGCGTGTCGCGGTAGAAGGCCAGCGACGCCTGGTGGTCGTCGTGCGGCAGCATGGCCGAGAAGATCGTGATGCCCATGGGACTCAACCTAGTTGGGGGTGGTCGCCCGCGCTTCTCGATTCCTGACCGGTCTGGTGACCTGCTTCGCCACGCACGGGGGCATCCCGCTGGTCGCGAACTCAGGGTCACGGCGGTACTCGCTCGGCGGCACGCCCACGAGCTCGGAGAACCGGGTGCTGAAGGTGCCCAGCGACGAGCAGCCCACAGCGAAGCACACCTCGGTGACGCTGAGGTCACCGCGGCGCAGCAACGCCATGGCGCGCTCGATCCGCCGGGTCATCAGGTACGAGTACGGCGACTCCCCGAAGGCGGACCGGAACTCGCGGCTGAGGTGACCGGCCGACATGTGTGCGCCCCTGGCCAGGGCCTCGACGTCGAGCGGCTGGGCGTACTCGCGGTCGATCCGGTCGCGGACCCGGCGCAGCCGCACGAGGTCCTCCAGTCGCGGCGAGGCTGCAGTGCGGCTCACGGTCGTGATGCTGCCACATCACCGCTCCGGAACCTCCGGCCCTCAGGCGACCAGCACAGTGCCCCGGTGGTGTGCCTGAGGGTGCACCGCGGGCGGGAGGTCGACAGTGGGTCGCATGCGTGCACCGTAGCTACATCAGGGGTGGTGCCGACCGGCTCCGCGAGGGGCCACGAGCCGCCTGCGAACGAGGCGCCAGACGCCGGAGCGACGCCGCCTCCACCTCGTAGCGGCTGGCCGTCGCGCCACCGGCCCGGAAGAACCGGCGGCGCAGGGCCCCGACCACCTCCACCCGCTCCCCCGGCCCGATCCGCCGTGCCACCTGCCGCACCCGGCCGGCCCAGCAGGCGACGTCGACGGTGTCCACGGTGGCCGCCCCTGCCCCTCCGCCGGGTCGGGCCTGACGCGGCACGACGACCCGCAGCTGGACCAGCCGGTCACCACTGGGCAGCTCGCGCTCGGAGACCTCGCCGCTGACCTTGCCCACGAGGCGCACCTCGTTGGCCCATTCCCCTGTCTCGTCCATGCGCCGATGGTCAGGGACGCGCCGCCGGTGCGTCACCGGCATACCAGAGCGCCTGTGCACGGGGACGCGACCGGACCCGCACCTGTGGACAGCAGACGCCGCTAACCCCACCAGAACGCAGTGGCGATCACGATGTAGACGGCGATCAGCGCCGCCCCCTCGATCCAGTTGGACTCCCCGTCGAAGGTGATGAACGCCGAAAGGATCACCGCGATCACCACCGCCACCACGAGCATCGGGCTGAACACCAGGGTCAGCGCCGCGAACCCGAAGACCTGCGACAGGATGACGAGCAGCGGTGCCAGGACGAGGGCGATCTGCATCGGGCTGTTGATGACGACCGAGAACGCGTACTCCGAGCGCCCCGCGGCTGCCAGCTGCACCCCGACGACGTTCTCGATGGCGTTGCCGGCGATCGCCACCACGACCAGTCCGGCGAAGGCGTCGGAGATGCTGAGCGCGCCCATGGCGGGCTCCAGCGCGGCGACGAACCAGTCCGAGACGAACGCCGCCGCCACGGCGGCCGTCGCGAGCAGCCCGACCGCCAGCCACAGGGGCCAGCGCGGCGCCTCCTGGTGCATGGCCCCCTCGTCGCCCTCACCGGCCGCGCCCTCGCCCTTGCGCAGGGAGGCAGGCAGGGTGAGCGCGAACAGGACGAGCAGCACCACCGACACGATGAGTGACAGCGTCTTCTCGTGCTGTTCCGCCGGCGTGTGGACGTAGTGCGCCAGCGAGGGCACCACCATGGCCGAGACCGACAGCACCATCAGCACGATGATGCTTCGCGCACGGTCGGAGTCGAGCTTCTGCGTGCCGTGCTTGAGCCCGCCCACGACGAAGGCCAGCCCGAGCACCAGCAGCAGGTTCGCGAGGATGGAGCCGATCAGGGCTGCCTGGACGACGCCGACCAGCCCGGCCTTGAGCGCGAACAGTGCGATGAACAGCTCGGGCAGGTTTCCCAGCGCCGACTGCAGCACCCCGGTGGCGCCCGGACCGAACCGGTCCCCGAGCTGCTCCACCGAGCGGCCGACCAGCGAGGCGAGGACGGTCACCGCGATCGCCGAGCAGACGAACGGGACGACGTCGCCGGCGGAGATGAAGTGCGTCAGCCCGGCCAGGACCACGAACAGCGCACCGCCCCCGAGCACGACGTAGTCGGAGCGCATGAAGGTCGACTGGGCGTGCGGTGCGGTCGCCGTGGACATGGCCCGCATCATGACAGCCCGGTATGCCGCGGGCACGCCGGAGCGGCGCGGGGGTGACCTCCGCGCCGCTCCGGTCGGTGCCTGTCACGCGGTGCCGTCGGGCGGTGCCTACGGCAGGTAGTACATCGGGTTCGGCAGCTTCACGGTGTGGTCCGC
>Ga0308175_100002125_pt1 | contig 13517 bp, 15 predicted proteins | sample PhyCR1_3_FD_203893 | JGI IMG/M metagenome (GOLD analysis project Ga0308175, IMG submission 203893) | Soil microbial communities from UC Gill Tract Community Farm, Albany, California, United States - DLSLS.C.R1 | ecosystem: Environmental > Terrestrial > Soil > Agricultural land | place: USA...
CTACCGCGTCGTCGGTGTCCAGCCGGATGACCGACAACGTTGGACGAAATATTTGAGTTCGCTGCTGGCCTTTCCAGCGGTCAGTGTGTTGACACTCTATGGGCTAATGCTTTTGCAGGCTCATTTCCCGGAGCCGTGGGGCCATAACGGAATGACACCGGCATTAGCGTCCAACACCGCCATATCATTTACAACCAATACGAGCTGGCAGAATTACCCTGGCGAATCGACCCTGGGTCACGTCGGCCTGGGCGCCGAGCTGGGAGTGCAGGCATTCGCCAGTTGCGCTGTCGGTATGTGCGTAGCGGTCGCGTTGATCCGCGGGCTCGCACAGTATCAGAAGGAGGAGATCGGCAACTTCTGGGTCGACCTGGTGCGAACGGTGGTACGGGTTCTGTTGCCGCTGTCGATCATCGTCGCGCTTCTGCTGGTCGCGCTTGGCGTCATCAACAATTTTGCTGGCGCGCAGGAGGTTTCGATTGAAGGCGGCGGCCCCCAGACAATTCTCGGTGGTCCGGTCGGCGCGTGGGAGTCGATCAAGCTGATGTCGGGTGACGTCGGCGGGGCGTTCACGCAATAGCGCTCACCCGTTCGAGAATCCGTCGCCATTGACCAACGTCGTGGAAATCGTTGCGATGCTGCTGATTCCGGTGACATTCCTGCGCACATTCGGTGTCATGGTAGGCGACAAGAAACAGGGCTGGGCGCTATTCGTCGCGGCAGCAGTGCTTTTCGTCATCGGGACGGCTTCGATCGCCACGGCGACCTCAGGAGCGCGTGGCACCGTCGCCCACGCCGTGGGTGCGCCGATCGAAGGTACTGAAATTCGGCTTTGGGGTGCCCGGCAGCGCACTTTTCGGTCATGTCGCGACGGCCAGCGCCGACGGCGCGGCGTATTCGTCATACGACAGTTTCGCAAGCCTTGGCGGTGGGGTGCTGATGCTCAACATGATGTTCGGTGAGGTAGCTCCCGGGGGAGCGGGCAGCGGCCTTTTTGGATTGGTGATGATGGTTCTGCTGGCGGTTTTCCCGGGCGGCCTGATGGTCGGCACCACGCCCGAATACGTGAAGCAGCGACTGGGGGCCCGGCACATCAAGTTGGTCAGTCTGTACATCCTGGCGTTGCCGACCGCGGTCCTGAGCGGTACGGCGGTGGCCAATGGCGTGGCCCGGCGAACGTGCGTCGATGCTCAACGGCGGACCGCACGGCCTTTCCGAGTTGCTGTATGCCTTCACCAGTTCGGCGGCCAACAACGGCGGCGCGTTCGCTGGCTTCAGCGGCAACACGGCCTGGTACAACACCGCACTTGCACTCGCGATGATCATCGGGCGATTGCTGCCGATCGTCGCCGTACTCGGGATCGCCGGCACCTTCGCCACCCAGCGCCCAGGCGTGATCACCTCCGGCACGCTGCGGACCTACTCACCGACCTTCATCGTGCTGGTCGTGGCCACCACGCTTCTCATCATTGGCCTCGAGTACCTGCCTGCATTGGCGCTCGGTCCGGTGGCTGATGGCCCGAAGTGACGAGTAAGTACGTCGTAAAGGTTGCGTGACTGGTCGTCAAGGGAGCGCAAGGGCGCTCGTCAAGAAGGCGGCAGGCGGGTCACTGTGGAAATTGAGGTTGTAGAAAAGGAGAACCGCGTGACTCTTGGTGCGTTGTATCCGGATACGGCGACTGAACGAAACCGGCGAGCATGACCCTGGCGTACGTGGTCCTTATCCACCTCATACTGATCTGCCCATTTTTCGACTGCTGTCGATATCGAAGAAGGCGGACGTAAAGCACCGTTGATCGGTGCCCGGGTCCTGCCACCGTCAACGCGGCGTCAAGGTTTGACGTGGGGGTGTCAAGAGATCGCAAAGGATGTGGCGGCCGCCATCTCCCTGCGCCATCGTCGAATTGTTGCCACTGGCAGCCGGCCAGGGCATCAATGAAGAAAAGGTCTCGATGACTCTTTCGGGCTTCCTTGTATCTGTGTTATCCGGAAACACACCGCATGCCCGAGCGGCAGATCGCGGGGCCGCCGGTATGCATTCGCTTTCCCTGGAGGAAGAGGACCTGCAGCGGTGCAAAACCTACCGTAAGTCCTTCCCGATGACCGAGATCGCGCTTCCGGCAACGGCTCTGAGGAATCGTGCGATCGCGGGCTGGGTGAGAGACCGCCGCATGATGGTTGATGTGCACACCGGCGAGGACCTCGCCACGGCGATCGCAGCGGGCGTTCACCTGCCGCGGATGACCGTGTATGCCGACGCGCTGAGGGACTCTGATCTACGGGCTGCGGTCAACCTGGGAGTAGGCCGGGTCGTGGCCGGTTCGGTCCACCACATCGAGCAGCTCAGATCCGATGTCACGCAACGCGCCCAGGATGTCGTCATCCGGATGACCGATATCAACTCGCCAGTCTTGGCCATGGCCGATTTCGATCACCAGATCCCGCGCGGGTTCCGGTTCGACAGTAACGAATTCGACGTTGCGATCGCAGCGGTTCTGGGCCACGAGTCTCTCAATCTGGTGGGGCTGCATTGCGAGGTCGGCGCGCAGGATCACGACTTCGTCAGCTATCCGGCCGCGATCGGTCACATGATTGCTGAAATGGCGCAGGTCCGCCGAAATCACGGCGTGGTGCTCACCCGGCTTGGCTTGGGTGGTGGGCGTGCCGTCCCGTCGGGGGAGTGGGCGAACGAATTGCCGCAATTGGCCACGCAGATCGATGAATCCCTCGACGACGCCTGCGGCACCCTGCGGTTCCCCCGACCGATCGTCGTCCTTTCGGCGGGGCTCCGAATCATCGGACAGAGTGCGGCGTGACCGCGCACTCGCTTGAACATATTTGGTCGCTTCCTGCAGACCTGCCCGCCCGGTCTGGGCGTGACGCGCGATCTGACGTGAAATCGCTTTCGCTCGTTGACGAAACCGTCGCTCTTCGGCGCTGTGCTCTGTATCGAAAGGCATTCAAGGGCACCGCTGTCAGCTACCCGGCCGCCTTGCTGGGCTTCGATGCGCTGACGGCTTGGATGCAGCGCCATCGCGTAACTGTCGATGTCACGACCGCCGCTCAGCTCGACCGGGCCGTGACGGTGGGAGTAGATCCGATGCGCATCGTCGTGCAGCACGGGGACGGGGCCGCGGCGCCGATCCCTCGCGCCGTCAACGCCGGGGCGGCAAGGTTCATCGTGGGCTCCAGCCAGCAGATCGCGATCCTCGCAGGGAGCGCCGATCGCGCCGTGCGGGTCGTCGTCGATGCGACGGACGACGCTGCGAACACACTGGTGGCGGAGGTCTTGGCTCACCGGGCACTGGACCTCGTCGGTCTGCAATGCAGCCTGGACGACACCGACGACACCGACGACGCCATCAACGTACGCCGGTTGATCGCGGAGATGTCGTGGATTCGGCGTGAGCACGGCGTCCTCCTCAGTCGTATCAGCCTCGCCGGCCTGCATGTCGGTGGGCGCTTTCTTGAACCGCGGATTCTTCGCCGCGTCGCGGAGGCGATCGGCGAAGTGGTCGGCGACGCGTGCACGCGGCATCGGTATCCCCGACCCGCGCTGACCATGTCGCTCGGGCAGGCCGCCGTCCTGCCGGCATAGCCGACTCCGCTACCTCGGCCGCGAAGGCGGGTAACCTGCACTGCGTTCCGTAGGCAGGTAGAGCCCCCATAGCCCAATTGGCAGAGGCAGCGGACTTAAAATCCGCACAGTGTCGGTTCGAGTCCGACTGGGGGCACCGTATTTGGGCTGGTAGGCGAGGTTCATGGCTGGCCGACGGTCTCGAAAGCCCCATCCGCCCGGCTTCACCCCGGCGTCTGCGCGAACTGCGGCCCTTAGGTGACCGCGCTAGCAAACACGGATGTCTGCCGTTTATGTCAATCTTTGCCGCATAGACGATCGCGAAAACGACCCCGAGTTGGCGAACTTGCGCGCGTCGCTTCGTAAGCGCAACACGCTCGACGCTCGGCTGAGGCGCTTATTGGATCGGCACGTAAACACGGGAAGTATCGGCGACGGATTGCGGCTCGGATCTTCGACATCGAGCTCAATGCCGCAGCGAACGTAGCCGGTCACGACGGGCACTTCGGCCCCAGATGTCCTTGCCGGTCGATCCATAACCGTGAAGGCGTAATCGCTTCGCCGACCCCCGACAGTGCACCCGACACGCTCCTGGCGCTCGGGACGTGAGGTCAGGCTGACATGCTCGCGAACGGATTGCCATGACGCGCGGTCAATTCCGCACTTATTTTCTTCTCGTCATCCACTGTTAATAGTTGCAACAGCAGTCGCAGAACCCAGACGGAGCGAACTGCGCTATGTAGCAACAACAGACAGCCTAGTTCGAATAGCATATTTGCCACAAATGGCCGATCGTTTATCTGCGCGAGCGCTGCACCTATCGACAGGCCGGAAGCGAGGAAAGCAGAAGCGATGACCGACGTCCAATTCGACGATAGGCGGTTGCCCGAAGTGCGGCGGAAATTGCGGAAGACTTCTGAGTTCGATGTGAGCCCAAACACTATTATCACACCGGCGAAGCCAGCTGATATTGCGGCTACTGCCGACAACCCGAGGTAAACCGCGCTGGCGATTGAGGAGTCCAGCGTTGAAGTGCCCAACTCGGTAATAAAGCGCTTGAGCATCCACGGCCAACCTGCGTACTTTGCGCCCAGCGCATGGATCGCAACTATGAGGGTCAGGATGGTCGTTGTTATTCCTGGCCAGTCTCGGACAACGGCACGCAGGCGCCTGCCAAATCCACTCTTCATCATAAGTCCAGCTTCTGAAATTCCCGAGTGGCCTGTATAAGCGCTCGGGTAACCACGTCGGGCGACTGAACAACATCCGGGGTTTCGCCTGGTCTGCGCCCCCGACGAACGCTGAAAGAGAAGAGGATTGACCGTGAGTGACCTATCGAATGCGATACCTATCGAACCGTTTGACCGTGGCAATCCGGCACGCCGCTGCACCGCCCGCAAGAAGACAGGCGAGCAGTGTCGGAAGTGGGCGATTAAAGGTGGCACCGTATGTACGCACCACGGCGGACGTGCGCCACAGACGAAAGCAAAGGCGCGCCAACGGATTGAAGAGGCTGCCGATCCCATGGCCGTCCTCCTCATCAAGATTGCAATGGACGAGAACGCACCGTACGCAGTTCGGCTAGCAGCGATCCGAGATGTGCTAGACCGCGCAGGCTTGGGCGCCAAGCAGGCTATGGAGGTCGGAATAGAGCTGCAGCCGTGGGAGGAGCTGCTTCGGGACGTGACGTTTGACGGCGTCGCACGGATCACCCGGGCCGAGCACGAGGCGCTCAAAGCCCGTGTGCAGTACGGCGTCCTGTCCGACGAGTCACACGCCTTGGCCGCGCCCGAAGCAATAGAACCAGCACTCGTGCCGGCGCAGGAGCCGCACGCTTACCGGCCTAGGGCCACCGTAGAAGCTGCCGAACGCCCCGGCCGCGCAGTCGCACCGGGCGATAAATCGGCAACGTCTCGGGCGCCGGTAACCCCACCTCCGCGCGCACTGACCCAAGACGAAGCTGCCGAGGTGATGCGGGAATCCCGGAAGCGAACCGGCCAGATCCGTCGCAAGGGACGGAATCGGCGGATGCGGTAGAGCACAGACCCCGCGCATTCCGCGGGTCCACGACCTAAGCACGGAGTTTGCCACAGGACATGTGATCGCAGCCAGAGATCATTTCACGATGTGCTGACTGGCGTAGGCTCCGGGAGGAGGCGCCGCGCAACCTAAAGGTTCAGCGGCTCACCTGGTCGCGGACCTGCGGCCGACAGAGCGACGAGAGGAACCGATGTGGAGAACGTCCAATACCCAGCTGATTGGCTCGCTGACGGCGGTCCGCCCTGTGAATCGCTCGGCTTGCGCCAGCTGCCGGGGCCGCTATACGACTATGTCGCGATCACCCTCATCCGTCACAACGATGTCTGGAAAGTCGTTGCAGGGAAGGCGAACACAGTTCTCGCCGAGGCCGACTACGAGAACGCAATGGAGTATCTCGCGACGTATGCCTGGCACGTCGAACATGCCGAGCAGCAGGCGGCACGCTCATGAAACTAGTCGCGTACCTCCGGGTTTCGACCATCGAGCAGGCTGACAGAGGATACGGGCTCGATGTGCAGCGCGAAGCTATCCGCAAGGCCGCGAAGTCCCTAGGCGCGAAGGTCGTCGCCTGGACCGCCGATGAAGGCAAGAGCGGTGCGCTCGACGCGTCTAACCGCCAAGGCCTACTTGACGCCCTGACCCTCATCCGGGACGGCAAAGCCAACGGGCTGATCGTGCGCGACCTCGACCGGCTCGCCCGCGCGGTGAGCGTGCAGGAGGCCGTGCTGGCTGAGGTTTGGGGCACTAAGTCGCGCGCGGTGTTCACTTCGGTGCCGCCGCAGGAGGTTCCGCGCGACGACCCTGACGACCCCATGAGGACGGCCATGCGCCAAATGCGCGGCGTGTTCTACGAGTTGGACCGCCGACTCATCGCCAAGCGACTTCGGGACGGACGGAACGCAAAGGCCGCGAAGGGTGGGCACCCCACCGGCTCACCGCCCTACGGCTGGCGCGTCGACAAGCCCAACCAGTCGAACCCACACGGTGCGCTGGTCCCGGAGCCCGCTGAACAAGCGGCCTTGGTCCGAATGAGTGAGCTGAAGGGCGGAGACTACTCGACTCGGCAGATTGCCCGCGTGCTCGCCGCCGAAGGCCACCCGACCAAGCGCGGTGGGCGGTGGACCAGTCCTGTGGTCGCGCGCATCTTGGCCCGCAAGAGCAGACAGAGCACCGCCGCATGAGGCACACGATGGGCAACATTCTGCGCGGTACCGCCTACGCCTACATCCAGCCCACACCGACAGAACAGGAGTCGTGACATGGCTTACATCCGCAGCTATGACACGACGCAGAAGCGCAAAGGCAAGACCGTAAAGCGCTATGAGGTTGGTTTGGCGGGAGCACCAACGAGATGCATTCGGCCTGTCGACCGGCGCCTTGCGCTCGCGGCAGGAAAGCTACCCAACCCGCGAGCCGCTGAGGCGCGCCGGGACGAGCTCGACGCCGCAAAACACACCAGCGGTACCGGTGTTCTGGCAGACGCAAAGAAAGCGGGGGAGTTGCCGTTTGGGTACTACGCCCGGGCCTGGCTCGACGCGCAGGGGCTGAAGGTGGCGCAGGGAAAGCTCAAGCAGCGCACCGTAGGATTACCAACGTTCGAACGACGCGACATATGGGAACGCCCGTACAGTCGTACAGCAGGTGGCTGTACAGATGTATAGCACATCTGTGACCCAGCGCACAACCCAGAGCTTCCCCTGTGATGTCCTCACAGGGCTATACCGATGTACAACAAATGACCAATGTTCGGCACCGCATACCTGCCGCTCCACGGGAACCGGGTCCGATGGGCGCCAGCGCGTGACACCGGCTTCGGACTCTGAAGGGTCGGGACACGAAGCCCTGTGCGGCAAAGATTGACCGTTTAACTAGCCAAATTCGTGCTACCGCCATCGACTTAGAGCGATTGCGCTGTGGTGTAAGCGGATTCGGCGCTCAACATGAAGACGGTCGCATAGGCGATGTCCCAAGCTGTTGCCTGCCGTCCGAGCGGCCATCGTATTTTCGTCCGCCCAGCGACAGATGCGTCGCCCACGCGGCCGAGCGGAGTGTCCACCGGTCCCGGAATGACGTGGTTCGCGCGTATGGATCGAGGCGCACCTTCAAGTGCCACGTGGCGAGTGAGCCCGAACCGGGCTGCTTTCGAGGAGTCGTATGCGGGAAAGCGTGTTCCCGCCTTCAACCCGGCGGCCGAACCGATGAATACGAATGTGCCTCCGTCGTCGAGCAGAGGCATGCGGCGCGCGCGACGAGAAAATGTGAGCGCACGTTGACCGCAAAGATGTCGTCCCACAACTCCGGTGATGTTCCGGTTAGGCCTCTGCCTTCCTCCGAATCCGACATTGGCTTCCACGCCATCCAGGCCACCGGGTTTCTCGTGGGCTTCCTTAACCAGCGGTTCGCATGCTCCGGCGTCGCGGACATCAGCGACGACCGGCACCGAAGCGGCGACCTCTCGGGCGCACATATCGGTAGTGATCTTCGCAGCTTCTTTGTTGACGTCGACGCACGCCACGCTGGCTCCTTCACGAGCACATAGCACCGCGATGGCGTGCCCATTGCCGACCGTCAACTCCGGATCCGGCGAGGGCCGAGTGCCTGCGCCGACGACAACAACTCGGCGACCGGTGAGCCGGCCCCGTCCGTCAGCCCTGCCGGCTGATTCGGGGCCGAGAGTCATAGGTCGAGCGTAACACCGTTGCTATACGAGTGTACAGTCAGGCGATAACCGCCGGCATGCTGTGCCAGCCGCGCACGGTCGAGGTGCGCGATCGCCGCGCCGAGGCCATGTCGACGTCCCACTCCGGCCAGCGCTTGAGCACTTCTTCGAGCGCGACGCGACCCTCCAGCCGGGCCAATGGAGAGCCGACGCAGAAGTGCGCCCCACGGCCAAACGTCAAATGCCCACCGGGCTTTCGATGGATGTCGAACCTGTCGGGATCATCGAAGTGACGCTCATCGCGGTTGGCTGATGCCAGCATGAGCAACAGCGCGCTGCCAGCGGGTATGACGTTTCCTTGAAACGTCACGTCGTCGGTGGCTACATAGCGCGCCACGTGTGGTCCCGGTGGTTCGTAGCGGAGAAGTTCCTCGATCGCCGTTGGGATCAGCGCGTGCTCCTCGGCCAGCTCCTTGCGCTGATCGGGATGTTCGGACAGAACTTTGCCCATCCAGCCGAAGAGCCGACCGGTCGTCTCGACACCCGCGCCCGCGACCACGGCCAGGAATACGATGAGCTCTTGCTTGGTCAGCTTGCGCGTGGTTCCGGTTTCGTCCTCGAATTCCACGTTGAGCAGTTCGGTGATCAGATCATCGGAAGGATTCTTTTCTCGCCACTCGACGTACTCGCCGAACATCTCACCGGTGAAGTAGCGGTCCTTCTTGATCGACATGGGTTTTCCAGGTTTGTTGCGGAGCACCTGGTTGGCATGCGCACGCACCGCTGGTTGTTCGGCATCGGGAATGCCCGCAAGCATCCCGATGGTGCGCATGGGTAACTCGGCGCCGAGATCTTCGACGAAGTCGAACCGGTCTCCGCCGACCAGTGGGTCAAGACACGCCACACAAAAGGCGCGGATCTTGTCCTCGATGGCCCTCATCTTCTTCGGAGTGAAGGCCCGAGAGACGATCGCGCGGTGAATGGTGTGCAGTGGCGGATCCTCGTTGATGAAAATGCCTGGAGGCATCACCGGATCGGCCATGACGACTTCTAGGATGTCCCCTTTCGCGGAACTAAGTCGTGCGGTGTCCTTCAGGGCTGCATCGACATCCGCATAGCGGCTTACACCCCAGAAGTCATGCCGCTCGTTGTAATAGACCGGGCACTCGTCTCGGAGCCGCCGATAAGTCGGGTAGGGATCGACGTCGATGTCGAAGTCCCATGGGTCGTAGTAGAGATCGTTCAACGTCGGCTCCTCGGCAGCGGTTCGGTGCACGCACAGCACGTCTGCTGTACGATCGTACAGGAAAATAATCCTGCCGCACAAGGCACCGCTCAGCGAAGTATCGTGCCGCCGTCCACGTTGATCACTTGGCCGTTGATCCACGCGCCTTCATCCGAGAGCAGAAACGCGACCAACGACGCGACGTCATCGGGTTCGCCGACCCGGGTGCTGCGCATTCGCTTCAGCGCTGCAGCTTTCAGATCCGGCCACTGAGGGGCCGATTTGATGGTGTCAGTGGCCGTGAAACCAGGTGCGACCGCATTGCACCGGATCCCCTCCTTCCCCCAGCGGGAGGCCACATGTCGAGTCAGGGCACCAATCCCGGCCTTGGCCGTGCCATACGCGGGGCGCGCAGGCTCGCCCTGAAAGGCGGCCGCTGACGACATGTTCACGATGGCCCCGCCGCCGCTTTTGAGCATGAGGGGAACGGCCTGCTTCATCGCGCAGACGTAACCTCGCAAATTGACCGTCATGACCCGGTCCCACACGTCGAGATCGATGTCCACCACGTCTGTGTCGGCCGATAGCGTGCTCATGTCCGCACCGACGTTAAACGCGGCGTCGACGGCACCGAAGCGGTCGACCGCCGATGTGAACAACGCCTGGATTGACGCCGGATCGGAGAGATCACACGCAAAAGCCACCGCCTGTCCGCCGTCGCCCTTGATCGCGCCCGCGGTGTCTTCGGCGGCGTCCGCGGCGATATCTCCGACGATGACGCGACACCCTTCCCAGCCCAAGCGGCGAGCTGCGGCCGATCCCAAGCCCGAAGCGCCACCGACGATTACGGCGACTTTGCCTGCTAGTCCACGTAAACCCATGCGGTGTCCCTTCGGCTCGATGCACGCAGCGCAACAGCGGTTGCGCGACTCAATTGACATTGGCTCCGCAGTCGGAGAGTATCCCCTATACATACGTACAGCAACATTCCTCGAGGGGACTACGGAAGGGACGTGATGGCCGGAATTCATCGCGACCGTCCAGGCGCCGCTGACCTGGCTGCCGCAACCGGTGAACCCGCGACTCCATTGGGTGACGAAATCTGGATGTCTGAGGGGGTGTCAAACGCCTACGCCGCCATGACCGACGCAGGACGCGTACTGATCAACACCGGCCTGGTGTTCGAAGCACCACGACGCAAGGAAGCCTTTCAACACCTCGAAGGCCCGACACCCACGATCATCATCACCCAGGGACACGCCGACCACTGGGGTGGCGTGAACACCTTGCGCGACCCCGACACCGACGTGGTGATGCATGCGAACTACCGGCTCTGGCGCGATGACAATGAGCGGCTGACGCCGGCGAGAGCGGCGAAGACGTCGTTCGCCTTCAAGAAGTTCTCTGACGCCTTCATCCAGTATTTCCAGTCGGTCGATCCGGCAACTATCGACTTTTCCTTCCCGGAGCCCACTACGACCTTCAGTGACCGCCTCGAGTTGAAGATCGGCGGGCGCAGGTTTCAAATGGCATGGACACCCGGCGGCGAAACCACCGATTCGATCGTCGTATGGCTGCCCGACGATGACGTGCTCTTCACGGGAAATCTTTTCGGGCCGTTGTTTGGTCACGTACCTAATCTCATGACTATTCGCGGCGACCGCTACCGCGACCCCATTCAGTACATCGAGTCGCTCAACACAGTCCTTGACTTCGAGCCGCAAAAATTGATCACCGGCCACTTCGACCCCATCGAGGGCCGGGATCGCATCGCCGAGGAAGTCACAGCGATGCGCGACGCCATGCAGGCTGTCCACGATCAGACGGTCGAAATGATGAACGCGGGTGCCGACGTCCACACCGCCATGCAGCAGGTGAGTATCCCCAATCGCCTTGACATAGGCGAAGGCTACGGACGAACGGTCTGGAACGTGCGGGCCGTCTGGGAGATGTATACCGGATGGTTCCATCACCGCTCGACGACCGAGTTGTACCCCCTGCCCCCAAGCGCCGCGGCGTCGGACTTAGTGGTCGCCGCCGGCGCCGAAGCGCTGATCGAGGCTGCAAGAAGCCATGTCGCACGGAGTGACCCGGTACGAGCACTGCATCTAACCGACGTCGTACTCGCCGTCGAACCCGCCAACGCCGACGCTCGCCAGGTGGCTATTGAGGCTCACGAAGCACTGCTGGCTCATGCAGAGAACTTCTGGGAGCGAGCGTGGCTGACAAAGTCGATCGACGAATTGAAGGCCCCGGAATGAACACAGTGAGCTTCGACTTCTCCGGTTCGCAAGTGCTGGTGACGGGCGGAACCAGCGGAATCGGCAACGCGGTCGCCACGGACTTCGTCCGGGCCGGTGCCGCGGTGACCATAACCGGCACGCGCGCTTCGGTCGCCGACTACGACGAAGACCTCAGCGCCTTCGACTACCGGCAGTGCCAACTGTCGGACGTCGACTCGGTCGATGCCCTCGCCGCAGCCCTCAACAGTGTCGACGTTCTCGTCAACAACGCGGGCGCACCCTACGCGGGCGGCAAGGACGAATGGGACCCGGAGGGCTATGCGGTCTCCATAGCGGTCAACATGTTTGCGCCAATGCGACTGACTATGGCGTGCCACGAAAAGCTCAAGGCCAGTACCGCCACCGGTGGCGCCAGTGTCGTCAGCATCGTCTCGATGGCGGCGTTCGTATCGGCGGTCAACGTACCTGCCTACAGTTCGGCAAAGGCCGGACTCGTCGCGCTGACCAAGAATCTGTCCCGGCGCTGGGTTGGTGACGGAATCCGTGTCAACGCGGTGGCCCCCGGCTTGATCGATACCAGGACAACCCATCCCGTTCTTGAGATACCCGAGTTGCTCGAACCCGAAATGCGCCACACGCCCATGGCACGAATGGGCATGCCCGACGAGGTATCCGGAGCAGTGCTTTTTCTGAGCGCCGATGCCGCGCGGTACATCACCGGCACCACTGTCGCCGTCGACGGCGGATACCTCACCGTCTGAAGGCCCCCGATATGCACACAGAAAGGCAAGCGCTCATGAACGAGTTCGACCATGTCGCCACACCCGACGACCTGCTCGAGGTCGCCGCCCGGCGAACCGGGCTCACCGAAATGGACTCCGACTCCTGGCGGGAGGGACTCAGCATCCTGCTCGACGAAGTCAATGAGTCGCCGGCGTTCACGGCCGCAGGCCGAGAACACTTGCTCGGCCTCTTCGCCGATTCCTTGGGACGCCGCCTGCAAGTGCACGATTACTTGCAGACGCATCGGGCGGTGCTGGATGCGCCCGTCGAAAAGCCGCTGATCATCATCGGCATGCCCCGCACCGGCACGACGGTCATCAGCGCTCTGCTCGACCAGGACCCCCAGCGGCGATCGCTGCTGCACTGGGAATGCATGAACCCCGTGCCGCCGGCTACGCCCCAAACGCGACGAACCGATCCTCGGTGTCTGGCCATGCTCGAAGAACAGGACGCGATCCTGAAGTTCGTGCAAGAGGCCAAGATGCCGCTGCCGCACTGGGAAGACGCCGACGGCCCCACTGAAGACATGTTCATCCACACCCAAGACTTCAAGGGCTTGGCCTGGGACGCATACATGGCCACACCGCGCTATGCCGAGTGGCTGTTCGAGAAAGCAGACCTCACAAGCACCTACGAATACCAACGGCAATATCTGCAGATTCTTCAGTCCACGGTGCCCGGCACGTGGAGTTTGAAGATGCCCTCGCACGCTGTATACATCGACACCCTGCTGAAGGTATTCCCCGACGCACGTCTCATCTGGGCGCATCGTGACCCGTACAAGGCGGCGGGATCACTCGCCAACTTGCACATGCTGCCGAAGAGCACGGTCCAACATGCCGACGCGATCGACCGTGAGGCCCTAGGGCGAAATGTCATGACACAGATGAAATATCACGTAGAGCGGCCGCTCCGGACGCGCGAGCGGATCGGCGACGACCGCTTCTTCCACATGTACTACTCGGAGATGATGCGCGACCCATTCGGGGT
>Ga0308175_100002127_pt1 | contig 13507 bp, 12 predicted proteins | sample PhyCR1_3_FD_203893 | JGI IMG/M metagenome (GOLD analysis project Ga0308175, IMG submission 203893) | Soil microbial communities from UC Gill Tract Community Farm, Albany, California, United States - DLSLS.C.R1 | ecosystem: Environmental > Terrestrial > Soil > Agricultural land | place: USA...
CCTGGTCGGTGCCGCCCTGCGCGGCATGCCGGGCCTGGTCGCGCCCGTCGCCGTGGTGGTGCATGGCGTGGTCATGGCCGTGCGCGCCGGTGGCCATGGCGGCCGAAGACGCCGGCCCGCAGAAGACCATGGCGACCGCCGCGTACCCCTGGAGGGGCACGGCGAGCATCACGATCCAGAGGACGAACAGGCGCAGCCGGGACATGCGGCGCATTCTAGAGCCAAGCCCTGCGGCGCCTTCAGGAAGGATCGCGGTCCCCGAGTGCAGCGAGCGTGAGCGGATCGCGCTCGCCGCCATACAGGCGCTCGAGCACATGCGCGAACACGGGCGCGGGCGCTGCCACCTCGAACAGCGTCATGCAGGAGCGCAGCTTGAGGTCATCGGGGGAGCCGAAGATCTCGTGCGCGCTGCGGCCCGAAGCTGCGAGCACGAGTTCGCTGCATTCCACGAGGCGCGGGCCGAGCAGCGGATGGGCGGCATAGGCCCGTGCCTCGGCCAGATCCGCCAGGCCGAAGAAGCGGGCGGTGGCGCTGCGCCCCAGCACGCGCAACTGGGGAAACACGAACCACATCCAGTGGCTGGTCTTGCGCCCGGCCCCGAGCTCGCGGCACACCGCGTCGTAGACCGGCGTCTGGGCTTCGACGAAGCGCTCCAGGCCTTCGGCGTCCATGAAGAGTCTCCTTGTCCAGCGCCTGAAACCGGCCCGCCTCAGCGCAGCGCGAAGCAGAACACGGCGCCCTTCTCGGCCCGCTGCTGCAGCCGGATGTCGCTGCCGTGCAGCTGCAGGATGCGCTGCACGATGACCAGCCCGAGCCCGCCGCTGCGACCGGCGGACGACGAGAACAGCGGCCGCGTGAACAGGCTCTGGTGCAGCTCGCCCGGGATGCCCGGGCCGGTGTCGCTGACCTCGACCGCGACGCCATCGCCTTCGCCGCGCAGCACCACCGAGATCTCGCCGCCTTCGGGCGTGTGGCGGATCGCGTTGTCGAGCAGGTTGGTCAGCACCCGCTCGATCAGCCCCAGGTCGGCCGTCACCACCGGCAGGCCCGGCGGGATGTCGGCCAGCAGCCGCTGCCGCCGCGCCGCTGCGGCCAGCTCGAACTTCTGGAACACGTCCTGCACCAGATCGGCCAGCGCGAAGCGCTCCTTCTCGGGCTTGACCACGCCGTACTCGAGCCGCGCCAGCTCGAACAGCTCCTGCGCCAGCCGCCCCACCTTGCGGCTCTGCCCGAGCGCGATCTCCAGATAGCGGCGGCGCTCGGCCGGCGCCAGCGTGTCGGCCTTCAGCAGCAGGGTCTCGAGGTAGCCATGCAGCGAGGTCAGCGGCGTGCGCAGGTCGTGCGAGATGTTGGCGAACAGCTCGCGCCGCTGCTGGTCCTGGGCCCGCAGCTCGCGCCACTGGCCGGCGATGCGGCGGGTCATCTGGTCGAAGGCCTCGCGCAAGGTCGCGATCTCCTCGCCGCCACCTTGCCCCGCATCGCCCAGCGGCGGCGTGCTGCGCTCCAGCGCGGCCGGCCCTTCGCTGTCGAATTGCCGCACCGCCGCGGTCAGCCGCCGCAGCGGCCGCGTGATCAGGTGGAAGGCCGCCAGCCCCGCCAGCAGCCCCAGCAGGGCCACCAGCGCGATCGACCACAGGGTGGTGCGCAGCACGCTGCCGGCCGCCACGTTGGCCACCAGCGCCTCGCGCTCCTCGCCCGACAGGACCACGTAGACATAGCCCGCATCGCGGCCGTCGACCTGGAGCGGCGCGGCGCTGAAAACCTTGCGGCCGCCCGGGCCGCGCGGGTCGTCGCCCAGCACCGGCAAGGCGGCCCCGGCCAGCAGTTCGCGGATCGGCGCCAGGTCGACCCGGTCCAGCTTGAGATGCCCCGGCGGCGCCGCCTGGGCCTCGATCCTGCCGTCGGGCGACAGCAGATAGAGCTCGACGCTGGGGTTCACGGCCATCAGCTTGTCGAACAGGTCGTGGACGGCGGCGCCGTCGAGCGCGCCGCTCTTCGCCAGGATCGGATTGCTGGCCGCGATGTGCGCCGCCAGGCCGGCCGAGAGGCGCTGGGTCACCTCCTGCTCGTGGCGTTCGCCGGCTCGCATCTGCAGCCAGGCCGAAGCCCCGCAGCAGGCCAGCAGCAGCGCGGCGAACACCGCCGACAGCCGTTGCGACAGCGTGCCGCGCAGCTTCTTGGGAGAACCTTCGCGCAGCAGCGCTGCGGTATTCGCCTTGGGAGCGGCCCGGCGGCTCATGCACTCGCCCCCTCGGCCCCGGCCGCCGCCAGCTTGTAGCCGCGCCCCCAGACGGTCAGGATGCGGCGCGGCGCGGTGGGGTCGGGCTCGACCTTCATGCGCAGCCGGTTGATGTGGGTGTTGACGGTGTGCTCGTAGCCGTCGTGCTGGTAGCCCCACACCTGGTTGAGCAGGTCCAGGCGCGAGAACACGCGCCCGGGGTGGCGGGCAAAGAAGTACAGCAGGTCGAACTCGCGCGGCGTGAGCTCGATCGGCCGGCCGTCGACCTCGACCTCGCGCGCGATCGGGTCGATCCCCAGTCCGGCCAGCTCGAGGCGGCCGGATTCGATGCGGGCATGGCGGGCCATCGCCTCGGTGCGCCGCAGCAAGGCACGCACCCGCGCCACCAGCTCCAGCACCGAGAAGGGCTTGGCCAGGTAGTCGTCCGCCCCGAGCTCCAGGCCCAGGATGCGGTGCACCTCGCTCGAGCGCGCGCTGGTGATGATGATCGGGGTGTAGCGCGTCATGGCGCGGGCGCGGCGACAGATCTCCAGGCCATCGACGCCCGGCAGCATCAGGTCGAGCACCAGCGCATCCCAGCTGCCGCGCTCGAGCTCGCGCAGGCCGGCGTGACCGTCCGCCGCGTGCGTGACGGCGTAGCCCTCGTCGTGCAGGTGCATGCGCAGCAGCTCCGCGATGTGGGCATCGTCCTCGACGATCAGCACGCGTTTGGCAGTTTCCATGGCGCCTCATTCTCCGCTTCCGCCGCGCCCGAGTTGTCACGATTAATTGAACTCTTCGTGATGAAACGGCCACCGGGTGGGCCCAACAATCCGGCCCATGAACCGCGACACCCCGATCCATCCGCTGTGGCTGCGCCTCACGCACTGGCTCAACGCCCTGGCGGTGCTGGTGATGGTGGCCAGCGGCTGGCGGATCTACGACGCCTCGCCGTTGTTCGCGTTCGAGTTCCCCGCCGCGCTGACGCTCGGCGGCTGGCTCGGCGGGGCGCTGCAATGGCATTTTGCCGCCATGTGGCTGCTGGCCGCCAACGGCCTGGTCTACCTGGCGCTGAACCTGGCGAGCGGCCGGCTGTGGCACAAGTTCTTTCCGCTGTCGTTCGCGGGCCTGTGGCAGGACGCGCTGGCGGCCCTGCGCGGCCAGCTCTCGCACGCCGACCCGCGCCGCTACAACAGCGTGCAGCGCTGCGCCTACCTGTTCGTGATCTGCGACATCGTGCTGCTGGTGCTGTCCGGGCTGGTGCTCTGGAAGTCGGTGCAGTTCGGCCTGCTGCGCGAGCTGCTCGGCGGCTACGAGTTCGCCCGCCGCATCCACTTCTTCGCGATGGCGGCGCTGGTGGCCTTCGTCGCCGTGCACCTGGTGATGGTGGCACTGGTGCCCCGCACGCTGCTGGCCATGCTCGGCAGCCGTTCAGGACTCGAACCATGAACTTCTTCAAGCGCCCGGCCCTGGGCACCATCGACACCGAGGCGGCACTGGCCGAGGCCCGCACGCTGATCGGTCGGCGCATCGCGCAGCCGGCGCGCCGCGCCTTCCTGCAGCGCTCGCTCACGCTGGGCGGCCTGTCGCTCCTGACCGGCTGCAGCCTCAGCGACGACGCCAGCGTCGAGGCCGCGCTCGGCGCGGTCTCGCGCTTCAACGACCGCGTGCAGGGCCTGATCTTCGATCCGGCGCGGCTGGCACCGACCTACCCGGAATCGATGATCACGCGGCCCTTTCCCTTCAACGCCTACTACGGCGAGGACGAAGTCCGCATCGTCGCGGAAGACGGCTTCGAACTCGAAGTGACGGGCCTGGTGGCCGACCGGCGGCGCTGGACGCTGGCCGAGTTGCGCGCCATGCCGCAGCACGACCAGGTCACGCGCCACATCTGCGTCGAGGGCTGGAGCGCGATCGGCAAGTGGGGCGGCGTGCGCTTCGCCGACTTCCTGCAGCGCGTCGGCGCCGACACCGGCGCCAGGTACGTCGGCTTCAAGTGCGCCGACGACTACCACACCAGCATCGACATGCCGACCGCCTTGCACCCGCAGACGCTGCTGACGCTGAGCTACGACGGCCAGCCGCTGCCGCCGAAGTACGGCTTTCCGATGAAGCTGCGGATGCCGACCAAGCTCGGCTACAAGAACCCGAAGCACATCAAGGCGATCTTCGTCACCAACACCTACCCTGGCGGCTATTGGGAAGACCAGGGCTACAACTGGTTCGGCGGCAGCTGAGTCGCCCCTCGGGCGACCCGGCGCTGCTGGAACGCGCGGCCCTGTTCCATCCGGACCGGGCCTCTCTCGGCAAACGACTCTCTTGAAGGACCCCTGAAATGAAGACGCTCTCCGCAACGCTGCTCGCCGCCTGCCTGGCCATCGGCTCGACCTCGGCCTTCGCCGCCGACGACATGAAGAAGGACGACATGACCAAGGATTCGATGGCCAAGGACGGCATGAAGAAGGACACGATGTCGAAGGACGCCATGAAGAAGGACTCGATGGCCAAGGACACCATGAAGAAGGACTCGATGGCCAAGGACGCGATGGGCAAGGACGAGATGAAGAAGTAGCCCGCAGTGCGCTAGCATCCCGGGATGCGCAGCGGCGATCCCTCGCTTTTCTTGCCGTTCCTCACCGGCGGCGGCCAACTCGGCACCTTGATCGCCGCGTTCGACTGGGGCCGCACGCCGCTGGGGCCCATCGCCGGCTGGGCGCCCCACATGAAGAACGCGACCGCGCTGATGCTGCGCTCCAGGGTGCCGATCGTCATGCTCTGGGGCGAGAGCGGCATCATGATCTACAACGACGCCTACGCCGTCTTCGCCGGCCAGCGCCATCCCGCGCTGCTCGGCTCCCCGGTCCGCGAAGGCTGGGACGAGGTGGCCGACTTCAACGACAACGTCATGAAGGTCGGGCTGGCCGGCGGCACGCTCAGCTACCAGGACCAGGAACTCACCCTCTACCGGGACGGCCGTGCGGGGCAGGTCTGGATGAACCTCGACTACTCGCCGCTGCTCGACGATGCGGGCCGGCCCGTGGGCGTGATGGCGCTGGTGGTGGAGACCACCGCCAAGGTGCAGGCCGAGCGGCGGCTGAGCAGCGTGGTCAGCGAACGGACCGCCTCGGTGGAGGCCCTGCGCCTCACGCAGGAGCGGCTGCGGGCCCTGAACGCCGACCTCGAACGCCAGGTCGTCGAGCGCTCGCACGAACGCAGCCAGTTCTGGCAGCTGACCTCCGACCTGCTCGGGGTGCTCAATGGCGACGGCTTCTTCGAAACCTCCAACCCCGCCTGGCAGGCGGTGCTCGGCTGGTCGGAAGAGGAAGTCCGCACGACGACCATCTTCGGGCTGCTACACCCTGACGACCGGGAACCCACCCGACAGGTCTTCGAGCACCTGGTCGGCGGCTCGCCGGTGGTGAACTTCGTCAACCGCTACCGCTGCAAGAACGGCAGCTACCGCTGGCTGTCGTGGATCGGCGTGCCCGAGGAGGGCAAGTACTACTGCAGCGGGCGCGACATCAGCACCGAGAAGGAGGCCCAGCTGGAACTCGCCGTGGCCCAGGAGGCGCTGCGCCAGTCGCAGAAGATGGAGGCCGTCGGCCAGCTCACCGGCGGCATCGCGCACGACTTCAACAACCTGCTGGGTGGCATCAGCGCCAGCCTGCAGGTGCTCGAGGGGCGCCTGTCCAAGGGCAGGCTCGACGGCGTCGAGCGCTACATCGGCATGGGCCAGGACTCGGTGCGCCGCGCCGCGGCGCTGACGCAGCGCCTGCTGGCCTTCTCGCGGCGCCAGACCCTGGATCCGAAGCCGACCGACGTCAACCGCCTGGTCGGCGGCATGGAGGAACTGATCCGGCGCACGGTCGGCCCCGGCATCGCGCTCGAAGTGGTCGGCGCCGGCGGCCTCTGGCCGGTGCGGGTCGATGCCTCGCAGCTCGAGAATTCGCTGCTGAACCTGTGCATCAATGCCCGCGACGCCATGCCCGACGGCGGCCGGCTGACCATAGCCACCGCCAACATGTCGCTCGACGAACGGGCCGCGGCCGAGCACGAGCTGGCGCCCGGCCAGTACATCTCGCTGTCCGTCATCGACACCGGCGCCGGCATGTCGGCCGAGGTCATGGCGCGCGCCTTCGACCCCTTCTTCACCACCAAGCCGCTGGGGCGCGGCACCGGGCTCGGGCTGTCGATGGTGTATGGCTTCGTGCGGCAATCGGGCGGCCAGGTGCGCATCCGCTCGGAACTCGGCCATGGGACGACGATGTGCGCCTACTTTCCGCGCCACGTCGGCGAGGCCGGCGAGGACGAGGTCGCGGCGGCACGCGAGGCGATGGCGCGCGGCGACGGCGAGACGGTGCTGGTGATCGAGGACGAGGCCACGATCCGGCTGCTGATCACCGAGGTGCTGCAGGAGGCCGGCTACCAGGTCATCGGCGCCGAAGACGGACGCGCGGGCCTGCGCATCGTCGAGTCGACCTCCCGCATCGACCTGCTGGTCACCGACGTCGGCCTGCCTGGCGGCATGAACGGGCGCCAGGTCGCCGATGCCGCGCGGGTCATGCGGCCTGGCCTGAAAGTCATCTTCATCACCGGCTATGCCGAGAAGGCCGCCGTCGGCAACGGCCACCTGGAGCGCGGGATGGCGGTGCTGACGAAGCCCTTCGAGGTCGCGGCACTGGCGAACAAGGTGCGGGCGATGATCGGGCAGTGAAGGCCCGGCGTCGGGATCGGGCCGTGGCAGACTGCCTCACTTCGCCGTTGCGACAAGGAAGTCCCGCCATGCTGTTCGAATTCCCCCTGCCCCGCCCTTCCGGCACCGGGCCGCGACTGGCCGCGGCGGCGGCCATCGCGCTCGCCGTCGCCCTGTCGGGCTGCGCCACCCGCACCCCGACGCTGACCCGCGACCAGGTCGCCGCCGTGGTGGCCGACCCCGAGCGCAGCGACGCCGATCGGCTCAACGACCAGCGGCGCAAGCCCCAGGAGATGCTGCTGTTCATCGGCGTCAAGCCCGGCATGCAGGCGCTCGACGTCAGTGCGGCCGGCGGCTACACCACCGAGCTGCTGGCCCGGGCGGCCGGCCCGTCGGGCCGTGTCTATGGGCAGACCCCGCCACGCCGGACCGGCCCACCACCGGCCCAACCCGAGGGCGGCGCGCCGCCGGTGCCTGCCGCCGCCCCGCCGCGCCCCGCCACAGCGGGCCTGGCCGGCCGCGCCGAGCGCCTGCGCAGCGGGCACATCGTGCCGGTGGTGCAGCCCTTCGAGCAGCCGCTGCCGCCCGAGGTGGCCGCCGGCAGCCTCGACCTCGTCACGCTGATGTTCAACTACCACGACCTCGGCCACCTGGGCGTCGACCGTGCCCAGTTGAACCGCGCCGTCTACGCGGCGCTGAAGCCGGGCGGTCTCTACGTGCTGGCCGACCATGCCGGCCGCGCCGGCACCGGCATTTCCGAATCGGGCACGCTGCACCGGATCGAGCAATCGTTCCTGCGCGCCGAAGTCGAGCAGGCCGGGTTCAGGTTCGCCGACGAGGCCTTCTTCCTGCGCAACCCGAACGACCCGCGCGATCGCAACACGCCGGAGCCGCCGCAGCCGAAGGACGACTTCGTGCTCAAGTTCGTGAAGCCCTGATCGCGGCCTCGAAGGCCAGTGCCAGTTCCTCGGCCGCGTCGAGCAGCGGCTGCCGGCTTTCGGCCACCCGCGCCTGCAGCAGCGCCCCCTCGATGGCGGCGACCGCCAGCGCCGCCAGGCGGGCCGCGCGCAGCGGCTCGGCGCCCCGGGCTTGCAGCGCATCGCTGAACACCCGCGCCCAGGCGGCCAGCGCCAGCGCGCCGGCGTCGCGAATCAGCGCCGAACGGGGCGCGGTCTCCAGCAAGGTCGTCGCGATCGGGCAGCCATCCCTGAAGTCGGAACTGGCCATCCAGCCGCCGAGCAAGTCCGCGTAGCGGCGCACCAGTTCGCCCGGACTGTCGGTCTCGCTGTCCAGGCCGGCCAGCGTCTGCACCACGCGTTCGCCGGCCCAGGCCACCGCGGCGGCGCCGATGGCCTCCTTGCCTTCGGGGAAGTAGTGGTAGAGCGACCCCTTCGGCGCCCCGCTCTCCTCGACGATCTGGTTCAAGCCGGTGGCGGCGAAGCCCTGCTGCCGAAACAGGCGTGCCGCCGTCTGGACGATCGCATCCCGGTGTCTGGGCGCCTGAGCCATGCGTCTGTGTCCCTGAGGTGTCTGGTATCGAAAGAGGAGATTATATAGACTGGTCTACATCGACTCAGGAGGAGCCACCATGACCGACACCCTGTCCACCCCGCCCACCGGTCCGGCGCTGCTGGCCGCCATCCAGGCCGTGAACGCCAGTGCGGAATTCAACCGCTGGGCCGGCTTCGAGGTGCTGAGCGCCACCCCGGGCGAGGTCGAATTGCTGATGCCATGGCGCGCCGAGGCCGGCCAGTACAGCGGCTTCCTGCATGCGGGACTGATCGGCGCGCTGATCGACACCGCCTGCGGTTTCGCCGCCAGCACCTTGGCCGGCCGGGTGCTGGCTTCGCATTTCTCGGTCAACTGCCTGCGGCCCGCGGTGGGCCGCCGATTCGTCGCCCGGGCGCGGGTGGTCAAGGCCGGCCGGACGCAGATGTTCACCTGCGCCGAACTGTTCGCGCAGGAGTCAGCCGCTGCCGCCAGCAAGCTGGTGGCGACCGGCGACGCGATCCTGGTGCCGGTGCAATAGGCTCATGCCCGACGGCCGCGCAACGCCGACATGAGCAAGGTGGCCAGCACCGCGCCCGACGCGGCCGCGATCAGCGTCGCCTTCACGGGCTCGTCGGCAATGTACTGTGCGCAGGCCTCCCCGGTGCGCTGGACGCGGCCCTGGGCCTCGTGGAGCTTCCTGCCGGCGGCGTTGACCGCATCCTTGGCGTAGGCGCGGCCGGTGGCGGCCGCATCGCCCGCGATGTCGCGCGCATCGCCCGCCAGGCCGCGCGCGGTGTCGAGGCCCTCCCGGCCGGTGGCCTTGGCGTCCTCGACGCTCGGCCGGATCGACTGAATCGCCTCGGAACCGACCCGCCGGGCTTCCGTGGCGTACCCCTGTGCCGCCTCGACCGCATCGCGGCCGACCTGGCGCGTCTCCTCAGCGAGTTGCGAGGGTGTCTTCACGTTGTCCGATTCCATGGCGTCGCTCCTTCGTTGTGCATGCCCGCACTGTCGCTGCGCTGGTCGGCGCCGGCTGTGAGTCTGGGGAGGCTGGCCGTGTAGGGCAATGGCGAGGCCGGACATCGGCTCGCCGCGCGAGGGCCGGCAATCCCCGCCGCAAGAGCCGGCCGACGTGCTTCAATACCGCAGTTCCCGTTTGCAACGACGAAGGCCGCACCGCCATGGACGAATCCCCGGTCAGGCAGCGACTCATCGCCATCCTCTCCGCCGATGCTGCCGGCTTCTCGCGGCTGATGGCCGGCGACGAGCACGCCACGCTGGCGGCGCTCGATGCCGCGCGCGAGCTCTTCAGGGGCCGGATCGAATCGAACCACGGCCGCGTCATCGACATGGCGGGCGATTCCATCCTTGCCGTCTTCGAAACCGCCACCGGCGCGGTCAGCGCAGCGATCGCCATCCAGCAGGACCTGGCGCAGGCCGCGAGCGAGCCGCGGCTGCCGTTTCGCGTCGGCGTCCACCTGGGCGACGTCATCGAGAAGCAGGACGGCACGGTCTACGGCGACGGCGTCAATGTCGCCGCCCGGCTCCAGGCGCTGGCCGAGCCCGGGGGCATCGTCGTTTCCGACGCGGTGCGCGGCGCCGTCGGCAGCCGGGTCGATGCGCACTTCGCCGACCGGGGCGAACAGCCGCTCAAGAACATCGCGCGGCCGATCCACGCCTTCGCGGTCCACCCGGGCCGCGACACCGAGCCGCCGGCTGCCGCGCCCCTGCCCCGCGCCACCCCACGACCCGCTGGGGTGTTCGTGGGCCGAAGACCCGAGCTGGCGCAGCTCCAGAGCGCGCTCCAGGGCGCGCGCAAGGGATTCGGCCGGATCGTCCTGCTGGCCGGCTCCAGCGGCATGGGCAAGACCAGCCTGACGCAGCAATTGGCCGCGCAGGCCCAGCACGCCGGCACGCTGGTGCTCTGGGGCCGCTGCCTCGAGGAAGCCGGCGCCCCGCCCTACTGGCCCTGGCGGCAGTTGATCCGCAGCTACCTGCGCGGCAGCGGCGACCCCGCCATGGCCCAGACCTTCGGGGCCGGGCTGGCCGACATCGGCAGCATCGCGCCCGAGGTGGCCGAGCAGTTCGCCATCCCGCCGGGCGACGCCTCGGTCGTCGATTCCGCGCAATCGCGCTTTCGCCTGTTCGACGCGATCGCCGGCTTCTGGCGCCGTGCGGCGCAGCGCACGCCGGTCCTGTTGATCTTCGAGGACCTGCACTGGGCCGACGCCACCTCGCTGCGGCTGTTCTCCTTCGTGGCGGGGGGGCTGGACGATTGCGCCCTGCTGGTGGTCGGAACCTACCGGGACACCGAACTGTCGCGCCAGCATCCGCTGTTCGAGACCCTGGCCGAACTCGCCCGCTCCCCGGTGTGCCAGCGCATCGAGCTCCAGGGGCTGAGCGCGCGCGAAACCGCCGAGTTCGCGCTCGCCGCCAGCGGCGGCACCGCCAGCGCCAGCCTGGCGGATGCCCTGCATGCCCGCACCGAAGGGCACCCGCTGTTTCTCGAGGAGATGCTGCGCTACATGATCTCGGCGCGGGCGCCGCACGAGCGCCATGCGCCCTTCGACGAGGCGCGGCTGCTGACCAAGGTCCCGACCGGCGTGCGCGAGGTCATCGGCAGGCGGCTGAACCGCCTGTCGGCCCCGGCGGCCCGGCTGCTGTCGACCGCGGCCTGCATCGGCCGCAGTTTCGACCTGCCGCTGCTGGCCCGGCTCGAGGCCGACAGGTCCGAGGACGAGCTGCTGCAGGCACTGGAAGAGGCCATCGGCGAACAGATCATCGAAGCGGTGCCGGACACGCAGCAGTTCCGCTTCGGCCACGCCCTGATCCGCGACGCGCTCTACGACGAGATGCTGGGCCTGCGCCGCGCACGCCTGCACCTGCGCATCGGCGAAACGCTGGAGCAGCACCACGGCAGCGACGACGAGATGGCGTGGCCGCAGCTGGCCTATCACTTCAGCGAGGCGGGCCCGGGCAGCGCGGCGACCAAGGCCCTGGCCTACGCCCGGCGCGCCGCCGGCCATGCGGCGCGGCTGCTGGCCTTCGAGGAGGCGGCACGGCTGCTGCGGCTGGCGCTGCAGCTGCTGGACCGGCATGCGCCGCACGACCTGGTGCAGCGCTGCGACGTGCTGGCGGCGCTCGGCGATGCCGAGCTCTGGTGCGCCGTGCCGGAGACGGCGATCGCCTCCTACCGGCAGGCCGCCGAACTGGCGCGCCAATGCGGCCTGAGCGCCCAGTTCGCCCGCGCCGCCATCGGCTTCTCCAGCAGCAGCACCCAGGCCGGCCAATCGGGGGAAGCCGCCGTGGCCCTGCTGCTGGAGGCCATCGCCCTGCACCAGGGCAACGACGCGGAGCGGGTCGAATTGCTGAGCCGGCTGTGCGTGGCCTACATCTATTGCGACCGCTCCGCCGAGGCCAGGGAGTCGCACCGGCGTGCGGTCGAACTGGCGCGCCGGATCGACGACATGCGCAGCCTCTACCTGGCGCTGTCCGCCATCGCCGCGGCCGGCTACTGGCCCGAGTTGCTGGGCGAACGCATCGCGGCGGCGGCCGAGGCCTGGGCGATCGCGGAAGAACTGGCGATGCCGGAACGCATCCCGAACCTGCTGGCGTTCTACCTGTGCGACCTGGTCCGGGTCGGCGACGTCGCCGCACTGGGCCGCCTGCGCGACCAGGGCCTGCGCCTGTCGGCGCAGTGGCGCGCCCATTACTGGCTGTCGCTGTGCCGGCACATCGAGGTGCTGGTCGCCCTCAACGAAGGGCGTTTCGAGGACGCCGAGCGCTGGGCGGTCCAGGCGCTGGAAGTAGGCCGGCGGGTGGCCGAGGACAAGGCCGTCGGCGCCTTCGGCATGCAGATGTTCTGCCTGCGGCGCGAACAGGGCCGGCTGCGCGAGGCGCTGCCGATGCTGCAGCAGTTCGTGCGCGAAACGCCGACCGCGCAGACCTGGCTGCCCGGCCTGGCGCTGCTGTATGCCGAGCTCGGCATGCGCGACGAGTGCCAGGCCGTGTTCGACACCCTGCCCTGGGCGCGCCTGTCGCGCCCGCCCACCGATGGCGGCACGCTGACCCTGGTCATCTTCGCCGCCGAGCTCTGCGTCCACCTGGGCCATGCCGAGCACGCCGCGCTGATGTACGGCCAGCTGCGCGGCCATGCGGGCGCCAACCTGCTGGGCGACTCCAGCGGTCCCTGCATGGGTTCGACCGACCGGCTGCTCGGCGCCCTGGCCTCGGTGATGGGGCAGTGGGAGCTCGCGCAGCTGCATTTCGAGGCCGCCCTGGCGATGGACCGCCAGACCGGCTCGCGCGTCTGGCTCGCCCACAGCCGCCATGACTACGCGCTCATGCTGCAGCGGCGCGCCGAGCCGGGCGACCGGGCACGGGCGCGCGCGCTGCTCGCGGAAGCTCTGGCCGACAGCTTGGCCCTGGGGATGAACGCGCTGACGCCGCGCATCGAGGCGCTGGCGCAGGCGCTGGCCGAACCCGTCGTCGCCGCGCCGGCCGCGGGCCATCCCTGCGGGCTCAGCGAGCGCGAGGTCGGCGTGCTGCGCCTGATCGCGATGGGGCGCAACAACCGCGAGATCGGCCAGGTGCTCGGGATCAGCCCGAACACCGTGGCCAACCACGTGCGCAGCATCCTCGAGAAGACCTACACCGCCAACCGGACCGAGGCGGCCGCCTTCGCCAACCGCGAGGGCCTGCTGAAGCCGTAGCCGCCGGCCGGCCGCCTACTCGGGGCGGATGTTCTGGTTGACGCGGAACAGGTTCTTCGGGTCGTAGCGGCGCTTGGCAGCCACCAGGCGCGGGTAGTTGTCGCGGTACGAGGCGCGGATGCGCTCGTCGCCTTCGTCCATCATCATGTTCACGTAGGCGCCGCCGGCCGAATGGGGATGCAGGGCGTTCCAGTAGTCCTTGGTCCAGGCCGTGATGCGCGCGGCATCCTTCGGGTCCGGGCTCACCCCGACGATGACCTCGGCCCAGTTCGCATCGCGGTAGGCGAACGGCGTGTCGGCGGCCTTCGGCCGATGCGCCGCGCCGTCGATCGGATAGAGGTGCATGGTCGACTGCGGGGTCGGCATCTCGGGGCCGAAGCGCAGGTGCTCGGC
>Ga0308175_100002128_pt1 | contig 13504 bp, 15 predicted proteins | sample PhyCR1_3_FD_203893 | JGI IMG/M metagenome (GOLD analysis project Ga0308175, IMG submission 203893) | Soil microbial communities from UC Gill Tract Community Farm, Albany, California, United States - DLSLS.C.R1 | ecosystem: Environmental > Terrestrial > Soil > Agricultural land | place: USA...
TGCCGCCGCCCGGCGAGCTACTCGATGGGGAGCTCGACATCACCACGCGCGGTCTCGCCGAGCCCGAGATCCAGCCGATGCTGCAGGCCACGCTCTCACCGCTGCGCGTGGCGTTTCAGGGCGAAGCTGGTGCGTTCAGCGAAGAGGCGATCGTGCAGCTCTGGGGGGCGGAGGCAGAGCCGGTACCCATGCGTACCTTCGCGGACGTGATGGATGCGGCGGAAACGGGCGCCGTGGACTACGGCCTGCTGCCCATCGAGAGCACGCTGATGGGCGGCGTCGACAGCGCGTACGATCTCCTCGCGATGCACGAGGGACTGCTCATCGCAGCGGAGACCGTCGTGCCGATTCGCTTGTGCGTGCTCGGGATTCCCGGCGCGACTCTCGCGGAGATCACGCAGCTGCACAGCCATCCGCTCATGCTCGCCCAGTGCGCGCATTTTCTCGAGCGATACAAGCACATCACGCCGGTCCCGTCGTGGGACACTGCGGGCGCGGCCCGCGCGGTGATGCAGGGCGGAGATCCGACGCGCGCCGCGGCGGGGAGCAGGCGCGCCGCGGACCGCTTCGGGCTCGAGCTCCTCGTGGACCGCATCGAGGATCGCCCAGACACGCAGATGCGATTTCTCGCGGTGGCGCGCACGCCGGCGCCGCTCGAATCCGGCACGGCCGCGCGCAGCGCCGCGCTCTGCACCGTGCGCGACGTCGCCGGCGGACTCATTGCTGCGCTGCAGCCGCTCGCGAAGGGCGGCTTCAACGTCTCCCACTTCGTGGCGCGCCCCACGCGCGAGCCGTGGCAGTACATGTACTACATCGAGTTCGAGCACGATGCGGGCGATCCGCATGCCGCGCGCGCGCTCGAGGCCGTGCGCAAGGCGGCGATGACCTATCGCCTGCTCGGCACCTTTCCACGCTGGACCGCCGGCAGCGCTCCGCCGGGAGGCGAATCGCTGCTCACGTGAGCACGATGTCAGCCGCCACTCTCACGACGCGCCCGGCATGGCAGGCGCTCGCCGCGCATCACGAGGCGATCAGGGATGTGCATCTCCGCGAGCTCTTCGCCGCGGATCCGGAGCGCGGCACGCGCATGACCGCCTCCGGCGCATCGCTCTTTCTCGACTACTCGAAGCATCGCGCAACCCCCGAGACGATCGGGCTGCTCGTGGCCCTCGCACGCGAGTGCGGACTCGTCGAGCGCAGGAAGGCGATGTTCGCGGGTGAGAAGATCAACCTCACCGAGCATCGCGCCGTGCTGCACACAGCGCTTCGTGCGCCCCGCGATGCGACGATCACGGTCGATGGCGTGAACGTGGTTCCCCTCGTGCACGAGGTGCTCGACCGCATGCGCGCGTTCGCGACCGCCGTGCGGGACGGCTCGTGGAAGGGATTCACCGGCAGCCGCATCCGGAACATCGTCAACATCGGCATCGGCGGCTCCGATCTCGGGCCCGCGATGGCGTATCGCGCACTCGCACACTACGCGCAGCGCGATCTCACGGTGCGCTTCGTCTCGAACGTCGATGGAACCGACTTCGCTGAGGCAACGCGCGATCTCGATCCATCACAGACGCTGTTCATCGTGTCGTCGAAAACGTTCACGACAGTCGAGACGATGACCAACGCTGCCGTCGCTCGCGACTGGATCATCGGCGCCCTCGGCGATGCTCGCGCGGTCGCGCGCCACTTCGTCGCCGTGTCGACGAATGAGCGCGCGGTGCGGGAGTTCGGCATCGATACCGCGAAGATGTTCGGGTTCTGGGACTGGGTTGGCGGCCGCTACTCGATGGATTCGGCCATCGGTCTCTCGACGATGATCGCGATCGGCCCCGACAGCTTCGGCGAGATGCTCGGCGGCATGCGCACGATGGACGAGCACTTCCGCGATGCGCCGCTCGAGCAGAATCTTCCGGTGCTCCACGCGCTGCTCGGCATCTGGTACACGGATTTTTTCGGCACGCAGTCCGCCGCGGTGCTTCCGTACGATCAGTATCTCGCACGGTTCCCGGCGTACCTGCAGCAGCTCGTCATGGAGAGCAACGGGAAGTCGGTCACGCTGAGCGGCGCGCGCGTGCACTACGCCACATCTCCGGTGATCTGGGGCGAGCCGGGCACGAACGGGCAGCACTCCTTCCATCAGCTGCTCCATCAGGGAACACCGCTCGTTCCCGTCGACTTCATGGGTTTCATGCGCTCACTCAATCCGCTCGGAGCGCAGCACGATCTGCTGATGGCGAATCTTCTGGCGCAGGCGGCGGCGCTGGCCTTCGGCAAGACGGCGGCTGAGGTGCGAGCCGAAGGAACCCCGGAAGCGCTCGTGCCGCACCGCGTGTTCGAGGGCAACCGCCCATCGAGCGTCATCCTGGCAAGCCTTCTCACCCCCGCCACGCTCGGCGCGCTCATCGCGTTCTACGAGCACTCCGTGTTTACCCAGGGCGTGATCTGGGACATCGACTCGTTCGATCAGTGGGGCGTGGAGCTGGGTAAGACGCTCGCCACCCGGATCGCCGCCGACCTCGTCCCCGGTGTCGATACCACGCCGGCGCATGACTCGTCTACTAACGCACTCATCAGCCGTTATCGCGCCGCTCGCGGCTGACGAAGCGCCGCTGGAGCAAAGTGCAACACAGAGTGCACAACGCCGTCGGCTCCAAGCCAGGCGTGAGGGCGAGCTGAATAGCTAAATCAGAACAGCGCAACGGGTTGAGTGTGGGCGCGGCAGTGGTGCGAAAGTCGCATGGCGAGCACAGCAGTCGGCTTCCTTCACCCTTCAGCCCCCGTCCACCTGACCTTCATGGCGCGGTACGCCGATTCGGCGCAAAGGCGTGAGCTGGACGACATCGTCATCGTCGATCCGCTGACGATGCTCGAGGACGCCGGCCCCGAGTCGCGCCCGGCCGCGTCTCGCACCGCCGTTCCAGCGGAAAACCCCGCAACACTGCTCGCGACGCCCGGCGGCGACCCGGATGCCGTGGTCCTCGCCAAACAGCTGTTCGGAGAGCCTGCGCCGCTCGCGGTCACCGTCGACGGCATGTCGTTCACGATTCCGGGATGGGAGCTCGGCTCGCAAGCCGCGGATTCGATGGACGCAGACGGCCTGGCGTGCTGGGAGAGTGTGGACATCCTCCTGCTCGACAATGGTCGCTATCTCGTTCGGGAATACCATGCGAGCGAGGGTACGGACGGAATGATCGCGTCGGAGTCGAGCGGATCGATCATCGAGAGTGGCGCCGAGCTGCGCGCGTACTGCACGGAGCAGACGGCGGATCCGCTGCGCGCGGCCTCGCGCGTGGCGGCGCTCGACAACGCAATGCGCCGGTGGCCTCCCCTGCGCAGCCCGTCGGGGCGCGCGCGCAGCACGCCGCTCGTGATTCCGTTTCTCGACTAGACGGATCGAGGCCTGAGGCGAGCTTCCCAACCGCTTCATGCTTTCTTCACGACGTGCCAGCTACTCTGCGTAACGAGCTGGGAGTCCGAGCGCGTACTCGAAAAAGCATGCGAATCCGGCCCGCTCGGCTTTTACGCGGAGCCACAGATGCAACGACCTTCGACTGCAGTTCTCACCGGCATGCTCGCGGTCACCATGCTCGCCGTCTCGCCCGCCATCGCGGCGGCACAGAATACCACGCCACGCGATGGCGCTCGTCGGTTTCGACCGGCCGATACGACGACACGCGCGAGCAAGGCACCCGACAGAAAGTTCAGCGAGCCACTGCTCTTTCCCGAAAACATCCCCGGGCTCGGCACGCTCTACGTCGATCCGACCACGGTTCCCGCAGGACCGTTTCTCGCCTACGATCATCGCGGAATGCTGGTCAGCTCGGTCTATATGATTCCGCTCAGCGACCTCAATGCTCACAAGGCATTCAGCGACTTGAAGATCGCCCAGAAGCGCATCGATCATGTGGACATCGTCTACAGCGCTGGTCATCCGGGAGTTCCAGAGCCGCACTATCACGTCATCGTTTGGTACATCTCGCCACAGCGAGTCGCACAGCTGGAAAAATGAGGGGCCGGCTGACGGAAGCGCACGCTCAGATCTGGTCTGCGAAATCCCCCGAATCACCGCCGCGCCGAAGACTGAATCCCACACCGCGGATCGTCGCAAGCAGCACCTCTCCTGCCGCCTCCGTCAGCTTTCTGCGCAGATTTCCGACGTGCACGTCGACGACGTTGCTCCCGGGATCGAAGTGCATGTCCCATATCTTTTCCAGAAGCGTCGTCCGGCGGATCACCTCCTCCGGATGCAGAAGGAAGTATTCGAGGAGCTGAAACTCCTTGGGTGTGAGATCCAGTCGCAGGTGGTTTACGGTCGCGATGTGCCGGATCCGGTCGATCTCCACTGATCCGTACCGCAGCACCTCGAGTCGCGCCGCGCCGCGGCGACGGCTTAGCGCGCGGACTCGGGCCAGGAGCACATCGAATGGGAACGGCTTCGCCAGATAGTCGTCGGCACCCGCGTCCAATCCGCGTACCACATCCTCGGCAGCATCGCGGGACGTGAGCATGAGAATCGGCGTGTTCCGCCCTTCGCGCCGGAGCTCGGCGGCGATCTGAAAGCCGTTCTTCCTCGGAAGCACGACGTCGAGCAGGATCACGTCGTATTCGTTGACGTGCGCCAGCAAGGAGGCTTCATCGCCGTCGCCGGCGACATCGACGACGTAGCCTTCCTCCTGCAGCCCGAGCTCGATGAAGCCGGCCACCTTGCGGTCGTCTTCCACCACGAGGATTCTCACAGACGCATGTTCAGCACGCGTTGTTGAAACGCACCGGAAGATGAAGTGAAGTTCCCTTCATCCTGCGCTCGCGGGAACTTCCAGAATGAAACGACCGCCGCCTCCCGGACGCGCGACGGCATGAAGCTCACCGCCGAGCAGGCGCGCAAGCCGCCTGGAGAGCGGCAGTCCGAGCCCGAGGCCGCGCGTTTCTTCGCCGACCTTCGTCACGTACACGTCGAAGATGCGTTCCACCTCCTCCGAAGGCACGCCGGGCCCTTCGTCGTCGACCTGATACACGACGAACCGTCCACGCGTTGCAATGCTCACCTGCACGGTGGTTCGCTCGGGTGCGTACTTGATGGCGTTGCCGAGGAGGTTGATCAGTATCTGCTCGACGCGGCTCGAATCGGTCGCGCAGCTCGGCAGGTCTGGCTCGGGCAGCAGCTGAAGCGCCGTCTGTTTGAGATTCGCTGCAGGTGTAACCCGGCCGATCGCACGCTTCGCCATCGATAGCGGCTCGACCGCTCTGATGATGGGCTTCAGGCGGTCCTCGTCCAGGCGGCTCAGATCCAGCAGGTCGTTGATGAGTCCTATCGCATGTTGCGCCGAGTCCAGGATTTCGAATGCGGCACGGGGGACGGTTGCCGGATCCCGTCTTCGAACCAGGATCTCCGACCAGCCGTACACCGCAGCGAGCGCATTCCGGAGCTCGTGATTCACCATCGCGAAGAACCGCTCCCGCGATCGCTGCAGCTGATGCACCTCTTCCAGCAGCCTGGCACTCTCCTCGTGATGACGCGCGTTCTCTACCGCAGCCGCGGTCTTTGCCGCGAGCAGGATTGCGATGTCCTGGTCTTCCTCGGTAAACGCATCGCCTCCGATCTTCTCGGTGAGATACAGATTGCCGAAGGTCCCGCGGCCTCCCAGGATCGGAACGCCCAGGAACGATCGCATGGGCGGATGATGCGGCGGAAAGCCGTACGAGTCAGGATGCGTCGCGAGATCCGACAGCCGGATCGGCTGAGCCTCTCGGATGACGAGTCCCAGGATGCCGTGACCCGTGGGCGGCGGGCCGATCCTGCCTTCGAGCTCCGCGTCGACGCCGTACGTGGTGAAGCTCTCCAGCGACTTTCCATCGGGACCGATGACCCCGATGGCCGCGTACCGCGCACCGATCACCTTTGCGGCCACCCGCACCACGCGATGAAGCACGCCCTCGAGCGACACGTCGGTGATGAGCGCCGAGGTGCGCGCTTCGAGCTCCCTGAGCCGCTCCTGTGTCGAAGAAGCCTGGACGACGGATGGTGCTGGCATGGCGAATGATTCTCCTCAGCGACCGCGGGCGTGTCGCTAAGCGATTGTTCCCGGGCTCTTCATCCTTTCTTCACGACGTTCCGATCAACCTCCGAATCGATAACGGGCGCGAAGAATGCGCAACACGCTCGTGAGCTCAACTTACCTGGAGCACGACATGTCTGAACATGATCACCTCTATCCGCAGGCCACGGCTGCCATCGCCGAGCAGCGAAGCCGTCTGGCACCCGGGCCGGCCGAGGCCTTTCGCGCGTTCAGCCGAAGCGTGTTCGCCGAGGGTGAGCTTCCGGTCGTCACGAAGCAGTTGATCGCGGTCGCCGTCGCGCACGTGACGCAGTGTCCGTACTGCATACGGAGCCATACGAAGGCAGCGATGCGAGAAGGAGCAACGCCCGCGGCGATCATGGAGGCCATCTGGGTCGCGGCGGAGATGCGCGCCGGTGGCGCCTACGCACATTCGGCGCTGGCTCTCGATACGATCTCTCAACATCGAGCGGAGCACGCGAGCGATCATGAGGCAGCGCACGCGTTGGAGGGCGCCTGACCATGCAGGGAAAGCCGACGTGCTGAAACTGAAACGGGTGTACGAGCCAGCCGCTCGCAGCGACGGGCGACGCATCCTCGTCGATCGTCTGTGGCCGCGCGGGCTGACGAAGGAGAAGGCGGCACTCGACGAGTGGATGAAGGAGATCGCGCCTTCCACCGAGCTCCGGCGCTGGTTCGCTCACGATCCCGAGAAGTGGCCGGAGTTCCAGAAGCGCTACAGGCAGGAGCTGCGCGCACACGCCGACCTCGTGCGCGAGATCGCGGCGCGGGCCTCGCGCGGCCGCGTCACACTCGTGTACGGCGCGCGGGACGAGCTGCGCAATGAAGCTGTCGTGCTCGCCGCAGTCGTGCGCTCCAAGCTGAAGTGAGCGAAGGTCGCACTGCCGCTGAGTGAAGCTTCGCGACGTCTTCATGCTTTTTTCACAAATGATCGGCTAGTCTCCGCGATGTGCGCTCGATCCATGCAGGCTCCCTTTCGCCGAAGCACGGGGCACGCGGGCGGCTCGACTTTTTCGCGGAGATACAAGCATGAGATTTTTTCCAGTGGCTGCCGTGGCTGGCGCGCTCGGCGTGGTGATGCTCGCGGCATCTCCCAGCGTCGCAGACGCACAGCGCGATGCTGCGGCGGCAGGCGCGCCGCAATCCGGATCGGCTGCTCACACAGGCGATTGGACTACGCCGGCTGGTGATTTCGCCTCTACGCGCTACAGCTCGATAGACCAGATCACGACAAGCAACGTGAGCAAGCTGAAGGAGATCTGGAGCTTCACGACGGGGATCAAGGACGGGCACGAAGGGCAGCCGCTGGTGATCAACAACACCATGTACGTCGTCACGCCCTTTCCCAACATCCTGTTCGCCTTCGATCTCACCAAGCCCGGCTTCCCCAAGAAGTGGGAGTATCGCGCACCGATCGACGCCGCGGCGCCTGGGAAAGCGTGCTGCGACAACGTGAACCGCGGCGCGGTCTACGCCGACGGCAAGATCATATACAACCTGCTCGACAATCACACCATCGCCGTCGACGCGAACACGGGGAAGGAAGTCTGGCGCACCAAGCTGGACGACGTGAACAAGGGCTCGACGATGACGATGGCGCCGCTCGTCGTGAAGGACAAAGTCATCGTCGGCAACAGCGGCGGCGAGATGGGAGTCTGGGGATGGGCGGCTGCGCTCGACGTCAAGACGGGGAAGGAGATCTGGCGGGCACGCAACACCGGCCCCGACAAGGACGTGCTGATCGGCTCGGACTTCAAACCGTTCTACAGCTGGATGCGTGGGACGGACATGGGAGTGAAGAGCTGGCGCGGCGATCAGTGGAAGATCGGAGGCGCGGCGGCTTGGGGCTGGGTGTCGTACGATCCGAAGCTGAACCTGATCTACTACGGCACATCCAACCCCGGGGTGTGGAATCCCGACATGCGTCCCGGTGACAACCTGTGGGCGACCACGGTTTGGGCGCGCGATCCCGAGACGGGTCACGCCAAGTGGGCGTATCAGTTCACGCCACATGACATGTGGGACTACGACGGCGTGAACGAGAACATTCTCGCAGACCTCCCGATCGGCGGGCGAACGCGCGCAGTTCTTGTCCACTTCGATCGGAACGGCTTCGCGTACACGATCGATCGTGCGACCGGTGAGGTACTGGTGGCCGAACCGTTCAAGACGGTCAACTGGGCGACAGGCGTCGACTTGAAGACCGGACGTCCGACGCTCGATTCGGCCAAGGCGACGCATCAGGGCAGGCTGACCAAGGACATCTGTCCCTCCTCGGCCGGGGCCAAGGACCAGCAGCCCGCCGCGTACGACCCGCAGACGAAGCTGTTCTACACACCCTCCACGAATTTCTGCATGGATTACGGCGGCATCGAGGCGCAGTACATCGCCGGCACGCCGTATGTGGGCGCGGCGGTCAAGATGTACGCGGGCCCCGGTGGCAACGACGCGCGAGGCGAGTTTCTGGCGTGGGATGCGGCAACCGGCAAGAAAGTGTGGGGAATCACCGAGCGCTTCCCGGTGTGGAGTGGCACTCTCGCGACGGCTGGAGGGGTGGTGTTCTACGGCACCATGGATGGCGATTTCAAGGCAGTGGATGCGAAGAGCGGGAAGGAGCTCTGGAAGACCCACTTCGAATCGGGAATCATTGGAAATCCGATGACCTTCCTCGGGCCGGATGGAAAGCAATATCTGGCGGTGTATTCCGGCGTGGGCGGCTGGGTGGGAGCGATCGTTCCAGGGAACCTCTCCGCGGATGATCCGTGGGCGGCGCTCGGCGCAGTCGGTGCAGTCCCGGATCTCCCGCAACACACCGTGGCTGGCGGAGCCGTCCACATCTTTGCGCTTCAGTGATTTCGATGTCTCGCCCGTGCGGCCTGCCGGTGTGGCTCGTGACGCTTCCCTGCTTCGTGGCCTTTGCGCCAGCAGCAAGCGCGCAGCGAACCGCGCAGCGGGACTCGCAGCGGGACTCGCGGGTCCCGGCGGCGGTGACTTCGCTTCGGGTCTGTGCGGATCCCAACAATCTGCCGTTCTCGAACGAGAAAGGTGAAGGGTTCGAGAACAGGATAGCGGAGCGCCTCGCCAGTGATCTCGGCCTGCCGCTCCGCTACACCTGGAAGCCGCAGCGGCGCGGCTTCGTTCGCACGACGCTCAATGCCGGTGAGTGCGATCTGATCATGGGCGTGCCGGCCACCTACGACATGGTGCGCACGTCCCGCCCGTACTACACGTCCTCGTACGTGTTCGTGTACCGGCGCGATCGCGGCTACCACATCACATCGCTCGCCGACAGTGCGCTTCGCCGGCTCAAGATCGGAATCCACGTCATCGGCGATGACTATCACAACACGCCGCCGGCCGAGGCGTTGGCCGCGCGGGGAATCATAGACAACGTGAAAGGCTACACGATCTACGGCGATTACTCGCGTCCCAATCCTCCAGCACGTCTGATCGAGGCGGTGGCGAAGGGAGAAGTGGATGTGGCGATCGTGTGGGGTCCGCTCGCGGGCTACTTCGCGCCTCGTGAGTCGGTGCCCCTCACGATCGTGCCGGTTCCGAAGGAGAGCGACATCACGGGCCAGAAGTGGACGTTCGCGATCTCAATGGGCGTGAGACATCGCGACCAGGGACTCGCGGTGCTACTCGATCAGCTGCTGGACCGCGAGCAGCCGTCCATCGATGCCATCCTGTCCGACTACGGAGTGCCGCTCGTCAAAACCGACGCGGTGCACCGCGAGCCGGACAGGGCGAGCTCTCGCGTCCACTGATCATCCGACTGCGTACTCAGGAGAATGTCGCATGCGATTTCAACGGTATCTGATGACCCCGATGGTGTGCGCGCTGGCGCTGGCAGTCGGCTGCGGCAAATCGGAAAAACGAGCTGCCGCTGGCGACACGAGCGGCGCAGCGGCCACACGGGCAAGCGGCACGACGAACGTGGCCATGCGCGAGTTCCACGGAGATGAAGCGGTGGCGAAGCAGGGCCGCGAGCTCTTCATACGGTTCAACTGTTACGGCTGCCACGGCGGACTCGCTGGCGGGGCGATGGGCCCGAGCCTGCGCGACACGACCTGGAAGTTCGGAGGCACCGACTCGGCCATCTTCAGCTCGATTCACGATGGTCGTCCCGCCGGAATGCCAACGTGGGGCTCCACGCTGAGCAGGGATCAGATCGCGACGCTCATCGTCTACATCCGATCGCTCCGAACGAGCGCAGAGCCGACCTTCTTCTGGGCATCGGACACGGCAGGGACGGCGCGGTAGTGCCGGGCAAGGCTGATCGGTCGCGGCACGAGGTCGCGGTCGCATCACCGTATCGGCTCGACCTCACCGTGAGCGCGCTGCGCCGCCTCTCGACGAACGTCGTCGACGTGCTCACGACCGATGGCCAGTATGTGCGCGCGATCGCCGGTGCACACGGACCGGTGATCATGCGCGTGACGCAGGAGCGCCCGGATTCGATCGTCGTGACGATCGACGGCGCCGCGAGCGAGCACGCGAAGGCGCTCACGGTCGTGCGGCGAACACTCGGCGTCGATCGCGAGCTGACGCACTTCGATCGCGCCGCGACGCACATCGCGTGGCTGCGTCCCCTGGCGCTTCGCATGCGCGGTGTGAAACCGCCCCGCTATCCGTCGCTGTGGGAGGCGTTCGTCAACGCGATTGCCTTTCAGCAGGTGAGCCTCCATGCGGCGAGCGCAATCGTGCGTCGACTCATAACGACGTTTGCCCAGCCGGTCGAGAGCGGGAGCATGCTCTCCTACGTGTTTCCGTCCGCCGAGCAGGTGCTGGGTGCGGATGACGGGCTGCTGCGGGCTGCCGGACTCAGTGCGGGCAAGCTCGCCGCGTTGCGACGCGCGGGCGACGCGCTCGCATCCGGATCGCTGACCGAAGCGATGCTGGAGGAGCGCCCGAGCGCCGATGCAGCGGCGCTGCTGCGGCAGATCAAGGGCATCGGTCCGTGGACCGCCACTCTCATCCTGCTCCGCGGAGTTGGCCGACTCGATGTGTTCCCGATGAACGACACGAGCGTCGCGCGAAACCTCGCGCTCGTTGCGGGACCGAGGACGCCCGACGTCGGAAAGATCCTCGAAGCGCTCAGCCCACAGCAGGGAATGCTGTACTTTCATCTGCTCCTCGCGCGTCTCGAAGCACGCGGCGAGCTGACGCATGCGCCGGCCGCATGACGCGGCCGTACGCGTAAGTTGTCTCGATCGAGTGGACAATTATGGAGGAGAGCTGATGAGCATTCGAGAGAGAGTGGAGGCCCTCGTGCGCGAGGTCGAGGGAGGACGATTCGTCGAGGCGATCGACGCCAACTATGCGGACGACGCGTCGAGTCACGAATCCACGGGCATCGACACCAGGGGCAAGCCCGCGCTGCTCGCGAAGGAGCGCGCGTTTCTCACGACGGTCGAGAAGTGGAGCGTGATCCGGGCAGTCGATGTGCTCGTGGACGGTCAGATGGCAGCCATCCACTGGAAGTTCGAGCTCACCATCGCGGGAAAGCGCATCACGATGGAAGAGGTCGCGCTGCAGCGCTGGAGCGACGATGGCGAGAGTGCGCGCGTGGTGCGGGAGCAATACTTCGCGTTTCCGCCGGGCAGCACGCCTCGTTGAGGCCGCGGTGCCGCTCAGCGAGTACTGAGCGGCACCTTCCCCGGGTCCACCGCGTCGCGCCGCACGATCACCTCATCGATGATGCCGTACGCCTTCGCCTCGTCCGCCGACATGTAGTAGTCGCGGTCGAAATCGCGCTCGATCCGCTCGAGTGGCTGGCCGGTGCAGTCGGCCATCAGGCGATTGACGCGGGAGCGCAGATACAGAATCTCCTTGGCGGCGATCTCGATGTCCGCGGCGACACCCTGCGCGCCGCCCGACGGCTGATGCATCATGATCCGCGCGTGCGGCAGCGCGTACCGCTTTCCCTTTGTTCCGGCCGCCGCCAGCATGAAACAGCCCATGCTCGCCGCGAAACCCATGCAGATCGTGCTCACGGGCGAGGTGATGTGCTTCATGGTGTCGTACATCGCGAGCCCGGCCGAGACGCTTCCGCCCGGGCAGTTGAGATAGACGCTGATCTCCTTCCCGGGATTGTCGGCCTCGAGGAACAGCAGCTGCGCGATGATGATGTTGGCAACATCGTCGTCGATCTCGGTTCCGAGAAAGACGATGCGGTCCATCAGCAGTCGCGAGTAGATGTCGTACGTCCGCTCGCCGCGGCTGGAGCGCTCGATGATCGAAGGCATGAAGATGGTAGGCACTGCTCGTCTCCTCTATACGGTCAGGCGTTCGTTCATGAGCTGCGCGAGTCGGGCGAGCATGAGCGTCCAGCTGTCGCGCTTCGCGCCGAACGCGCTCGCGTGTGGTGCGGACGCAACCGGCGCGCTATGGAACACGGTCACGCGTGTCCCTTCCGCGCCTCCCACGTGTATTGGCTCGAGCTCGTAGCGTACGACGGTGCGCGCGTAGTGATCCCAGCTCGCGTGCCAGGTAGACACGAGGCGGCGAGGAGAGTCGACCAGGAGAAGCTCGCCGCGTACCAGCCCCTGTGCACCGTCGGGTGCGATGGCCGGAGCGCTCCACGATGTTCCGGGACCGGCGTCGGGAGCCCATTCGCCCGCTGCGAAGTCGTCGACGCCGCCGAGCCAGGCGGCGAGCTCGCGCGGGTCCGTCAACGCCTGGAACACGTCCTCGGGCCTCGCGGCGATATCGATGGTTTCGCGCACGATGCGGTCTGCGCCGAGTGCGCGATCGGGGATAGTCATCAGAGCTTCTTCTCCCGCGCCCGCCTGCGAGCGCCTTTTTCCACGTGTGTCTTGAGCCTTGCGAGACCGCCCTGCCAGAACAGCTCGTAGCTCTGCGCCCACTGCGCGACGTCGCGCAGCGGCATGGGCGTAATCTGATACACGCGCTGGCGGGCATCGTGCTCGCTGCGTCGTTCCCGCACGAGGCGCGCCTGGCGGAGCACCCGGAGATGTCGTGAGACGGCCGGACGGCTCATCGCGAATCCGGCGGCGAGCTCCGTCACCGGTGCCGCGCCCAGCCGCAGGCGGTCGAGCAGTGCGCGGCGCGTCGGATCCGAAACGGCATGGAAGGGGTCGGTATTCGCGCGCGTTGGCAGCATCGAAGATTGGGTAACTGAATTGTTACCCAATTACTAACCGGTGTCGCAGGAGCCGTCAACCTCCCGTGCGCGATGCGAAACCGGGGTGACGCTTTCGCGCCACCCCGGCTCCTAAGTCATTCGGCAGCAGAGAGCATTACTGCGGCGTCTGCCCCTTCACTTCCACGTCGAGGTAGTCCACACTGCCCCGATCGCGCGCACGTATCGCGAGCACGTTATCGCCCGTAACGAGATACGACGCGGGTACCGTGAACGTCAGCTCACCTCGTTGAGCGCAGTTCTCGTGGCTCACAAAGCCCGAAGC
>Ga0308175_100002129_pt1 | contig 13500 bp, 14 predicted proteins | sample PhyCR1_3_FD_203893 | JGI IMG/M metagenome (GOLD analysis project Ga0308175, IMG submission 203893) | Soil microbial communities from UC Gill Tract Community Farm, Albany, California, United States - DLSLS.C.R1 | ecosystem: Environmental > Terrestrial > Soil > Agricultural land | place: USA...
TCGAGGCGACATACACCCGCGAGCGGGCGACCGAGGTGTGCCTTCTCACGCTGGAGGGGCTCGGGTTCGACCTCGCTGCACAACCGAACATCAAGCTCGATCTCGACGACCGGCCCCAGAAGTCGCCACGTGCGTGCGTGATTGCGAGCGATCCCCCGAAGGTCGTCCATCTGATCACCCGTGCGCAGGGTGGGCTGCACGACTACCAGGCGTTCCTGCACGAGGCGGGCCACGCCTTGCACTACGCCGGCTGCGACCCGCAGCTGCCGTACGTGTTCCGGCGCATCTCGCGCGACCATGCGTTGACGGAGATCTACTCGTACATCGTCGAGGCGATCTCGCGCGAGCCGGAGTGGCACGAGTTGCATTTCGGCCTGACGGCCGAGCAGGCGCAGGAGAACGCGGAGGCGACGACGTTCCTCGAGGCGCTGCTCTATCGCCGGTATGAGGCGAAGTTGCGCTATGAGCTCGACTTCTGGTCGAGATTCACTATCGACGGCGGTGACTCCGACGTGTACGAGCAACTGCTGACGGAGGCGACGGGGATCCGCTACCAGCGCGACAACTACCTCGCCGACATGGACGCCGGCTTCTATTCAGCCGACTATCTGCGCGCGTGGATCCGTTCTGCGCAGCTCCGTGATCACCTCATCCACGAGATCGGCGCCGACTGGTGGCGGAACGCGAAGACGGGTGAGCTGCTCCGCGACCTGTTTCGCGAAGGGACGAAACCGACGAGCGAGGAGATCGCCGCGCGGCTCGGCTTCGACCCGCTCGACACGAAGCCGCTGCTGCACGAGATCGGCGCGTAGCCTTCGCTACACTGCGCCGCGCTGCTCGGCCCATTCGTCTAGTGGCCTAGGACACCGCCCTCTCACGGCGGCGGCACGGGTTCGAATCCCGTATGGGCCTCTGGATACCAAAGAGGCAACGGATTAGGAGGGCCGCGAAAGCGGCCTTTTCCCTGCACAGGGGGTTTCTTTGTCGATACACCCGGCCGGGAAGAACCTCGTCGCCTTTTTCGTCTTGAGGTATGAGGATGCGCGCCTTGGGGGGTTCGCTTCCTCTTCCTCGGGGGTCGGTCGAGATGCTTAGAGGCGTCTCCCGATCCCTGCGCTTGCAAAGCCGAGCCGGCGCTTGAGAAGACAAAGACGACGGTGAAGCTCTAACTCGCGAATTCAGGTGCGAGGGTCGGTCGCTTCCGCGATCTCTTGCGGCTCGCCTGGACGCTTCCGAACGATTACGTAGTCGCCACCGGTGTCGACGACGTCTTCCACAGACCCGTCCTCGTGGCCGGGAAGTACGAAGAAAAGGGACGAGTCGTTCCGTGTCTCCTCGTAGACCTCAAGGTCTACGGATAGTTGCTCGGCGCAATCAATTCGGTCGCACTCACACACGATGTGCAGCGGTTCGTGATTGACGGCGGCAAACACCTGCTGGAGGCTTTCGATCCGTTCGTTGACTTCCCGGAAGACGGCCTCGTTCGCGGCCTTGCGCCGCTGTTTTCCGCTCATCTCCACGAAGCTATTCCTCCGACCCTTCGGTCGCAAGGTTCTCGGCAACCTCGCCCGCGTAGTCGATCTTCTCCACTATTACGAAACGCGAGCGGCGCTCAACCGTCGCCACGGCTCCCTCGACCGTCTCTTCGTGGCCGACCGCGTGTGCAAACCAGCGCGCGTTGCTCCGGACGTGCTCGTACTCCTCGAGTGTCATGCGTACGATCTTGGCGCACCGAGTGTCGGAGCATTCGCAGATGAATGGAACAAGCTGGTCGCGATCGAAACGATGCTCGATCGCGCTGAGCTCAATCCCATTGTTAGCGTCCCGGAAGGTCGAGTTGTTCCGGGCGATCTTGTCGGCCGTCGCGTAGTCCATGTTCGGCCGTCATATCCCGCGGAACCGGTCATCAACCACGGGCGCTTGACTGCCGAATCAATCAGCGCCTCAGGATGGGCGAGGCCGTTCCGTCGAAGGGCTACCAGTCGTGGTCGCGGGGCTCGGCGCGCAGAACGTCGATCTCCGAACGGATCTCGTCCAGCTTCCGGTTGAGCTCCGCGACCTGGCGCTTCGTGACTTCCTGCGGATACAGCTCTGCCCGCTCGTACAGCACAGCCAGACGGGAGACGAGATCGAGCTCGCGGTGCCCGAGGAGCTTGAGCTGGGACTCGGTCTCCTCGTGCCGCGATCGCGCGGTCGAACGGTTCCGGTCGGCTGAATGAAAGACCCACACCCCGGTCGCAGGTTGCATCGCAGATCACCGGCTGTCGCCTGGACAGAGGTCCGGGGATGACGGCCTGATGAGACGGTTTCAAAGCAGGAGCGCACTCTGAACTACGTAACCCGGAAGGGTGGTTTCGGCCGACTTTGCCGGCTGCTTGCGCAACGCATCTCCAGCAGCGATGGCGCGCCGCCGATAGTGAGGCCATGAATGCTGTGGCAGTCGGTCCCGTGCACAGGGACATCAAGAGCTTCCGGCTCGCGAAGCCGGTCGCGGCCGAGTTCACGGTGTGCACCGTGCTCTCGCTGACGGCGTCCGGAGTCTGGTTGCTCGTCTTGCCGCTCGAGCTGCTTCGGTTCGTTTCGGCCTAGCGGCGGATACCCGTCACCGACGTCGCGTTCGGTTCTCTGAACGCCGCCAACGTCGGGCATAGCCTGCGGTCCGCATGGCGATGACTGCATTCCATCGCTTCACGCGGCTGCTGCTGTGGCGCGTAGCCGGCATTTGCACGCTCTTGCTCATCGCCGCCTGGATGTTCGGTGCGGCCTCGGTCTGGCAGATCGTCGAGTGGCTCCCGATGACGATCGCAGTCGCGCTCGTCATCGCGCACGTCGCATCGTTCATCCGCGAGCGCGGCTAGTCACTAGCTAGGCCGGCCTGATCGTGATCCGGAGCCTGACCCGGCTCCTGCACTCCTGCGTGATCGCCACTTGGCCCGACGTCTTCGCATTGCGGAAGACGACCTCCGAGTCGGCGGGATCCACTTCCGAGCGGAGGATCGTGTAGCCGGCTGCAGCGAGCGCCGAGTGGTACTCGGCGCTCGCATCCTTCACCACGCCGGGGCGGAACCCACTCACGACCGTCGTCGGGCCCTCGAGGGCTCGCCGCGTGTACGTCGACCCTGCAGCGGGAAACGCGATGTGCACGCGCGCGGTCGGCGCCGGCCCGCAGGGACGGAAGTACGCGGCGCTCGCCGCTCCCGACTCACCCTTGGCGAACGCCTCTGCGAGCCGGTGATGCTCGAACGCGATCGCCAGTGCGGCCACGGCGAGCACGACTACACCGGCGCCGATGAGCGCGAGCTTGATCGTGCGCGCCCGTGCCTGCCAACCGAGCTCGAATCCGACGAGAAACACGAGTGCGACGACAGCTGCCGCGGCGCCGACGACGAACGGTGCGCGCGGGCTGACGTACGTCCACAGCACGCCTGCGACGACACTCGCGACGAGCGATGCTGCCGCCGTCGTGAGGAAGAAGATGCCGTACGCGGTCCCCACTGCTGCGCGGTCCGGCAGCGTGTCCGCGACCCATGCGCGCGCGACGCCCTCGGTCGCTGCGATGTATATGCCGTAGACCGCGAAGAGCGGCCAGACGGTCCAACCGCGCGAGGTGACGGCGAAGCCGAAGTACACGAGCGCGAACACTGCTAGCCCGCCGCCGAGCAGCAGGGAGCGGGGGACGCGGTCGGAGAGCGCGCCGAACGGCCATGAGAGCGAGCAGTAGATGACGTTGTAGACCGCGTATGCGAGCACCACGACGACGACCCCGAGACCGAGATCGCGCGCGCGCAGCACGAGGAACGCGTCGCTCGAGTTCCCGAGCGAGAACAGCACCCACACGACGATCGCCGCCCAGAACACCGGCGGCAGCGCCTCGCGCTCGGCGACGACAGCGGTCCGCGTCGGATCGTGGCCGGGCGCCTCGCGCACGCCTCGCAGCACGACCAGCGTGATGACGCCGAGGCCGCACGCCACCCAGAGGATCCCGCGGAGCGCGACTCCACTCTCGAGCAGGATCACGGCGAGCAGCGGCCCGAGCACGGCTCCGGCCGTGTCCATGGCGCGGTGGTAGCCGAAGCTCGACCCGCGCAGCTCGGCCGGGGTCGAGTCGCGGATCAGCGCGTCCCGCGGGGTACTGCGGGCGCCCTTGCCGAACCGGTCGACGATCCGCCCGGCGAGTACGAGCCCCCAGCCGGGAGCAGCCGCGAGCATCGCCCGCGCGACCGTCGAAGCGCCGTACCCGCCGATGATCCACGGCTTCCTCCGGTCGCCCATCCGGTCGGACACCCAGCCGGAGAGCAGACGGACCCCGGTCGCGATCGCCTCCGCGATCCCCTCGATCAGTCCGACGATCGCGACCGGCGCACCAAGCGTCACCGTCAGGAACAGCGGCACGATCGGGTAGGCGAGCTCACTGGCCGCGTCGTTGGCCAGGGAGATCCATCCGAGCTTCCGGACGTTCGCCGGCAGCCGTCTGCGGGCTTGCTCGATCCTGGTCAGTACGCGTGGCACGTTCATAGAGGTTCGCCTATCCTGCGGATCTCGGAAGGTTCCTGCAGCCCGAACTCGGGACGGTGGCCCGCCGGGAGCACCGGCGCAGCCTCCCCGCAGTCGGCGCGGCGCTCCGGCAATCGTTGTGCCGGCTGCGGGCGCGGCCGCTCCAGCCTGCCCCGTTCCTGCTCAGCGGATGCTGATCAAGAGGACGATGCACGCGAGCAGCACGAAGAACGCGAGATCGATCGCCGCCGTCCTGATCGACGCGCGCAGCACGTACGCGCCGGCCGTCGCAGGGAAGCCGCGGCGCTCTTCTCGTCGGCTGTCTCGGTCGTATGCGGGCATCGCGTCGGAATCGAGCCCGGCCCGCGCCGCCTCCTGCTCGGGCTCCGGCGGCGGCGGCTCCGCGGCGAGGCTGGCCAGGCGGCGAAGCTCGGGGTCGACCAGCATCAGCTCGGGCGAGACGATCGAGTCCGCCACCGACTGCTCCAGCTCGCGGAGCCAGACGATCAACTGGCCGAGCAGCACGATCGGGTACTCCGGTGACAGCGAGAAGCTCGCATCGGCGCGGGGGAACAGGAGCTCGAACTCCTTCGCGGGCGATGAGTTCTCGAGCGCTGCCCGCACCGAATTGCGCGCGTTCGCGTACACGAGTAGGCCGGCAGGTCCCGGCTGGAGCGCAGTCGCCGATGCGACCTCGAGGGTCGTGCGCAGGCGTGTCAGCTGCCGCAGTTCAATCGACACGTGCTCATCATGGTCGACTCCAAGCGAAGAAGCGAGGCGGCCCCAGGCTGCGGCGCACAGGGCCGCCTCGCGGAGCGGAGCTTGCGGGGGGTCTGGCCGCAAGCACCGCTTGTCCGAACGTTACGGATTTCGCCGGCTCTCGTGCGTTCAATTCGCCGAACGGAACTCGCTCTACAGTCCCGGGCGCCGTCGGCCGATAACGCGAGCCATGAATGCGGCAACGGAGCTCGCCCGGGCGAGCACAGACGCGACTCCGCCCGAGCCCGCGTGGGCGCGGGAGGAGTTCGAGGCGCTGAGCGAGGACGAGGTCGTCGGGCTTCTCCTCCGGCGCATGCGGAAGCTGAGTGAGCGTGGGTGGGACCCGTGCGAGGCGCTGATCGCGGCAAGCCGGATCCATCTCGCAATCCGGTAACCCGGATCACGAGGGTGGCGCGGCGCGGCGAGACCTGCCGGCGAATCGCCGGCGGGAGGTGGGTCTCGCCGTCTAGTGCCCTGCTCCCTGACACGCCCCGCCGCATCCGGCGCGGGAGCAGAGCGACGCGATCCTCTCACGTTCCGAATGACGAAGGGAGGGCTTTCGCCCTCCCTTCGCAACCTGCCGTTCTGGGGTCCCGGCTTACGAGGCCTTGACCAGGGCCTTCGGCGGCACGATGACCCTGTAGGTCGTCGATTTGCCGCCCTTGACCCTGTAGATCGTGACCGGGTTGGAGGTCACGTCGCCGTTCGCGTTGAACGAGACGTTTCCGAGGATCGAGCCCTTCAGGTTGAGCTTGAAGATCTGCTTCGCGATGTCGGCACGCGTGCCGTTCGACTGCGCGATCGCCCCGACAGCGACCTCAGCCGCCTGCGCTGCGTACACCGCGTACGGATCCGGAGCCCTGTGATCGGCCTTCGTGAATGCCTTCACGAACGCCTTGCCGGCACCCTTCAGCGCCGAGTTCGGCAGACCGGCGACCGAGACGAACTGGCCCTCGGCCGACGTTCCCGCTCCCTGCACGACCGCCGAGACCGGCGTGAACCCGTCCGGCGCGATCATCTTCGTGCCGGACGGCGTCCCGGCCTTGAGGTCCTTGATCAGCTTGCCGCCGTTCTCGCAGATCAGCCCGCCGAGGAACACGCCCTGCGCGCCCGACGCCTTGACCTTGACCGCAAGGGCCTCATACGAGGACGCCTTGCCGTCCCACGCCGTGAAACCGACGACCTTGAGGCCGAGCTTCTTCGCCGCGTTCTTGTAGTTCGTCGCGACGCCGAGGCCGTACGCCTCCTTGTCGTTGAGGATGAAGACCTTCTTCACGCCCAGCGTCTTCGTGAGCACGGCGTCAGCCGCACCCTGATAGTCGTCGGCCGCCACGACACGCGCGTAGTTGCGCTTGCCGGTCGGGTAGTACTTGCCCGGCTCGCCCGCCACCGTGCCCGGACCCGGGTGGGTCAGGCCGACGTACGTGTTCGCGGGGCTGACCATGCCGACCGGGCCGTTGGCGGCGCGGTTCAGGATGGGAACGATGATCTCGGCGCAACCCGAGTTGAACGTCCCGATCACCATGCCGACGCTCGAGTTCTGGGCGTACGCATTCGCGTTCGCCGAGCACTTGCCCGAGTCCCACTTGCCGGCCTGGGCGGTCGCGTCATCGCAGCTCTGGTAGGCGATCGAGTACTTGCCCGCCTTCCAGCCGTGCTGTTTGAAGATGAACTTGATCGCCCTCGTCATCTGGCTTGTCTGAGCACGGCCCGAGCCCTCGAGAGGAAGGTCGGACGCGATCAGGATCTGCCCACTGCTGTTCTGGATCGCCGAGCACGACGACGCAGGCAGCGGCGTCGCGCCGCTCCGTGCGATCGCACCGCTCACCATCGTCGCGAGCGCGACGATTGCGATCAGCGCGGACGCACCGGCGCCCACGTAGATGCGCTTCTTCACTCGTCCTCCTGTCTGGGGGGTCAGGGGAATTCGCAAGAGCATAGGCAAAGACGCCGCAAGAGCCAACTCAGTACCATCGCGCGGGGTGCGCGCCGCGTGGCTCCTCCTCCCGTTCTTGCTCGTGCTCGTCGGCTGCGGCGTCGAGAAGAAAGCTGCCGCCTCAACGGCTGCGGTGCCGCCGACGACGGCCACGCTCCACACGCTTCCCGACCTGCACCCGCCGATCCTCCGCATCGACGCTCCGGCGAAGGGAACAGCTTCTGGGTACGTGATGTTCGCGCAGAAAGGCGGCAAGGACCGCCCGAGCGGCGTCGTGATCGCCGACAACCACGGCCGGATCGTCTGGTTCCACGAGGTGCCGAAAGGCCTCGAGGCGACCGACTTCCGAGCGCAGACATACCGTGGCAAGCCGGTCCTCACCTGGTGGCAGGGGATCATCTCGAAGGCCGGGATCGGCCGCGGCACCTACATCGTCTACGACGCTTCGTACAAACAGATCGCGACGGTGAAGGCGGCCCATGGGCTCGACGGCGACCTGCACGAGTTCCAGTTGACGCCGCGCGGCACCGCGTACATCTCGATCTACCACGAGGTCCCTGTCGACCTGCGCTCGGTCGGCGGCCCGAAGAACGGCTACGTCGAGGACAGCGTCGTCCAGGAGCTCGCCGTCGACACCGGGAAGGTCGTCTTCGAATGGAGCAGCCTCGATCACGTGCCGCTCACCGAGTCGATCCAGGCGCACCGCGAACCGGCGCTGCACGCGACGAAGAAGCGCCCGCTCGACTACTTCCATGTCAACTCGATCGCGGACGGGCCGGGCGGCACGATTCTCGTCTCGGGTCGCAACACGAGCGCGCTCTACCTGCTCCGCCGCGACGGCTCCATCGCCTGGCGTCTCGGCGGCAAGCGGAGCGACTTCGGTCCGGCCGCGGCGGTCAAGTTTCGCTACCAGCACAACGCGCGCTTCCACGGCCCGACGACGATCTCGCTCTTCGACAACGGCGCGATCCCGAAGGAGGAGCCGTATACGCGCCCGCTCGTCCTGAAAATCGACCCGGCGACCAAGACCGCGAAGATCCTCAAGACGTTCGTGCATCCGAAGAAGCTCAGCTCGCCGTTCGAGGGAAACCTCGAGCTGCTTCCGGACGGCGGTGCGTTCGTCGGCTGGGGCGGCATCCGCAAGCTCACGGAGTTCTCGCCGGCCGGAAAGGTGCGATTCCAGATGACCCTCCCCTACGGCGACACCTATCGCGGCTACCGGTTGCCCTGGACGGGCAACCCGGGTGACATTCCGCTCGTCGTGGTCGACGGCGACCGTGTGTACGCGAGCTGGAACGGGAAGCGGGGGATCGCGCGGTGGCAGGTGCTCGCAGGCCCAGACTCCGGCCACCTCGCGGTGATCGCCTCCCGGACGTGGGGCGGGCTCGAGACGGTGATCGGCCTCGAGACACCGCCGAAGGCGGTGGAGGTTCGCGCAGTTGACGCGGCCGGGCGGACGCTCGGGCAGTCGGACGTCCTGACGCCTTAAGCAGTGCCTAACAGCCAACGGGCGATCCGAACTCGTACTATCCGCCCCTCGGATATCGCGATCCGACGAGCGAAAGGGGAGACATGCGTCGGTTCCTGCTTGCTGCAATCTTCGTTGCGACGGTCACGGTCGCCGTTGCCGGCTCGGTCGGTGCGGGGAACCTCAAGGCATACGAGGGCGCGTCGTGGTACGAGAAGTACCTCGCGGTGACGGGTGATCTCGTCACACCGCCGTGCCCGAGCAACACCGGTGACCTGCCCCAGGTGTCGTTCGGGAACAACGTCGACGCGAGCCACGAGTGCGGCTCGCAGAGCGAGACGTACATCGCCATCAACCCGGCCCACACATCGACGGTGATCGCAGGGTCGAACGAGATCCAGCGCTTGCCGATGCGGGCGATGGTTTCGACCGACGACGGCGCGACGTTCACCGGGCACGACCTGCCGTTGCCGCCCCCGCGCACGCAGAGCGGCTTCGACTTCGGGTCCGACCCCGGGGTCGCATTCGATTCCGCCGGCAACGCCTTCTACTCGTACATCATCGTCTTCTTCTCCAAGGGCGGCTCGATCAACGGCACCGAAATGGCGGTCTCGCGCGCCGGTGCTGCCGACGACTATTCGACGTGGACGCCGACCTTCTTCAATCCGCAGACGGGAGAGGGGCAGTTCAACGACAAGCCGATGATCACGGTCGACACGGGCACGGGCGGCTTCCACCATCCCGACCGGATCTACGTCGCGTGGGACAACGCGACTGGAAACTCGTCGTCGGAGAAGAATGGGAACAATGTGCTGCTCGCGTACTCCGACGACCACGGCGTGACGTTCTCGAAGCCGGTGTCGGTGAGCGGCAACTTCATCGGCAAGACGGGTGGAATCGGCGCCGATCCGTACGTCGCGGCAGACGGCACCCTGCACGTCGCATGGCAGGACTATGCGCACAGTCAGATTTCGGACGTGTCCTCGACCGACGGCGGGGCGACGTTCTCGGCTCCGCACACGATCACGAGCGTCGGAGGGTTCGAGTTCGACCCAGTCGCGCAGAGCACACGCGGCGCGCTCGTCTACCCGGCATGCGCCGGCTCACCGGCGTCGGCGTCGGCGTCGACGCTCTACTGCTCGTTCATGGACGACACGGCCGGTGGGACGAAGGTCTTCGTCGCGAAGTCGACGGACGGCGGAGTCACCTGGCCTTCCAAGGTTCAGATGCCGGCGGGCGGCGACCAGTTCAACCAGTGGCTTGCCGTCGACCCGAGCGATGGTTCGGTCAACGTCGCGTACTACGACACGCAAGCGAAGGACGCACCGACGACGCTCTTCACGCTGGCGCGGTCGACGGACGACGGCGCGACGTACTCGGCACAGGCGGTCGCGACCGCTCCGACCGACGAGACCGGCGGCGTCGGGGTCAATCTCGGCAATCAGTACGGCGACTACGAGGGGATTGCAGCGCTCGACGGCGTCGTGCGTCCCGTGTGGACAGACCGCCGCGCCGATGTGATCGCCCTCGGCGCGCGCGAGGAGGTCTTCACCGCGAAGCTCACCCCGTAGCGGTCTGAGTCGTCAACGGAGAAAACGAAAAGCCCCGCTTTGCGGGGCTTTTCTTCAAGCTGCGGGACTAGGACTCGAACCTAGACTACCTGATCCAGAGTCAGGCGTCCTACCATTAGACGATCCCGCAGGGGCCGACATTGTAGCTCCGCTCTCGTAATCAGAGGTCGAGCTCGTAGAGCGGAACGAGCCGCTTCTCGGCCTCGGTGTCGATGTGCGCGAGCACCTCGACGTACGGCTCGAGCCCCGATCCGCGCAGCTTCGCCTTCAGCAGCCCGTCGACCTGGTAGATGCCGGATGAGTTGTTCATCGTGATCGAGATCCGAATCGGCTTCTGCTCGCCGTCGGAGATCATCACCTCCTCGATCGCCGCGGCAGACAACGAGTGAATCCCGACCCGGCCGCGCTCGAACGCGATGCGCGAGCGGCCCTGCTCCATGTCGAGCGCGTCGGCGACACGCAGGATGCCGGCTTCGAGCGTGAGCGGCTGGCCGTCGGAGCGGTGGCTGATGATCCCCTGCAGCACCTCGGACACGACGACCGTCAGATCGGGCTCGTCGTAGATGCCCTCGAGCAGCTCGCGCAGCTTGGGCTCCGCGAGGAAGAGGCTGAAGTCCTCGTGCCCCTGGCGGTGCACGGACATTCCGACGCAATGCGTCAGCGCCGTGAGCACGACGATCACCTCGGCGTCGTCGCGCGTGTAGCCGTAGTCGCGGACGACGTTCGGCTCAACGCCGTGCTTCGTCAGCTGCCGGAGGAGCTTGAGCGCGATGTTGGTGACGATCTGGATGTGCACCCAGGAGTGGTCGTTGATCTCCATCCGCGCGACCGCGTTCACGTTCGCGACGTGCCACCAGCCCTTGAGCTGGTCGTCCCGGTTCGCGCGGTCGATCACGGTGCGGAGCGTCCGGTTGGCGCGGACCGGCACGCGGATGCGCATCTCTGCGACCGCCTGCTTCGGGGTCATGCGCGTCTCGCGCTCGGCTTCCGGGGCGACCTGCGGCTCGATCGGTTCCATTCTGTCCGACATCCGGGACACCATATGCTCCGATGAGCGGAGAGGCAGCGGGGTTCTGGCGGCGGTTCGCAGCGGCCTTCATCGACGCACTCGTTGTCGGGATCGTCGAGTTCATCCTTCGGCTCGTCCTCGGCGGCGCCGGCATCGCGCTCTCCGTGGTCTTCTCGTTCGGCTACTACACGTACTTCCACGGTCGCACCGGCCAGACACCCGGCGACGCTGCGCTCGGGATCCGGGTCGTCGACATCGACAACGGCAACGTGATCGGGTACGGCCGCGCATTTGGACGGTGCCTCGTCTCGATCGTCTCCGGTCTCGTCGTCGTGCTCGGCTACCTGTGGATGCTCTGGGATCCGCGCAAGCAGACCTGGCACGACAAGGCCGTCAGCTCGCTCCCGGTTCGGGTCTAGGCCGCGTCCACGGCCCAGTCGCCGTACAGCGACATGTAGAGCCCTCGATTCGCGAGCAGCTCGTCGTGCGTCCCTTGCTCGACGATCCCGCCGTGCTCGAGCACGACGATCAGGTCTGCGTCGCGGATCGTCGACAGACGGTGCGCGATGATGAACGCGGTCCGGCCGTCGAGCAGGCGGCGAAGCGCCTGCTCGATCTTGCGCTCCGTGCCGATGTCGACCGAGCTCGTCGCCTCGTCGAGGATCAGGATCCGCGGATCGGCGAGCAGGGCCCGCGCGAACGCGACGAGCTGGCGCTGGCCGAGCGACAGCCGTGAGCCGCGCTCGCCGAGCTGCGTCTCGTACCCGTCCTCGAGCCGGTCGACGAACTCGTCCGCGCCGACGGCACGGATCGCGGCGACGATCTCCTCGCGGCTCGCCTCCCGCCGGCCGAACGCGACGTTCTCGGCCAGCGTGCCCGCGAACAGGAAGCCCTCTTGGGGGACGATGCCGAGCTGGCGGCGAACCGACTCCTGGGTCACGTCGCGCAGGTCGACACCGTCGAGCGTGATGCGGCCTTCGGTCGGGTCGTAGAAGCGCGCCAGCAGCTTCGCGATGGTCGACTTGCCCGCGCCCGTGTGCCCGACGAGCGCGACGGTCGTGCCGGCGGCGACGTGCAGGTCGATCCCGTGCAGGACCTCGGGCCCGCGACCGTAGGCGAATCGCACCGACTCGAACTCGACGTCGCCGCGCACCGTGTCGAGCGCGACCGCGCCCGGTGGGTCGACGACCTCCGGCTCCTCTTCCATCAGGTCGGTGATCTTGTCGAGCGCAGCGACCGCGGACAGGAACGTGTTGTAGAGCTGCGACAGCTGTTGAACCGGGTCGAAGAAGTTCGAGAGGTAGCCGAGGAACGCCACGAGCGTCCCGATCGACACGTCGCCGTTGAACGCGAGCCAGCCGCCGTAGCCGAGGACGACGGCGGTCGCCGCCGATGAGAGGAAGTCGACGGCCGGGAAGTAGACGCCGTTCAGGACGACCGTCTGCATGTTCGCCTCTCGGTACCGGTCGGCGACGGCCGTGAAGTTGGCGCCCGCAGCCCGCTCGCGCGTGAACGACTGGAGCACCCTCATTCCGGCGATGTCCTCGGCGAGCGTCGCCGTGACGGCACCGAGGGTCTCTCGGACGCCGCGGTAGGCGCGACCGGAGCGCTTGCGGAACCACGCCGTCGCCAGCGCCATCGGCGGCACGATCGTCAGCGTCGCGAGCGCAAGCCTCCAGTCCAGGAAGAAGAGGACGACCGCCGAGAGGGCGAGAGTGAGCGTGTTCTGGACGAGCGACGTCACGCCGTCGGTCACGAGCTGGTCGAGAGCCTCGACGTCGTTCGTGAGGCGGCTGATGATCACGCCGGCGCGGTTGCGCTCGTAGAAGCCGAGCGACAGCCGCTGCAGGTGCCGGAAGACGTGGTTGCGGAGGTCGGCGAGCATCCGCTCGCCCGTCCAGCCCGTGAAGTACGTCTGGCCGTAGGTGAAGGCGGTCGCGAGGCCGCCGGCGACCAGGAAGAGCACGACGAGCCGGCCGAGGTCGCTCGTCGCCCCGTGGTCGACGTGGTCGATCGTGCGGCCTACGAGGTACGGCGGAGCGAGGCCCGCCACCGTCGCGCCGAGCAGCGAGACGATCGCGAGCAGCGTCTGGGCCTTGTACGGCCGCGCGAGCCGGTAAAGCGTCGCGAGTCGCCGCCTGGTCTGCGCCCACGACCAGTCGTCGACCTCCGCCCGTCCCCCGCGCATCAGGTGCGAGCCCGGCTGATGCACCCTCATGCCTGCTCCTGCGCTCTTTGTGAGGCTCCGTCGGGCCTACGCCTC
>Ga0308175_100002130_pt1 | contig 13500 bp, 11 predicted proteins | sample PhyCR1_3_FD_203893 | JGI IMG/M metagenome (GOLD analysis project Ga0308175, IMG submission 203893) | Soil microbial communities from UC Gill Tract Community Farm, Albany, California, United States - DLSLS.C.R1 | ecosystem: Environmental > Terrestrial > Soil > Agricultural land | place: USA...
TGACCTTTACGCGCGAAAATCTGGCGGGGCCGATGGGGATGATGGTGGGCGGTGGAGAAGCGGGCGCACCCCCGCCTCCGCCCAGCGACGCACCTACCATTTTCGCCGCCGTTCAGGATCAGCTCGGGCTGAAGTTGGAGCAAAAGAAGGGCTCGGTGGACCTGTTCGTGGTGGACCACGTAGAGAAGAGTCCGATCGAGAATTGACGCTCGGTGTTTGTCAAAGATCAAGGCATTACGCATACGCTGTCCCGGGGGATTCCCGGGCAGCGAAAGGAATCGATTCCTTTTGCCTCCTTGAAGGAGGCTACAGCTGCCGCTGTGGCGCCTATCCGACGTTGCACTCTATGAACTCGGAATTATCGTAGGCCCCCTCGAGGTGTGTGGGCTTCCGCATAGAGCTCCGGACGGGTTGCATCTTGGCGAACGAGCAACTCTTTTCAATTTCACATCTAACATGTAGAGTTTCTGCTGGACGGGGGTGATTTTGGTAAGTTGCTGATTGTAGGGCAAATTAAGTTGCAAAGATCGAGCAATAGCGCGTCCGAGCTTCGCTCGGATGGCAAGCTGAAAGCATGCCCCACAATGACTGCCAGGGGAGCATTAGGCGACACCCCCGCGCATTGCGCGGAGGTCGATGCCCAGCGCCTGGCACTTTTTGTATAGATGGCTTCGTTCCAATCCCAATGCTTTGGCGGTATCGGTCATGCGCTGGTGATTGCGCTTCAACTCCGCCAGAATCTGGTCGCGTTCGAAGGCGTCCGTGCGATCGCTGAGAGATCCGGTCTGCACCACCAGCGCTGCCGCGACAGGCGCTTCCCCGGGCTCCACGGCCGGCAGCGCCATGCGTACAGTAGCGCCGTCTACCGCGCCATCGGCCAGCAGAATCAGCCGCTCCACCATATTGCGGAGTTCGCGGACGTTTCCCGGCCACGAGTAGCGCTGCAACTCCTGAAGGGCATCCGGCAGGAACTGTTTCGGCTTCCAACCGTTGACCTGGCAAACCTGTGCGGCGAAGTGCGCCACTAGCGCTGGGATTTCCCCATCGCGCTCACGCAGCGGAGGCAGCGTGAGCGGGAAGACGTAAATGCGATGGTAGAGATCTTCGCGGAACACACCTTTCTTAACGAGGTCGAGCAGATTGCGGTGTGTCGCCACAATCACCCGCACATCCACCGGGATCGTCCGATCGCCGCCCACGCGCTCTACCTGACGCTCTTCCAGAACCCGCAGCAGCTTCGCCTGCATCACGATGGGCATGTCGCCGATTTCGTCCAGAAACAGAGTGCCGTGATTCGCCTGCTCGAACTTTCCAGTGTGCCGCGTGGCCGCACCGGTGAAGCTTCCCTTTTCGTGACCGAACAGCTCGCTCTCGATCAACTCCGCCGGAACCGCAGCGCAGTTCAACGTGACGAAGGGTCCGTTCTTGCGTGGGCTACGCTCGTGTAATGCGCGGGCGATGAGTTCCTTGCCCGTGCCCGTCTCGCCGAGGATGCAAACCCGCGCTTCGCTGTTCGCGACGCGGTCTACCTGCGCCATCACGCGCTGCATGCGCTCTCCGGTATAGACGATTTCATGCTTGCCCACGCGCTGCCGCAGTTCGCGGTTTTCGTCCTCCAGGCGTTTGAGCTTGAGCACGTTGTCCACAGTGAGCAGGAGCTTGTCCGTGGACAGCGGCTTCTCGAGGAAATCGAGCGCGCCGAGGCGAGTGGCGCGCACTGCCATTTCGATGTTCGCCTGCCCGCTAATCATCACCACGGGCAGGGAGATGCCAAGCGACCGCACATCTTCCAGAAGCGCCAGACCATCGCGGCCGGGCATCACCACGTCGCTCAACATCATGTCGAACGGCTGCGATTTCACCAGTTCGAGCGCGCGCGCCGCGTTGTCGCAGACTGTGGCTTCGTGCCCGGCCAGCCGGAAGGCGCGTGCCAGCGATGCCAAAGTGTTTTGATCGTCATCGACTATGAGCAGGTGTGCCATGGGTTCGTCCTTACGCTTGCGTCCGGTTGGCGACGAGTTCGATCCGGAATGTCGCGCCCTTGCCCTTCTCGCTTTGCACCGAAATGCGCCCGCCGTGATCGCTCACGACGCTCTGCACAATGGCGAGGCCGAGTCCCGTACCGTGCGACTTCGTCGTGTAGTACGGGGTGAACAGGCGCTCGCATTCTTCGGGCGTCAGTCCCTGTCCGGTATCCGAAATCTCAAGAAGCACGCCGCCGGGCTGCGCGGTGGTGGAAACGGTCAGCGTGCCGCCTTCAGGCATGGCATCCACCGCGTTGAGCATGAGGTTGCGCAGCACGCGCGTGATCTGTTCCGGATCGGCGGGGATGGCCGGCGCAGTGGGGTCCAAACGCGTCGCCAGCCGCACGCGCGCCTGCTCCAGTTGCGGGGTGAAAAGCCGCGCCGTTTCGGTAATCAGCGCATTGAGGTCGACCCTCTGGATCTCGGGGGCGGGCATACGTGCGAAGTCGCTAAACCTGCCGATGATTTGCTTAAGTTGCGCGAGTTCGGCGAGCAGTGTGGCCGTGCCTTCGCGAAATACCTCGTCGAACTGGTCGGGGTAGCTCTCGCGGGCGCGCACCATGTTCTCCACCGTGATCTGCAGCGGGAACAGAGGGTTCTTCAATTCATGAGCCAGGCGGCGCGCCAGTTCACGCCACGCCGCTACGCGTTCCGCCTGAATGAGGCGTTCGCGCTGGGCGCTCAACTCGCCCGTCATGCGATTGAAAGCGCCGGCCAGTTGGCCGATTTCGTCGGCGGACGAAATCTCCACCGTTGTATTCCAGTCGCCGGCGGCCACTCGTCCGGCGCTGTCGGCAAGACGCCGCACGGGACGGATCACGCGCGCCGAAGCCCACCAGCTCAGCGCGATGCCGAGCAGGATGCCGGCCGCGGCCACGATGAGGCCCGTCGTCAGCAGTGAGTTTTCCAACCCCGCGAGTTCGCGCCGGGAGCTCGCGATGAGCAGAACGCCAAGCACGCTACCATCGAGTCCGGGGAGGGGCACGGCGTGAAAGTTCTCGGCCTCGGAGCCGCTGCCCAGGATTCGCGCGTGCTCGCGCTTTTCGTTCAGCACCTGATCGATCAACGGCCGCAGTTGGGCGGCGTCGCCGGCCGGGCCTGCCGCACCGATCAATTCGCCAGGGGCGAAGCGGCCGTCCAGATTGCGGTAGAGCAGCACGCGCATGCCACCCGGCATCACGATCGTGGAGAGAAAGTCTCGGTCCAATTCGCGGCCGCCCACCACATACAGCTTTCGGTCGCCCACCGTGGCCGTACCTACGGCGGTGAGCGCGAGCGTCATGCCGTCGGGCAGCTCTTCGCGGCGGAGAAATGCCCCGCGAGCTGCCCAATTCTCGCCGCTGAGCAGCCAGTCTTCTTTGTAGCCGAAGCGAGCGGGCCACTCGGCGCTGCTGACGATAGCGCCGTCGGGCGAGACCAGTTCGAGCATCTGCAGATCGTGGGTGGCGGCTTGGGGCGCGGCGTAATCGAAGTAAGGCGAGTAGTCGGGCTGAATGGCGATATTGCGTGTCGCGTCTGCGGCCGCGATGGCGTTCACGGTGCGCACCAGTTCGCCGCGGCGTCGATCGAACTCCTTGCGGAACTGGGCGACCAGGGCCTCGGCGCGCTGGGCCTCGGTGCGTTCGAAGGCCTGGCGCGTGCTGCCGAGCACGAGCAGATCGACCACTCCGACGGCGGCCACGATCGCCACCGTGAAGATGAGGACGAGGCGAGCTCTGAAACTCATGGCCGCGCGCTTTCCAGCCAGAGAGTTTCGAAATGCCACTCGCCGGCCGGCTCGATGCCGGGACCGCCCTGGACGCGCGGCGAGACGCCATAAACATCGGGCAGGTGAGCCAACGGGATCACTCGGAAGCCGTCCAGCAGGGCGCGTTCGGCGGCGTAGGCTTGCTCGGGCGTGTCGATGCGTGCGGGCACTGCAGCGCCAAGCGCGGCCCCAAGTTGGGCCAGCGCGCGGGCGGGGTCGGATGTGCCGATGCGAAGTTCCACCAGCTTCACATCGGCTGTATCGGCCTGGGAAGTGACGGAGATGGCGAGGCCGGCGGAGCGGGCGTCGACGGCGATGCGTTCGGCGATCGGGCGTGAGGCGGGGTCTGCCGCAGCCAGTGTGAAGGGGCGTGCGCCGGGCGAGAGTTGGCGGGCGCGGCCGAGATCCATGACGGCGGGGAACAGGAAGGCATAGCCGGACAGCCATTGCGGCAGAAGGGCCCCGGAGACTTCGCCTTGCCGTTGCAGCAGGACCCGGTGAATGGCGGCGCGATCAACCGCCAGCGCCAGAGCTTCGCGGACGCGGGGATCGTCAACTCGGGGTGAAAAAACGAGCGCCAGTACGCGTACGGGGTTGGACGACCAGATTCGCCGGCCCGCGGCTTGGCGGCGAACTTCGTTGGGGCCGAGTTCGACGAGGTCCGCCTTGCCGAGTTCGAGGTCATTGGCCTGGTCGCGCAGGGAGCGGTTCAGCTGGATTTCGACGGTGTTGAGGAAGGGCCGGCCGCCAGGGGCGTCTTCGTTCGCTTCGTAGACAGCGAGCTTGCCGGCTTCCCAGCGGGTGATCTGGAAAGCGGGGCCGAGCAGCGGCGGCGGATCCGGCGTCTGGGCGTTGAGGCGCGTTTCGACGCGCAACGTACCGCCATACTGCGGACGTGTGGCAGCGTGAGCGGGGAGGGTCAGCAAAAGGCAAAGTGGCATAAGGCTCTGCCTTGTGCAGGCGAGCATCGCTCGCCCGAAACGCACGGTGTGGCCCCAGTTGCGCCAGGATCGCAAGCGGAGACTTCTGGGGGGTACGGACACCCGTGCCCCAAGAGGCAGAGCGCCGAAGTTCATCGGCTTGCAGCCAGGCGAGCTACGCTCGCCCGCACAAGGCAGAGCCTTATGCCACCTATCCACCGCAGTTCACCGTAATCGTGTATGCCTGATACATGCCCGTGGAAAGGTGATGCACAACCGCCATGACCGCGTTGCCGCCCATTGGCCAGAGTGCCGTCACCGGTCCGGGGAGGTCAAGCGGCGGTGAAAGAGGCATGGCAGCCCGGCCGGAGAGCGCGAAAGCTCGCACGGCATCGGGTTCGTTTTGGCCGCCGCTCTTGGTGGCGAGAGTCTGCGAACCGCCTCCGCAGTGGGCTTCGGCGCCGGCCAGATCGCTGCCCCACCCTGAAATTGTCCCAACGGAATCGAGTGCGGCGTCGAAAATCAGAGTGCGACCGTCCAGCAGGGCAAAGAGGAAGTACGCTTTTCCGCCCTCTTCGACGGAAGCCGCGCTGAAGAAAGGCGGCAGAGTCTTGTGTGCGCCCGCGGAGGCGGTCACCCGGCCATCGAAATGGTTACGGCCGGGAGAGAAGTTGGCCAGCAAGACACCGCGCGCGCCGGCATCAAGGGTCCAGGGCTCGTCGGTGGTGCGGCACGCGGACGTCAGGGCGGGGTCGAGCGCTCCCGTGCAAAGGACGCCGGGGAGGAAGGCCTTGAATCCGCCGCCATTGACGCGCAAGCGACCGCGCAGATCGCGCGGCCAGGGACGGGAACTGGAGATGGGTTGCGACTGGTTGTCGCCCGGCTTGCGAAACGAAATGCGAGAAGGTGTCAGCACCAGCAGCCCCTGATCGAGGGACGCTACATCGAGGATTTGCTCTTCCTGTTCCAGAAGGAGACGCTTCTCGAGCGAGATGGCCGAGTCCGTCGAGCCGGGACTGGCGGTGGGACGCTTCCAGGAAGCAATCCAGGTCTGGCGTTCGTCACCTTTGCGCGCCTCTTCCACCAGCAGGAACTGGGTCGCACTGGCCGAGACGGTGACCTTGGCCTCAACCAGGGGAGCGACGTTGCTGACGCGTGTACCGGACTCGTTGAAGGCCGCTTCCATCGCTGCCTGCACCTGGCTGAATTCCGCAGGGGAGAGAGGCGAACGGTTTTGCCAAGCGAGCGACACCGGCTCCCCGCGCCCTGCAAACGCTATGGTTCTTCGCGTCAGTTCCCGAACCGCGCCGGGCAGATCGTCGGCGGCCGGAACGCTGCAAGGCAGGAGAATCAGCAGCGCGGAGAGGGCCGCGGAGCTTTTCACGCACGCGATCATAGCACATCGCGCGGAGCGGGCCGGATGTTCGGGGCCCGGTTGGGGCCACCGCCCGAGGCAAGCATCGGGGCATGGACCCCGGCGCTCATCAGGCGCACCAACCCGCGGAGGCAGCCGCGGGCGATCAGGAAGGAAAGCGGGAGGGAAACTCCAGCCATCAGGGTCCAGGCAATGAGGTTTTCCATAACGTTCTCCTGTTACTGGCTCACCGCGCCAGGGGCCGCTGCGGCAGCCACCAGGGTCGGGGTCGAGGACGGCTTCGGGGTTGGGTCGCCGAAGAGGCGGATGGTTTCTTCGTTGCGCTCGCCGATCAGTTCGACCTGATCGCCAACTCCGACCATTTTGAACAGCTGTTCCACTTCCTGGTTACGCATGCGGATGCACCCGTGCGAAGCGTTTTTCCCGATGGAATCGGGACGGTTTGTTCCGTGAATTCCGTAGCCTTTGTGGCTGAGGCCGAGCCACCGCGTGCCGAGCGGATTGCTCTTTCCCGGAGGAACGATTTTGCCCTTGGTGTACCAGGTCGGGTCGGCGATGCTGGTGACGATCTGAAAACTGCCGGCGGGACTGGGCGACTTGGGTGCCCCCACAGCCACTTCGAATATCCGAATGCTGCTATTTTCAATTACCGCCAGCTTCCGGTCCGGAATGCTGACCACGATGCGGCGTGACGGGCGGCTTGCCCGATCCTGCGCCATCGCTTCTGCAGCGGCCATCAGCAATACGCCGGTCAGGGCCGCCATCTTCCGGATTTGATCTTCTGCTTTAAGCATCATCTCTCTCACTCCGTTACGCGTAGAGAGGATGCAGAAGAGCTACCAAACCGTAAGTGGCTGAATTTGAGGCACTTGCTCTGAGTGGATAACGTGTCAGTTTGGACACGCGTGCGGATGGGACACGTAATACGTGGGTCTCAGCGGCCACGAGGCCGCAGGTGCCTAACTGCCCCCCATGGACGATTTGCGCCGACTGAACGGCGGACCCACTTGGAATGCCGGCCTATCGCCAACCAGAATGCCCGCGATTGTTTAAGCGAACGCCGGTTCCTGCAAACGGATGATCTTCTTCTGGATGGCGTACTGCACGAGCTGCGCCTTATTGTGGATATCGAGCTTCCGCATCAGGTTGAACTTGTGCGCCTCCACCGTCTTGACGCTCAGGTCGAAGCAGCCGGCGATTTCCTTCACAGATTTGCCCTCAGCCAGCATCTTCAAAATCTCGCGTTCGCGTTTTGTAAGGGTGCCAAAACGCGGCTGTCGCGCGTTGCCGCGGCCCTGCATGCGGAAATCGTCGACCAGCCGCGTGAGGAGGCGTGGACTTAGGAAACTGCCCCCGCGCGCAACCTCGCGGATCGCCGTCACCAATTGATCCGCGGGACTGTCCTTAAGCACGTAGCCGCTGCCGCCGATATCTACACACTCAGCCAGATAGTCCTCATCGTCGTACATGGACAGGAAAACCACCTTAGTATCCGCGCGCTCTTTGCGAATCAGCCGAGTCGCCTCGAAACTACTCAGGCCCGGCATGCCGATGTCCATGAGGACTACATCGGGACGAAGGTCGTGGGCCATGGCCACGGAATCCATAGCATTGGCAGCCTCGCCGACGACTTCAAAATCGGCTTCAGAGGCCAGCAGCGTACGGATACCCTGCCGGAACAGCGTGTGATCGTCTGTGAGAAGAATTCGCAGTTTGGACATCTACCTGGCACCTTTCAGACTGGTCGAGGGCAACTCCAGAATCACGGCGGCGCCCTTTCCTTTGGAGCTTTCGACCCGCAGCGTTCCGCCCAGCAGCGCGGCGCGCTCCTGCATGCCCGTCAAGCCAAAAGACAAAGGCTTGCGACGGGCAGCATTCTGATCGAAACCGACTCCGTTGTCCCGAACGCTCAACCTGATTCTCTTATCGTCGAAAGTCACTAGAAGCTTTACCGAAGATGCCTGGGAATGTTTCATGACATTCTGTAGAGCCTCCTGGGAAATGCGGTAAATGACATCCTGGGACTGCGGGGAAATCCGGGAGATCCGGGGGGAGAGCCGTAGATTGACCTTAACCGAAGATTGCCTGCCAAAACGCGTGAGCAACTGGCGGAGCGCAGACGCCAGCCCGAGGCGTTCGACCACCACGGGGCTGAGGGCTGCGATGGTCCGCCTCAACTCGTCTACCGTACGTTCGGTGATCAAGCGGGCCTGCGCCAGCCGCGGACGCAGGACTTCCGGAGCGTCCCGCTCTATCAGTTCCAGTTGTAGCCGCAGCAGCACCAGCGATTGTCCTGCTTCGTCGTGGAGTTCGCGCCCGAGGCGTCGCCGTTCCAGATCCTCGGCGTGGCGCGCCTCTACGCCCAGTCGATGAACTTCCTGCTGCATGCGAATTCGTTCGAGCGCCTCCATACAGCGCGCGCCCGCTGCGGCGAGCATGGCGAGTTGGCGGGGCATCCAGGGGTTCGGCCCGGCAAATCCCAATTGCAGCAAAACCCGGTCGCGCACAGGAAACGACCAGTACGAGGCATAGTCGCCGCGCATGCGATCGCAGGCGATGAGCGCTTCGGCAGGGCTCCCGTGCCGAATATAGAGCGGCCGCGCGAGTCTGCCTCGCGGCGGAGCATCAAGCAGCAGGAGACGGCCCGAGGCCGCCTGGAAGGTGCGTGTAAGGACGGCGACGAGGCGGTGGAGCAGATCATCGAGCCCGCTGGCCTCGCTCTCCGCGTGAGTGAGCCCGAAGAAGGTCTGGCATTCGGCCTCGCGCACCTCGTAGAAGGCCCGGTTGAGAAGCAGGCGGGTGACAGTATGGAGTTGCTCGCGCGCCGGGGCAAAGCGGCCCTCTAACTCACGTTCCAGCAGCGCGCCAAATTCGGCCAGAACATCGCCAATCTCGTTCAAGGGGACATTCAAGAGTGCGAGTTGCCGCCCGTATCGCTCCACCTGCGCTCGGAAGATTTCCAGAGTGCGCAGGCGGCTGGCCGCAACAGGCGTGATGGCGACTAGGGCCCGAATCTGAGTAGCGTCGTAGGGGCGTTCGCGCAGCAAGACGCGGAACCGGCGATCGAGTTGCATGGCCCGAGGACGTAGGGCGGCCAGCAGCAGGCGCAGGTGGCGGCGCGCTGCCGGCGTAAAGAGCGGCGAATTTGGCATGTTGTGCTTGGATCGGGCCCTCAGGTCCGTGCGACTTCGGGCTGTGTGCCTGAGTGTTAGAGAGAAGCGGCGGTGAGACGCCGATGGACCGTATTTCGGGCCGAAGGGTTAGTGAACCGCAGCCCTCTGTGGGGCTAATCCCCGTACAGATTTACGGCCGGCCGTTCAGCGAGCGGCGCGTTGTTTGAGAAGGGCTGCGGCTTCGGGAAAGCCGTTCTTTTCGGCGGCGGCAAGCGGTGTAACCCCGGCCTTATTGACCGCCTTCACACTGGCGCCGCGATCGAGCAGCATTTCCACCACACTGGTACGGCCCCAGGCCGCGGCGTGATAGAGGGGCGTGCCTCCCGATTCGGTATCGCGCGCCTCGAGGTCCGCGCCCTTATCGAGGAGCAGGGCCGCGACATCGCGCTTTCCGCTCACGGCGGCATTGTGCAGCGGAGTCGCGCCGTCGGAGTCGCGCGCGTCGATTTGCGCCCCGTGTAGCAGGAGTAAGGTGGCGAACGCAAGATTGCCTTTCAGCGCCGCCTGATGGAGAGGCGTGGCGCCTGATTGATCGCGGGCGTTGACATCTGCGCCCTTTGCAATCAGGAGATCGGCAATTTCGGTCTGCCCCTTTATAGCTGACTCGGTCAAAAGTGCGGCAATTTCGGCCGCGCCCGGACCGGCTGCGCCGATCAGGAGTTCGACCACTTCGGCGTGGCGTCCACGCGCGGCGTTTTCCAACGGACTGGCCCCGGACTTGTCGCGCCGCTTGGGGTCCGCGCCTTTTTCGAGAAGAAGCTTGACCATTTGGCGATGGCCTTTGCGGGCGGCTTCATTGAGCGGTGTGGACCCGTTGAGGGGGTCGGGCTGGTCGATCGTGGCGCCGTGGAGGATTAGCGCCAGAGCGATTTCGGGAAAGTCGCGGCGCGCCGCCTCATCGAGCGGGGAGGAGCCAGCCTGATCGCGAACGTTGACGTCGGCGCCGCGGTTCATTAAGACGCTGGCGAGCTGAAAGTACCCGCGGTCAACCGCCAGGTGCAGGGCTGTGGCGCCGGCGTTGTCGGCGGCCCGCAGGTCGGCGCCGTGCGCCAGGAGCAGTTCGACCATCGGGATGTCGTTTTTGATGCAGGCGTATGCCAGTGGCTGGGAGCCCCCCTCGGCATGACGCGCTTTGGGGTTGGCGCCATGCTCGAGAAGGTATTGCGCAATTTCACGATTGCCGCTCCAGGCCGCGTCCAGGAGCGGGGTAGCGCCCATCTGATCGGGCTGATTTACGTCGGCACCCGCGGACACCACCTGCTTCACGCGCTCGAGATCGCCGGAGGCGACGGCGTCGTGCAGGTCTTCGGCTGCGAACAGAGTGGTGAGAAGGGCGAGTAGGACGAGAGGCCTCAAGAGGAACGTGAAAGTACGCTTTTCCCGCAGAGACGCAAAGACGCTAAGGAAAACGCAGAGAAGATAGGTACCAGATAGGGAAAATACCGGCGAGTTCGCGCCGCTTGAAAGGCGGCGGCAGCGACGAATCGCTGTCCCACACCGGATCGCCGTGTCAGCCCACGTATTGGACTTCTTCTTCAACCTCGATCCCAAATCGCTCGCGCACCCGGCGCTTCAGTTCACCGATCAATGCGGTAAGCTCGGCGGCAGTGCCCCGATCCGCATTGTAGATCAGATTGGCGTGATAGGTGGCCACATGGATGCCACCCTCTTGCATGCCGCGCGCGCCCACCTGCTCCAGAAACCAAGCCGCGGGAATCTTGCCCTCGCGCACGACCGCGGGGGGCACCAGGGCGGCGACGGCGGGTGGGAGGTCGCGCAACAGAAAGTTCTTGAAAATGCTGCCGGCGCACTTCATGGTGGGCGGGAACTTTTCGTTGCGCACCTTGAGAATGTCCGCGGAGATCCTCTTGAGTTCGGCCGCCGCGGCGGAGTCGCAGGTGAGTTCCACCTGGAAGATGATCCACTCCTTGCGGCGCTTGAAGATGCTTTCCCGATACGCGAATTGGCAACCGGCGTTGTCGAGCTCGCGAATGTTCGCACCATCGAAGTAGCGGACCCGGGCGACCCGTTCCGAAATGGAGTGCCCGTACGCCCCGGCATTGCCGTACACGGCAGCGCCCACCCATCCCGGGATGCCGGCGAGTGTTTCGAAACCCTTCAATCCGCGGGCATTCGCGAAATCGACCAGATCCTGGAGAACGGCGCCGGCAGCGGCGGTGATACTTGTGCCGGAGGCTGCCAGGTCGGCGCGCGAGTAACGCAAGACGAGCCCGCGGAAACCGGCGTCGGAAACGATGAGGTTGGTGCCGCCTCCCGTCACGCACACCGGGATGCCCCCGGCGCGGGCAGCGCTCAAAGCGGCGATGAAGGCGTCCTCGTCTGTGGTTTCGGCGAAAAGGTCGGCCGGCCCGCCTATGCCGAAGCGGGTGTAGCACGCCAGCGAAACCTGGCTGGAAACGGTTAAATTGGGAATTCCGGCGAGACGTAGCTGCGTCTCTTCCGTGGTGGGCATCAACTCAATTATAGGAGACGTTTCCTGTGCCAACTGGATTTGCGGGCTTTCCTGTGGAAGGTCTGGAGTTCTTCGCCAAGCTCCAGCGCAATAACAAGCGCGAGTGGTTTCAACCGCGCAAGGAGATCTTTGATCGTACGCTGAAGCGGCCCATGCGGGAACTGGTGGGCGCGGTCAATGGCGGACTAATGAAGTTCGCACCGGATTACGTGACCGACCCCGATAAGGCGATCTACCGCATCTATCGCGACACGCGCTTCAGCAAGGATAAAACGCCATACAAGGATCACATTGCGGCATCGCTGACCAAGCGCGGTATCAAGGTGAGCGCGGGCTTCTACTTCGCGGTATCGCACAAAGAGGTGGCGATCGGCGGAGGCATCTACATGCCCGAGAAAGAGGCGTTAGCGGCGCTGCGAAATCACTTTGCGGAGCACCACGCGGAGTTTCGGAAAATCGTAAACGCACGGGCCGTGAAGCAGTTGTTCGGCGAGGTGCAGGGCGACAGGCTGACGCGCAATCCGAAAGGATTTGCCTGCGATCACCCCGCTGGCGATTTGCTGCGATTGAAGCAGTGTTACCTCTACGTGGAGTTGCCGTCCGACCTGGCGACGACACCGGCGCTGTACACCGAGATTATCAAGCACCTGAAGGCGATGACGCGGTTTGTGGACTTCCTGAATGCGCCGCTGATGCCGAAGCGGCGGGCAATGATTCTCTAGGGGGCGGTTGCGCTTGCGGCGCGGGCGCCCGAGGCCGGGCACTGCGCGGGTTACAGTCGCGCGGTAGCGATCGTGCCGTCTTCTTCCCAGGCGAGGAGCATAGTCCCATCGGGCAATGCTACGAGCGCGGGGAAGGTGCCTGCCTTCGAGATGTGCGAGTCGCCCTGGGGCCCGTGCACCGCGATGCCCTCCGGGGTGGTCCACGCGACGTAGTAGCCTTTGGCGTTAGCCGCGAATGCAACATCCATGCCGGTACCGACCTTAATTTCCGGCTTGCCCGGCGCGGCCAGATAGATGTCGTGCTCTCGCCGCCAGGCGCTGGCGATCTGGCCGTCGCGGACCGCGAGCCCGCCACCATCCATCGGGCAGGCATCGAGTTTCCATGTGCCTTCGCCCTGGCGGGTGGGCGCGCCGGCGGGCTTGCCATCTTTCAAGCGCATCGTGTAGAGGTCGCGCGAACCGGCCAGATTATTCCGCCACATCACCACGAATTCCCCGCGCCCACTGGCGGCCAGCGAAGGGTCGCAGCATTCGCAAATCTTCCCTTCGGGAGATTCGTACAGCAGGACGTTGCGCGACCAGGTACGGCCCGCGTCATGGGAGAACGCGCCGTACAACATTTTGCCCTTGCCGCCACGATCGTCGAGCCAAGCGGCTGCCAGATTGCCTTCGCCGTCAGCTGACACGGCGTGCAGTCCTTCACGCGCCGATTTCTCGGTATCGTTGACGGACACGGGAGCCGACCAGGTGCGCCCTCCGTCGGTGGAGCGCCACGCCATCAGGTTGCCGGGTTCCGTCGCGATCGCGCTGACGATGAGCGTACTGCCGCTGATGACGACGCGCGGGCCGCGATGGCGGCCCAGCAGCATTTTGGGCAAGTCGGCCACTTTCGAAGGAGCGCTGAAATTCTTGCCGTTGTCCTGTGACTTCGCCAGCCAGATCCCCTCGCCAGAGCCGAACACGAGCGCCACGGTATTGCCCGTGGCTGCCATCTGCGGTTGACGGTTAGGCGCAGTGGACGAAACGGGCGGGAGATGCATTGCGACGAGTGCTGCCAACAGAAGCA
>Ga0308175_100002131_pt1 | contig 13498 bp, 12 predicted proteins | sample PhyCR1_3_FD_203893 | JGI IMG/M metagenome (GOLD analysis project Ga0308175, IMG submission 203893) | Soil microbial communities from UC Gill Tract Community Farm, Albany, California, United States - DLSLS.C.R1 | ecosystem: Environmental > Terrestrial > Soil > Agricultural land | place: USA...
GGAGACTAGAGGAAAAATAGTCCCCCAAAATACAGCAAATGCGGCACCAACAAGTAATAGATTATTGACTAAGAAGCTGCTTTCTTTGGATACAAAAGAGTTAAATTCCCCTGCACTACGTTTTAGCAGATTGTATCGGCTCATTAATACATATAATGATAGGATAACTGCCACTCCCATAAAAATAAGGAAATATAATCCAAGGTTTGAGTTTGCAAAGGCATGAACAGATGTCAACACACCGCTGCGTACCAGAAAGGTACCAAATAATGTCATAGCATATGAAATAATAATTAGGCTAATATTCCATATTTTAAGCATGTTTTTCCGCTCTTGGATCATAACGGAATGCAAGAATGCAGTGGCTGTCAACCATGGCATAAACGAGGCATTCTCAACCGGATCCCAAGCCCAGTAACCGCCCCAGCCAAGTTCTACATAGGCCCATTGTCCCCCAAAAATATTTCCTAAACTTAAGAATAACCAGGCAACAATTGTCCAACGTCTGGTCATTTTTATCCAGAAGTCATCGACGTTTTTCAAGATTAGTGCTGCCATCGCAAACGCAAATGGTACCGCAAGACCAACATAACCAAGGTAAAGCGTAACTGGATGGATGATCATACCTGGGTTCTGAAGCATTGGGTTTAAGCCTTTTCCCTCAAGCGGAACTGTATCAAGTAAAACGAATGGTTTAGCGACAAATCCCAGGATAAAGAAAAAGAAAACAGCATTGGCCATTAAAATGGCACCGATGTAGGGAACCATTGGGTTTCCTTTCATCTTTCTTGAGTACACAATCATAACCATGTAAAGCGTTAAAAAGAACGTCCATAATAACAAGGATCCAGCATTACCAGCCCATAAAGCTGTAAGTTTATAAATGATGGGTAGTTCACTACTGGTATAATCGGTAACGTATTCGTATTGGAATTGAGAGGTTGCTAAAAGGTAGAACAAGGAAATCATGGCCATTGCAGCACATACAAGTAATGCAATCATGCCGCCTTTTCCACTATTGATGAGCTTTTGATTTTTGGTACTTATACCTAAAGTAATAATAAGTAGTGAATAGATAGCAATGGCTAAGCCTAAATAGATAGTTGCGTTGGCAAATAAATTCATATCGTCACCTGCTTACGTTTTGGCTGTTATTTTTCTTTCGCTGGTTTATCTAATAGTTGTTTATGCTTCTCTTGGTCATAGTTTTTCATATCTTTGCCTTCATATTTGGAAGGGCATCTTGTTTTTACTGACTCTGCTACAAATGTATCTTTCTTTGTTGGGGCACCCTGAAGGATGGTTATAACCCCTTCAGAAAAATTATCCGGCTTAGTACCATGAAAGATAACATGCATAAGATGACCTTCATTGTCTTTTACATCGAATTTCAATTCAATTTTATCTGCATTCCATTTAATCGAATCCCCGATTAACAATCCTTCGACTGTAACAAAATCGTCTTTATGTTGATTCTGCGTAGCTAACAATTCTTTCAATGTTAACTCAACACCACTGGAACCTGGGGTTGCAGCCATAAGCAAGAAAACAATAGCCCCTGCAATAATAAAACCACCAAGCATGACAAGCGTATTCTTTTTCAATCATCTCACCTCATCAGATTAATTTTTTCATTTCTTCTTCGTACATTTCTTGGTCAATTTTCCCTGTTAATAGCCTTTTACGCAGTTCTTTCTTTTCTTCTGCATTGCTAGACTTACTTTCTTTTCTTGAGGCTGTTGGTTTTGTTTGTTGTTTATGCTTAGTACTTCTTGCTTCTGAACCACCGTGTTTTGCATTACCTTTCATTCCTAAATAAACAAAAAGTCCAGCAATCATTATCGCAAAACCAATAATGGATGCACCGCCAATTCCAATAATTGGACGCTTAGAGCTGCCAGATGCAGCACCCTTTGTTACTTGGTCTGTTGCAGTTACCCCCGTATGATTTTCATCATTTGGCGGCGCTTGTTTATTGATAGCCTCCATTGTGGATTCAGTTCCTTCCTTCTTATAGGAGAAGGAATACTTGAGGTTTTCTCCCGCTTTTACATTTTTGTACTGATAGTAATAAAGCTCTTCACCATACTCACTTTTGCTGTTATTTTCTGTTTTCGGCTCAAGGGTGATATCCTTTGCCTTCATTGGAGCGTAAAAAATAACGTCTAATTGTTCTATTTGAGCATTATTGGATAATTGATATGTAAAATTTTTTTGATCCTTTACAACGATGGTTTTTGTATAATATTCGATAACAAATTGATAGGTCTCATTATTCTTGATTGCCTTAGCCGGCGTCCAAGTTACGATTCCTTTTACTTTATCCACATCATAAGGCCGCTGGACCTCAGGCTTATTTTGCTCTGGGAACTCTGCCACTAAATAGGCTTCAAACCCCTTATCATTTGCCGGAATAGGAATCTCAATTTTTCCATCATAATCTTGTCCACTTTTATTTGTAATCGTTCCATATTCACCTACTAGCAATGAAGGTACATCTCTGGATTTCCAATCTTCAGGGTAATCAAACTCTGGCATTACCTGTACTTGCAATTCTTTAAATGGAAATTTTTCTGCTTGGAATGTTGTTTCAGCACTAGCTTTGGAACTGATAAAACTAGTTAAGAACGATGCAATGACAATCATTGCCACCCACTTTTTCTTAAGCATATTAATTAATCCTCCTTGACTAAAAAACTCTTCACAAGAAATAACTGATTTTCACTATAGTCCTCTTTGAAATAAATATAATCGTTCTCATCCTCTTGTGGATTGTTTACTCTTGAACATTTTGTTAAAGGGATAAAATGTTAATGTATTTGTCAAAAAAACACCATAATTTGTTCACAATTGTAAAATTATAAAACGTCTTTAAGTAATAAGTCGGAATACTGTTGTGAAAAATCGGATGACTTTGTTCCCGAAAGAATTCGGACATTCAATTCTACATAGTACTATAGGACTATCCTTGACATCGATTCATGCAATAACTTTTGTAACACATAAACAAATAAGTCTGCACCCAATCCGGAGGCAGACTTTTCAATGAGATAAATAGATTATTATATTAGATACTTTATTTCTTTTCTTCTAAGGAGCGGATATAGGATACAATATCTGAAATATCGTCTTCCTTAAGCTGCCGAACACCATTATGTCCTTTTAACGACGGACCCATCCTCGTCTCTTCCCGGCCATATGCAGTGCTAATCCATATCTGCCTATCAGTAGTAAATTTCAAATATTGAGGATGGGAAAGGGCTGTCCCCATTCTTAACATTCCGGCACCTGCTGCCATGTGGCAGTTTTGGCAATACAAACTGTACAGTTGTTTCCCATTAGCAGGTTCACCAGAGATGGTTTTTGGAGCATCAAAAACGATTTCTTCTGTTTGCCAATCTCTAATAAACTCGACAAGATTGTGTAATTCTTTCTCTGACAATCTTGGCCCATAGGCGGGCATCCCAGTTCCATCTCTACCAAATTTTATATAATTAAATAAATTCTTATCAGTTACAGAGTTTAAGAAATTTTGATTATTTAATGCCGTTCCAACTTTCTTTCCTTCACCTTTTCCAGTTTCACCATGACAAACCAAACAATTTTTGTTATATACCTTTTCACCTGCTGCGATAGCCTGTGAGTTCTTTTTACCAAATATATTACTATTACTAATACAAACGATGATACCAATAATAATCAAAATATAAAATCCGATTAATATTTTTTTCATGGGTAGCCTCTACTTTGGTTCAGGTGTTGGGGTTGGTTCCCCAAGGTCTTCATATTTTTGAGTAATCAAAGAATAAATTTTCTTAGGACTTTTACCGTTAAGATGCATATCTATTGCCTCCCGGGCAATATTGACACAAGTGTCTCATGATATACCATGGGAATCCCATTGTTCTACGGCGTTTCCATCACCCACACTTTGGATAAAACATTCCAGGTTGCTCTTATGGCCGTCAGCCACACAGCCACAGTAGCATGGGACTTGAGCTATAACCTCAGGATATTTTGAAGCCATAATATACGTTTCCTGCACTTTTTCAGAAGAATTTAATACATAATCAGGTAATGGACTGTGCTTTTTATCTAGTTTCCAACTTTCATCATCAAGTTTAGAGCTGCATCCAGCTGCAACTATTGCTAGTAGAATGAAAAGGAAAAAGAAAAATGTAACTTTTTTCATATTCTGTTTCACCCCTTTCCAAATAATCGTTTACTAGTTCATTTTATCAAATCGTCTGTAACCCACTTACGCTAAATTCTTACTATTTAGTGAAGTTTTAACGCCCTTGTTAGTAGAAACTATTAAAGAGGAGGTTTACAGGCACCCCCCCTTATTTATTACATATTCATCATATCGTGACCGTTTGAAGTAGGTGTGCCTAATGCCGGATCAATCATGCCGAAAATCATAGCGACGTGAGCAACCACCAAGAAAATGCTTACAAATATAGCATGAATCTTTAGTTTTTCTTCTTCTGTTTTATTCCGATAGATAAGCCCTAAATCAAGCAGTGCCATGCCAAGAAATGGTACAATGCCAAGTAGATAGAAAGTGACCGCAACAACGTCAATCCAGCCCTTCCAATCCCCGTTTACGGTCAATGGAATATAGGCCGTTTTCATGAGGTAAATAAAAATTCCAGTAAAATAAAATCCTGCAAATATTCCCGTCATCTTATTCAATTTCTTTAAGGCCCCGTTTAAATTCCTCGTAAATAATATAGCAATCTCTGAAATGGCAAGCACCTCAGCACAAATAACCGGAACAGCCATAAAAATTAATAGGTTCCAAGGCTGGTTGTCTGCTAATAAACCCATATAGTGTGTCATGTTCATGTTCATCTACTCCTCTAATTTGTTTACACACATAGTGTAGAAAAAAAGTGTGCAGAAATTTAGGAGAAATTATGGATAAATTGTGTAAGTTGATGTCGAATTAACGAAAAAAAGACCTTACGCCGCAAAAACGGGCTAAGATCTTTTCTTTAGTTACTGATTATAATTAGGCACGTGACACATAAGATGAATCAGTTGTATTGATGATTAGTTTATCGCCTTGGTTTACGAAGAATGGAACTTGAACAATCAAGCCTGTTTCAACGGTTGCAGGCTTAGTACCGCCGGAAGCTGTATCCCCTTTGATGCCAGGTTCTGTTTCCGTCACTTCTAATACAACGGTGTTTGGCAATTCCACCCCTAGGGTTTCATGCTGAAACATCATGATGTGTACTTCCATATTTTCTTTAAGGAATTTTAATTCATATTCAATGTTTGTTGCTGGCAGTTCCACTTGTTCGTAGGACTCCATGTCCATAAACACGTGAGAATCACCGCTTGCATATAAGTATTGCATTTTACGGTTATCAATTTGTGCCTTCTCTACTTTTTCACCCGCACGGAATGTTTTTTCTTGGATTGCACCATTACGAAGGTTACGAAGCTTGGAACGTACAAACGCGGCTCCCTTTCCTGGCTTAACATGCTGGAAGTCAAGGACGCGCCAAAGGCCGCCGTCTACTTCAATGGTTAATCCTGTCTTAAAGTCGTTAACAGAAATCATAAATATAATCCTCCTATGGTTTTACAATATAATTAGTTCTTTTGTGGAATGTGTGAGTGCCTCGTTATGGTCGTTCGTAATTAAAGTATCATCTTCAATCCGAACGCCGCCAAGACCTGGAATATAAATACCTGGTTCACAAGTTACCACCATTCCAGGTTCTAAAACGATATCAGACCTCATTGACAGACCAGGGCCTTCATGAATCTCAAGACCGATACCATGCCCTGTTGAGTGGCCGAAGTATTCCCCATAACCTTTTTCTGTTATGTAGTTACGAGCTAGTGCATCTGCTTCCTTACCTGTAATTCCTGGTTTGTATCCAGCCATACCGCGTAACTGCGCTTCTAGAACAATTTCATAAATTTCTTTTAGCTTGGCATCTGGCTCCCCAACTGCTACAGTTCTTGTAATATCAGAAACATAGCCATTATAGTAACAGCCATAATCCATCGTGACGATGTTACCAGCTTCAATCACTTTATCACTGGCAACTCCGTGTGGAAGTGCCGAGCGATAGCCTGAAGCTACAATAGTATCAAAAGAAGATGAGGTGGCGCCAGCCTTTCTCATAAAGAACTCTAGTTCATTCGATACTTCTAATTCAGTTTTTCCTGGACGAATAAAGTCTAAAATATGTTTAAATGCAGCATCAGCAATATCTGCCGCCACCTTTAATATCTTAATCTCTGCATCAGTCTTAATCAAGCGTAACTTTTCAATTACACCTGAAATTGGTACAAGTTCTACGTCGATTTCCTTTTCGTATTGCTTGAAAGAAGCATATGTTAAATACTCCTCTTCAAAGCCGAGTTTATTTATGCCTAAGTTCTTAACCTGTTCGGCCACTTCTTCCGGAATAGAACCAGAGAATTTAATAATATCGAATCCTTCGCATTGGCTAGCAGCTTGTTCAGTATAACGGAAGTCTGTAATAAAAAGAGCTTTATCCGCACTAATTAAAACAACTCCAGAAGTACCTGTAAAATTAGATATGTATCGGCGATTGTATGGGCTGGTAATGAGAATCCCATCGATACCGTGCGTTGAAAAACTAGATCGTAGTCTGTCTATTTTTTCCATCATTCTCCACTCTCCCTTTCTAATCCATCTAGGATAAGGATATTTTAACACAATCAATAAACATTCGACTAATTGAAACTTAAGTAGATGCCTCTTTCTCTTGTACTTTACTAATTTCATACTCATAATTAATGGAATAACCTATAAAGGTTCCATATAACATATATATACAAATAGATGTCATGATGGTATCCCTGTTTAATTCTGTAAATGGTTTTATCCCTGGAAAGATGGGATTAAGGACAAAAAACACCAATAGGAACAAGATGATGCCATAACCAAGTCCAAACCAAAAACCTTTCAATTTTCGTAAGACGGCATAATAAATGAAAGCGACCGCGATAGAAACTACACCTAAAAAGATGAGGGATATCACTTTCCCAAGCCAACCATATTTCCAATCCCCCAGAGCCCATGGCTCAAGAATGACATTTGGGCTGACATCGGTAAAATTAAAAAAATACGCAATATATCCAATCAGCCCCCAAAATACGCCTCCAAACAATCCTGTCCAAAAGACTAACATGATAAAAGACATCGGTTTTGGATAATTATTTAATTGCTGTTCGTTCGCCATTAAAACAACCTCCACGTTTAATCTAGGCACACACTTTTTTGTATACTAACTCGGATGTAAAAAAATTGTAAGTTTATGCGAAATTTCCCACTTATTATGCCCTTAGATAGTTATTCCTTTCATATATAAATATAAATTTTTTTATAATTTTTTGGAATTATGATGTCAGCCTAGAGGTTTTTTCATTTTTCTAGTAGAATACATTTAAGTACAAACAGATTTCTAATTCTGCTATTGTGCAACTTTGTTATAGGTTGGTGTTCAAAACCATGTCCAATGCTAAAAAACCGATATATGGCGGCCAAGCGGTCGTAGAAGGAGTTATGTTTGGCGGAAAACATCATTATGTTACTGCAATTCGCAGAAAGGATCACTCTGTTGAATACTTTCATCAGCCAAGGAAAGCGAATCCTACTTTTACAAAATTAAAGAAAATTCCATTTCTGAGGGGAATCATTGCGATTATTGAGTCTAGCGCCAATGGTTCAAAGCATTTGAATTTTTCCACGGAGAGATATGATATCGATCCAAAAAACGATCATACAATTAAAGAAAAAGAAGTTTCCAAATTAACAATGTATCTAGGGGTTGCGGCAATTGGCGTCATTTCGTTTTTATTTGGTAAATTTGCGTTTACGTTAATTCCAATCTTTTTAGCGGTCTTAACCAAGCCAATTTTCCCATCCGATTTTGCTCAAGTTCTTGTTGAAGGTTTCTTTAAACTTTTGCTGCTTCTTGCTTATATATACTTTGTGTCACTTACCCCTCTTATAAAAAGAGTGTTTCAATATCATGGTGCTGAGCATAAAGTAATTAACACATTCGAAGATGGTGTTGAACTGACTGTTGAAAATGTTCAGGCTCATTCTCGTCTGCACTATCGGTGCGGCAGCAGTTTCATCCTCTTTACCGTGGTCGTTGGTGTGTTTGTTTATATGCTTGTGCCAACCACACCGCTCTGGTTAAGAATAGTTGATCGACTGCTTCTAATTCCCGTAGTATTGGGTATTTCATTTGAGGTATTACAACTTACCAACAAAGTAAGAAACATTCCCGTTTTAAAGTATTTAGGTCTTCCGGGGCTCTGGCTTCAGCTATTAACAACAAAAGAACCGACTCATGATCAAGTGGAAGTTGCCATTCTATCTTTTAACGAATTGTTAAAAAGAGAGACAGCAGCAGAGAACGAGCCTAAAAATGAAGAAATTGTCTAAATCATTGATATTACCGTGTTTAAAAGAATAAAAAAATGCTTAAGATGCTCTTAGGGAGGTGGCTTTCTTGAAAAATCGGACATCTGCTATTGTTGTTGGAGTACTCATTATTCTCGCACTAGTTGGCCTTTATGGTTCCATTACAGTAAATCCTGCCGGTTTCATTCAGAGGATTGCTGTCATCGCATTGATTGGTCTCTTGATTTATTTTCTTGTTCGTAAATTTTCAAATTCAAGCCCTCAGAAAAAAGAGCAGCGGGCATTTCTTAAAGCAGCAAAAAAATCAAAAAAACGATTGCAGCTCAAAAGTGGGGATTCCACTGCAAGGAGTTCTTCACTTGGGACGTTAACTACATTGAAGAAAATCAACAAAACAAAAAAGAAATCTCCTGCTCATTTAACCGTTATTGACGGCAAAAAGGGTAAAAAGAAAAATCGAGCGTCTTTATAGACACTCGATTTTTTAATAAAAATGTGGAAGCGCCTTTTCGAGGGTAATAAATTTTTCAATAGCCCCAACTATTCAAAAACTTTTTAGCATGGTCTCTACCGATAGCAAATAACTTCTGCTTTTTTTCTACTGTTACATCGAACTCCGTTAAAGAGATACCCTCCGCTTTTATAAACATGATATTATCTACAAGTCTTTTCGAGATATACCGTTGATCATGCGCATCCTTCATCGTTTCAAATAATGCACCGAATAATTGAATGCCGTTGGTGATGATATGTTTTTCATGTTCATATTCGCTAGGACTAAGTTTAATGCCAAGAACCGGCCTTACCTTTTTGACATTATCCTGATCGAAAAGCCATATCGGGAAATTACTAAGAACACCTCCGTCAACGAGGACGTTCACTCCACTCATCGTACGTAATTTAACTGGTTCAAAAAAATAAGGGATACTACAGCTCATCCTTATGGCCTTAGCGATAGAAAAGGTACCTGGTGAGATTCCGTATTTTTCTAAGTCATCAGGCAATACAACCATTTGTCCATTCGAAAGGTCTGAAGCAATTACTCGAAGTGCCTGAGGAGGCAGGTCTGAGAAGGTTCTTAATCCTTTAGCGGCCAGCTTTTCCTTCAACCAATGTTCTAGTTCATTCCCCTTATAAAGTCCCAGTTTCCAATATAGGAGCAGCCATTTTGCCAGCGAGAACGGGATAATCGTCTTACGTGGATCAAGCATTTTAGGCAAATCGAATTCATCCACCAATTGATAGATTTCTTTACTCGTATAGCCAGCAGCTATAAGAGCGGCAATGATGGAACCTGCACTCGTTCCAGCGACCCTTACAAACTGAAAACCCCTATTCTCAATTTCCTCATAGGCTCCAATAAGTGCAAACCCTCTAATTCCCCCTCCAGAAAAAACGCCGTCTATTTTCATGGCAGCCACTCCTAAAGATGAAGTCATTGTTACATCTTTAATCAGCTGGCCTACCAAATAGTACGACGGACAAGGATAAAATTTTTTCATGTAAAATATTGGACGATGGCATTAGGGAAAAATTCACTTACATACTCTCGGATGGTTGTTTCTAAATCCTTTGCGGCTTCGTCCGGGTATACATATTTCCCAATCCCATATCTACCCCATTTATATTTTCGTTTTTCCTCATTCATTTCAAGCTTTGTCTTCGGATAGCGTTTGGCGATTACATTTTTAGCAGGCTTCGTATACCGGTGTTGGATCAATTCGAATGTCAAATCGGGAATCTCTACATCTGTCAATTCCTCGCTGAGACGTTCAAATAGTTCCCGATATCCTTCTTTCCACTCCTCATGCATGTAGATGGGTGCAATGATGAACCCTAACGGATAGCCTGCATGGGCAACCTTTCTGGCTGCTTTTAGTCTGTCCTCAAAAGAAGAGGTTCCAGGCTCGAAATTCTTTATGACATAACGGGAATTGACGCTGAATCGAAATCTCGTTTTACCGTTATGTTTAGCGTCTAAAAGATGGTCAACGTGATGAAATTTCGTTACAAAACGAAGTCGGCCATACTCTGTCTGTCCGATGAACTCAATGGTTTTCTTAAGGGAGTGGGTCAAATGATCTAATCCGACAATATCAGAGGTACAAGCCGCTTCAAAGCGGGTAATTTCAGGTTTGCGTTCATCCATATATTTTTGCGCCTGTTCAAATATCTCGTCCAAATTCACATAGGTTCGAATGTATGGTTTACTGCCTAAAGTTGTTTGTAAATAGCAATAATGACAATGTCCCATGCAGCCAGTAGCGAGTGGAATTGCATATTCTGCTGACGGTTTAGATGTATCAAATTTCAAGGTTCTTCTTATTCCTACTACCAAAGTTGACTTGGCATTGCGGTATTGCTGGAGTTCATTATCCCCAGGTATACCTCGAACTTGATTATGCGAGGTGGTTTCACGAATTTCAAGCCCCAATTTAGTGAATTTTTCTTTTAGCTCCCTGCCAAGGGGATATTCTAAAGCTTTGGGCTCGATATAGACGAGCTGCGGCATAAAAGGGTCCATGCTGACTCCTCTTTTCTTTCTAATGTTTTTTAGTAGTATGGGTAGTTATTGAATAAGATAATTAATAATGGCAAAGAGAAGTTTTTCCAATCCTTTAGAAAGAAAAAAGGGCATCGGAATAGCGATGCTCTTTCAATATTAAATTCGTTTTGCCGCCAAATATCTTGGCTTCAAGTACGAGTTAGTTGTATAGGTAATCAACAGTGACGTCACCTCTGGATTGCAATCACATCACGAAATTATTGTAATATAATATTATCCATAAGAAAGAGGATGGAAATGGACTCCATCCTCTTTCTTAATTTTTATAGACCGCATTTTAATTGGGCCCCGCAATTTGTACAGGTATTGCAGCCGCCAATCTCTTTTACTTTTCCTTTACGGCACACAGGGCAAGTGTTCCCAACTTCTGAGCCGATGGTTACATCTGTAGAGCGAAGATCACTGATAGTATCAACCAAGACAACATGCTGCTTTGGTTTATCATCAAACATGGATAATTGTTCATTTGTATTGTCTTCAGCTTTAAGTGTTAATACCTGTGAATCACGTGATCCATCTACATAAACGGTTCCACCTTTTGCACCACCGCGGTATAGACGTTCATAAACCTTTTCAACTTGTTCGACGCTGTAACCTTTAGGAGCATTAACTGTTTTACTGATGGAGCTGTCAATCCAGCGCTGGATAACACATTGGACATCCGCATGGGCTTCAGGTGCGAGTTCCATGGCCGCAACAAACCAGCTTGGCAGGTTTGTTGGGTCTGCTTCTGGATGCTGATCAAGATATTCCTGTACGATATCTGCTTTTACTTCAATAAATTTGCCCAGACGTCCACTTCGGAAATAGGAGAATGAGAAATAAGGCTCTAAGCCTGTAGAAACCCCAACCATGGTCCCTGTGGATCCCGTAGGAGCAACAGTCAGCAAATGAGAATTCCGTATTCCTTTTTCCAAAATAGATTCGCGGATATCTTCCGGCATTTTTTTCATAAAGCCTGTGTTTATGAAGGCCTGTCTTAATCGATTTGTTTCTTCGGGTGTATCGCCATTTAAGAAGGGGAAACTTCCCTTTTCTGTCGCTAATTCAACAGATGTTCTGTATGCAGTAGTAGCAATTGTTTCAAATACTTCGTCAACAAGCTTATTACCTTCCGGCGAACCATATTCAGTTTCACAATAGATTAACAAATCATGTAATCCCATTACACCTAGGCCAACGCGACGCTCACCAAGCGCTTGTTTTTTATTTTCATCCAGGAAGTAAGGTGTAGCGTTGATCACATTGTCCTGCATCCTTACCCCGACGGCTACTGTATTCTTTAACTTCTCAAAATCGACTGTCTTTGTTTCCTTGTCAGCCATTTCAGCAAGATTTACTGCAGCAAGGTTACATACAGAAAATGGTGCCAGTGGCTGTTCTCCACACGGATTTGTTGCAACAACTTGTTGTCCATACGCTTTAGCGTTGGTCATGTCATTGGCATTATCTATAAAGAATATACCTGGTTCTGCAGAGTAGGTAGCACAAATATTGATTAAGTTCCAGAGTTCTTTTGCTTTGATTTTTTTATACACACGAATCTTATTGCCAAGTTTTTCCCATTCACGGACATCGCCGACTTTATGCCATTCTTCGTTATAAGCTTTCATTTCCTCCTTACTATAGTGCTCAACATAAGGGAAGCGAAGCTCATATTCTCCATCGTTTTCAACTGCTTCCATAAACTCCTTAGTTAAACAGACAGAGATGTTAGCTCCTGTTAGGAATTCAGAATTATGAACGGTGTAGTTGCCGCCTTCTACTAATTTTTCTTCAGCATACGCGATGACACCTTCATCGAATCCTCCATTACCGGGGAAGTCTTTATAATTTACAATTCCTTGATACATAGCAGTTTCTTGTAAAGTTAATGGAGTGAATCTCAACTTATCCTTTGCATGCTTTTTGATAGTTTCATCGTTTGTATTTTCTATTAAGAATCGTAGAATTCTAGGATTTTGCATCTTAGATATAATAAATTCAATAATGTCTGGATGCCAATCGGCCAACATAATCATCTGGGCACCGCGTCTTGATCCACCTTGCTCAACCAAATGTGTTAACTTCGCAATATCATCCAACCAAGAAACCGAACCAGAAGATTTTCCATTTACTCCTCTAGCCAGAGTATTTCGCGGTCTTAATGTTGAACCATTCGTCCCAACACCGCCGCCTCGGCTCATAATCTCCATAACCTGCTTGCGATGATCAGATATCCCTTCACGCGAGTCCGGAACAAACGGCATTACGTAACAATTAAAATAAGTAACATCCGTATTTGCCCCTGCCCCGTAAAGTACCCGGCCTGCCGGAATAAAGTTCAAATTAACGAGCTCTTGATAAAACCTCTCAGACCATTCAATTCGTTTCTCTTCCGTTGTTTCCACAGTGGCCAGACCCGTTGCATTCCGCTTGGCAATTTGCTCGTAGAAGAGCTCCAGCGGTTTCTCAATCACATCTAATGACCGGATAATGATGCCTGTACTAGACTCCTCTGGTCCATC
>Ga0308175_100002132_pt1 | contig 13497 bp, 12 predicted proteins | sample PhyCR1_3_FD_203893 | JGI IMG/M metagenome (GOLD analysis project Ga0308175, IMG submission 203893) | Soil microbial communities from UC Gill Tract Community Farm, Albany, California, United States - DLSLS.C.R1 | ecosystem: Environmental > Terrestrial > Soil > Agricultural land | place: USA...
TGCGGTGCTTCTTCTCCTTCAGCTCCACCTCGGTGGCGGCGCCGACCTTGACCACGCAGACCCCGCCGGCCAGCTTCGCGAGCCGCTCCTGCAGCTTCTCGCGGTCCCAGTCGGAGTCGGTGCTCTCGATCTCGGCCTTGATCTGGTTGACCCGGCCGGCGACCTCGGACGCGTCGCCCGCGCCGTCGACGATCGTGGTGTTGTCCTTGGTGATCGTGACCCGACGGGCCTGGCCGAGCACCTCGAGGCCCACCTGGTCGAGCTTGAGGCCGACCTCCGGGGAGACGACCTGGCCGCCGGTGAGGGTGGCGATGTCCTGCAGCATGGCCTTGCGCCGGTCACCGAAGGCCGGGGCCTTGACCGCGGCGGCGTTGAAGGTGCCGCGGATCTTGTTCACGACCAGCGTGGACAGGGCCTCGCCCTCCACGTCCTCGGCGAGGATGAACAGCGGCTTGCCGGCCTGGATCACCTTCTCCAGCAGGGGCAGCAGCTCGGCGATGGCGCCGATCTTGCCCTGGTGGATGAGGATGTACGGGTCGTCGAGGACGGCCTCCATGCGCTCGGCGTCGGACACGAAGTACGGCGAGATGTAGCCCTTGTCGAACTGCATCCCCTCGGTGAACTCGAGCTCGGTGCCCATGGTGTTGGACTCCTCGACCGTGATCACGCCGTCCTTGCCGACCTTGTCGAACGCCTCGGCGAGCAGCTCGCCGATGTGCGCGTCGCGGGAGGACACCGTGGCCACCGCCGCCATGTCGGCCTTGTCGTCGACGTCGCGGGCGGCGTCGCGCAGGGCGTTGCCGACGGCCTCGACGGCCTTGTCCATGCCGCGCTTGAGGCTCATCGGGTTGGCACCCGCGGCGACCGCGCGCAGGCCCTCGTGGACCATCGACTGGGCCAGCACGGTCGCGGTCGTCGTCCCGTCACCGGCGACGTCGTTGGTCTTGGTGGCCACCTCCTTGGCGAGCTGGGCGCCGAGGTTCTCGAACGGGTTGTCCACCTCGACCTCGCGGGCCACGGTGACCCCGTCGTTGGTGATGGTCGGCGCGCCCCACTTCTTGTCCAGGACGACGTAGCGGCCCTTGGGACCGAGCGTCACCTTGACGGCGTTGGCGAGCGCGTCGACGCCGCGCTCGAGGGAGCGTCGGGCGTTCTCGTCGAACTCCAGAATCTTCGGCATCGGCAGATGCACCTTCCTGATGTGACTGGTTCGTGGTGGTTCTCGGTGGTGCGAGAAGACACGCGCCCCAGGGGCCGAGATCGCGAGATCAGGCCGCCCGGGGCGTGTGCCGAGACTGCGGTGAGGTCGTCGCGTACGCCGCTCAGGCGATGACGGCGAGGACGTCGCGCGCGGAGAGGATGAGGTACTCCTCGCCGGCGTACTTGACCTCGGTGCCGCCGTACTTGCTGTAGATGACCTTGTCGCCGACCTTGACGTCGAGCGGGACCCGGTTGCCGCTGTCGTCGATCCGGCCCGGCCCGATGCTCAGGACCTCGCCCTCCTGGGGCTTCTCCTTCGCGGTGTCCGGGATGACGAGCCCGGACGCCGTGGTCTGCTCGGCCTCGAGGGCCTTGACGACGATCCGGTCCTCGAGAGGCTTGATGTTGACCGACACGATGTCGACCTCCACTTTCCCTATGGTTCGCGTGAACTGCTGCTGGCTTCAGAGCTGGTGCTCGCGGAGGCCGTCCGCCGTCGCGGGGGTCGAGCGGCCTGGCGAGCGCTGGCACCCTCGCGGGGAGAGTGCTAACCAAAACCTAGCACTCGGATATCGTGAGTGCCAGGCAGGGCGGACGGTCCGGTTGTCGCCCGGCACGAGGCGGGTGAGACTTCTTCCAGGTCTCGCCGACGAGGGGACACGATGGTGGGTACCGAGACCGGTCCAGCCGCGCCTGCGCGACGCGCGCTGATCCGCGGCGTGGCGGCACTGCTGCTGCTCGCGCTCGCGGCGGCGGGCTGCTCGGCGGGCTCCGGGCGGCCGGTCGCCTCGCCGACGGGCGCGGCCGCGTCGGGTCCGCCGATGAAGGAGCTGCGCGCGCAGGTGGACGCGCTGACCTCCACCGGCCGCTTCCCCGGCCTCGCGCTCCTGGTCCGCGACGACGACCGGCGGCTCGTGGCGGTGAGCGGCCTGGCGCGCACGCAGCCCTCGCAGACGCTGACCCGCGAGCACCGCTTCCCGGTGGCCGGCCTGACCAAGCCGATGGTCGCCGTCGTCGCGCTCCAGCTGGTCGACCGGCACCGGCTGCGGCTCACCGAGAAGGTCGACCACGTCCTTCCCGGGCTGCTCGACGAGGGCCGCAAGATCACCGTCGCCGACCTGCTGAGCCAGCGCAGCGGCCTGCCCGACGTGGACCACGACCCGCGCTTCGCGGACCGGGTCCCGGCGCACGCCACCGCCCGGCAGCGGGTCGCGCTCGTCGCTCACGCACCGCTCCGCTTCCCCCCCGGCTCGTCGGCCGCCTACTCCGACACCAACGACCTGGTCCTCGGCCTGGTGGTCGAGAAGATCACGCGGAGGAGCCTGGCGGCCGTCCTGCGCAGCCAGGTCTTCCAGAAGCTCCGGATGACCAGCGCGTCCCTGCACCGCGGCTCGCTGCCGGGGGCGCCCATGGTCCACGGGTACGTCGGCCGCCGCGACGTCACCGACGTCCCGCCCGGCGTCGGCCTCGCGGCGGGCGGCGCGGTGATGAGCGTCGTCGACGTCGACCGGTTCCTCGTGGGGCTCTTCGGCGGCCGGCTCGTCGAGGACCGCACCCTCGCCGCGATGCGGGCCAGCCACGACGGTCGGGTCGAGGGCTGGAACGGCTACGGCTACGGGCTGGCCCACGAGGCGCTGCGCTGCGGCACCGCGATCGGCCACAGCGGCCGGGTCGCCGGCTACGCGGCGGAGGCCTGGACGATGCCGTCCCGTGGCCGCAACGTGGTGGTGCTGGCCAACCGCGACGGCGGCGAGGGCGCCGGCGGCGCCATCTCCGGGCTGGTGGAGGACGCGCTCTGCGGGTAGCCGCGGGTGGCCTCTGGGAGGATGGGCCGCGTGGACCTCGAGGCGTTCCGGTGGCTGCTCGGGAGCGACGGTCAGCGGCTCCTGCACCGGGCCACCGAGGTGTACGCCGCGCACGCGGACGACCCGGTCGGGGCCGCCGCCGCACTGCGCCGCGAGCCCGTCCCGCCCGACCGCGCCGCCGCGGCCCTGACCCAGGTCCACCTGCGCGAGCGGGCCGCGGCGAAGTTCGGCGCCGACGCCGCACGGATGTACCTCACTCCCGAGGGACTCGAGCAGGCGACCCGGGCCCGGGTGGCGCGGCACCGCGCGGCGCGGATGGCGGCGGCCGCGCCCGCCTCCGTGCTCGACATCGGCTGCGGGATCGGCGGTGACCTGCTCGCGATGGCGCGTGCGGGGCTGACCGTCGCGGGCGTCGACCGGGACCCGCTGCGGGTCGAGGTGGCCCGCGCGAACCTCGCCGCCCTCGGCCTCGGCGGGGCGGTGCGGATCGCCGACGCCGCCGACCTCGACGTGACCGGGTTCGGGGCGGTCTTCGCCGACCCCGCCCGCCGTACGGCCCGGGGACGGGTGTTCGACGCGGAGGGCTGGTCACCGCCGTGGGGGTTCGTGCTGGGGCTCCTGGAGGGGAGCGCCTGCGTGAAGGTGGCCCCGGGGATCCCACACGCGCTGCTGCCCGACGGGGTGGAGGCCGAGTGGGTCTCCGACGACGGCGAGGTGAAGGAGGCGGCGCTGTGGTCCGCGCGGCTGGCCACCGCCCGGCGCCGGGCGACGGTGATCCGGGGTGCCGGCCTGGCGACGCTGACCGACGAGGACGACCCGGGCCGCGACGGCCCGGTGGGCGCCGTGGGCAGGTACCTCTACGAGCCCGACGGGGCCGTCGTCCGGGCCGGCCTGGTCACGGCGGTCGCCGCGCGCGTCGGGGGCCGACTGCTGGACGAGCACATCGCCTACGTCACCGCGGACGAGCGGGTGACGACTCCCGTGGCCCGCGGCTACGAGGTCCTCGAGGAGCTGCCGTTCCGGGAGAAGCCGCTGCGGGCCGCGCTGCGGGCCCGCGACGTCGGCCGGCTCACGATCAAGAAGCGTGGGGTCGACGTCGTGCCCGACCAGCTGCGCAGGCGTCTCGGCCTGGCCGGTGGCGTCGAGGGCACGCTGGTGCTGACCCGTGTCGCCGGCCGCGGGACCGCGCTGCTGGTCCGCCCCCTCTGACGCCGAGCCGGGCCGGCGGGGTCAGCGGCCCCGGCGCCAGGCGTCCTCGAGCAGCTCGGCCACCACCTCGGGGTCGCAGCCGGGCAGGCTCACCCGGACCGCCGAGAGCCTCGTCCCCCACCACTGCTCCTCGCACCAGTCGGGCCACTCCGTCACGGCGGCCCGGATCTCCTCCTCGGGCAGCATCACCCGCAGCTGCGTGGGGTCCGGCATCGTCGCGAAGATCCGCCGGGCCGTGCGGAACGACGGGAAGCCGTGGTGGTCGCGCTCGGTCGCGCCCTCGAGCCCCAGGGCGACCCGGCGTACGTCGTCGGGGGTCAGGGCCGCCCGCCCGGGGCTCCGATCAGGACCGCGGCACTGCGCTCCGGGACCTCCACCGTCCCGTCACGGGCCTGGAGCCCCGGCTCCCACGCCAGCAGCACGTCGGCAGCAGCCTCGTGGCACGGCCGGTCGGAGAGGTTCGCGACCACGACCAGGTCGTCGTGGCGCACCGTCAGCACCCGGTCCAGCCAGCTCACGGCTGCCGCGCCGAGCCCCGGGTCGCGCAGCGCCGGGTGCCCGCGGCGCAGCGCGAGCAGCTCGCGGTACCACCACAGCAGCCGGGCGTGCGGCTCGCGCTCCGGCTCGGACCAGTCGAGCTTCGAGCGCCGGAACGTCTCGGGGTCCTGCGGGTCGGGGACCTCGTCCTCGTCCCAGCCGTGCGAGCCGAACTCCGCGCGGCGGCCGTCCCGGGTGGCGTCGGCGATGCCGGCATCGGTGTGGTCGGTGAAGAACTGCCACGGAGTCCGGGCGCCCCACTCCTCGCCCATGAACAGCATCGGCGTGTAGGGGCCGGTCAGCAGGATCGCGGCACCGCAGGCGAGCACCCCCGGGTCGAGGCCGAGCGGGGCCCCGGACAGGCGGTCGCCGCGGGCGCGGTTGCCGACCTGGTCATGGGTCTGCAGCGAGACGACGAAACGGGAGCCGGGCACGGTGGCGGCGTCCACGGCCCGACCGTGCCGCCGGCCCCGGAAGGAGGAGTAGGTGCCGTCGTGGAGGAACGGGGTGCGCAGCACCTTCGGCAGCGCCTCCGGCCCGGAGAAGTCGGCGTAGTAGCCCTGGGTCTCCCCGGTCAGCGCCACGTGGAGGGCGTGGTGCACGTCGTCGGCCCACTGCCCGTGCAGACCGAGGCCGCGGACCTCGGCCCCCTCGCCGCGCGGGGTCACCGTGAGGGGGTCGTTGCGGTCGGACTCCGCGACGAGCCACAGCGTCCGCCCGGTCCGGCCGGCCAGCTCGTCGGTCTCCCGGGACAGCTCCTCGAGGACGTGCACGGCCGTGGAGTCGTGCAGCTCGTGCACGGCGTCGAGCCGCAGGCCGTCCACGTGGAAGTCGTGCAGCCACTGCCGGGCGTTGTCGAGGACCCACCGCCGGACCTCGTCGCTGCCCGGGGCGTCGAGGTTGACCGCCTGCCCCCACGGCGTCGAGTGCCGGTCGGTGAAGTAGGGACCGAGCTCCCCGAGGTAGTTGCCGTCCGGCCCCAGGTGGTTGTACACGACGTCGAGGCAGACGCCGAGCCCGTGCGCGTGCGCGGCGTCGACGAACCGCTGGAGGGCCGCGGGTCCGCCGTACTCCTCGTGGACCGAGTAGGGCGCCACCCCGTCGTACCCCCAGTTGTGCCGCCCCGGGAAGGACGCCAGCGGCAGCAGCTCCACCACGTCGACGCCCAGCTCGACGAGGTAGGGCAGCCGCTCGACCGCGGCGTCGAGGGTGCCCGCCTCGGTGAAGGTGCCGACGTGGGTCTCGTAGAGCACGGCCCCCTCGAGGGGCACCCCGCGCCAGTCGTCGTCGCTCCACGTGAACCCGGCCGGGTCGTACCACGCGGAGAGCCCGTGCGGGCCGTCCGGCAGCGCCAGTCCGCGCGGGTCGGGCCGGGCGGCGCCGCCGTCGACGGCGAACCCGTAGCGGTCGCCGTCGCCGAGCCGGACCTCGCACTCCCACCAGTCCCCGTCGGCCCGCGTCATGGCGGTGCGCCGCTCGGGCCGCACCAGCTCCACCGACGAGGCGTACGGCGCCCAGACGCGCGGGCTCACGAGGGCCGCTGCCGGCACAGGAGGGCGACCGGGTAGTCGGCCAGCAGGTCGCGACAGCGCGCCTCGGGCCCCTCGTGCAGGGTGCCGGTGAGCTCGTCGCGCCACACCCCTCCGGGCAGCCTGACGGCGGCGTCCTGCCAGCCGCCGGCCGCCTCGAGCCGCCGGGGCGCGCGGGTCGCCAGCGTGACCACCTCGCCGCCGCGGACGAAGCCGACGAGGTGCCGCGAGGTGCCGGTCAGCGGCTGGTACCCGCCGCGGTCGCCGAAGGCCTCCCGCCGGTCCCGTCGCACCACGAGCGCGCGGTGGGTCACGAGCAGCTTCTCGTCCGACAGGTCGCGCGGCGAGCCCGAGCGCACCCGCTCGAGCCGCTCCCGGCGGTCGTCGTAGTCCACGGGGCGGCGGTTGTCGGGGTCGACGAGGGACAGGTCGAGCCCCTCGCAGCCCTGGTACACGTCCGGCACCCCCGGCAGGGTGAGCTGGAGCAGCTTCTGCCCGAGCACCATCGCGCGGACCGCGGGAGCGTTCTGGTCCACCGCGGTCCGCAGGAGCGCCTGCAGGCGACCGGACCGGTTCGCCTCCCGGGCCAGCTCGAGGACCCCGGCCTCGTGCTCCGGGTCCGGCTCCAGCCACGAGGTGCCCTGCTTGGACTCCCGCATCGCCTTGGTGAGGTAGCCCGTGAGCCGCTCGTCGTCGATGTCGCCGACCCCGGCCAGCGTCTGCCAGACCAGGTGCGCGGCCCGAGCGTCGACGCCACTGGCGACGGCCACCTCGGTGACCGCCTCGGAGATCCCCTGCCAGGCCTCGGCGTCCCCGGCCAGTGCCAGCAGCCGGGCCCGGACGTCCTCGCTGCGCTTGGTGTCGTGCGTGGAGAGCGTGGTCATCCCCAGCGGCCAGTGCTCCTGCTGGCGCAGCGCCCACCCGTGCAGCTGCTCGGGGGACGCGTCGTCGAGCAGGTCCGGGTCGCCGCCGACCTCGTTGAGCGCGACCAGCCGGTGCCAGCGGTAGAACGCGGTGTCCTCGATGCCCTTGGCCATCACCGGCCCCCAGGTCTGCTGGAGGCGTACGGCGAGGTCGGCGGCCGCTGCGCCGGAGGGATCGCCGACCGTGTCCACCAGCTGCTGCAGCTCCCCCTTGAGGTCGGGCCGGTGCGACGCGGCGACGTCGAGGGCGTCCTGGAGCCGCGCGCGGGCGACCTCGTCGACCGGCTCACCCGGGCGGACGTAGGCGCGGTAGACCGAGCAGGCCACGAGCAGCTCGGTCAGCGCCTCCAGGAGCCGGCCGGGATCGGCGCCGGGGACCGCCTCGCGGGCTCGGCGCAGCAGCCGCTCGCGCTCGGGCACGAGGACCTCGTCCACGATGAGCCGCTTGGACTCCTCGACGGTGTGCTCGAGGGACGGGTCGCCCCCGGTGGCGGTCCAGGCGTCCTGGAGGGCCGGGGCCGCGGCCGCGTCGACGAGGGCCGCCGAGACGGCCTTCGCCGCGTCGTAGCCGGTGGTCCCGTCGCAGGCCCACGCGGGCAGCTCCTCGTCGCCCTCGAGGATCTTCTCGACCCAGACGGCGGTGCCCGGAACCGTCGCGGCGCGCAGCCGCTCGAGGTAGCCGGCCGGGTCCGCGAGGCCGTCCGGGTGGTCGATCCGGAACCCCTCGACGACGCCCTGGTGGTTCAGGTCGAGCAGCACCCGGTGTGTCGCCTCGAAGACGTCGGGCTCCTCGACCCGCACCGCGATCAGCGAGTCGACGTCGAAGAACCGCCGGTAGTTGAGCACGGCGTCCTTCTCGCGCCAGCCGGCCAGCCGGTAGTGCTGGCGTCCGAGCACGGTCCGCACGTCGGCGTCCGGGTCGCCGTCCCACGTGCCGTCCGCGAGCGGGAACACGTGGTCGTGGTAGCGCAGCACCCGCTCGCCGCTTCCCTCGCCGAGGCGCAGGTCGCCCTTCGCGAGCGCCTCCTCGAGCGGGTCCCACAGCACCGGCATGCCGATCCGGCCGTCGAGCATGTCCCAGTCAACGTCGAACCAGTGCGAGTGCTGGGCGTCTCGGCCGTGCGCGAGCACGTCCCACAGCGGCCGGTTGGCGTGCTCGGGGGCCGCCACCGCCATGTGGTTCGGGACGACGTCGACGACCAGGCCCAGGCCGTGCTCGCGGGCGGTCGCGGCCAGCGCCCGCAGACCGTCCTCCCCGCCGAGCTCGTCGCTGACGCGGGTGTGGTCGAGGACGTCGTAGCCGTGCATCGATCCGGGTGCGGCCTGCAGCACCGGGGACAGGTAGAGGTGGCTGGCTCCGAGGTCGGCGACGTAGGGCGCCACCCCGGCAGCGTCGGCGAACGTGAAGCCGGCATGGAGCTGGAGTCGGTAGGTGGCGGTCACCGGGTCGCCGTACCCGCTCCGCCGTCGCATGACACGCCGCCGCTCAGGTGGCGTCGGGCACGTGCGGGCGCTCGGCGCCGATCGTGGTGTCCTCGCCGTGGCCGGTGTGTACGACGGTCGCGTCGGGCAGCACGAACAGCCGGTCCCGGATCGAGCCGGCGAGCACGCCGGCGTCACTGAACGACCGGCCCGTCGCCCCGGGGCCGCCGTGGAACAGCGTGTCGCCGCTGAACAGACAGCCGAGCTCCTCGACGTACAGGCACACCGCACCGGGGGCGTGGCCGGGGGTGTGCAGCACCCGCAGGGTGGTGCCGGCGACCGGCAGCTCCTGGCCGTCGGCGAGGTCCGCGTCCCACAGCTCCCCGGGGTGGGTCAGCTCCCACAGCTGCTGGTCGTCGGGGTGGAGCAGGACCGGGGCCTGCACCCGCTCGCGCAGCGCCGGCGCGACCCGCACGTGGTCGTCGTGGGCGTGGGTGCACACGATCGCCCGGACCCGGCGGTCGCCGACGACGGCCATGATCTCGTCCACGTCGTGGGGGGCGTCGACGACGACGCACTCGGTGTCGTCCCCGAGCACCCACACGTTGTTGTCCACCTGGTGCGTCTCGCCGTCGAGGCTGAAGGTCCCGCTCGCGGTGCCGTGGTCGACCCGGACGCCGCTCACAGGACGACCACGCTGCGCAGGACGCCGCCGCCGTGCATCTTCTCGAACGCCGCCTCGACGTCGTCGAGCCCGATCTCCTCGGTCACGAACGCGTCGAGGTCCAGGCGGCCCTGGCGGTAGAGGTCGACGAGCATCGGGAAGTCCCGCGAGGGCAGGCAGTCGCCGTACCAGCTCGACTTCAGGGCGCCACCGCGGCCGAAGACGTCGATGAGCGGCAGCTCGGGCACCGTCATGTCCGGCGTCGGCACGCCGACCAGGACCAGCGTGCCGGCGAGGTCACGGGCGTAGAACGCCTGCTTCCAGGTCTCGGGGCGCCCCACCGCGTCGATCACGACGTCGGCGCCGAAGCCGCCGGTGAGCTCCTGGATCGCCGCGACCGGGTCCTGGTCCGCGCTGTTCACGGTGTGGGTGGCGCCCAGGCCCAGGGCCCACTCCAGCTTCTGCGGGTCCAGGTCGACCGCCACCACGGTCGTCGCCCCCGCCAGCGCGGCCCCGGCCACCGCCGCGGCGCCGACGCCGCCGCAGCCGATCACCGCGACGCTCTGGCCACGCCGCACGTTGCCGGTGTTCATCGCGGCCCCGAGGCCGGCCATCACGCCGCAGCCCAGCAGCCCCACGGCAGCGGCCCGGGCGGAGGGGTCCACCTTCGTGCACTGGCCGGCGTGCACGAGGGTCTTCTCCGCGAAGGAGCCGATCCCGAGCGCCGCGGTGAGCTCCGTGCCGGCGTCCGGCCCCTCGGCCAGCGTCATCTTCTGGGTGGCGTTGTGGGTGGCGAAGCAGTACCACGGCTCGCCCCGGTCACAGGCCCGGCAGCCGCCGCAGACGGCGCGCCAGTTCAGCACCACGAAGTCCCCCGGCGCCACGTCGGTGACCCCCTCTCCGACGGACTCCACGACCCCGGCGGCCTCGTGGCCGAGCAGGAACGGGAAGTCGTCGTTGATGCCGCCCTCGCGGTAGTGCAGGTCGGTGTGGCAGACGCCGCAGGCCTGCACCGCCACGACCGCCTCCCCGGGACCCGGGTCCGGCACGTTCACGATCTCGATCGAGACCGGCTCGCCCCTGCGTCTCGCCACCACGCCACGGACCTGCTGCATGCGCCCTCCTCTGTACGTCCTGCGGATGGGAGCAGGCTAACCGGCCGGCAGGGGCTCAGCCGCCGCGCGCGCCCGCGACGGTGCACCGTGCGTAGAGCACGTCGCAGACCACCTCGGTGACCGCGGCGTCCCGGAACCGGCGGTCGAGGTCCGCCCGCACCCGCTCGGCCGCGTCGCCGCCCATGGCGTCGAGCATCAGCCGGTAGCCCGAGCCCAGCACGATGCGCCAGAACCCGTCGGCGTCGACCGGACGGCGCACGGTCTCCTCCTCCACGACCGGTGGCGGCAGGCCGGCGCCGGCGAAGACCCCGGCGAGCTTGGCGGCTGTGTCGATCCGCGCCCACGACAGCGTCGAGGTGCGGAGGTCGAGGTCGGGCCGCTCGGCGGCGACCGCATCCAGGTAGAGCGACTGTCCCGGCTCCAGGGAACGGCGGCCCCAGGTGGTGACCGCCAGCGTCCCGCCGGGCCGGAGCGGCCGGGCCAGCCCCGCCACCGCGGCCGACAGGTCGCGGGCGAAGTACAGCCCGAGCACGCACACCACGAGGTCCGCGCTCGCGGGGGCCAGCCGGAGGTCCTCGAGGTCACCGGTGACGAACCGCACGTGGTCGAGTCCGGCCCCGGTCGCCTTCGCCCGGGCCCGCCGCAGCTGGCCCTCCGAGAGGTCGATGCCCAGCACCGAGCCGCGCGGACCGACGGCCCGCGCCGCGGGCAGCGCCGAGGCCCCGGTGCCGCAACACACGTCGAGCACCCGCTGCCCCTCTGCGGGCGCCGCCAGCTCGACCGTACGGCGCCCGAGCCGGTCCCAGAAGAACAGTGCCGGGTCGTCGAAGTGCGGGGCGGCAGCGTCGAAGGTGGCACGCACGAGCGCCCGGGTCCGGTCCTCGGGGGCCACCGCGGCATCCATGGGGCCGGGCTCAGAAGTAGCCGCGACCGCGGGCGCAGCGGGCCCCGGCGCCGGGCGCGAGGACGCGGCAGACCTGCGTCCTCGGGTCCGCGGTCCCGGAGAACGAGCCCGGGTCGGCCGGCAGCGGACCGGACGGGTAGCCCTGGGGCCGGCGGAGCACCGCGAGCACCGTGCCGGAGCTGTCCTTGACGTCGACGTCGAGGAAGAAGATGTCGCAGGGCACGGCCCGGTCGACCGTGCGGGTCTGCGCGGGCACGACGAGCCCCGCCTGGACCCGAGCGGGGCCTGCTGCGGGCGCGCGCTGCGCGGCGGCCGGCCGCGGTGCCTCCAGGACGTGGGCGGGGGCGCGACCGGCCCAGGCGTTGCGCGGCAGGAGCCGGGCGGCGACCGCGTCGTCGAGCCCCGGGACCGCGTCGACCAGCCGTCCGGCGAGGGCGGCGGGCTCGGTGGGCTCGGTGGGCTCGGTGGCGGCCGTCTCCTTCTCGGCAGCCGGCTGCTCGCCGGTGGGGGCAGGCGGCGTCTTCCGCCCGGGGGTGCTGCTACGGCGCTTGCGCGGAGTGGGCATGGCCATCCGTCCCTAGGTCACGGCCGGTCGAGGTGGGCGCGGTGGCGCCCCGGGCGGGGACCGCACCGGGCGCGGCGCTCGCCGTGCCGGTGCGGTCCGTCGCCGCGGTCAGATCCCGAACGCGCCCAGGATGCCCGGAAGGGCCGGTCCCACGGCGCCCATCAGGTCGCTGAACCAGTCCGACGGCTCGACGCCCGCGGCCCCGCCGCGTGCCATCCCACCGGGGGTCCGGTCCACGGGCGCGGCCTGCACGGGAAGCCGCCATTGCTGCGTTGCGTCGATCATGTCGACACTCCTCACTGTTGGTTGTGGTTCTTCGTCTCAGACGCCGGCATGTCGCCTAGACGCCGTACAGCACCGCGTAGCACATCTGCTGCGCCAGGCCGGTCAGTCCCTCGCACGAGGTCTGCGAGGCGTGCACGCCGTCGTGGGCGGTGGTGCCCAGGGTCCGGTCGGGCAGGGCCGTCCGGGTGACCGGGGCGGCGGCGAGCGGGAGGTTCGAGCGCATGGTGGAGCCCTTCGGGTCAGGTCGTGAGGTAGCGGTGGTACGGCGACAAGGTGACCGGCAGCGCGTCGCTCACGTCGATGGTGAACATGTAGACCGACCTCGCACGCCGGTCGTTGACGGGGTCGAAGAAGGTCACCCGGACGTCCCAGCAGTCGGAGTCCATCCGGCAGTAGGGGCTCTTGGAGACCTCGATGCTGTCGAGGGTGTAGAGCTCGTCGGAGGCGCCGGGCACGAGGTTCCGGCCGGACAGGAACCCGTCGGCGATGCCCGCCCCGAACTGGTAGGCGTTGGTCGCGGCGAAGTTCAGGGCCCGGTCCTGCGGCGCCTGCCCCAGGTTGCGGCACTCGAAGTAGACCTTGTCGAGGAAGCTGCGGATCATCAGCCGGACGTAGCCCTCGTCGACGTCGATGGTCCCGGACAGCGCCCGGATCACGCCGTTGACGAGCTGCGTCTCGTTCCACGCGTACAGCCCCCGGGGCTGCGCCACCACGACGGGCACCACCTGTCCGGAGAACAGCTGCACCGTCCGGTTGGTCAGCACGCCCGGGAGCGACACACGGGCGACGTAGTTGTCGTCCTCGAGCGACAGGGCCTCGGCGCGCAGGGCCTCCCGCAGCGGACCGTAGACGTCCTCGGGGTAGGCCGGCTCCGCCTCGATGGCGTAGATCGGGGTCAGGTCCAGGTTGAGCGTCCAGATCAGCTTCGTCGACTCCGACGGCCGCTGGTCGAGGTAGTCGGAGAGCTGGAAGACGTCGTACGGGTTCGGCGAGACCAGGACCGGCGCGCCGTCGTCACCGGAGCGCGCGTAGTCCGGCATGAGCTGGCGGAAGGTGTCCCGACGCGCCTCGGTCCCGAAGTCGAACCCCACCGTCCCGAGCGCGAAGACGTACGACATCCCGGCCATCGGGCACCCGCCGCACCCGCCCGGCGGCTGCGCGCCGCCCGACTGGCACCCGCAGGACGGCTGGACTCCCGAGGGGGCGGCGCCCGCAGGGCGCGCCGAGCGCACGGGGGGGGCCGGAGCCGCGGACCGAGGTGGCTCCTGCGCCGCCGGTGGGGCGGGGGTCTCGGCTACCGGGGTCGGGGGCGCCACGATGCCGGCACCGATCGTGCCGG
>Ga0308175_100002134_pt1 | contig 13487 bp, 10 predicted proteins | sample PhyCR1_3_FD_203893 | JGI IMG/M metagenome (GOLD analysis project Ga0308175, IMG submission 203893) | Soil microbial communities from UC Gill Tract Community Farm, Albany, California, United States - DLSLS.C.R1 | ecosystem: Environmental > Terrestrial > Soil > Agricultural land | place: USA...
GGGCTACCCCTGCTCGGAGGCTAGGGTCTCCCCCGTGCCCACTCTGACCTGGTCCGAGGCGCGTGCGCGCGCCGACCTTCTCGCTGTGCAGTCGTATGACGTGTCGCTCGACCTCACCGGAGACCACACGACCTTCACCTCGCGGTCGGTGATCCGGTTCACCGCCCGCGAGAGCCGCGACACCTTCGTCGACATCAAGCCGGAACGGCTGCACGCCGTACGCCTCAACGGCACTCCCCTGCCGACCGACAGCTGGCGGGACGGACGGATCCCGCTGTGTCCCGACTCCGGGGAGAACGAGCTGGTCGTGGAGGCCCGGATGGCCTACAGCCACGACGGCGAGGGGATGCACCGCGCGGTCGACCCGGAGGACGACCGGCACTACGTGTACGCGATGTCCTTCCTGGACGCCGCGCCCCGGATCTTCGGCTGCTTCGACCAGCCGGACCTCAAGGCACCGTTCACCGTGCACGTGGACGCTCCCGAGGACTGGGTGGTGGCCGGCAACACGCGGGCGACCCGCACCGACCCGGGTCACTGGGAGCTGGCCACCACCGAGCCGCTGGCCACCTACTTCGTCACCCTGGTCGCCGGGCCGCTGCACGTGGTCACCGCCGAGCACGACGGCATCGCGCTGGCGCTCTCGGCCCGGGCCAGCCTCGCCCCCCACCTGGACAGGGAGGCCGACGAGCTGTTCACCGTCACCGGCCAGTGCTTCGACGAGCTGCACCGGCTGTTCGGGATCCGCTACCCGTTCGGTGACTACCACCAGGCGTTCGTGCCGGAGTTCAACGCCGGCGCGATGGAGAACCCCGGCTGCGTGACGATCCGCGACCAGTACGTGTTCACATCCGCCGTCACCGAGGCGGAGAGGGCCGAGCGGGCCATGGTGGTCGCCCACGAGATGTCGCACATGTGGTTCGGTGACCTGGTCACCATGCTGTGGTGGGACGACCTGTGGCTCAACGAGTCGTTCGCCGAGTACATGGGCCACCGGGTGGCCGCCTCCGCGACCCGGTTCGCCGACACCTGGGTGGACTGCGCCTACGGCCGGCTGGCCTGGGGGGTGGTCAGCGACCAGCGGCCCAGCACGCACCCGGTCGCCGGCAACGGAGCCCAGGACGCAGCCACCGCGCTGCAGAACTTCGACGGCATCAGCTACGCCAAGGGCGCCGCGGTGCTCAAGCAGCTGAATGCCCGCATCGGTGACGAGGCGTTCTTCGGCGGCGTCCGTCGCCACTTCGAGGCCCATCGCTTCGGCAACGCCAGCATGCGTGACCTCTTCGCCGCCTGGGAGCAGGCCGGAGCCGGGGACCTCGGTTCGTTCATCGAGGGGTGGCTGCTCACGCCCGGGGTCGACCTGCTGCAGGTCGACCGCGGCGACGACCGCCTGCTCGTCCGGCGAAGCGCACCCGACGCCCACCCCGCCGACCGCGAGCACGCCCTGCACGTGGCCACCCGCGTGGCCGGCGAACACGGGTGGCGGGTGGACAAGATCAGCGTCACCGGCGACGGCACCCCGCTGCCGGACAGCACAGCTGCGGTGCTCCTCGACCCGCGGCAGGAGACCTTCGCGCGGCTCGGGCTGGACGAGGTCACGCTGGCCGCCCTGCCCGAGCTGCTGCCGGGGATGACGGACCCGCTGATGCGCGCGGCGGTCTGGAACGGGCTGCGCGACAGCACCCGCAACAGCCTCGTCGACCCGCGGACCGCGCTCGACCTGGTGGTCGCCGGCCTCCCGTCGGAGAGTCACGACGAGGGCGTCGCGGTGGTCAGCCGCTTCGCCGTCGACGAGGTGGTCGACAGGCTCCTCGATGACCCCGCCGAGGGACGACGCCGCGTGCACGCGGCCGCCGTATCACGCCTGGACACGGCCGACCCCGGCTCCAGCCTGCAGCTGGCTGCCGTGCGGGCCGCGGTGAGCACCGCCTCCGAGCCGCGGCTGCGGGCCTGGCTGGACAGCCCGCCCAACGGCGTGGACCTCGACCTCGACCTGCACTGGCGAATCCTGGTCCGGCTGGCCGAGCTCGGCGCGGTGAACCGCGAGGAGCTGGACAAGACACTGGCCGGACAGGACACCAGCCGGGCGCGGGAGCACCACGTCCGGGCGGCCTCGTCGCTGCCGGACGCCGAGGCCAAGGCGTTCGCCTGGCAGCACTTCCGCGGCGAGGGCGCCGCCGGGCCGGTGATGCTCCAAGCAGCGGCCCGCGGCTTGTGGCTGCGCGGGCAGGAGAGCCACACCGGCCCGTACGTCGACCGGTACTTCGACGAGCTGCCCGCCACCGCCAAGCACCACTCCGGGTACCTGCTCCCGCACGTCGCCGAGTGGTTCTACCCGCGCTTCTCCCTGGAGCCGGCCACCGTCGACCGTGCGCGGGCCGTGCTGACGCAGCCTGACCTCGCTCCGGGAGTACGACGCGGCCTGGTCGACGCCACCGACGACCTGGAGCGCGCCCTGCGCGCCCGCGAGCCGTACCAGTGACCCTGCTGGCCGAGCTGGCCACCCCGTGCCTGCTGGTGGACCTCGACCGGCTGGAGACCAACATCGCCTCCATGGCCGGGGACGCCCGCCTGAAGGGGGTCGCGCTGCGGCCGCACGCCAAGACCCACAAGTCCGCGCAGATCGCGCGGCTGCAGCTGGATGCCGGCGCCGCCGGGCTGACGCTTGCCACGGTCTCCGAGGCCGAGATGTTCGTCGGGCAGGGCTTCACCGACATCTTCATCGCCTACCCGCTGTGGGTGGACGCCCCGAAGGCCGACCGCCTGCGGGCGCTGCTGGACACCTGCACCCTGGCCGTGGGCGTGGACTCGGCCGAGGGCGCACGAGCACTCGCCGCCGGCCTCGACGCGGACGATCGTCAACGGCTGACGGTGCTCGTCGAAGTCGACAGCGGCCACCACCGCACCGGGGTGCCACCGGAGGAGGCCGGCCTCCTCGCCGAGCAGGCCACCCACGCCGGGCTGGACGTGCATGGGGTGTTCACCTTTCCGGGGCACAGCTACTCCCCCGGTGCCCGGCAACAGGTCGCCGACCAAGAGGCCGAGGCGCTGGCAGCAGCCGCGGCGGCGCTGGAAGACCGGGGCCTGCGATGCCCGGTGCGCAGCGGCGGGTCGACACCGACCGCGCACAGCGTCGGCCCGGGCACCATGACCGAGATGCGACCGGGGGTCTACGTGTTCGGCGACGCCCAGCAGCTGGAGCTGGGAACGATCGGGCCGGACCGGATCGCACTGACCTGCCTGGCGACGGTGGTCAGCCACGCCGGAGGCAACACCGTGCTGGACAGCGGCAGCAAGGCTCTCGGCGCGGACCGGGCACCGTGGGCCAGCGGCTACGGGCGGCTGCTGGACCACCCCGACGCGCGGATCTCGTCGTTGTCGGAGCATCATGCGGTCGTCACCTGGCCGGCCGACGCACCACGCCCGGAGGTCGGCAGCCGGGTCCGGGTGGTGCCCAACCACGTGTGCAACGCGGTGAACCTGGCCGACACCCTGGTCATCTGCCGGGACGGCGAGGTGCGGGAGCGCTGGCCGGTGACCGCCCGGGGCGCGAACACCTGACCGGCCGCGGTTTACCCTGTGCTGATCCCCGGCACGAAGGGACCCGATGGCAGTGCAACTGGTCGTCTTCGACTGCGACGGCGTGCTCGTCGACAGCGAACGGTTGGTGGTCGCCGTCGAGGCGAGGATCCTCACCGAGCTGGGCTGGCCGCACACCCCGCAGCAGGTGGCCGACCGCTGGATGGGCCGGTCCTCGGAGGCCCAGCTCGCCGACCTCGAGGCGCGCATCGGGGCCGAGGCCACCCGGCGCTTCGACGAGCTGAGCACCCGGGACGCGCACGCCGTCTTCGAGCGGGAGCTGGCCGCAGTCCCCGGGATCGAGGCGGTGCTCGACGCCCTCGACGCCGCCGGGACGCTGACCTGCGTGGCCTCGAGCGGCAGCCACACCAAGATGCGGCGCACCCTGGGCCGCACCGGCCTCTACGACCGATTCCACGGCCGGATCTTCTCCGCCGACGAGGTCGCGCACGGCAAGCCGGAACCGGACCTGTTCCTGCACGCCGCGCGGCGGATGGCCGTCTCCCCCGCCGGCTGCGCCGTCGTCGAGGACAGCGTGTACGGCGTCCGCGCCGGCGTCGCGGCCGGCATGCGGGTGCTCGGCTACGCCGGCGGACTCACCTCCCACACGGCGTTGCGGGAGGCCGGCGCCGAGGTGTTCGCCGACATGGCCGATCTCACCCCGCTGCTCCTGGCGGACCTACCATCGGCGTCATGCGCACCGAGTTCGCCCCCGACGACCCCGAGGTCAACTTCTACAAGCTGATGACCGCGGTGGTGGTCCCCCGCCCGATCGCCTGGGTGACCACCCTCTCCGCCGACGGCGTGGTGAACCTCGCGCCGCACTCGTTCTTCACCGTGGTCTGCGCCAAGCCGCCGATCGTGATGTTCTCCTCGGTCGGCAAGAAGGACACCCTGCGCAACGTCCGCGCCACCGAGCAGTTCGTGGTCAACCTGGCCACCGCGCCGCTGATCCACGAGGTCAACAACTCCTCGGCCCGCTTCGCCGCCGATGAGAGCGAGCCGGCCAACCTCGACATCGTCATGGAGCCGAGCATCCACGTCTCTCCCCCGCGGGTCAGCGCCTCCCCGGTCTCCATCGAGTGCACGCTGCACAGCACCCAGGAGCTCGGCGACTCCACGATGGTGCTGGGCAACGTGGTCGCGATCACCGTCGAGGACCGGGTGCTCGTCGAGGGGCATCCGGAGTTCTCGCTGCTCGAACCGCTGGCCCGCCTCGGCAAGGACGAGTGGGGCCTGCCCGGCGACGTGGTCGCCATCCGCCGGCCGCGCACCCCCGACGACATCGCCTGAGGCCCCTGCAAAGCAAAATCTGGGGCCATATCCATTCATGCACGACGTTGTGGCCCTCGAACGCGAGACAAAGGGCGCTGTCGACTGGCGGCCTGCACGTTGGCATGGGCAAGCCCGCTCGTGACCGACGCCCTTCAGACGCGGCTGGTCGGACCGCGCGGGGCGCGTGGGTCCAGCGCGCTGACCACGTCCCGGGCGGCCTGCCGCCAGCCCCGGGCCAGGTCAACCTCGGGGACCACCCTGTCGACCGAGGCGGTCAGCTGCAGCACCGCTGCACCGACCAGCAGCCCGGCGACCAGGTCGGTGAACCAGTGCCAGTGCTCGAGCAGCGAGGTGAACGTCATCAGCACGCCGAGGAAGGCCACCCCCGACCAGAGCGCCCCGCGGGCCCGGTGGCCGACGCGTCCGTAGCGCATCAGGAGGTAGGCCGCCAGCCCGTAGACCAGCACGATGTTCGAGGTGTGCCCCGAGGGATAGGCCAGGCCGCCGACGAAGAACGCCGGGTCGGCGGTGTGCGGTGACTCGCGGCCGAGCACCACCTTCAAGATGCCCACGACCAGGTTGAGGAAGAACACCGAGACCCCCGACACCACGGCCGGTCGCCACGACCCGGTTCGGCGCCACATCCAGAAGATGACCGCCACGAGGACGGGCAGGCAGACCGCCCGCTGGCCGATGCGGTCCAGGAGGTGCAGCACCGGCAGCCAGGACGGCGGCGGCGGGTCGAGGTTGATGGCGGCGTCGAACCGCGACAGCGGCCCGATGGCGAGCAGCGTGAGCGCGACGAAGACCACCCAGAGGAAGCCGGCCAGTGCGAAACCGGAGGCCGTCTCCGAGGTCCAGCCGTCGTCGGGATCGGTGTCCCGGCTGCGCCAGCCCACGCCGTACTCCTTCCGTGCATCCCAAATATAGGCTGGTCACCATGATCCGACCGCGCCGCCCGGGGCCCTCCACCCGGGTCCGGGTGCGCGAGCTGGTCGACGCGCAGGTCCGGGTCCGCGAGGACCGGCTCGCCACCGAGGAGCCCCTGGAGGTCCGGCTGGCCTGGCCGCAGCACCCGGCCCAGCGGGTGGCGGTGACCATGCGCACCCCCGGCCACGACTTCGAGCTGGCGGCCGGCTTCCTGTACGGCGAGGGCATGCTGGGTCCCGCAGCCCCCATCCATACGGTGGTGTATTGCACCGACCATACGCTCACGCCGGAGCAGGAGTTCAACGTGGTCACGGTCGAGCTGGAGGCTCCCCCGCTTCACGACCCGGCGCAGCGCTACGCCGGCCCGGCCGCGGCCGCCTCGGCGTGCGGGGTCTGCGGCAAGGAGAGCATCGACGACGTGCTCGCCACCTGCGCGCTGCATCCCACCACGGCCTGGGACGGACTGACCGTGCCCGCCGCGGTGCTGCACAGCCTCCCCGGCCAGCTGCGCGAGCAGCAGCGGGTCTTCGACTCCACTGGCGGGCTGCACGCCGCGGGCCTGTTCGAGTCCGACGGCACCCCGGTCGTGGTCCGCGAGGACATCGGCCGGCACAACGCCGTCGACAAGGTGGTCGGCGCCCGGCTGCTGGCCGGGTCCAGTCCTGGGCTGCCGCTGCTCTGCGTCAGCGGCCGGATCGGGTTCGAGATCGTGCAGAAGGCGGTCGCCGCCGGCGTCGGCGTGCTCGCCGCGGTCGGCGCCCCCTCCAGCCTCGCGGTGGCACTGGCCGCCGACGCAGGCCTGTGCACCGTGGGCTTCCTCCGCGACCACCGGTTCGTGGTGTACACCGCGCCGGAGCGGGTCGCCGGCTGACCGTCCCGGCGTGGGCTCCGCGGTTCTGTCGGCGCCACACCCTACGGTCGTCGCGTGCGTATCCTCCACACCTCCGACTGGCACCTCGGGCGTTCCTTCCACCGCGAAGGGCTGCTCGAGGCGCAGGCGGCCTTCGTCGACCACCTCGTGGCGACCGTCGAGGCCGAGTCGGTGGACCTGGTGGTGGTGTCCGGGGACGTCTACGACCGGGCGCTGCCGCCGGTGGACGCCGTGGAGCTGGCCGGCGAGGCGCTGGCCCGTCTTGCGGCGTCCCGGGCCACGGTGGTCGTCACCAGCGGGAACCACGACTCCCCCGTCCGGCTCGGCTTCAACGCCCGGCTGGCCGACGCGGCCGGCGTGCACCTGCGCACCCGCTGGCAGGACGTGGGCACCCCGGTGCTGCTGGAGGACGAGCACGGCCCGCTCGCGGTCTACGGGCTGCCTTACCTCGAGCCCGACGCGGTGCGCGGCGCCTGGGAGCTCCCCGCCCGCAGCCACGAGGCCGCGCTCGGCGCGGCGCTGATCCGGGTCCGGGCCGACCTCGGTCGCCGCCGCGACACCCGGTCGGTGGTGATGGCCCACGCGTTCGTCGCCGGCGTGGCCGAGCAGGCCACCGAGCTGGCCAGCGACAGCGAGCGAGACATCTCCGTAGGCGGCCTGCAGATCGCGCCCACGGCACTGTTCTCGGGCTTCGACTACACGGCGCTCGGGCATCTCCACGGCCGGCACACCCTCACCGACACCGTCCGCTACAGCGGCTCGCCGCTGGCCTACTCCTTCTCCGAGGCGCGGCAGGTCAAGGGCTCCTGGCTGGTCGAGGTCGGCCCCGACGGTTTCGAGCGCGCCGACTTCGTGCCCGCTCCGGTGCCGCGACCTCTGGCCGTGCTCCGAGGCCGCATCGAGGACCTGCTAGCCGACGCCAAGCACGCCGACGCCGAGGATGCCTTCGTCCAGGTCACCCTCACCGACCCGCGCCGCCCGCAGCACGCCATGGACCGGCTGCGGCAGCGGTTCCCGCACGCGCTGGTGCTCGCCTTCGAGCCGGAGGGCGTGGCGCGCAACCGGGCGCCGGTGATGCCGCATGTGTCGAGTCGCAACGACCTCGACATCGCGCTGGGCTTCGTCGCGGAGGTGCGCGAGCTCGAGGCGACCACCGAGGAGGCGCTGCTCCTGCAGCTGGCCTGTGACGCCTGCCGGATCAACGACGACGCCGACACTCCGCTCACGGTGACCGGCTGATGCGCTTCCACCACCTGACCGTGTCCGCGTTCGGACCCTTCTCCGGCACGGAGTCGGTCGACTTCGACGACCTCAACGCCGGCGGGTTGTTCCTGATGACCGGGCCCACGGGTGCCGGCAAGACCAGCATCCTGGACGCGATCTGCTTCGCGCTCTACGGCTCGGTGCCAGGGGTGCGCGGAGTGAAGACGCTCAAGTCCCACCACTCCCCTCCCGACGCCCGCCCGGAGGTGGTCCTCGACTTCAACATCGGCGGGCGGCGCTTCGTGGTCCGCCGGTCCCCGGAGTGGACCCGGCCCAAGCGCCGCGGCGAGGGCGCGACCACCGAGAAGGCTTCGGCGACGCTGGTGGAGACCACGGGAGGAGCCGAGCACTTCCTCAGCTCCCGCGCCCAGGAGGTCGGCCACCTGGTGTCCGGCCTGATCGGCATGCGAGCCTCCCAGTTCGTGCAGGTGGCGATGCTGCCGCAGGGCGAGTTCGCCCAGTTCCTGCGCGCCGGTTCCCAGGACCGGCACGAGGTCCTCCAGCAGCTGTTCAAGACCGACCGGTTCGCACGCATCGAGGACTGGGTCCACGAGCACAGCCGCAAGCTGCGCGACCGCGCCGGCGCCGAGCAGACCCGGGTGCAGCGCCTCCTGGACGCGGTGGCCGACCGCGCCGGTGCCGACCTGCCCGAGGAGCTGTCCGGGGCTCCCCTGGCCGCGGCAGACTCCGACCGGATCCGCCGCTGGGCCGCCGAGGAGCTCACCCGCGCGCAGGCAGCGCACGGCCAGGCGCTGGACGCACACGAAGCGGCCGCGGTCCGGCTCCAGGCGGCCCGGGCCCGCCACGAACGCGACACCCGCACCGCAGAGGCTGTCGCCCGCCGCGACGAGGCGCAGGCCGCCCGCGCCGCGCTGGCGCCCGAAGCAGAGGCCGAGGCTGCCACGGCAGCGCTGCGAGCGGACACCCGCGCCGGCCGCTGCCTGCCGGTGCTGCGCATGCTCGAGGAGGCCCGGGACGCCGTCCTCGGCGCCGAGTCGCGCCGCGACCGGGCCCGTGAGGCGGTGGAACAGCTGAGCCTCGGCGTCGACGCTCTCGACGCGTTGCTCATCGAGCCGGTCGACGCAGCGCGGCTCACCGACCTCGGACGCACGCTGCGTGAACAGATCGCCCGCACCGAGGCGATGCTGCCCCGTGAGCAAGCCCTGGGTGAGGTCCGTGCGGCCCGGGACGCCGCCGAGAGCCGGGCCTCGGAGCTGCGCCGCGACTGCGAGGGAAGCCGGGAGCGGCTCGAGCTGCTGCCGGTCGAGCGCAGCGGCCTGGAGGCGACGCTCGCCGACCTTTCGACCGCGGCGGCGAGCGCACCCGTGCTCGACCTGGAGCTGGCCTCGGCACGCACCGCGCTCGAGGCCGCGGCGCAGGTTCCCGGGTGCGAAGCCGAGCTGGCTCTGCTGGAGGACCGGTGCCGCGACGCCCGCGACGCCGCCGCCGACGCCCGCGAACACCTGCAGGACCTCATCGCGCGCCGGCTGGCCGGGATGGCGGCCGAGCTTGCCGGCCGGCTCACCGCGGAGTCCCCCTGCCCGGTCTGCGGCAGCAGCGAACATCCGTCCCCGGCGCGCGCGGCGAAGGACGCGGTCACCGAAGCAGAGCAAGTCGCGGCGACCGAGACCCATCACCGGCTCACCACCGAGCACACGGAGGCGACCGGGCTGCTCGCCGATGCCGAGCGGCGTCTGGAGGGGCTCCGCAAGGCCGCCGGTGGCCACACCGCGGAACGTGCCCAGCAGCTCGTGGCCGACGTCCAGCAGCGCCGAGAGGCCGCTGACGCCGCCGCCCGTGAGCGGGAGACCTGCCAGGCAAGGCTGCGTGACCTCACCGCCGAGCAGCAGGAGATCGCCGCCCACGTGCATGCGCTCGAGACCGAGCAGGCGGCCATCGAGCAGGCGCACCGTGACCACGTGGCAGCCGTCCAGGCGGCCGAGCACGAGATCACGCAGGCTCTCGGTGGCCGGCTCCCGGAGCTGACGATCGAGGACCGCCTGGACCGGTTGCGGTCGGCTGCCGGCACGGTGGAGGCGGCCGAGCGCGACTTCCTTGCCTACGACGAGGCGCGCACCCGTGCCGGCGACCTGGTCGAGCGCGCCGAGGCCACCGCCGTGCAGGAGGGGTTCGCCGATGCCGCCGCGGCGTCCCAGGCCGCCCTCGACGAGCAGGAGAGGGCACGCCTGGAAGAACTGCTGCGCGAGCGGGCCGAGGTCCTCGCGAGAGTCGGCGCCACCCTGTCGGACCCGCAGGTTCAGACGGTGGGCGACACCGCTCCCCCGGACCTCGCAGCGGCCGCCGCGCACCTCGCGGACACGGAGCGAAGCTGCGCCGAGGCGACCCGTGCGCTGCACCAGCGCGAGGAGGCGGCCACCGCGCTCGCCCGGGCCCTGGCGCGCATCGAGGAGGCGCTCGAGGCGTGGGAGCCGGTGCGCACCGAGCACGAACGCACCGAGGCCATTGCCCGGCTGGTGCGCGGCAGCGGGCCGGACAACTATCTGCAGATGCGGCTGTCGGCCTACGTTCTCGCCACCCGGCTGGACCAGGTGCTGGACGCCGCGAACGAGCGGCTGGCGCAGATGCGCGACCAGCGCTACCTGCTCGAGCGCACCGGCAAGGCGGCACGCCGCAACGCCCAAGCGGGCCTGGGTCTGCAGGTGCTGGACTCCTGGACCGGCGAGGTCCGGGACCCGGCCACGCTCTCCGGCGGGGAGACGTTCGTGGTCTCCCTCTCCCTGGCCCTCGGTCTCGCCGACGTGGTCAGCCAGGAGGCCGGCGGTGCGGAGATCGACACGCTGTTCGTCGACGAGGGCTTCGGCACGCTGGACGCCGACACTCTCGACGACGTGATGGACCGCCTCGACGGTCTGCGCGCTGGTGGCCGCACCGTCGGTGTCGTCAGCCACGTCCACGAGCTGCGCACCAGGATCCCGACCCAGCTGCACGTCGAGAAGCGCCGCACCGGCTCCAGCCTCGCGGTGCGCACCCTGACCGCCTAGCCAGCCGCCCGAGCTCGGCATCTGAGGGGCCGAGCCCCTGAGACAAAGGAGCGTTGAGGTCGCTACTCGACGCCAGCGCTCCTGCGTCGCCCGCCGGGGCGGCAGGTGACCTCCTTAGAGTTCCACGCGTGCGGATCGTACTGCTGGGAGACAGCCACCTTTCCCGGGTGCGCCGCGATCTGGGGCGCCTGGCTTGCTGCGCCACAGGATGTGCAGACTCGGCGCCCCAGATCCTCAACGCGGCAACGGGTGGAGCCACCACTGCGAGCCTTCCTCAGCAGGCGGCTGGTGCCGGGCTGCGATCCGATGACCGGGTGGTCGTGTCGGTCGGCACGAACGACGCCGCACCCTGGAAGCAGGTCGCGCTCGAGCAGGTGTGCGCGCACGTGGGCGCCTTCCTCGACGGGCTCGCAGTCGCGCGGCTTGTGTATCTGTGCCCTCCTGGCTTCGACGAAGGCAGGCTTCGCGACCCGAGCCAAAGGGCCAACGCCACTCTCGCTTCGTACACGTCAGCCTTGGTAGAACGTCTCTCTGCCGCTGGCGCCACGACGGTCGATGGCCGCCGGTTGGTGAAGAACTTTGGCCGCGCCGCATTTGCCGACGACGGGATGCATCTCACCGGGCGCGCCTACGACGTGGTGCTTCCAGCTCTGGCCATGGCGCTCTGCGGCAAGCACGATGGATAAGGCTCTCAGGTCAGCCTTGCCTTGGTGACCCCATGCCGGCGCCACGTAGCGGGCTGCGCCGACCTGGGTTCGAGTCCGGCTGTCCAGATCACCTGTTGACGTGCTGACTGCCCGGTCGTTAACGTACAACCAAATGGTTGTAGATCATGGTGAGCTGACAGACGCCGAGGTGGACCGGATCTTCCGGGCCCTGGCCGATGCGACACGACGCGACATCGTCCGCCGCACCCTCATCGGTGAGGAGACGGTCTCGCAGCTGGCGCAGGACTACTCGATGTCGTTCGCAGCGGTCCAGAAGCACGTTGCGGTGTTGGAGACGGCGGGACTGGTGACCAAGCAACAGCACGGCCGCGAACGCCTCGTTCGCGCCAATCCCGCGGTGATCCAACATGCCCAGGCGCTGCTGGACTCCTACGAGGAGCTCTGGCGATCCCGGATCTCCCGCCTCGACGCGCTGCTCGCCGAGGACGAGCAGTGACCCCCAGCTCCGCCACGACCTGGCCGACCCAGCACTGAGAGGACCCAGCCCATGCCCATCACCTCGGTCCACAAGGACCCTGAAGCGCTGACCTTGACCGTCGTCGCCGACTTCGGCGCACCGCTGAAGCGACTCTGGGACGCCTACGCCGACCCCCGGCAGCTCGAGAAGTTCTGGGGACCACCGACCTACCCGGCCACCTTCACCCGGCACGACATGTTCCCGGGCGGACGCTCGGCCTACGCCATGATCGGCCCGGACGGCGACGTCGCCCGCGGCTACTGGGAGTTCCTCGACGTGAAGGCGCCGCACTCCTTCGAGGTCCGCGACGGCTTCTGCCACCCGGACGGGACGCCGAACACGGACATGCCGTCGATGCGGATGAACTTCGCGTTCGAGGCCACCACGTCCGGGTCCCGCCTCACCACCACGACGTTCTTCAACAGCGTCGACGAGCTCGAGCAGCTCACGAAGATGGGCATGGAAGAAGGAATGCGCCAGGCCATGGGCCAGATCGACGGCGTGCTCGACGACCTGCGCAGCTTCGCCGCGGATCTGCCTGCTGCCGCCCAGATCCTCAACGACACCACGGTCCGCGTCAGCCGGGTCATCCGGGGCACCGTCCAGCAGGTGTGGGCTGCCCACCACGACCCGGCGCTGCTCTCCCAGTGGCTGCTGGGCCCCGACGGATGGTCGATGCCGACGTGCGAGACCGCCACCGAGGTGGGCGAGACCTACCGCTACGTGTGGCAGGAGGACAGCAGCGGGCGCAGCTTCGGCTCCACCGGCGAGCTGCTCGAGGTCGCGGCGCCGTACCGCGCGGTGACCACCGAGCGGATGTACGGCGACGGCATCCCCGACGACGCCCCCGGAACGGTCAACGAGCTCACCCTCACCTCCGTCGAGGGCGGCACCTTGCTCGCGCTCGTGGTCACCTACCCGGATGCCCAGACCCGCGACATCGTTCTCGGCACCGGCATGGTCAGCGGAATGGAGGCCAGCTACGCCCGCCTGGAGCGAACCGCCCTCGCCGGCTGAGGCGATGCGCTTCGTCGAGCGAAGGGCCAGTCCGCTCAGTCGGCCCTGGCGAGCAGCACTGCCTGATCGGCCTTCTCGTTGCCCTGGGCGCGCCTCACGAGTCGGCCCGCTTCGTGCAGGCCGGCGGCCTCGATTCGGGCCGCGACTTCGTCCGCCGTGTAGAGGTACCGCACCAGGCGGACGTCGTGACCGAACCGGCGGTACGCCGCCGACACGTCACGCGTACCCGTGCCGGCCTGGAAACCGACGATCAGGTGCCCACCCGGGCGCAGCACCCTGCGTGCCTCCGCGAAGATCCGCGCCTGACCGGCATGTGGCATGTGGATAATCGAGTACCAGAGCACCACGCCCGCGAACAGGCCGTC
>Ga0308175_100002135_pt1 | contig 13486 bp, 8 predicted proteins | sample PhyCR1_3_FD_203893 | JGI IMG/M metagenome (GOLD analysis project Ga0308175, IMG submission 203893) | Soil microbial communities from UC Gill Tract Community Farm, Albany, California, United States - DLSLS.C.R1 | ecosystem: Environmental > Terrestrial > Soil > Agricultural land | place: USA...
TGGCGGCTCCATGATGCTGTTCTACATCTCAGTGAGCAAGACCGGCTGCTTCACGATGTCTTGGACGGACCTGACGCCTGGACGAACGAATTGCCCGGACTTCGCCGATCGCGCAGCAACGATGCCCCCGTATGATGCATCATTGCGGTGGAGTGAAGGCGATGCTGTCCCTACTGTCTGCGGGACGCTGAGCGAACGGTGGTGACATGGCCGAGCAGGTCGGGACGGTGGAGGGTGCCGCGGGTCCGGAGGACCGGACCCGGCTCGCGGCGTTCGGTCTGCGGATCAAGCTGCTGCGGGTGAGCCGGGGCTGGTCACAGGAGCAGCTGGCCGAGGCGGCCGGGATGCACCGGACCTTCGTCGGGCAGGTCGAGCGCGGTCAGCGCGGGCTCAACGTGCTGGGGCTGTGGCGGTTGGCCGGCGCCTTCAACATCCCGATCGGTGATCTCTTCATCGACCCGGACGGCAAGCCGATCCCCTGACGCTCGATCGCGGGTCGCGGTTGGATGGCGGCGCGCCCGCGGCCAGTGACGTCTGCCGGGTCGGTCTCCGGCCCCCCTCGCGAACGCGCCGTCACCAAGCAGAGCACCGAACCGCTGCGCACGGTCGGCGCCGACCGCCGCCCTGCCCGATAGGGCAGCGGGACTGCCCGATGGGTCACGGGCGCCAGCGGGTGTGGCGGGTGCGGGGGGCACCGGCCCGGATCAGCTCCAGCCGTGGCCGCGGGCCGTCCGTGCGGCCGGCCTGCGGCCGCCGGCTGCCCGCCCGGAACGGCGCCGGCCACTCGGCACCCGGCCCGGCGTAGCCCTGCTCGGCCGCGGCGTGCAGGGTCCACTGTGGATCGTAGAGGTGCACCCGGCCGAGCGCGCACAGGTCGGCCCGCCCGGCCAGGATCACCGAGTTGACGTCGTCCCAGGACGAGAGCGCGCCGACCGCGACCACCGCGATGCCGAGCTCACGGCCGACCTCGTTGCGGATCCGGTCCGCGAACGGGGTCTGGTACGACCGGCCGAACGCCGGCCGCTCCTCCTTCACCACCTGGCCGGTGGACACGTCGACCGCGTCGACGCCGTGCTCGGCGAACGCCCGGGCGATGCCCACCGCGTCGTCGACCTCGATCCCGCCGTCGTACCAGTCCGTGGCCGAGACCCGCACGCTCATCGGCCGCTCGGCCGGCCACACCGCGCGCATCGCGTCGAACACCTCGAGCGGGTAGCGCAGCCGGTTCTCCAGCGAGCCCCCGTACTCGTCGCTGCGCCGGTTGGACAGCGGCGACAGGAACGAGGACAGCAGGTAGCCGTGCGCGGAGTGCAGCTCGAGCAGGTCGAACCCGCACCGCGCGCCGCGCACCGCGGCCGCCACGAACTGGTCCCGGATGAGATCGAGGTCCACCCGGGTGAGCTCGCGCGGCACCTGGCTGTCGGGCGAGTACGCCACCGCGGACGGGCCGCAGACCTCCCAGTTGCCCTCGTCCAGCGGCTCGTCGATGCCCTCCCACATCAGCTTCGTCGAGCCCTTGCGGCCGGAGTGCCCCAGCTGCAGGCCGATCGCCGCACCGGACGAGCCGTGCACGAACTCGACGACCCTGGCCCAGGCCGCCTCCTGCTCGTCCGACCACAGCCCGGCACAGCCCGGGGTGATCCGGCCGTCCGCCGAGATGCAGGCCATCTCGGTCATCACCAGCCCGGCACCGCCGAGCGCCTTGCTGCCGAGGTGCACGAGGTGGAAGTCGGCCGGCACCCCGTCGACCGCCGAGTACATGTCCATCGGGGAGACGATCACCCGGTTGCGCAGCTCGAGCCCGCGCAGCCGGTACGGGTGGAACATCGGCGGCGTACCCGCGGCCACCCCGGTCCCGGCGCTGAACGCGCCCTCCACAGTGGACACGAACTCCGGGTCGCGCAGCCGCAGGTTGTCCAGCGTCACCCGGCGGCTGCGGGTGAGCAGGTTGAACGCGAACTGCTCCGGCTCCTGGTGCACGTACCGGCCGAGGTTCTCGAACCACTCCAGGCTGGCCTGCGCCGCCCGCTGGGTGGACACCACCACCGGCCGCCGCTCGGCGTCGTACGCCGCCAACGCCTCGTCCACTGTGGACTGCTCGTGCAGCGAGGCGGCCAGCGCCAGCGCGTCCTCCATCGCCAGCTTCGTGCCGGAGCCGATGGAGAAGTGTGCGGTGTGCGCGGCGTCGCCGAGCAGCACGACGTTGCCGGCCCGCCACGACGCGCAGCGCATCGTGCCGAAGCTGATCCAGCGGGAGTTGTTGGCCCGCAGCGGCTGCCCGTCCAGCAGGTCGGCGAACAGGTCGCCGATCGCCGCGATGGCGGCCGTGTCGCTCTCCCCCGGCGCGAACGACCCGGCCGAGAACCCGGCCCGCCGCCAGACCGACTCGTGCATCTCCACGATGAACGTCGACCCGGTCGCGTCGTACGGGTAGGCGTGCACCTGCATCACCCCGTACGGGGTGCGCCGGACGTCGAAGGTGAACGCGTCGAACACCTTGTCGGTGCCGAGCCACATGTACCGGCACTGTCGCGTGTCGACGGTGGGACCGAACCGGTCGGCGTATTTGGCCCTGGTCGCGGAGTTGACCCCGTCGCAGGCGACCACGAGGTCGTGGCTGCCGGACAGCTCGTCCGGGTCCGGCGCCTCGGTCCGGAACCGCAGCGTGACCCCGAGCGAACGGCAGCGGTCCTGCAGGATGCCCAGCAGCGTGCGCCGGCTCATCGCGGCGAAGCCGTGCCCGCCCGAGGTGATCAGCCGGTCCGGGCGGCCGTCGCCGGGCCGGAAGTGGATGTCGATGTCGTCCCAGCGGGCGAACTCGTGCTCCATAGCGGCGTAGATGACGGGATCGGCGTGCTCGATCCCACCCAGCGTCTCGTCGGAGAACACCACGCCGAAGCCGAACGTGTCGTCCGGCGCGTTGCGCTCCCAGACCGAGATCTCGTGCCCCGGGCCGAGCTGCTTGGCCAGCAGCGAGAAGTAGAGCCCGCCCGGGCCGCCGCCGATGACCGCGATGCGCATCAGTCGGCCGCCAGCGCGCGGAGCTTGAACCGCTGCAGCTTGCCGGTCGGGGTGTGCGGCAGCTCGGCCAGGAACTCCACGACCCGCGGGCACTTGTAGGGCGCGATCTGCCGCTTCACCAGCTCCTGCAGCTCGGCCGCCTTGGCCGCGTCGCCGACCACCCCCGGGCGCAGCACGACGTAGGCGGCCACCACGTTGCCGCGGTCCGGGTCCGGCTTGGCCACCACCCCGCACTCGACCACGTCCGGCGAGCTGAGCAGGGCGTTCTCCACCTCGGGCCCGGCGATGTTGTAGCCAGCCGAGATGATCATGTCGTCGCTGCGGGCCACGTACCAGAAGTAGCCGTCCTCGTCGCGCTGGTAGGTGTCGCCGGTGAGGTTCCAGCCCTGCTGCACGTAACTCTTCTGTCGCGGGTCCGACAGGTAGCGGCAGCCGGTCGGGCCGCGGACCGCGAGCCGGCCCGGCTGCCCGTCCGGCACCGGCTCGCCGGCCTCGTCCAGCACCGCGGCCTCGTAACCGGGGACCGGTCGTCCGGTCGAGCCGGGCCGGACGTCGTCGTCGGCGGCCGAGATGAAGATGTGCAGCATCTCGGTCGAGCCGATGCCGTCGATGATCCACAGCCCGGCCGCGTCGTGGAACGCCTCGGAGACGGCGCGCGGCAGCGGCTCGCCGGCGGACACGCAGCGCCGCAGCCCGGTCGGCACCTTCTCCGCCGCGAGCATGGCCCGGTATGCGGTCGGCGCGGTGAACAGCACCGTGACCCCGTGCTCGGCTACCGCCCCGGAGATCGCGTCCGGCGTCGGCCGCTCGATCAACAGCGTCGCGGCACCGGCCCGCAACGGGAAGATCAGCTCGCCGCCCAGCCCGTAGGTGAACGCGAGCGGAGGGCTGCCGAGGAACAGGTCGTCCGCCGTCGGCCGGAGCACGTGCGCGGAGAACGTGTCGGCGATCGCGAGCACGTCCCGGTGGAAGTGCGCGGTGGTCTTCGGGACGCCGGTGGTGCCGGAGGTCACGGCGAGCAGCGCGACGTCGTCGGCCGAGGTGGCGACGGCGGCGAACGGCTCCCGGTGCCGCTCGGCGGCCGACTCCAGCTCGGTGTACGTGACGATCCTCAGGTCCGGCAGGCCCGCGGCCAGGTCGTCGGTGAATCGGTCGTCGCAGAGCGCGAACGCGGGTTTGGTGACGTCGCCGATCGAGCGCAGCTCACCGGGCCGGAGCATCGGCATCGTGGCGACCGTGACGCCGCCGGCCATGACGACGGCCAGCCAGCAGGCGGCCAGCTGCGGCGTGTTCGGGCCGCGCAGCAGCACCCGGTTGCCGGGCACGAGGCCCAGCTCGTCGGTCAGCACCTGCGCGATCGCGGCGACCCGCTCGCGCACCTGCCCGTACGTCCAGATGCTGGTGGAGCCGACCAGGCAGCGGCGGTCGGCCTCGGGACCGGACAGCAGGGCGTCGGCGCAGTTGAGCCGCTGGGGGTAGGACAGTTCGGGCAACGTGAACCGCAGATCTGGCCACTGGTCGGCGGGTGGCAGCGAGTTGCGGCAGAACGTGTCGACGTGTGCCGACGGGCTGAGATCTGCCCTCGGCTCCTGCGCGACGTCCATGGCGCGCCCTCCCCGGGTCGGATGCCGCCAGTATGCCGACTCCGAGCCGTCGGCCGTCAGGGCAGCACTGCGGCGCCCTGCAGCTCGACCACAGCCTCGGCGTCCCAGAGCCTGGCCACGCCGATGCCGGCCATCGCCGGGTAGTCGCGGCCGACCAGGCGCTGCCAGACCGCACCGATGTCCCTGGCCCGGGCGCGGTAGTCGGCCATGTCGACGATGTAGACGGTGAGGCTGGCCAGCTGCTCCGGCCGGCCGCCGGCGCCCTCGAGCGCGGCCAGCAGGTTGGCGAGCGCCTGCTCGAACTGGGCGACCAGGCCGCCCGCTACGATCGCGCCGGTCGCGTCCATGCCGGTCTGGCCGGCGAGGAACACCACCCGCGAGCCCTCGGCCACCACCGCGTGCGAGAAGCCGGAGGGCCTGGCCAGGCCGGGTGGGTTCACGCGGGTCACCATCATCGAGCACAGTGGCAACGATCGTTTCGCTGGTCAACTGGGGAGGCCCGGATGCGCTTGGATGAGCTGACCGACGTCCGCTATGCCGTCGAGGACGGCTGCGCGGTCGTGACGATCGACCGGCCGGACCGGATGAACGCGTTCCGCGGCCGTACGGTCGACGAGCTGATCAGCGCGTTCAAGCACGCCTGGGCAGACTCGGCGGTGGCGTGCGTGATCCTGACCGGCGCCGGCGACCGGGCGTTCTGCGCCGGCGGGGACGTGAAGGAACGGGCCGAGACCGGCGGCTACGGCGAGACCGAGTGGGGGACGTTCGAGATCGAGCGGCTGCACCGGATCATCCGCGACATCCCGAAGCCGGTGATCGCCGCCGTCAACGGGGTGGCCATCGGCGGCGGGCACGTGCTGCACGTGCTCTGCGACCTGACCGTGGCCGCGTCGCACGCGACTTTCGGTCAGAGCGGGCCGCGGGTCGGCTCGTTCGACGCCGGCTTCGGCTCGGCCTACCTGGCGCGGGTCGTCGGCGAGAAGCGGGCGCGGCAGCTGTGGTTCCTGCTCGACCGGATCGACGCGGAGACGGCCGAACGCTGGGGCCTCGTCAACGCGGTCGTCCCGGCCGACGCGCTGCTGCCGACCGCGCTGGAGTGGGGCCGGCGCATCGGCTCCTACTCCCCCACGGCGCTTCGGTTCCTCAAGCACTCGTTCAACGCGGACAGCGACTCGATGGCCGGCCTCTCCAACCTCGCTTTCGCCGGTCTCGACCTGTTCTCCCACACCGCCGAGGCGGAGGAGGGCGCGCGCGCCTTCGCCGAGCGCCGCCCGCCCGACTTCCGCCCGTACCGCTGACGGGCCCGCCGGTCGGCCGCACCTGAGGAACTGAGCGCGGACACGCTCGCGGCGGAGATGTCGTTCACGAACGCGGACTCCGTCACCAGCCTGACCGCGAAGGTCGACGCCGCTTCCGTGAAGCTCGCGGAGGGCAAGAACGCGGACGCCGTCCAGAAGCTGGTCGACTTCCAGACCACGCTGAACTCGCTCGCCACAGCGGCGAAGCCGAAGGTCGAATTCGGCACTGCGCAGACGCTGACCGCCGAGGCGCAAGGTGTCATCGACTGCATCAACTCCATCGGCACCGCATAGGCACAAACTCGTCGCGGTAAGGCCCGCAGCGCGGGCCGCCCGCCTGATCGGAGGTCGGCGGCCCGCGCTGCGCGCGGTCAGGGCGTGACCCGCAGGATGCCCCAGAGCCCCTGGTCGTTGCCGAAGGCGGCGGAGTCCTGGAACAGGTAGTCCCCGGCGACCCCGAAGCGTCCGCCCGCGTGCGGCAACAGCAGGTCGAAGTGGTTCATCGCGGTCATCCCCTCCTGCGCGCCGACCCACCAGGACGCGTTGTTGTGTCCAGCGCTGATGCCGTCGGCCTCCCGGTTCAGCACGGTCGGATCGGCCGGCGGTGGGCCGTAGTTCAGCCGGTCGGAGTCGTTCAGGTACGGCTCCCGCTGCCAGGCGTGACCGTGGACGCTGAAGACGTGCCCGCGGGCATGTCCGCCGGGCTGCAGCAGCCGTATCCGGACGGGCTCGCCGGCCTCGGCGGTGAACACCGGGGTCTGGGGATCGCCGCCGACGAGCTCGTTGGCGTAGAGCCGATGGAGGTCGAGGTTGTTCGCCAGCAGCCCGGCCGGCGTCTCGGGGCTGAGCCCGAGCCGGAACCACATGGGTTCCGCACCGTAGTTGATCGCCTTCTGACCGGAGTCCTCGGCGTCCTCGGCCACCCCTTCGCCCTCGCTGGCGACGTTCGGCACCGCGCACTGCAGGTTCGCGTCGCTGGGTGTGCACTGGCTGCCGTAGCGCAACTGGAGGTTGTCCTGCAGGACGGTGACGTGCTCCCGGAACGACGTGTCGGGCGCGGTGACCCTGGCCGACAGCCGGCTGTCGGGATCGGTCGTCCAGCTCGATCCGGGCGGCTCGATGACCAGCGCCGCCACCAGGCCCTTGCCGGAGGGCTCGATCAGGTCGGTCGACGACAGGTTGACCGCGCCGAACTCGACCGGCCGCGCCCTCGCTTCGACGCCACCGCTGACCTGCACCATGTCGATGTCCCCGGCATACCAGGTGTAGCTGTACTTGTTCTGCGGGGCGACCAGCTTGGTGAGCTTGCCGCGGCCGACGCTGAGCCCGTCGTTACGGCGGGCGCCGGCCGCCACGAGCTGCGGGTGCAGGCCGATCAGGCTGGACGGCCGGAGGTCGTTCTCGTTGAAGGTCGTGATGCCGCCGGCTCCGTCGGCGTTCTCGTCCTTGTGGATGATCGGGGGCAGCCCGTTGAACCCGGGCGTGTCCGGCAGCGGCGTCGTCTCGAACGCGTTGCGCAGCTCGACCTTGATGCAGTCGCCCGCATTGGCCCGCAGGACCAGCGGCTCGACCGGCACGCCGGGCTTGAGTCCCACCGGTTTGCCCTTCATCTTCTCCGGGTCGGCGGAGAAGTCCCAGACGACGTCGTCGTAGTTGACGAACAGCAACGCGTCGGGGTCGACCAGCGGTCCCGCGCCCTGCACGGACAGGTCCGGACGCTTCACCGCGGTGGTCCGGTCGTTGTACGCGAGCCCGTTGGGCCCGAGCACGTCCGCCGCGCGCACCGCCGCCACCGAGAAGCTGCGGACCGGCGTCGGCGACCCGTTGGTGGTCAGCGGGCAGGTCTCGTCGAACTGTGACTGGTTGGTGATGGTCCACCCGCTGGCCGGGATGGGGTTGTTGGGCAGCTTCAGCAAGTCGGACCGCGCCTTGACGTAGCTGCGCAGGATGCCCCAGGTGCCGTTCCACAGGTCGTCGGTGCTGCCCCCCATGGTGTAGAGGTGGTCGACCTCGGACGGGTTGCCCGGACCGAGGTCCGTCGGGATCGGCAGCTCGAAGTTGGCGTACTCCGAGATGCCCTGCGCGGTGCTGTCCCGCCAGCCCGAGTCGGGGTTCATCGGGTCCTGCAGCCACTTCACCCCCTCCACCGTGGGGCCGTGGGTCTCTTCGTGCGCGCCGACCTGGGCCCGGATCCGTACCTTGTCGCCCATGTAGCCCCGCAGCAGCGGCGTGAAGGGATCGCCTGGGTCGACGTCCTTGGTGAGCGGCGGGTAGACGGTCGGTTGGGTGTTGAGCGCCGTGACGGCGCGGTCCGTCCGCGACTCCAGCGCGCGGGACAGGTCCCCCGGGTCCCCCGCGGTCTGGGTCTTGGTGGCCGGGTCGTAGACCCGCAGCCCGACCGACTCGTTGCGGTAGTTGATGACATGGGTGCCGACGTCGTCGGCCGAGATCACCTCCGGGCACGGTCGCGGTGAGCCGTCCGGACACCTGTTCGGGGAGAGGGAGAGATCTTTCTCCCGGCCGGGTGGGGGCTTCACCCGGAACGACGGGTTGATCGCGTTGCGGAAGTCCTCGTACGTGGGGATCTGTACGCCCGCGCCGTTGTCGATGGTCGTCAGCCTCCCGCCGCCGGCCTGGTACGCGTGCTGGAAGTCCCCGTACTCGAGGAAGAACTCACGGTGCGCGTTCTCGTTGCGCGGGTCGCCCGACGGCCACAGGACGTCCGCTCTCCAGGACGTCGGCCCGCCATCCGTCCGGGTCCCCATGGTCACGCCCGTTTCGGGGTCGCGCTGCTGCGATCCCTCGGGCTCGATCAGCACGGTCGCATAGAGGCCCACCTGCTGGTGCGTCGAGGGGCCGAAGTGGTCGTGCGTGAACACCGTTCCGAGGCCCTGGTCCCAGGCCTGGTTGAGGACCGGGTCGGCGAACCAGCGCTGGGCGGTGGTGCGCGCGCCCCAGGCCAGGTCGCCCACGCTGGCGACGTTGCCGAAGTAGGGATGCTTGCGGGCAAGCGGGCACTGCGCGGTCCAGGTGTCACCCGGGTCGAGGTGCGCGTCGCCCTGGCAGCCGTTGGCGGCCCGGACCGCCTCGATCCGCTCCACGACCTCCTGCGGGCTGAGGGTGCCGTCCTCGTAGTTGTAGCCGTTGGCCGACCCGTCGGACGCCCCGACGTCAAACTTGACCAGGTGGATGTGCTCACCGAGCACGTCGGTCGGGGTCCGCACCTGGAAGTCGTCGAGCTGGTAGACGTTCGGGACCAGGTTGGCGTGCTGGTAGGTGGCGCAGTCGTTGGTGTTCAGGCGCATCACCAGCGGCTCGGGCGCCCGGGTCCGGTTGAGCATGGCGCCGGCGTCGGCCCACAGCGTGAGCATCCGCTGCTGCGGGAAATGCCAGCCGGCCTTGTTGAAGACCGTGTCGAGCTGGATGTCGACGCCCTTGTAGGTGCGGGTCCGGCCGGTCCGCTCGACCTTCCAGCCGTTGGCTGCGGTGGGGTCGGTGCGGCAGGGTTCGGCGTACGGCGCGCCGGGCTGGCGCGGCAGGCCGTTGGTCTCGTAGCCCTTGACCGGCCGTCCGGTCGGCCCGGCGGCCGGCCTGGCCGCGCTGACCTCGCTGCCGTCGGTCCGGAAGCTGTCGTGCCAGAGCTTCTCGTGGAAGGTCATCGCCACCTTCTCGGCGGCCGTACCGTCCTCGGGCAGGTATTGCACGGTGGCGGTCTCGAGGGTCTTGCCGAAGTCCCTCGGGGTCTCGAAGTGCTCGGCGGTGCCGCCGGTGACGAGGTGGCGGGGCAGCCCGCCGTCCTCGCGCTGCCCGTCGCCGTCGGTGTCGATGATGTCCAGCGGCGCGGTCGGGGCCCGGTGGCCGGCGATACCGGGGATGTAGAACGGGAAGCCGGCGTTGGCGGCGGGCGCGGACGTGAAGTCCTCGGCCGCGTCGGCGGTGCCGTTGCCATCGGCGTCGACCTGGGCCGAGTCCTTGGTGCCGTTCCCGTCGAGGTCATAGGCGACCACCGTGGTGGCGGCGTCAGGCATCGGCGGCATCACCAGGCTGGGCAGCGGCACGACGCCCGGGATCGGCGTGCCCGCCTGGATCTCGGCATCGGGTAGCGCCCGCGCGCCCGGGGCTGGCCGGCCCGCGGCGTCGAGCACCGTGCCGCGCTCGAAGGTGTCGTGGCTGCGCCACATGTCCCACATGCCCTGGGCGAAGTGCGGGTAGAAGTGGCAGTGGAAGATCGCGTCGCCGGGCGTCTTGTTGCGGTTGCCCGACCCGCCGAAGGCGATCTCGTACGTGTAGCCGGAACCGGGTCCGATGATCTGGCTGTCGAGGTAGTTCGAGCCCTTGTTGTTCGGCTGGAACTGCCACTGGTGCGCGTGCAGGTGGAAGATGTGGTGCTCCTTGCCCACCATCACGTTGCGGAACTTGACCCGGTCGTTGATGTAGCTGTGGTGGACGTTGGAGGGATCGTCCGGGTAGAGCGCCCTGGTCGCCTTGGGACCGCGGACGAGACTGGTGTTGGCCGGGACGTCGACCACCATGGCGGGATCGCCGATCGACCAGGCGGACAGGAAGAACTCCTCGAACTTGCAGTCCGTGCAGTTCCACATCGGCCCGACGCCGAGGCGGTTGGCGATGATCTCGTTGCCGATCCCGTCGGAGCCGTAGTTGATCGCGAAGGCGTCCCGCACCCCGTGCACGGCGTGGGCGAACTTCGGGTCGGTGAACTGGGTGAACGCCTGCAGAGCGGCGATCTCGTCGTGGAAGACGGTCGAGAACTCCCGGAACGGCTCGCGTCCCTTCTCCGTGTTCAGGTTGTAGTTCTGGTTGTCCCAGTAGGTCTGCGGATAGTCCTGGAGCGGGATGCGGTAGTTGTCGCTCGCCGGTCCGGCGATGATCGCGTTCAGGTCGGAGTGCACCAGCTCGGTGCCGTCGAGCATGTTCACGACCGGCAGGCCCGCCTTGCCGGGGTCGGCGAAGTCGGCCGGGTAGCGGCCCTCGTAGTCGATCACGGGGTGGCCCGCGGCGGTCTCGCTGCGGGTCACCAGGTCCATCTCGGCGCGGGTCAGCTGGCTGCGGTGCCAGCTCGTTCCGAACGGCTCGACGTTGACCGCGCCGAACAGCCCGAAGCTGTCGGTGCCGTTGAACCCCTCCGCGCCCGTGCTGACGCCCGGGTTGCTCAGCAGGTAGGTGTTCTCGTGCTCGGCGAGCAGCTTGTACGTGCGGAACTGGCCGGGGGCGGCGAGCCCGCTCGGACCCTGGCCGACGAACGCGCCGTCACTGGCGATCGAGTCGACCAGCTGCATGCCGGCGACGTGCACGCCGACGTTGCGGTCGACGGGCTGCGCGAGGGGCAGCTCGGCTCCCGGGGGATCGTCGGGGTCGGGCGGCTCCGCCGGCTCGGGTGCCTCGATGCGCTGGGGGTTGAGCAGGTTCTGGAAGTGGATCTCCAGGCAGTCGCCCACGTTGGCGCGCAGCACCAGCGGCCGCGGTCGCTTGTCGGAGCGGAGCGTGACGTTGCCCGGCTGGGCCGCCGAGTCGGGCAGCAGGGTCAGCGCCTTGCCCTGGTCGGCGCCGGTCTTGACCACGACGTCGCGCCGCAGCGCGTAGATCATGCCGAGCGGGTTGCTGCTGCCGAGCCGGTTGTAGATGAAGGGTTGGTCCAGCGCCACGACCTGAGCCGTGATCGTCCGGGTGCCGGGCAGCGTGCCGCACCCGATCGGGGCCGCCTCGGCCGCCGTGCCGGCGGTCCGCATCACCGTGCCGGGAAGCAGCGCCAGGCCGAGCGCAGTCACCACCATCACCGCGACGCGCGGGCGAGCAGGCAGCCGGAGCGTGCCCGACAGCGCCGCCGCGATCGTCGCCCGAGCGGGCAAGCGAGGCGGCCCGACCCTGCGGGAACCGGAGGGTCCGCCGGCGAGGGTGCCGGTCACCGCCACGATGCGGGCACGAGCGGGCAGGCGGCGTCGGGTGCCGGCCGGTCGGCCCCTGGCTGTGAACAAGCTCGCGAACGAGACGACGAAGGCGACCGGCGTGAGCACGGCCAGGTCGCTCGCGATCCGGACAGCAGACACGGGCTCCCCGCCGGACCCGCCCACGACCCAGTCCCGGACCGGCGCGAGCCCTGCGGCGGCCGCGCTGGCGGTGAGCGTGACCGTGGTGGCTGCGAGCACGGCGAGGGCCGGGTTGGGCGTGGTCGACGCCTGCGACCGCCCGATGCGGTCGGCGATCGCCAGCCCCAACCAGACCCCCACACCGACGGCGGGCAGCAACTCGGTCGAGGCCTGCAGCATTTGCAGCCACGACGGCGCGGCATGGTGCGCCGCGTGCGGTGCCTGGAGGTGATCGAGGAAGATCAACCATGGTCCGGCGGTGTAGGTGAGCGCCAGGCTCAGCATCAGCAGGGTGTGCGACGCCAGCCGGTGACCGAGGTCCGTCCTGTGGTGTCGATGGTCGTAGAGCATCCTCGGGTCCCGTCTCCTAGTGGTGCTGGTGCTGGTTGCCGGCGGGCTGCTGGAACCGGGTGCGGTTGAGCTCGAGGGCGATCGGCTCGGAGCGGCCCGGGTCCTCGAACAGGAGGGTGGGCTGGTAGTCGCCCCCCGTGACCGGGAACTGCACGCGGGCGTCGAAGACGGCTGCGGGGAGCAGCCGCACCGACTCGAAGCGCGCTCCCTCGACGGCGATCGGCGCCGTGCCGGGCCCGAGCCGGAGCGAGAAGCGGTCCGGGGTCACGTCGACCGGCGCCGTGTCGGTGTTGGCCAGCCTGACGGTGACCTCGAGCATGACCTTGTCGGGAGCGCCCATGATCGGCATGCCGAAGTTGTCCTTGTTGTCGGTCTGCGGAAGGGTGATCTCGTGGGACGACTCCACCCACAGCGCGCCGAAGCTGGTCGGCACCCGCCCGTCCGAGCCGGCGGCGCCGGCGGCGCCGCCCGAGACGATCCCGGTGGCGATGGCCACGCCGGCCAGGGCAAGGCACAACGTCAGCGCGAGCAGCGCCGGGACCACCACCCGCATGGTCGAGGTCCTCGCCGGCCGGAGTGCCGTCGCACCGACGGTGCCGGACCAGCCGCGCCGGAAAATGTCAGACGGAATTTCGTCCTTGCGGCGTCCGTCGATTGTCCGCGCTGACATCAGCCGAACCTCCACTTTGTTTGATCGCGCGGCGAGAATTGCGCACGCTCGTATTGCCGATCGGCGCCACCGGCTTTCCTGTCAGCCGTGCACGTGGCAGCACGAAATCGGCACTCGGTTGATGACGGGACCCGCTGTCGCCGGTGGACGACTGGCATCGTCGTCCGCTGGCACGGCGAGGCGTCATGGGTCACGCCGCTGGCGGCGGCGCCGGTCGAGCCAGCACGGACGCCCATCCGGCAGCGGTCGCAATCGTGGGGCGACATTGCGACCGACCGAATCCCGAAGCCGTAACCGAACCGGATCAGGCAGCGGCCGTGAGGCAGCCCCAGTCTGCTTCAGGAGCCTTGTCCGTGCCTCTCCCAAATTGGTGGTCGCACCCCCTAAAAGAAGGGACGCACCGGCCGGGCAGAGGCACTATCGGGTTAATGGTTGCAT
>Ga0308175_100002137_pt1 | contig 13482 bp, 31 predicted proteins | sample PhyCR1_3_FD_203893 | JGI IMG/M metagenome (GOLD analysis project Ga0308175, IMG submission 203893) | Soil microbial communities from UC Gill Tract Community Farm, Albany, California, United States - DLSLS.C.R1 | ecosystem: Environmental > Terrestrial > Soil > Agricultural land | place: USA...
CGGCCTCGCCGCATGAGCACGACTACTCAGATTCGGAGCCGTGATGCAGCCCAACATCCTCCACCGGGCAAACGACATGACCCCCCGCGCACGCTGGTACCTGGGCATCGCAGGGCTGAGGCACCTGCTCGTGGGCGCCTTCGCGCTCAGCATGCCGACGTCGTTCAAGTCCACCTCGTTCATCCCGATCATCGAAGCCGCGCCCCTGTGGTTCTGGGCGATCTTCTCGCTCGGGTCCGCGGTCGCCTGCACAGGTGCCGCGATCACCAAGTCGGAGCCATTGGCCCGCCTGGGCATGGCGTGGTCGGCGGTCCTGACGCTGCTCATCGGCACCGGGCTCCTGCTGTCCGTGTTCACCGGCCAGTCCTCGAGCCCCACCGGCCCGATCATCTGGCTAGCCGTCGCCTTCAAGGACTTCGTCGTCTGCGCCCAGCCGATCCGCTCACCGTTCGAGGGGCTGACCGAGCGCCTTGCACGCAAGTCCGCAACCTGACCGGGGGTCACCATGCCGCAGTTCGACTTGCCAGGGTGGTCTCAGTTCATCCTCGCCATCGTTGCCCTCGGAGGCGCGCTCGGAGCCCACCGGCTCAACCGTCGAGGACAGATCACCCAGACGCAGCAGCAGAACGCGGCCAACGAGCTCGCCACGCGCGCCCAAGGGTTCGAGGAGATGGAAGCCCTCGTCGACCGGCTCAACCACGAGATCGAGCGCATCGAGTCCCGCGCCGACCGTGACTCCCAGCTGCAGGCGCGGCGCTGTCGCACCACCCTCGACCACTTCGTGATGGCGTTCACCACCCTGCAGGGTCAGGTCGTGTCCGAGCAGGCGCGGCAGGCGGCTGAGGCGGCGCAGGTCGAGGTCGAGACGCACCAGGCCGAGGACCACCCCGAGCCGGGCGGCCCCGAGCTGGGCATGGCGTGACCGCCGCCCTGCGCCTGCTGCGTGAAGACCTCCACGCCCGCGCCTACGACCACCACGCCCACGGACGCACCGAAGCCGCGCAAGCCCTGTGGTCCGTCGTCGAATCCCTCGACACCATCCTCGCGGCCGACGTCACTTCTTGACGTAGCGGGCGAGGAAGCGCCGGATCTCCTCCGACAGGATCTCACCGCGCTCGTCAGCCTTCGCGAGGGCGGCGGCCCAGAGGTCGTCCTCGACCTTCACCGAACGCGGCTTGCGCGGTGGTCGGGTCATCGCGCCTCACCTCCTCGCGGCTTGCAGATGTAGCCGCGCACCTCGCCGAAGTGGAAGTAGTGGCGGGCCTTGTACTCGCCGCAGTTCGAGCAGCGCAGTCGGTTGGCTCGGGCATTGCGCTCGGCTCGGGTGCTCATCGTCCCACCTCCACACCCTGTGCGTCATAGATCAGGTGGATGCGCGAACCGTCGCAACGGCTCGCCTCCGAGCGATACCCGCCATCGTTCAGCTTCACCACGTTGTCGATGGTGAACGGGTTGACGTGCGACACGAGCCGCCCCTGAAACCGGCACAGGTGCAGGATCTGCACCACGTCGCCGACCTTGGGCCGGAAGACCCGCCCCATCAGTCGACCGAGTAGTTCGGGTCGTTCTGGTGACCGTTGGCCCGCATGTGCGCGTCGCCGTGGATGAGGCAGAGGTTCTTCACGTCGCCGCGAGCCTCCACGAGGAAGAACTCAGCGGAGCACTTGCTGGCCTGGCACTTGATCGTCGTCGTGTTCATGTCTCTAGTATGCGCTCCGGCCATACGTTCGTCAATACCTTTACCTAAGAATCTCCAACTAGTTTCAGGAGCGACCCATGAGACTGCCCTTCGCCACCTGGCGACCCGTGTCCTACGCCCCCCAGGCTGGACCCTTTACCGCCACCCCGCTCGGCTGGATCCTCCATGTCGTCGTCGGCAACGGCTCCCCGTTCGGCACCTTCGAGGGTGCGCAGTCCCCCAACCGGCGCTTCTCCCACCTGTGGGTGGCCAAGTCCGGCGCGGTCGAGCAGTTCGCCGACACCGCCACCAAGTCGTGGGCGCAGTCCGCAGGCAACGGGCTCTACTGGTCCGTGGAGACCGAGGGCTTCCCGAGTGAGCCGCTGACGGACGCGCAGGTCGAGTCGCTGGCCCGCATTCACAACCTGCTCGGCGCCGCTGACGTCGTCGTGGATCAGGTCGGTGGCCGCGGCATCGGCACCCACGTCATGGGCGGCGTGGCGTGGGGCAACCACTCGTGCCCCGGCCCCGGCCCTCGAGCCGGTCAGCGTGCCCAGGTCATCGCCCGAGCTCGCGCCCTGCGTGGCGGCAACGGTGGCCCCGTCGCCTCGCCGATCCCGGTCGTGTTCACCAAGCCCAACCCGGTCAAGGCCGTCGTCGTCAAGGTCGTGCAGAAGGTCACCCGCGCCCCGCTCGCAGTCGACGGGGTCATGGGTCCGGCCACGATCCGGCAGTGGCAGAAGGTCATGGGCACCGTCGAGGACGGGCTCATCTCGAAGCCGTCCGCCCTGATCCGCGCCGTGCAGACCCGCGTCGGCGTCACCCGGGACGGCTACCTCGGCACCCAGACGTGGCGCAGCATCCAGCGTCGCCTCGGCGTCCGCGCCGATGGGCTCCCCGGCCCGGTCACTATCAAGGCGCTCCAGCGCCGACTCAACTCCGGCCAGTTCTAGGAGACCCCATGAACGTCCTCAACAGTGCCGTCGGCTGGCTGCCCGTGAAGTGGCAGCCCTACGCCAAGACCATCGCCGCCGCAGTCCTCGCCCTGCTCACCGTCCTGTCCACGACGGTCGACGGGCTGCCGACGTGGCTGACCGTCGCCGCCGCGGTCCTCACCGCCCCGGTCGTGTTCGCCACCCCGAACCTCGACCCTGCCGCGCAGAAGCAGGACGAGTCCGTGCAGCCACCGGAGGCGGGCGGCGAAGAGCCGGCCGCCGAGCCCGTCCCGCTGGTGCGCCTCGTCGCCCCGACACCCGCCCGCCCCTCGCGCAAGGGCCGCGTGTTCATCGTCGCCGCCCTGGCCCTGCTCGGCGTCGTCGAGCTCATCGGCGTGTTCGGTGACACGGACACGATCAGCGGGCTCACCGCCGACGTGTTCCACACCTCGACCCCGGTCGGCCGCGCCATCTTCGTGACGGCGTGGGTCGTGTTCGCGGCATGGTTCGCGTTCCACATCTGGTTCTGGGGCCGCGTCAGGAAGCACCGTGCCCAGCACCGCGCGTGACGCCCGCTACCTCCGCCGCATGGTGGGCATGATGCTCGCCGGCGCCGTCGCCCTCCTGGTCGGCATCCTCCTCGACACCCCCGACTGACCCTCGCGACACCGCGCCCCCGCTCCTCCCGCTCATGGGATGGGCGGGGGCGCTTCGTCGTTCGTCAAGGGCGCCACTCGGGCCGATAGTCCGGGTGGTCGGCGTAGGGGGCGGCGAGGTGCGCGAGCGCCCGGCCCTCCATCCAATCCCCGCTGTAGGTGCCGTCTGACTCCACGAGGGTGATGAGGTTCCGCTTGGCCTCGCACTCAGCCAGCACGCGCTCTGGATCGAACCGGGCAATGTGGGCGCGGTCGGCGGCCTCGAGTTGGCCGTTGGTCAGGTGCCAGGAGTCGGCGTGCCAATGCCCATGAGAAGGACCGGCGACCTTTTGGTGCGTCGCCTTGCGCGCCACCGCCTCATCTTCGGCGAACCGTGCCAGCAGGAACTCAGTCAGGGTCATGGTCTGGGTAGCATCGTTCATATCGCTCCTTCCTGAGCGGTCACGCCCCGGGTCTGTTAGCGCAGGCGCCGGGGTCTGTGCTGCCCAAGGTAGCACCGATCGCCGGATTGGTGACGTGATTGGTGAAACATGCACGTCCCGAGTCCCTGTCCAGCGATGCGCCCAGCGGCATCCGTGCAGGTCAGCCGCCTTATCGCCTCCGAGCCGACGAGGGGACTTGAACCCCTAACCCCCTGTTTACAAGATTGAGGGTTTACACTGTAGGAGAGGGGTCGATAGGCCCCTGACCTGCGTAAATGCCTTTCAGTCCTACCACTGTGCTACTACTGTGATAGGTACAGAGATTGGTACACGGAATGGGGAGACTGGACATGGCAGAAGCGACGCGACGAGTGGTGGAGTTGTGGCGACTCCCTGGTGCCAACGATCCCGCGCCCGAGGGCTACGAGTGGGCCACTCTCGCTCAGGCGCTACCGACCCTGAGCGGATCGAGCGCGCTGGCTCTCATGTGCATGACCTGCACGGCGCTGGTTGGCATCCCAGAGGCGCACACCGCCTGGCATGAGGAGATGCGGCGATGACGGCGCTGCGCCGCCTGCTGCAGCACATCTTCTGGGGACGCACCACCGAGGAGTCGCAGGCTCTCGCCGCGGCGGAGGAAAGGGCCCGCGAGGAGCGCCATGCCTCCTAGGAAGCGCCGCCAGTACGGCACCGGCTCCGTCTACCGACGTGCCTCCGACGGCCGCTGGATCGGCAAGGTGCAGGCCGGGTGGAACCCCAGCGGGTCGCGGCGCACCATCACCATCTCGGGGAAGACCGAGGCCGAGGCCAAGCGCGCCCTGCTCGACAAGCAGCGCGAGATCGCCAAGGACGGCATCCCCGCAGCCGGGGGCTCCGGTCGCGCCACAGTGAAGTCCTGGGCGGACGAGTGGCTGCCCATCCACGCCCGCAAGGTCCGGCCCAAGGCATACGAGACCGACGCGGGCGCGGTGCACAAGTGGATCGTGCCGACCATCGGCCACAAGCGCCTGCCCGACCTCACGCCCGGGGACATCCGCTCGGTCCACCGCGCCATCACCGGCGCAGGGAAGACCACCACCACCGCCCGGCAGGCGCACTGGACCCTCATGGGGATGCTGAAGGCGGCCATGCTCGACGGCCATCAGATTCCGTCCCGGGTGCTGCTCGTCGAGGCCCCGGCCAAGGCGGTCAGCGACCGCGACTCGATCCCCCTCGAAGACGGGCTGAAGGTGCTGCGCGTCATCGCCACCCGCGGCGACCGAGCTCGGTGGCTCATCGGGATGCTCGGGATGCGTCAGGGCGAGTGCCTGGGGCTGACGCGGGACTGCATCGACCTCGAGCGCGGGCTGCTCGACGTGTCCTGGCAGCTGCAATCCCTGCCGTACCTCGACAAGGCCGACCGCTCCAAGGGCTTCCGCGTCCCCGATGGCTTCGAGGCGCGGCACCTCACCCACGCCTATCACCTGACCCGGCCCAAGACCAACAGCGGGCAGCGGGTCATCCCCTTGCCGCCGCTGTGGGCCCTCGCGCTCGCCGAGACGCTGGCCCGGCCGCAGGACAACCCGTGGGGGCTGCTGTGGACCGGCACGGACCAGCGCAACGGGCAGGACCGGGTGACGCCCAAGCGGGCCCCGGTGGACCGGGCCGAGTGGCACGCCATCCTCGACGAGGCTGGCGTCCGCCACCCGTCCGGCCGCTACTGGCACCTGCACGAGATGCGCCACACCATGGCCACGCTGCTGCTCGAAGCCAAGGCGGACCCGGAGACCGTGAAGTCGATCATGGGTCACAGCTCCATCGTGACCTCCCGGGGCTACCAGCACGTCAGCCAGGAGCTCGCGCGCAAGGCCCTGGAGACCGTGGGCGCCCGCCTGACGCTGGAGCCCTAGACCCGGTCCCACTCCGGCAGCGGCTCGATGACGTGCCGCTCCAGCTTGATGACCGACCCCGGCCGGCACGAGGCGGCGCGGATGGCGTCTCGTCGACCGACGGCATAGCCCATATCGTAGGCCTGGCCGATGGGTCGGCGTCGGACGCACAGCATGACCCCTGCGGTGAGGGTCATGGCCGCGCCGAGGGCGAAGTTCGACTGTGCGTCTTCCAGGTCGATCACCCCCAGCAGGTCCAGAGCTGCGATCGCCCACCCGACGCCTGCCGCGACCATCGTGACTGCCCTGCTGACGTTCTGCATGTTGCGCCCCTAGATACCACCACCTGATGCCGGGTGCATCGGGTGAATGCTCTAGGGACACTACGTCGAACGTATGACAGTGATGGCCTCTACTTACCAGTAGGAGACCTGCCGTCTCAGGAGCCGGTCTGCCCGGCGTCGTGCCGTGAGGCGTCAGTGGCAGGAGTGGCAGGAGAGGCGCGACGGGAGGCGATGGCCGCCCACAGGTCCGTGGACTCTTCGGCAGACAGGTGCATGTCGGCGATGACGCGGCCCTCGACCCGGGCGTAGAACGTCGACGCGGGAATGCGCAGGGCACCGAGGATGGCCGCCAGCTGGTCTTCGGCCATGACCCGCGACCCGGCTTCGAGCCGCTTGTAGGTGACCTCGGGGATCCCGGACGCCTGGCAGACGTCCTTCTGGGTCATGCTGGCCGCTGCGCGCTCCGCCTTGATCTGGCGGGCGACGGCGTCGGACCACTCGTTGCGTTCCCGTGACTTCATGAGGGCAACTGTATCCACACTGGATACCTAGGGCATCCGTCTGGGTACTCAGGGGGTCTCACCACTTCGTATGAGATCACATCGGCCGTTCCTCTTGCGTGTATCCACTTGGGCACGTATGGTTTCCATATGGATACCCCAGAGCAGGCGTCGCGTGCAGTGTCTCACGCAGTGCGCCAAGCGCTTCGGGAAGCCGGGATTTCCCAGCGCGCCGCCTCGACTGAGACCGGCATCCCACTCACGACGCTCGTCCGTCGACTGTCCGGCCACTCGCCTCTGAACGTCAACGAGCTCGCCGCACTGGCGTCGCTTGCCGGCGTTTCGGTCAGCGAGCTGGCGGCGCGAGCCGAGCGGGACGCGGCATGACCGCCCGCATCGCCTACAAGCTGCCCGACGCGGCCGAGCAGGTCTCGGTGTCCGTCTCCTACCTGCGGCTGGCGATCCACGCCACCGGCAAGGAGAAGGACGGCCCGCCGCCGCTGAAGGCCAAGAAGGTCGGCAAGGAGTACCGCGTGATGCACGCCGACCTCGTCGCCTGGGCCTCGCGCCTTCCGGACGCCTAGCACTCCCCGCCCCGCGGCCTGTCTCCACGACTGGCGGGGCGGGGGACCAACCACACAGCAAGAGGCCCGCCTCACGGCCTAGGAACCGGGCGGGCCACCTCACTCACGAAGGAGTGTCCCATGCAGGACAGCACTACCGCAATGACAGGGTCGGCCAACCGGCTCACCATCACCTATCGCGACCTGGCGGACCTCGTGCTGCCGGTCCTGCCACACACGGACGACTCGGGGTCGCTCCCAGTCCTCTCCTACGTCAAGTTCGAGACGCTCGGCGGCTACCTCACCGCGCTGGCGACCGACCGCTACACCATCGCGTGCTCGCGGATGAAGGTCGACGACGACGTGCACTTCAACGTACTCATCCCTCGCCATGAGTTGAAGGCGATCCTGGCCATGTTCAAGCCCCGCCGCGGTGTCGTCGACCAGCTCACGCTCGCGGCGACTGACGCTTGCACGCTGCAGGTCGAAGGCCCAGGGTCGCTGTTCTCCAACGCCATCATCGAGTACCGATTGGGGGACGGCGAGTTCCCCAAGATCACGAACATCTTCAGTCGCATCGGCACGGACATCACCACCGACGGCCACGTAGCCCTGAACCCCCACCTCCTCGCCAAGTTCCAGCTCGCCGCCCGGTTGAACGACGCGATCCAGGTTCACGTCGGCACGCCGTCGCGGCCGGTGTTCATCACGTCAGGCGATCACTTCATGGGCGCGATCATGCCGGTGCGCAAGAGTGAAGAGCCGGACTGGTCGGCCATCTTCCCCACCGTCGTCAAGGGCGAGCTGGCTGCTGAGGCCGCCCGATGAGCACCGTGCAAGTCGTCGTCAAGGACGGCACGGTCGAGCTCGTCGACTTCGCCTTCTCCCCCGAAGAGGTGGCCGAGTCGTTCAACGCCTGGCGTTGCGCCGACGAGCTGGCCGCCGACGGTGAGCGCGGGCAGAACCTCGCCGCCGAGGCGCTGCAGCGGGCGTGCGACGACCTCCGCGAGGCCGTCGCCCCGAAGTTCGCGACCCTCGACGACTTCGAGGCCTTCCTCATCCGCGGCTTCAACGCAGTGCGGGCGGCCCGCCGATGACTGCCATCATCACCCGATACCGGGACGCGCTCATGGATCCCGCTATCCGCCTGATCGGCACCCACAAGGGGGTCGAGTGGGTCAGCGACCGCTACGTCATGGTCCGCACCGACATGTGGAAGCGAACGGTCACCCCCCGAGGTGCCGGGTACCTCACCCACACCCTGTCGGACAGCGTTGTGCGCAAGACCCTCTCGGGCATCCCTAGGGACTTCCCCAGCGGCCATCGCCTCACCGACCTCACGCTGCGTCAGAACTACGGCCGCACGGTCGGCTTCGTGTCCAGCGGCACGGCCATCACGCCGTTCGACAACCAGGTGCGCCCTCTGCTCGAGGCGTGTGACCACGTCACGGTCCACGCCAACGGCTCGCGCATCGCCGGCTTCCAGCGCCGCCCGCGCTCCGCCAAGCCGGTCCTCGTCTGCGTCGTCATGGGGATCCGCTTCATCGGCGGCGAGTTCGTGGAGGTGGACGCATGACCGCCCTCGCCGACCAGTCGACCATCTCGCCGTGGCCCGCCTGGGTCATCCTCGGCCTCGTCGCGCTCCTGCTCCTCGCTGTCGTCGCAGCTTGCCTCCCGGCCGCCGGACGCCAGATGCCCACCCCCAACGCCGCGCCGCCCGGGGTGACCCTCCACACCCCGGCGGCGCGGTCCACGAACCCCGAATGCGCCCAGCGTGGGCACGCCATCAGCCGCCTCGGCGACTCCGTGTGGATCTGCTGGCGCACCGGCTGCCTCGAGACGTGGCTGGCCATCCCCAACGACCGGGCCCCCTTCGACCAGGAGCGCCACGCATGAAGATCGAGGGTTACTGCATGCCCGGCGGGCCGATCGCCACCAAGGCCATCCCCTACCCCATCGGCAAGAACCTGCCCCGCACCGCCGTCGTGCCCCTGCCCGTTCGGGAGCCCAAGGCCAAGCGCACCACGCGCCCCAAGGGGCCGCTCACCTCCGAGCAGACCACCGCCATCTGCAACGCCTACCAGGCCGGCGGGTCAGCGCTCGACGTCGCCAACCGCTTCGGCATCAGCCGCACCCACGTCTATGCCCTGCTGAAGGCCGCAGGCGTACCCACCAGGGGGAACTCATGACCTTGCAGACCCGCAAGCCCACCGGCCTGCCGTCCTGGCCGATCCTGCTCATCGCCGGCACGGAGAAGGCTGGGAAGACCTACGCCGCCGCCGCTGCGTCGGCGTCTGAGATGGTCGGCCGCACTCTCTGGGTCACCATCGGCGAGGACGACCCCGACGAGTACGGTGCCATCCCCGGCGCCCGGTTCGAGATCGTCCAGCACGACGGCACCTACCGCGGCATCCTCCGCGCTCTCGACGAGTGCGTGGCCGAGCTGGCGAAGGACTCAAGTCGCCCCGGTCTGATCGTGCTGGACTCCGCGACCCGGCTGTGGAATCTGCTGTCCGACGAGGCGCAGTCCACCGCCAACGCCCGCGCCTCCCGCCGCGGCAAGGCCAGCGACGGCGACGCCACGATCAGCATGGACCTCTGGAACACCGCGAAGCAGCGGTGGGACCACGTCATGGACTGCCTGCGCGAGCACCAAGGCCCCTCGATTGTCACGGCACGGCTCGACCTCACCGCCGTGGTCAACGAGAAGGGCGACCCGACCAAGGACAAGACGTGGAAGGTGCAGGCGCACAAGTCCCTGCCCTTCGACGTCGGCGCCATCGTCGAGCTCCCCGCCCCCGGTGAGGCCGTCCTCACCGGCGTCAGGTCACTGCGGGTGAAGAACGCCCAGACCGGCCGTCGCCCCTTCCCCGCGTTCACCGTGGAGAAGCTCTGGCAGGAGATGGGCCTCGCCGAGCAGACCGGCCAGCGCAGCCACACCGCCTCCACCGGGCAGCAGTCGGTCAACGCCGACGAAGGTGCCCGCGGCCAGGTCATAGCGCTACTCAACGAGATCGGCGCACTGGCCGACCAGGCCGGTATTCCCAAGGAGCAGATCGCCCGCGACTGGGCGGACAACCACCCCCACGAGCGCATAGCTGACGCCACGGACGTCGGCTCCCTCGAACTCCTCCGCGACGAGCTCGCGGCCAAGACACAGCAGAAGGACGCATCATGACCGACCCCAAGGAGCTCGCCCGCCTCGCCCTGACAGTGGGCGTCGTGAAGGCGAAGATCAACGCCGCCGACACCGCCCTGCGCCAGCAGCTCGCCGCGGTCCTCGACCCCTCCGAGCGCATCCCCGGCCGCATCGGTGACGCCAAGATCGGCTCCGCCTCCAAGACCGACCCCAAGCCCGCGGCCCGCATCACCAACGGCGAGGCGTTCCGCGCCTGGGTCAAGGACAATCGGCCCGAGGAGATCGTCACCGTCGAGGCCGTCAACTCCGCCTTCGAGCGTGCCCTGCTGAAGCTCTACACCGAGTGCGGCGGCATGCCGAACGACGACGGCGAGGTCTTCGAGGTGCCCGGGGTCTCCATCGTCCCGGGAGTTCCCATCGTCCGCGTCGTGCCCGACGACGGCGCCGAGCAGATCATCGCTGCCGCCATGGCCGAGGACGGGCTCACCCTGGCCCAGCTGCTCGACGCGGCCGACCGAGCCCAGATCGAGGCATCATGAGCGGCCCGTGCAGCGTCGCCGGGTGCGAGACGCCCGCCGCCAAGGTGCGCATGTGCCTGAAGCACTACACCCGGATGCGCAACCACGGCACCACGGACGAGCCGGCGCGCCGCCGCGTCAACATCGGCCCCTGCGCGGTCGAGGGCTGCGACCTGCAATCCACTGAGAACGGCTACTGCAAGAAGCACGGGACGCGCGCGCGCCGTCACGGCGACCCGTTGGCGACCAAGTCCAACTACCGACCGGCCGGGCCGGATCACCCGGGAGTGCGCGAGGCCGTCACCTACGTCAACATGCACCGCCGCCTCGCGAGGTGGCTCGGCAAGGCGTCCGAGCAGGTGTGCGCGTGCGGACAGCAGGCCGCGCATTGGGCCTATGACCACTCCGACCCTGGTGAGCTGCTCGACCGGGGGCGGCCCTACTCCGCCGACCCCTCGCACTACCTGGCCATGTGCGTCCCCTGCCACAAGCGCATGGACCTCGAGCACATCAAGGCCGCGTCATGAGCGCCGGCGCCTTCGCCCCAGCCACCCGCCGGGTCATCCTCGCCCGCGACGAGGGCACCTGTGTCTCCTGCGGCCTGCAGGTCTACGACGTCGACTCCGGCTCTGCGTTCCGGGACTGGTCCATCCAGCACCGCCGCGCCCGCGGCATGGGCGGCTCCCGGCTGGCCGACACCTCCCAGCCGCAGAACGGCGTCGTGGCCTGCGGCAGCGCCACGACGGGCTGCCACCACCGCATGGAGTCCCAGCCCGCGTGGGCGCTGGCCAACGGCTACCGCGTCCCCCACGGCACCGACCCCCTCACCGTGCCCATCACCCACCACGCCTGGGGCTTGGTCTGGCTCCGTGCTGACGGCACCTTCACCCTCGACCCACAGGAGGCCAAGGCATGAGCCCCATCAGCCCCGCCACTGCGGTCCTGCTCCGCTTCCTGCAGACCGTCCCGGCGAACGCCATCGTCACCGCCGACAGTTGGCGGCTCGAGGCTGACTCGGCGCAGTTGTCCACCGCCGAGCGCGGGGCCGCCCCCGGGTCCGCGTCTCGCCTCGGCTACCTCGAGCCGCTGATCTTCCGCGACCACGCCGGCGAGCCCGTCATGGTTGGCAACAAGCCGGTCCTCGGGTGCGTGGCCTCAGACCGCGAGCTGGGCAAGGCGGGCCACGTCATGGTCTGGACCCGCACCAACGAGGCCATCCCGGCGCACCTGTGCCAGCACGTAGAGCAGGCCTCCTGATGGGTCTCGCATGGGTTCGCCTCGACGCGAATATCTCGACGCACGACAAGATCCTCCACCTCGCGAGCGATCCAGCCGCCAACCGGTGGCAGGCCGCCTTCTCCTACGTCTGCTCCCTCGCCTGGTCTGGCGGGCAGGGAACCGACGGCCATATCCCGTCTGCAGCCCTCGGAATCGTCCACGGCAACGCCAAAACCGCCCGACTTCTCGTGAAATACCGCCTCTGGGAAGAGGCCACCGCGGGCTACCGAATCGTCAATTTCGGCAGTCGGCAGCAGCTCAACTCGGCCACCGAGGCCATCAGGACGGCTCAATCCCAGGGCGGAAAGGTCGGCAACTGCAAGCGCCACCACGGCGATCTGTGCTGGAAGAACGGCCGCTGTAGCCGCGAGGAGGCGTCATGACCAGTGCCGTGAAGACGTGCCGATACGCCTGCGGGCTGACAAAGCCCGTGAGCGAGTTCGGGCGCCACAAGCTGACGCCCGACGGCCTGAGCACCTACTGCCGCCAGTGCGAGGCGGATCGGCTGCAGATCCGCAAGCATGGCCTGACTCGTGCTCAGAAGGCGGCCATCGCCGAAGCTCAGGGCGGCTGCGCTATCTGCCACCACCCCCAGCCCGGGGGTAAGGGCTGGGTCGTCGACCACGACCACGCCTGCTGCCCTGGTGAGCGGTCCTGCCCGAAGTGCCGCCGTGGCGTGCTGTGCCAGTGGTGCAACAACGTCCTGGGCTACGCCTTCGACCGGCCGCAGATCCTGCGAGCCGCAGCCGACTACCTGGAGTCGGGCAAGCGACTGGACACCGATCGGTCGACCGAGTCGGTAGACCGAGCCGCTGGCAGCGATCAGGTGACTGGTCCTACGTACGTACGAGACGTACAGACGCACGCAGATTCCTACTCACCGACCAGCGACATCTCGCCTTCCGTAACACACGCGCGCGCATACGAAATCGAGGTGTGGTCATGAGCCTGCGAGTGGTCCCCGTGAAGTTCCGCGACGCATGCGACTTCGTCGAAGCCTGGCACCGCCACAACAAGGCACCCAGGGGGATGGTCTTCTGTCTCGGGGCGGCTGACGACGATGACGTGCTCGTGGCCGTCGCCATCGCCAGCCGCCCCGTGGCCAAGAGCTACGACGATGGGCTGACGCTGGAGGTCTCCCGGACAGCCACCGACGGCACGGCGAACGCCAACAGCCTGCTCTACGGCGCCGCGTGGCGAGCTGCCAAGGCGCTCGGGTGGCGCCGTCTCATCACCTACACCCAGGCCGAAGAGACCGGCGCATCACTGCGAGCTGCAGGGTGGCGGGTCGTCGCGCAGCGCCCGCCGCGCAAGGGATGGGACACGCCATCCCGGCCGCGGGACAACGGCTCCTATCTCTCGACCACCCGCACCCTGTGGGAGGCGTCATGAACGAGCCGAACCCCTTCGTCCCGCGCCATGGCCACGTCGACGACCGGCGCCCGCCAACCCCGGACGAGCTCGACGAGCTCCGGCGGGCCCTGCGTGAAGGACGCGAGCGCCTGGCCGCCGCGTCCAGCATCACCACCCCCAAGACCAACCCGCTGACCGATGCAGAGTCGGCAGCCATCGCCCGAGCCAAGCTCGACGGAAGGACCAAGCGATGAGCACCACCGCGACACTGCGCCAGATCACCAAGGA
>Ga0308175_100002138_pt1 | contig 13482 bp, 10 predicted proteins | sample PhyCR1_3_FD_203893 | JGI IMG/M metagenome (GOLD analysis project Ga0308175, IMG submission 203893) | Soil microbial communities from UC Gill Tract Community Farm, Albany, California, United States - DLSLS.C.R1 | ecosystem: Environmental > Terrestrial > Soil > Agricultural land | place: USA...
CACGCTCTACAGCGACAGCAGCTGCTCGACCAGCACGGGTATCTCCGGCACCGGCTCGATCTCGAACAACAGCGCGTCGTTCTCGGCTCAGTTCACCCCGACCGCGGCCGGGACGTACTACTGGAATGCCGGCTATCCGGGTGACGGCAACAACAACGCCTTCACGACGGGCTGCGGCGACGCGAACGAGCAGATCTTCGTCGACAAGGCCTCGCCGTCGATCACGACGCAGGCGAGCCCGACGACGCATCTGCCGATCAACACCGCGTCGGCGGTCGGCGACACGGCGACGTTCCACAACGCGTTCAACCCGACCGGCACCGTCAGCTTCACGCTCTACAGCGACAACCAGTGCACCCAGAGCACGGGCGTCAGCGGCGGCGGCTCGATCTCGAGCGGCTCGGCGTCGTACTCCTCGCAGTTCACGCCGTCGGCCGCCGGCACGTACTACTGGCAGGCCTCGTACAACGGCGACTCGAACAACAACAGCTTCACCACCGGCTGCACCGACGCGAACGAGCAGCTGATCGTCGACCAGGCCTCGCCGTCGATCACGACGCAGGCGAGCCCGACCTCGATGACGGTCGGCGTCGGCGGCACCGTCGGCGACACGGCGACGTTCCACGACGCCGCCTCGCCGACCGGCAGCGTCACGTTCACGCTCTACAGCGACAACCAGTGCACGACGAGCACCGGCCTGAGCGGCAGCGGCTCCATCTCGAGCGGCAGTGCCTCGTTCTCCGGCGCCTTCACGCCGCAGACGGTCGGGACGTACTACTGGAAGGCCGGCTATGCCGGGGACTCGAACAACAAGAGCTTCACCACCGGATGCGCCGATGCGAACGAGCAGATCACCGTCGGCAAGGCCTCGCCGAGCATCACGACCCAGGCGAGCCCGACGACGTCGCTCACGGTCGGCACGGCCGCGACCGTCGGCGACACGGCGACGTTCCACACCGCGTTCAACCCGACCGGGAACGTCACGTTCACGCTCTACAGCGACAGCACCTGCCAGACGAGCACCGGCATCAGCGGTACGGGCGCGATCTCGAGCGGCGCCGCGAGCTTCAGCCACTCGTTCACGCCGCCGGCCCCCGGCACCTTCTACTGGCGGGCGAGCTACGCGGGCGACTCGAAGAACAACAGCTTCACCACCGGCTGCACCGATGCGAACGAGCAGATCACGGCGGGCAAGGCCTCGCCGACGATCACGACACAGGCCGGCCCGGCCTCGCATCTGACCGCCGGGACTGCCGCGACGGTCGGCGACACGGCGACGCTCCACAACGCCGCCTCACCGACCGGCAGCGTCACGTTCACGCTCTACAGCGACAGCCAGTGCACGACGAGCACCGGCGTCAGCGGCACCGGCGCGATCTCGGGCGGCACGGCGTCGTTCTCGGCCTCGTTCACGCCCCAGGCGGCCGGCACCTACTACTGGCGGGCGAGCTACGCCGGCGACTCGAACAACGCCGGCTTCACCACCGGCTGCGCCGACGCCAACGAGCAGCTCGTCGCCGACAAGGCCTCCCCGTCGATCACGACGCAGGCGAGCCCGACCTCCGCGCTGACGGCGGGGACGGCCGCCACGGTCGGCGACACGGCGACGCTGCACAACGCGTTCAACCCGACCGGGAAAGTCACGTTCACGCTCTACAGCGACGCCCAGTGCACGCAGAGCGCCGGGATCAGCGGCGACGGCGCGATCTCCGGCACCACGGCGAGCTTCAGCCACTCGTTCACGCCGTCCACCGTCGGCACGTACTCCTGGAAGGCGCACTACGACGGTGACGCGAACAACGAGGCCTTCACCACGGGCTGCGCCGACGCGAACGAGCAGATCACCGTCGCGAAGACGAAGCCGTCGATCGCCACGCTCCTGTCGGCGTCCTCCGGCGCCGTCGGCGACACCGTCCACGACTCGTCGACGCTGACCGGCGCCACGCCGGACGCCGGCGGCCACGTGACGTACACGGTCTACACCGACGACCAGTGCTCGGCCGGCGCCCGCGCAGCGGGGACGGTTGCGGTCACGAACGGCGTGGTGCCGGACTCGAACGGCCTGCCGTTCAACACGGCGGGCACCTTCTACTGGCAGGCGTCGTACACCGGCGACGGCAACAACGAGTCGGCCGTGAGCCCGTGCCGGTCCGAGATCCTGTCGATCGGCAAGAACAACCCGGCGATCACGACGTCGCTGTCGGCGACCGACGGGGCGATCGGCGACCTGGTGCACGACTCGGCGACGCTCCACGACGCCACGGCCGATGCCTCCGGCACCGCGACCTACCGGGTCTACACCGACGACACCTGCAAGACGCTCGCAGCCGCCGGCACCGACATCGACGGCCAGCCGGCCGCGGTGGCGGTCAGCGGCGGCGACGTCGCGGACTCGCCGGCGGTGACGTACCTCCGCGCGGGCGACTTCTACTGGCAGGTCACGTACTCCGGTGACGGGAACAACGGCGGCGCCACGAGCCCCTGCGACGAGCACCTGGTGATCGCGCCGAACGAGACGTCGATCACGACGGAGCTCTCCGCGAGCGAGATCAACGCCGGCTCGTCGATCCACGACACGGCGGCGCTGCACGGCGCGACCGCGGACGCGGGCGGCACCGTGACGTACACCGTGTACAGCGACAGCGAGTGCTCGACGCAGTTCGCGGACGCGGGCACGAAGGACGTCGACCACGGCCAGGTGCCGAACTCGGACGGTGTCCCCTTCCCGACGGCGGGCACGTATTACTGGCAGGCGGAGTACTCCGGTGACCCGAACAACCTCGGCTCGCGGAGCGCCTGCACGGAGGAAGTGCTGCAGGTCGACTCGCCGTCGATCTCGATCACGAAGAGCCCGAAGTCGCAGTCGATCCTGACCGGCGGCACGGCGAACTTCACGATCACGGTGAAGAACACCGGCACCGTGACCCTGACCAACGTGACGGTCGTCGACCTCCTCGCGCCGAACTGCGCGAAGGCGATCGGCAGGCTCACGCCGGGCCAGAGCACGAGCTACGACTGCGCGCTGTCCGCGGTTCAGCAGTCGTTCACGAACCTGGCCTCGGTCACCGGCCATCCGCCGGTCGGCCCCGACGTGACGGCGAGCGACACGGCGCCGGTGACGGTGAACCAGCTCCCGCCGCCCCCGCCCCCGCCGCCGCCTGCGCCGAAGATCGACCTGGCGATCACGAAGGTAGGCACCCCGAACCCGACGACGGTGAGCAAGAACATCACCTGGACGCTCACCGTCGTGAACAACGGCCCGAACAACGCCACCGGCGTGACGGTCGCCGACCCGATTCCCGGCGGGACGACGTTCGTCTCGGCCGCGGCGACGCAGGGCACCTGCACCGGCGGGGCCATGCTCAACTGTCAGATCGGCACCGTGAACGTCGGCCAGACGATCACCGTCACCCTCGTCACGACGGCCAATCAGACCGGGACGATCCCGAACACGGCGACCGTCGTCGGGAACGAGGCGGAGACGAACACGGGGAACAACACGGCGAACGCGTCCGTGAACGTCGTCGGCGTCTTCAAGCCGCCGGTGGTTTACTGCACCGCCGTTGCGGTCAGCCCGAAGCAGCTGTTCGTCGGCAAGACCAACACGCTGAAGATGCGGCTGACCCAGCACGGCAAGGCGGCAAAGGGCGTCCGCGTCCGCATCACGGGCGCGACGATCCTCGTCACCACCGCACCCTCGAACGGCCACGGGCTCGTGACGCGGAAGATCACGCCGAAGACGGCGGGCATCGTGACCTTCACGCCCATCGCAAGCAAGCGCTGCAACGCACCCCGGGTCGGCGTCATCGGCGTCTTCACGCCGCCGGTCACCGGCTAGTGGCCGCAATCCACTGGGTGAAGGAGGAGTGGGGCGCCGAGCCGGCGCCCCACTCCACACGCTCAGTGGTCGCCGATCGGGCTGTCGACGAGGCCGTTCTGGTACGCGAGCCGCGCGGCCTCGGTGCGGTTCGACACGCCGAGCTTCCGATAGATGTTGGTCAGGTGGAACTTGACGGTCTGTTCCGCCACCCAGAGCTCCTTGCCGATCGCTTCGTTGGAGAGCCCGCGCGCGAGGGCGGAGAGAATCGCCGCCTCCCGCTCGGTCAGGCCGGCCGCCTTCGCCGCGCTCTCGCCCGGCTCCGGGAGGCCGATCGCGCTGTACATCGTTCCCTCCACCGCCTGGCGCAGGGCCGACGGGAGGTCGATCGGGTTGATGCTCTTGACGATGTAGGCGCTGGCGCCGCGCATGAGCACGGTCTGGATGACGTTCTCGTCGGTCGAGACCGAGAGCACCACGACCTTGATCTCGGGGTAGCGCTTCTTGATCTGCGCCAGGCAGGTCAGGCCGTCGGCCCCAGGCATCCGCAGGTCGAGGAGGACGATGTCCGGGTTCGTCCGGCCGACCAACGGCAGGACCTGGGATCCGGACGACGCCTCGCCGACCACCTCGAAGTCGGCGGCGTCTTCGAGCGCGCGCTTGATTCCTTCGACGATCAGCCGGTGATCGTCGGCGATAAGGACCCTCATGCCCCCATCGTAGTAGAGCCTTCTGACACCAAGGGGCCGGCGTTCCTGTGAAGGTCCTCATCGCCGCCGAGGCGCTGCCGACCCGCACCGGGCTCCGGCTCGCCCTGGAGCAGGACGTGGACTGTGTCGAGGCAGGCGACGGGCCCTCGGCGGTCGCCGCCGCCCGCGCCGCCCAGCCGGACGTCTGCGTGATCGACCTCGAGGCCCAGCGCCAGCGGCTCCGGACGGTGAACGAGCTCCAGGCGGGGGTCCCGGACGCGGCGATCATCGTCCTGACCGACCGGCTCGACGAGGACGAGTTCATGGCCGTCGTCCGGGCGGGGGCGGTCGGGTACGTGTCGGCGAACGTCGATCCGGCCCGGCTGCCGGCGGTCGTCCAGAGCGTCATGCGGGGCGAGACGGCGTTCCCGCGCCGCTTTGTCCGGCGGCTGATCGACGAGCTGCGCGGGCGCGGCGACCGGTACAGCCTCTCGGTCGGCGGGCGGTCGGTGACGCTGACCGGGCGCGAGTGGGAGGTCGTCGAGCTGTTCCGGCTCGGCTATTCGACCCGTGAGATCGCGGAGCGGCTCGGCATCTCGCAGATCACCACGCGCCGCCACCTCGGCGCCGTCGAGGCGAAGGTCGGCGCACGGACGCGCGGGGAGCTGCTCGACGTGTTGCTGCCGGAGCGGCGGCGATGATCTTCTCGCTGCGCGTCGCGGTCCTGTCCGGGGACCCTGCGCTCGTCGACGAGTTGCGCCGAGCGTGCGATGCGCGCGCGCATTCGCTGCTTGAGCTCGTGGATCTGCGCTGGCTGCCGGCGTGCGACGTGCTCGTCCTGGATCTCGACGATGCGCTCGACCGCATCGACGCGGTGCAGGCCGCGCACCCGACCACGGCCATCGTGCTCGTCGGCGACGGCGAGCGCAGCGTCGGGCCGTTCCGCGTGCTCGATCGCAACTGGGTCGGCGACCGGCTCGCCGACGCGCTCGAGCTGACGTGGATCGGCATCCCTGCCCGCACGGGCGACGACGCATCCCTAGACAAACGGGTGGGGTGAGCGCGACCCGAGATCGTGGTCGCTGCGCGGACGATGAAAAGAGTGGGAGACATGGGAGAGAGTGCGGTGCTCGTCCCCGTGGTCCAGATGCTCGTGCTCGCACGTGAGCTCGACGACGTGCGACAGGCAGTCGGACACGGTGCGCGGATCCTGACGCGGTACGAGTCGGTGACGCTGTTCGAGCACGGCGCAGACGGCGGTGGGCTCGAGGCGACGCTGCGTGGCGGCGCGGCGCTCGGGCCGTTTGCAACCGGGCTGGAGGCGCGGCTCGCGGAGAAAGCGATCAAGACGGCGATGACGGTGAGCACTCTCGACCGGGTGGGGGACGCGCGCGACCAGGCAGAGCTGGATGAGTACACGGACGGGGGGCGGCTCTGCCTCGCGCGCCCGTTGCGAGCGTATGGGGAGTCGGTCGGCGCGCTCGTCGTTCACTTCGTCGGTCGTCCGGTGCTGGACGACGCGGAGTTCGACGGGCTGCGCCGATTTTGCGAGTTCTCTGCGGCGGCGCTGTCGAACGCGCGCGTCCGCGCGGAGCTCGACGCGTACGCCTACACGGACCATCTGACAGGTCTCGCAAATCGGCGCCGGCTGGAGGGGGAGTTCTCCCGCCTCGCGGGGTCACGGCTGGCGCTGCTCCTGGTGGACTTCGACGGCCTGAAGGCCGTGAACGACACCCTGACCTACGACGACGGCGATCAGCTGATCGCCGCGGTCGGCGGCGCGCTGGCCGCGTTGGCGCGGCCGGGCGAGCTCGTCGCCCGCTACGGCGGCGACGAGTTCGTCGTGATGATCGAAGGCGTCGCCTCCGCGTACGCGCGCGACCGGGCGGACGAGATCACCTCGGTGCTGGATCGCGTGAAGCTGCCGCCGGCGATCGCCGCGCTGTTCCGCGGCGCCTCGGTCGGGTGGGCGACGGTCGAGGCCGGGGAGAGCGCGCTCGCGGCGTTGTCGCGGGCAGCGGCCGAGATGCGGTCGCGGAAGCGGCGCCGGAAGACGGATCGCGAAGCCCACCTCGAGGTCTGAGAAAGAAAAGCGCCGCTGCACCGCTCTCGTGGTTTGTAGATGCGCGTTCCGGCCTGGCTCAGGTGGTACGCAGGCTTCCTCAGGCAGCTGGCACAGCCGCGGGACGACGCGGTTCTCGAGCGCCGCGGGCTCGCTCGTGCCCTGTTCGGGTGCCGCCGCGCGGAGAACGGGTTCGGCGCGATGAAGTGGGGCTGCCTGGCGGGGCCGCTGGTGCTGACCGCGCTGTGGTCGCCGCTCATCGGCCTGTGGTGGCTGCCCTTCGCGCTCCTGCCGCTGGCGGCCCACTGCGTCGCCCGGATGGTCGGGACGCTCCGCGAGGGTCATCTGGTCTAGCGGTCTAGCCTGCGGGGAGCTTGACGACCTGCTGGGTCATCCCGCCGTCGAGGATGTAGCTCTGCCCCGTCGCGTACGCGCCCTCGTCTGACGCGAGCCAGGCAACGAGCGCGGCAACCTCCTCCGGCTTGCCGGGCCTGCCGAGCGGCACCTCGGGGTCGAGCTTCTCCGCGTCCTCTTCGTTGCGCGGCGTCGCGATCACGCCGGGCGCGACGGAGTTGACGCGGATGTTCTGCTCCGCGAGCTCGAGCGCGAGCGCCTTGGAGAGCATCCCGAGCGCCGCCTTCGCCGCGGCGTAGACGGCGAAGTTCGGCCGCGGGATGTGCTCGTGGACGCTCGTGATGTTGATGATCGAGCCGCCCTTCGGCATGTGGTTGCGTGCGGCCTCCTGCGCGAGGAGGAAGCTCGCCCGGACGTCGACGTTGAAGGTCAGGTCGAAGTCCTCGGTCGTGAGCTCGAGGAACGGCTTCGCAGTGCTCAGGCCGGCGTTGTTGACGAGGACGTCGATCGTCGTGAACGGCTCGAGCAGCTTTGCGGGGATCTGCGGATCGCTGAGGTCGCCGTAGACGTGCGTGACGTTGCCTTCGCCGTAGGTCGCCTGCAGCGCCTCGAGGGGTCCCGTGTGCCTCTCGTCGTTGCCGGCGGTCGCGTACCCGACCGCGTAGCCGTCCTCGAGGAAGCGCTCGGCGATCGCGAGGCCGATGCCCGTGTTCGCGCCGGTGACGACGGCGAGCTTCACAGGTACGTGTTACCAGACTGGTGCCTGCTTTAAAGCAGGCACCAGTCGTTTTTCGGCGCCGGGAGGTGCGCGAACGGGTGGTAGAAGGCATCGAGCGCGCGGTCTCCCGGGATTTCGAAGTGCAGCGTCGTCTCCGTCGCGGCGTGGAAGACCTCGATGCTCGTCGTGTCGTCCAACGAGCTCCAGTAGAGCGTCACCTCGACCCCGCCTTCCACGCGGTGGGCAAGCTCGCGCCTGGTGATCAGTTCCTCCGTGAGTGAGCTGTTCATGAGAGTTGTCATGCCTCGAAGGACTCCGCGCGGCCGCGAATATTCCCGCCGCACGGAATGCGGGCGGCGACGGCTCCGTTTGCAGAGAGGTGAACGCGGATCGCGTGGCGAGCCGTAGTCCGATGCGCCGCCTCGATTCGCACCGGCTCGGCGATCACATCGATCGGCTCTACCGTGCTGCGTGGGCGCTGTGCGGCTCGCGCGAGGACGCCGAAGACCTCGTGCAGGAGACCTACGCGCGCCTGCTCGCGCGGCCACGCATGCTGCGCCGCGAGGACGACCTCGGGTACCTGTTGCGAGCGCTACGCAACACGTTCCTGAACCAGAAACGGACGGAGAGCCGCCGGCTCCGTCCCGCGCCGCTGCCCGACGACCTCGACCTCGTCGCCGACTCGAGAGCGCGCCGGCCGGAGGACGCACTCGAAGCCGCGGAGGTCTTCGCCGCGGTCGCGGCGCTCCCGGACGACTTCCGCGACGTGCTCGTCGCCGTCGACATCGTCGGCCTCTCGTACAAGGAGACCGCGCATGCCTTCCGGATCCGCGAGGGCACGGTGATGAGCCGCCTCTACCGCGCGCGGCAGCAGGTGGCGCGGACGGTCGGCGAGTAGCTCCTAGCTCGTCTGTTTCACCGCTCCGACGAGCACCTTCTCGCCGGACGAGCTCTCGTCGCCGTCGGCGCGCTCGCGGGTGACCGTGAGCGTGGTGAAGTCGGTCGGCGGCACGCCGGCCCACAGCGTGACGTCGCGCCCGTCGTTGAACGTCCCGATCGGGACGAGGACGCCGGCGCCGTTGCGGAGCCAGGCCTCGTAGAAGGCGCCGTCGACGAGCCGCGGGAGCCCCGTCGCGCGGAGGTGGACGCGCCAGCCCGACGGCTGCCGGGTGAGCGTCGCCGTGCCCTCCGCCCCCGGCGCGATGCTCGTCGCCGCGAGCGCCGTGCTGAAGCCCGCCTGCGAGCCGCCCGAGCCGAGCGCGAACGCACCGACGGCGGCGGCTGCGACGACTGCCGCGGCGGCAGCGCCGACCACGAGCCGGCGGGGGGCCCGCGTCGTCGACGCGTGTCGTTGCGCCTCGATGCTCCGCCGCAGTCTCTGGGGCGCCTCGACCTCCGCGACGGCGCTGTAGGGGAGCGCGAGCGCCTGTTCCTGCTCGGCGAGCAGCTCCTCGAGCTCCGCGGTGTCTGTTCTGCGACGTCTCATCTCGGAAAGCGTAACCAGCGCATGCATCCCTGAGGACACCGTTTCTCCTCATTTTCTTCCCGACGGAATAGACGGCGCGCGTCGGTGTCTTACCTCTCGACACGTACTTCTCCGAAAGGAAGACAGTGAACAACGACGTTCAACGCAAGCTGGCCGTCTCGGCGGTCGCCGTCGTAGGAGCGTTGTCGGCCGCAGGCACCGCAGCCGCGCACTCGCACCGGGCGTACCACGTCCAGCGGCCGCATGCCCAGCACCGGCGACTCGTCGTCGCGGGGACCGACGGGAACGACACGATCGCGCTGAGGCTCGATCCGGCCCGCAGACACACCCTCGACGTCGACGTCGGCGACGACGGGTCGGCCGACTTCAGGGTCAACCTGGAGCCGATCGACGCGATCACCCTCGCCGGCGGGGCGGGCGACGACCGCCTGCGGATCGACGACTCGAACGGCTCGTTCACCGACACCATCCCGACGACGATCGACGGGGGCGGCGGGAACGACACGCTCAGCGGCGGTGCAGGCAACGAGCTGCTGCTCGGCGGTGCCGGCAACGACTCGGTCGACGGCAACGGCGGAGCCGACGTCGCCTACCTGGGCTCGGGCGACGACAGCTTCGTCTGGGATCCCGGCGACGGCAGTGACCGGATCGACGGGCAGGACGGCAACGACACCATGGTGTTCAACGGCGCGGCGGCCGACGAGCGGGTCGGCGTCTCTGCCAGCGGCGACCGCGTGATCTTCTCCCGCGCTCCCGGCAACATCACGATGAACACGGGCGGTGTCGAGCAGATCGACTTCAACGGGCTCGGCGGCTCCGACTCCATCGGGGTGAACGACCTCGACGGGACCGGCGTCTCGGCCGTGAACGTCGACCTCGCCGGCACGCTCGGTCAGGTCGACGTCGATGCGACGAACGGCGACGATCTCGTCAACGTCTCCGGTAACGCAGGCGGTGTCGCGGTCACCGGGCAGGCGGCGCGCGTGAACGTTCTGCATCCGCAGCCGACCGACGAGCTCGACGTGAACGGCCTCGCCGGGGACGACTCGATCTCCGCAACGGGGCTGGCCGCCTCGACGATCGGGTTGAGGCTCGACGGTGGGGACGGCAACGACCGGATCGCCGGCGGCCCCGGCGTCGAGACGCTGCTCGGCGGCGCCGGCGACGACCAGGTCGACGGCAACGGCGGCAACGACGTCGCCGACCTCGGCGCGGGCGACGACACGTTCGTCTGGGACCCGGGCGACGGCAGCGACACGGTCGAAGGCGGGGACGGCAACGACGCGATGATCTTCAACGGCGCGGCGGGCGCGGAGACGGTGACCGTCTCACCGAAGGGCGACCGGGTCACGTTCTTCCGGACCCCCGGCAACGTCACGATGGACACGCGCAGCGTCGAGAACATCGACTTCAACGCGATCGGCGGCGCCGATCTCGTCACCGTCAACAACCTGACCGGCACCGGGGTCAGCGACGTACAGGTCGACCTCGCCGGCGCGGTGGGCGGGCACGTCGTCGTCAACGGCACGAACGGCGACGACACGTTCGTCGTCAAGGGCGGCGTGAGCGTCGCCGGTTCCGCGACGACGGTCGGCATCCTCCACTCGGAGGCGGCAAACGACCGGCTCGACATCAACACGCTCGCGGGCACGGACGTCGTCGACCACAGCCGTCTCACGCCCGGCGTGATTCAGCTGTTCATCGACGGAATCGCGATTCCGTAGCAAAACACGACTGGTGCCTGCTTCAAAGCAGGCACCAGTCGTTGCAGATCAGGCGACGGCCGCTTCGCCGAGCAGCGTCTTCGCCTCGGCGTAGAAATCCGGGATCGGCTGCACCTTCTTGCCGAGCTCGAGCAGCTTCGGCCCGAGCGACGTCACCGTCTCGACGAACACCGGCGCCTCGCCCGGATAGCGGTCGACGATGTCGGCGAGATCGCGGATCAGCCCGGCCGGCGCCTTGCGCGCGTCGACCTTCAGCCGCACCTCGCGCCGCTCCGGCACCGCCTCGAACGACGTGACCTCCATCGCGACGAGCTTCGTCTCCCCCGCGCCCTTCTGATCGACGCGACCGCGCACGATGAGGATCTTGTCCTGCACCAGGAGCTCACGCGACAGCGCGTACACCGAGTTGAACGCGACGACCTCGCACTGGCCCGTCACATCCTCGAGCCCGACGAAGACCATCGGATCGCCCTTCTTCGTCGTCATCTGCCGCAGCGACGACACGATCCCGCCCGTCGTGACGATCTCGCCGTCCCGCCGGAACTGGAGCTCGTTCAGGGTGCAGTCGGTCTTCCGCCGCAGCTGATCCTTCACGCCGGCGAGCGGGTGCTCGGAGACGTACAGACCGAGGCTCTCCTTCTCCATCCGGAGCAGCTCGGACTTCTCGAACTCCTGCGGGGACAGCGGCGGGTAGTGCACCTGCTGCGGCTCGTCGCCGAGGTCGAAGATCGATCCCTGGCCGAGCAGGCGCGCGTCGTGCGCGGCGTTTCCGGACCCGAGCGCCTGATCGAGCACGTCCAACATCCCCCGGCGCGTCGCGCCGGTCGAGTCCAGCGCGCCGCACTTCAGCAGCGACTCGAGCGCGCGCTTGTTCACGGTCGCCGGGTCGACACGCTCCGTGAACTCCCAGATCGAGGTGAACGGCCCGCCCTCCTCGCGCGCCCGCACGATCGCCCGGCACGCGGACTCCCCGACGTTCTTCACGGCGTTCAGCCCGAACCGGATCTTCCCCTCGACGACCGCGAAGTCGATCTGCGACGCGTTCACGTCCGGCGGCAGCACCTCGATCCCGATCTCGTCGCAGGCCGCGACGTAGAAGGGCACGCGGTCCTTGGTCGACATGACGGAGCTGATGAGCGCAGCCATGTACTCCTTCGGATGATTCGCCTTCAGCCACGCCGTCCGGTAGGCGATCAGGGCGTAGCAGGCGGCGTGCGACTTGTTGAAGGAGTAGTCCTGGGCCTGCTCCATGTCGTCCCAGAGCTGGTTGGCGGTCTGGACGGAGACCCCGTTTGACGCGCAGCCCTCGAGGAACTTCCCCTTCAACGAGGCCATCAGCGAGTGGATCTTCTTGCCGATGGCCTTGCGAAGGTCGTCGGCTTCCGCGGGGGAGAAGCCGGCGACCTTCTTCGCGATCTCCATGTACTGCTCCTGATACACGCAGATGCCGTACGTGGACTTCGTGATCTCCTTCAGCCGCTCGTCCGGGTAGGTGACCGGCTCCTGGCCGTTCTTCCGGCGGGCGTAGACCGGGATGTAGGCCATCGGGCCCGGCCGGTAGAGCGCGTTGAGCGCGATCAGGTCCTCGAACACGGTCGGCTTGACCGAGCGCAGCGCCTCGCGCATGCCCGACGACTCGAACTGGAAGACACCGGTCGCCTCGCCGCGCGCGAGCATGGCATACGTCTTCTTGTCGTCGAGCGGGATCGCGCCGATGTCGAGGTCGCCGACGAGCTGGCACGCCTTGTCGATGACGTCGAGGTTGCGCAGGCCGAGGAAGTCCATCTTCAGCAGGCCGAGCGCCTCGATCGTCGTCCCGTCGAACTGCGTGACGACTTCCTGGTCGATGCCCTTCTGCTGGAGCGGGATCATGTTCATCAGCGGCTCGGCGCCGACGACGACCGCCGCGGCGTGGATGCCGTCCTGGCGCGTCAGGCCCTCGAGCGGCTTCGCGAGGTCGACGATCTCGCGCGCGATCGGGTCGGAGTCGTACGCCTGCTTCAGCTCGGCGCCCGGCTTCAGGCACTCGTCGAGCGTCTGTCCCGGCCCTTCCGGGATCATCTTCGCGATCTTGTCGACGACGCCGTACGGGATCTCGAGCACACGGCCGGCGTCGCGCACGGCGGCGCGGGCGGCCATCGTGCCGAACGTGATGATCTGGGCGACGCGGTCGTTGCCGTACTTCTCGCGGACGTAGTTGATGACGCGCTCGCGGCCGTCCACCGCGAAGTCGATGTCGATGTCCGGCATCGACTTGCGGCCGGGGTTGAGGAAGCGCTCGAACAGGAGGTCGTGGCCGATCGGATCGAGGTCGGTGATCTCGGTCACGTACGCGACGAGCGACCCGGCCGCCGAGCCGCGGCCCGGCCCGACGCTGATCCCGTTCCGCTTCGCGAAGCCGACGAAGTCGGCGACGATGAGGAAGTAGTCCGCGAAGCCCATCTCGCGGATCGTCTTCAGCTCGAACTGCAGCCGCTCGCGCAGCTCGGTCGTGACCTTGCCGTACCGCCGCTCGAGCCCCTTCTCGCAGAGCTCGACGAGGTACTCGAATGCGTCGCCGCCGTTCGGCACGTCGAACTTCGGGAGGAGGATGTTCCCGAGCTCGATCTCGACGTTGCAGCGCTCGGCGACC
>Ga0308175_100002139_pt1 | contig 13480 bp, 10 predicted proteins | sample PhyCR1_3_FD_203893 | JGI IMG/M metagenome (GOLD analysis project Ga0308175, IMG submission 203893) | Soil microbial communities from UC Gill Tract Community Farm, Albany, California, United States - DLSLS.C.R1 | ecosystem: Environmental > Terrestrial > Soil > Agricultural land | place: USA...
CCGGGCCATCCGTGCACCTCGACGATCATCTGCGGCGACGGCATCGTCGAGGGCGACGAGGCGTGCGACGACGGCACCACGACGGGCCTCGCGGGCTGCTCGGCCGACTGCTTGATGGTGAATCCCGGATGGACCTGCCCGCCGGCGGGCGGCGCCTGCACGATGGCGCCCGTGCCGATGTGCGGCGACGCGCACCTCGACCCCGGCGAGCAGTGCGATGACGGCAACACCGCCGGCGGCGATGGCTGCTCGGCGACCTGCGCCGTCGAGCCCGGCTACACGTGCCCCATGCCGGGGATGCGCTGCACGCTGATCGCGTTCTGCGGCGACGGCGTGGTGAACCTCGACCTCGGCGAGCAGTGCGACGACGGCAACCTCTCGAGCGGCGACGGCTGCAGCTCGCTGTGTGCGCTCGAGCCGAACTTCGTGTGCCCGAGACCTGGCCAGGCGTGCGTCTCCACGGTCACCTGCGGCGATCGCAAGGTCTCGGGCAACGAGCAGTGCGACGACGGCAACCTGACGAACAACGACGGCTGCTCCGCGACCTGCCAGGTCGAGGCCGGCTGGTCGTGCCCGACGCCGGGTTCGCGCTGCATCGCCAGGCAGTGCGGCGACGGCATCCTCGCCGGCAACGAGCAGTGTGATCTCGGCGCGCAGAACGGCCTGAACCTGGGCTGCTCGGCGACGTGCACCATCCAGGGCGGCTGGACGTGCGCGGGCAACGTCTGCCATCAGACGCACTGCGGCGATGGCATCGTCGAAGGCCAGGAGCAGTGCGATGACGCAAACCTGGCTCCGTACGACGGCTGCTCGCCCACCTGTACGATCGAGCCGACATGCGCCGGCGGCTCGTGCACCGCGGTGTGCGGCGACGGCCTCAAGTTCCCGAGCGAGGAGTGCGACGACGGCAACACGAAGAATGGAGATGGCTGCTCGTCGAACTGCAAGATCGAGGCAGGCTTCACGTGCACGGCGATCAACCAGCCGCCGACGGCGACGCTGACGATCCCGATCCTGTATCGCGACATGCTCTACGACGGCACGACCGTCCCCGGCCCCGGCCACCCGGACTTTGAACAGTTCCAAGGCAACGTCTTGCCCGGGTTGGTCCAGCCGACGCTCGGCGCCGACAGCGAGCCGGTCTGGGCGTCCAACGGACCAGTTGGAGGGGAGGTGCTCACGGGCCCGGTAGACTTCTGCTGGTGGTATCACGACAGCGGCTGTGCCGGCCCCGGTTCGACCAACCCGTTCGACAAGCGCGTGTTCCTCGACAGGACCGGAAACCCGACGTCGCTGCTCCTGAATCAGCAAGGCCAGGCCAACGTCTACCTGTTCAACAGCCAAACGTTCTTCCCGGTCGACAGGCTCGGATGGAACGCCGGAACCAACCCGCAGACCGATGCCGCCTGCACCGGAACCGCCCAGCATAACTTCTCGTTCACCAGCGAGCTGCACTACCCGTTCACGTACCAATCGAGCTCGAGTCCGACGTTCAACTTCACGGGGGACGATGACGTATGGGTGTTCATCAACGGCCACCTCGCGGTCGACCTCGGGGGCGTGCACAGCGCGGCGAGCGGCAGCATCCAGCTCACCCCTGCGAAGGCCGCGACACTCGGCCTAGTCAATGGCGGGATGTACTCGATCGACATGTTCCAGGCGGAGCGCCACACGTGCGCCTCGACCTACAAGCTAACGCTGTCCGGCTTCGTGCACACCGTGAGTCAGTGCGCGCCGATCTGCGGCGATGGCGTTGTCGAGGGTAACGAGGTCTGCGACGATGGCGTCAACAACGGCGCGTACGGCGGCTGCCTGCCCGGCTGCGGGAGCCGCGCGCCGTTCTGCGGTGACGCGCTGGTGACCTCGCCCCCCGAGCTGTGCGACGACGGCACCAACCTCGCGACCTACGGCGGCACCCAGCAGGTGTGCGGCCCCGGCTGCACGTTCGCCCCGTTCTGCGGCGACGGGGTGACCAGCAACGGCGAGCAGTGCGATCAGGGCGCGATGAACGGCACCGGGTACGGCTTCTGCTCGGCGGCGTGCACGTTGGGCCCGCGCTGCGGCGACGGCATCAGGAACGGCCCCGAGCAATGCGACGACGGCATCCGCAACGGCGCCTCGAACGATCCGTGCCGCGCCGACTGCACCCTCAAGTGCGGCGACGGGATCGTCGATCCGGGCGAGCAGTGCGACGACGGCCGCGCGAACAACACCGGCGGCTACGGCAAGTGCAACCCCAATTGCACGCTCGGCGCGCGCTGCGGCGACGGCATCAAGAACGGCACCGAGCAGTGCGACAACGGCACGAACAACGGATCCTACGGCACGTGTAATCCCGACTGTACGCGTGCACCGTACTGCGGCGATGGCATCAAGAATGGCACCGAGCAGTGCGACAACGGCAACCTGAACTCGGTGACCGCCTACGGCGTCGGCCAGTGTACGGCCGCCTGCCTGACGGCCCCGTATTGCGGGGATGGCATCGTCGAGCCGGCCTTCGGCGAGCAGTGCGACGGCACCGCCGACTGCAACATGTGCCACTACGTGATCCAGTAGGCCGCGCTCGCCGGGGCCCGGCCGCGAGCACAGCTCAGAACACGAGCCGGTAGGCCGTGGCGACGACGAGGTTCCCCGCGTTCGAGCCCCCGGCGAGCAGGTTGTCGAGCCCGGAGTACACGACGCGCACCTCGCCGACCACGAAGCCCGGGCCGGCGCGCAGATCGACGCCCCCGCCGAGGTGCTCGAGAATGGCGCGGCTGGTTTCGCCCGCGGGAAGGACGGCGAGGATGCGCATGCTGCCGCCACAGGTGTCGCAAACCAGAGGGAGAGTCGAGCGTTGGCGACCGGGGATCGCGTGCCATAACGGCATAGTCGCTCGAGGCCTTCGCGATCGTTGGCGTCGATGAGACGATCGGCGTGGAGCGAGTAGCCGTCGAGGAATGCGGAGCGATGGCTGGTGGGCTTGGGTGGTGGCGCCCGGTCGGGCCAGGGCAAGGCGGTGGTGGCGTGGGCTTGTTCAGCGGCCAGCAGGTCGAGCGGCTCGTCATCGCCGCGTTGCGCGAGATGACGCTCGACGAGGCGATGGATGGCAAGCCGTAGCAAATGACTGAGGCTACGCGAACTCGATCGAGAGGCTACCGAGATCGATGATCGCACGGGCCGCACGCAGGAAGTCCATGCCAAGAATCCCGCCTATCTCGAAGCCATAGTCCATCTCACCGATCTCGACATCGAAGTTGTCCAAGCCGTGATCACCAACCGCTAACCGCTCGACCTGGCGTACAAAGACGTGCTCGTGACCGCCAACACCTCGGAGCCTGCGCAGTAGATCGTTCGGCGCGAGGTAAATTCCGGCCTCAGCGGCGAGATCGGCGTTGAGCACGGAACTCGCCGCGCCCGTGTCCACCAGGACGTCCCGAACCGCGACTGTCGTTCCGCGATACGTCAGCGTCGCGGTGACGAACGCAAGTTCATGCCGTGAGGTCAGTTGCACGCAGCCCTCGGATCCCGAGCCAAACCCGCTCCTCGATCTTCAGCTCGATCATGCTCGTGTGCACGAAGCAGAACTCGCGATGCGGATGCTGGCGCCGGAGCTCGTTGTAGCGCTTCATGGTTGTCCGGCCATCCGCGCAGAGGTCGATCACCGCGATGCGATCGAGGACCCGACGATCGTCTTCCGAGTGCGCGTCCAGCGCTTCTATGACGAGCCATTGATCTGGATAAGCAGCACGTACCTCGGGCCAGCGCATGCGTTTACGGTACCTGCGTGGGTAGCTCTGCCACAACTTTCTTGACACGAAGAGGGAGACCCACAACGCCGCGTGGCCTCTAGCTCGCAACGTTCTGCTGTCGCGACGGTCGAGGTTGACCCTCCTCCAAGACTGGCGTGACACCGCCGCTCACAGGAAGAAGGCCGCTAGCGAGAACTTGTTGCTCGTGGTGTCGAGGAGCTCGTACGAGTCCCGGGCGCGCTGGGTCGGCAACGATGCCTTCAAGCCCGGAACCCGCCCGGCCTCGCTGATCACGAAGTAGCGGCGGCCGAGCGGCGCGCGCGTGCGGTCGTTCAGGTACTTCAAGACCTCGGCATGGTTCGATGACTGGAAGGACGTCTTCATCTCCGGCAACGCGGCGTTGATCTCGCCGCCCGACCAGAACTGCTCGCCGCGCCAGTACAGCTGCCAGACGACGAGGCGATCGGCGTCGACGGCGCGGATCGGTGGACGGTGTGATCGGGACCCGTGCGCGCCGAGCGCGACGAGCGGATCGAGCTTCGCGCGCTGGTCGCGATCGAGGTGGACGGTGACCGAGTGGGCGCCGATCGCACGCACCGTCCCGAGGAGTGATAGCTCCTGATCCTGGGTGTTCTCGCCTTCGGCCTTCTGGACCTCGATCGCGATCGTCATCGGCTGGCCGATCTGCAGCGCGTCGGGAACGAAGGTATCGAACGACCAGGTCTCGGTGACGCCGGCCCAGTCGTCGCGCAGCTGGGCGGCTCCGTCGTAGACGAGGGTTTCGCCGTAGATCGTGCGCTGCTGGTAGTAGGTGCGGATCGCGTCGCGCATGCCCCAGTGCGTGCCGGCGATCGGCATGTAGACCTGCAGCGCCCAGACGCAGATCGCGAGCCCCGCCAGGCCGAGCGCAGCAACGCCTGCCCGCGCGAACCGCGTCGCCGCGACCACGACCGCGACGGCGGCGGCGATCCCGAGGGCGAGGAAGCCATCCGACGGATCGATCTGCCAGGGCTCGCTCGCCGGCCACGGCCGGTCGTAGCGGAACACGAACAGCTCGATCCAGCGCCTGGGCTCGTGCATCAGGTCGCGGCACACCAGGAACACGAGGGCGATGCCGAGGGCCGCGTACAGCGCGTGGAGGCGGGCCCGCCCGGCGATGAGATCGTCGAGCAGGAACGCGACCGCGATCGCGAGCGGCGGCACGGCCGGCAGGATGTAGTGGTGAAACTTGGTCTGGATGAACGCGAAGAAGAACACGGCGGAGATCGCCCACAGCGCGACGGTGAACCGCACGCGGCCCTCGCGCGTGTCGGCCCGCGCGCGCAGGACCAGCGCCGGGATCGCCGCGGGCAGCAGCGCCGCCCACAGCCACATGCCGTGGCCGAGCTGCGACGTGTAGTACTCGAACGTGCCGTACGACTTGTCGATGCTGCCGTCGGCGGCCCGGTTGAGCAGGTGCGCGAACAGGTACTCGTTGACGAACCCGATGCCATCCTTCAAGAACATCGCGATGTGCCACGGCAGGCAGGTGACGGTCATGAGGAGCAGGCCGCGCTTCAGCTCGAAGGCGCCGTTGTACAGCGCGCGCCAGCGGTTGCACATCACGACATGAAACACGCCGACCCCGCCGACGACCGCGAGGCCGGGCGGCCCCTTGGCCAGGATGCTCACGCCGAGGAGTGAGTAGCAGCCGAGCAGGTAGACCTGCCGCATCGTCGCCAGCGGCGCCATGCCGAGGAGGTGATCGGCGATCTCGTTGGTCGCGCCAAAGCCCTGGCCGCGCGCCCACGCGATCGGTGCCACCAGGCATCGAAGGAGGTAGCGATCAGCGGCGTGGCGGTCCCACGTCCGGAGCAGGTTGTCGCACAGCGCGCGCCACCGCGTCTGGCCGGGGCCCCGCGCCGGGATCGGTTCATGGACGATCGCCGCGACGATGGCGCCGATCGCGAGGAACGGCAGGCGCAGGATCAGCCAGCCGTCGCGGAACAGCCCGGCCAGCATCGCGAACATCAGGAGGGACAGCCACAGCGCGGGGGACACGGGTTGCCCGCGCACGGCGAGCTCGGGCGCGCGGAGGAAGTAGCGGGCGAAGTAGACCGCTTGCACGACGACGAACCCGCCCGCGAGCGCCAGCAGGACGTGACGGGCGTCGACGCGACGCCGCCACGGCCGGATCGGTCGGTCGCCATCCTCCACCGCGAGCACGAACAGCGCGACCGCGCCCATCGTCGAGGCGGCGAGCGGCATGTCGGGCATCGCTTGCCGCGCGATCAGGCAGAACATCGGGCACGACCCGACGACGAGGAGCGCGATCCACGCGAGGCGGCGGCTGACCAGCCGCGCGAGCATCCACCACAGGAGGGTGAGGCCGGCGACCGCGGCGAGAACGAACATGAGTCGGATCCCGATCATCGTGCGCGCGTCCTCGACCATCTCTCCGGAGTAACCGCCGTGATCGGCGACGCCCATCGTCCGGAGCCCGGCCGCCATCATCCAGAACATCAGGACGGGCTTGCTCCGGAAGCCCTCGTTGGCCGCACCATCGGGGCTGGTCCCCGGCCATTGCATGTGGACGAGGTCATCGTCCTTCAACATGTTGCGGGCGACCTCGCCGTAATGGGTCTCCCACGGATCGACGAGGGAGTAGCGCCCGATGCCCGGGACGAGGACGGCCAGGGACACCACGACGACCAGCGCGAGCGAAAGACCGAGGCGCCGCGGGCGATCCGGCATCGCCGGTCAATCTATCATCACGACCTCTGCCCCTCGATGACCGGTAGGGTCGGTTTCGCCGTCGGGTGGCGTAGAGTGACGAGGATCGGGATGTCGCTACCCTTGGGCCACGCCTTCGTCGCAGCAAGCTTGACGGCGGTTGCGTGGCCGGTGAACACCCCGGCCGGGCTTCGCCGCGGGCTGGCGATGGGCGCGGTGCTGGGCAGCCGCCGGCGCTATCGCTAGGTCGGGCGCGCGGCGCGCTGCTGGATCCGGCGGTGCGCGACCCCGGCGATGTGCGCGATCAGCTGCGGATAGGACATCCCGGCGAGCCGCGCGGCGCGGGCCACGCCGGCATCGGGCGAGATGTCGGGGTTGGGGTTGATGTCGATCACCCAGGGGGTGCCGGCGGCGTCGACGCGTAGATCGACCCGGCCGTAGTCACGCAGGCCGAGCGCGTGCCACGCGTCGCGCGCGACCCGCGAGACATTGGAGACGAGCTCCGGGCTCGCGGCGCGCAGCGGGACCGCCTTGGTGCCGGCGTAGTCGACGTGGTGCTCATCCCACTTCGCGGCGTAGCTGACGATCTTCGGGCGATCGGCGGGCATCGCCGCGAAGTCGATCTCGTGGAGCGGCAGGACCTGCAGCTCGGCGCCGTTGCCGATCAGGGTGACGTTGAGCTCGCGGCCGTCGACGTAGCGCTCGGCGAGCACCGGCTGTGCGTACGCGGTCATCAGCTCGCGCGCCCGGCGGCGCAGGTCCGCCGGCGTCGCGACGAGGTTGGCCTCGGTGATCCCGACCGACGCGTCCTCGTGGGCGAGCTTGACGAACCACGGGTAGTCGAGGCGCTCGAGCGCCGGATCGTCGAGCGCCTCGAGGTCGGCGAGGAAGCGATGCGGCGGGGTCGGGACCCCGCGCGCGAGCAGGATGTCCTTGGTGCGCTGCTTGTGCAGGCACGACGCGAGGCCGAGCAGATCGTTGCCGATGTACGGGATCTCGAACAGCTCGAGCAGCCCGGCGAACGTCGGCTCGTGGCGGGCATCGCCGGCCAGCGACTCGCAGAGGTTCCACACGAGCTCGGGCGCGGCCGCCCGGACCCGATCGAGCACCGCGAACACCTCGCGGCCGGAAAGGCCGATCGGCTCGGCGTGACAGCCGGCCTCGGTGAGCGCCCCGACGATCGCCTGCGCGCTCGCCGCGACCGAGACGACGTCGGCGGCCCCGGCCTGGGCGTCGTAGTCGATGTTGTAGAGGACGATGAACCGCGACGGCGACGGCATGGCGCGCGGTATCTTTACATGACCGGCCCGGCCGGCCCAGCCGGCTCAGCCGGCACCGCTCCCACAGCGCGGACGACCCGCGGGCCGAGCTCGCGGGCGACGCGCTCGACGGCGATCGGGGCGCCGAGCGCCCGGGACAGCGAGATCTGCGGGACGTCGAGGCCGCACGGCCGGATCGCGCGCCACGCCTGCACCGGGGTGTCGACGTCGAGCGCGAAGCCGTGCACGCTGACCCCGCGCGCGACGTGAATGCCGCACGCCGCGAGCTTCTTGCCGTGGAGCCAGACGCCGGCCGGATCACGCTGCCACGCCGCCCCGGGCACGCCGAGCGCGGCGCAGGTCTCGGCGATCGCCGCGGCGACGCTCGCGAGGAAGCCGACCACGCTGCGCAGCCGCACGACGGGGTAGACCATGACCTGCCCGGGGCCGTGGTAGGTGACCTGGCCGCCGCGCTCGATGCGCTCGATCGGAACGTCGCCCGCATCGAGGATGTTCGCCTCGGTCGCCGAGCGGCCGAGCGTGATCACCGGCGGGTGCTCGCAGAGCAGGACGACCCCGGGGTCACCGGCCCAGACGCGCTCGCGGGCGGCGAGCTGGTCGGCCAGGACCCGCCGGTAGTCGGCGCGCCCGAGCCATTGCCAGGTGGTCGTCACGGTAGGCCCGGCCGCCGCGCTAGCCCGCCAGGAGCTCGTCGAGCAGCTGGTCGTCGACGTAGTGGAGGGGCGCGGACGCGCTGACGACGCCGACCCCGGCCGCGATCAGCGCGGCGACGAGCTGATCGCCGCAGATCACCGCGATCGACCGCCCGGCGCGCTCGAGCTCCCGCTCGGCGTCCTCGGACAGCTCGCGGGCGGAGAACAGGATGCCGGCGACGAGGTTCTTGGCCTCGACGCCGACGCGCAGCTCGCCGATGCCGCGGCGATCGATCGGCTGATCGCCCGACCGCGCGCTGATCAGCACCGTGCGATCGATGCCCGGTGCCACGACCTGGGCGTACGAGATGCCGCCGACCCGCTTGACCCAGGCGATCTCGCGGTAGCCGGCCGCGACGAGGTACGCGTGGATGAGGCGCTCGAACCCGGGGCCGCTGGCCTTGGCGATCCGCGCCGCGAGGGCGCGATGGGTCGCCCCGGCGAGCCGCGACAGCGCCGCCGCGATGTTGGCCTCGGCCTCCGCGGTCTGGCTCATCGAGACCGGGCCCGGCGCGAACAGGTCGCGGCCGCGATAGACGATCCGCGGCCGGAGGCCCAACGTCCGGTAGCTGCGCTCGTCGCCGAGCAGCTCGGCCTTGAGCTGCGGCCACAGCTGCTCCGGATCGCTCTCGATGAGGTTGCGCTTGCGCATCATCGCCGCGAGCTGGCGGACCGGCAGCGGCTGGCCGTTGCGGAGCTGGGCAAACACCGTCGCGGCGGCGTCGCCGAGCGGCGTGCCGACCCGGGCGAGCGCGTCGTGGTCCTGGCCGTTGGTCGCGGGCGCGGCGGGCGCCACGGGCGGTGGCAGCGGACGTGGGGGCTGCGGGGATTGCGGGGATTGCGGGCGCAGCTCCGGCCCTCCCCGCCCCTGCTCGCCGGGCCGCTGGTCGGGGCGCGCCACGTGCGGCGGACGCGGTGACTGCTCGCGGCGCTCGTGGCGGGCCCGATCGCGCTCGTCGCGGCGCTGGCGCCGGCGATCGCGCCGCTCCTGCCATTGCTGCTTGCGCTCGTCGCGCGCGTTGATCTCCGGCACCATCGGCCGGTCCTCGTCGGCGGTTTGCCGATCGGTGTACTCGGAATGCATGATCGCCGGCTTGGCCAGGTCGTCGCCGTATAGCGTGGCGAGCTCCTGCTCCTCGGGGGAGAGCGTCGGGGGTTGGTCATCGACCTCGACGATCTCCTCGGCCTCTTCGTCGGCTTCTTCGTCGGCCGCGCTCACGGCGAGATCGGCCGGGGGAGCGTGCGCGACCGGCGCCGCCTCGATCATGGAGTCCGCCGAGACCGCGGTGACGACCTCGATGTCCTCGGCGGGGTTCATGCCGGCCATCGGGAGCTCGGCCTGCACGGCGGCTTCGCGCGGCTTCCTGGCGGGCTTCTTGGCCGGTTTGCTCGGCTTGGGCGGCGGCTTCTTGGCGCCCGCCTTGGGAGCCGCCGTCTTCTTCTGGGGCCGGCGCTTTTTGGCGGCCTCGGCAGCTGCTTCACTGGCGGACAGTTTCTTTGCCATCGCGGCGTGTCTACCGTGCACCACGAAGCTGCGTCAAGACGACCACACATCAGGCTGACACAGACGAAAAATTGCCCCGCGGCGGTGTGGCGATTAGCGTCGGAATGACGACGGGAGGGCTGTGCGTTCTCGTCGCAAGCGCCAGCACAGCTGCGCAAGGAGTGACGAGATGCAGTCCCGCAAGATCGGTGTGTTGCTTGGAGGTCTGTCCAGCGAGCGTGACGTATCCCTGCGGACGGGCGAGGCGGTGCTCGCCGCGCTCCGCGACCGGGGCCACGACGCGGTCCCGATCTACGTCGACCGAGACGTGGACGTCGCACTCCGCCAGGAGCAGATCGAGGTCGCGTTCATCGCCCTCCACGGTCGGTGGGGCGAGGACGGCTGCATCCAGGGCCTGCTGGAGATGCTTGGGATTCCCTACACCGGCTCCGATGTCCTTGCATCGGCGCTCGCGATGCACAAAGGCAAGGCCAAGGAGCTGTTCAGGCTCCACAACCTGCCTACACCGGCATACTACTCGTTGACCGACGCGATGGTCGCCGGCGCGGGGGATCTGGCCGCCGTCCACGGTGATTTCGGGTTCCCGTGCGTGGTGAAGCCCCTCCGCGAGGGCAGCTCGGTCGGGGTCACGATCTGCCGGGCGCCCGGCGGGCTCGGCCCCGCGGTGGAGCGCGCGCTGTGCTTCGACGACGAGATCCTGATCGAGCGCTACATCGCCGGCAAGGAGATCTCGGTCGCGATCCTCGAGGATCGCGCGCTCGGCGCCGTCGAGATCGCGCCGCGCGACGGGTTCTATGACTACGCGAACAAGTACACCCGCGGGGCCACCGACTACTTCGTGCCGCCGCGGGTCTCGCCCGAACGCTATCGCGGCATCCTGGCGCAGGCGCTGCGCGCCCATACAGCGCTCGGTTGCCGTGGCGCGACGCGCGTCGACATGATGGTCAGCGACTCGGGCAACGAGTTCGTGCTCGAGGTCAACACGTTGCCCGGCCTGACGCCGACGAGCCTCCTGCCGAAGATCGCCGATGCCGCGGGCATCTCGTTCGGCGAGCTGTGCGAGATGATGCTCTCGGGGGCGAGCCTCGCGACCCGGCGCGGCCGCGGCGAGCGCCGGATCATCCAGCGCGCGTTTGTCGGCCACGATCGCCGGGAAGCCGTGGTCGAGCATCACTGATGACCGCGCCTGGGGTCGAGCGAGTAGCCGAGGACCGGCGAGCGACCCGATGATCGCGCGCGCGCGCCAGGGCGGCCGGATCTTGCTCGCCACCGCGGTCTGCGCCGCCGGCATCCCGCTGACCGCGGCCGCCTGGGTCCAGGCACGAACCGCGGCGCTCGCCGACCACCTCGGTGCCGCCGGGGGTGGGATCGCGCGGATCGGCGCGGTCGACGCCGACCTGACCGGGACGATCCGGCTGTCGGACCTGGCGTTCGGCGATCTGGCCCACGTGGAGGCGATCGAGGCGTCGGTCGCGATCGACTCGCTGCTGGCGGGGACGCTGCGCGCCGACGAGATCCGCGTCGCCGGTCCGCGGGTCGCGATCCAGGTCGACGGCAACGGGGACTCCGACCTCGCCCGCCTGGCGCGCCGCCTCCTCGGCAAGCGCCCCGGCGCCGGCGACGGCCGGGCCGGACCGGGCCGGTTGCGCCGGATCGTCGTCAGCGCCGGGACGCTGTCGGCACGGGTCGCCGGGATCGGCGAGCTCACCGCCGAGGGCGTCGAGCTGATCCCGGATGCCGGCGGCGTCCGTGTGATCACCGGGCCGGTCCGGATCGATGGCCACGCGGGCTCGCTCGGCGTCGCGCTCGGGTTCACGCGGAGCGCGGCCGAGCTCACCCTGCCCCACCTGCAGTTCGGCCGCGTGCTCGCCGTCGGTGGGACCGGCGCGATCGCTCTGCCGGGATCCCCGGGCGTCGCGCCTGCCCTCGACCACCGCGTCCAGCTGCGCGAGATCACGGCCGGCCGGCTCGCCACCGGCGGCGCGCTCGAGCTGCGTGCCACCATCGACGATCAGGGCGTCCCGCGACCGCTCGCGATCGACGTCCAGCCGCGCGAGCTCGCGGTCGCCATTCGCGGTGACCGGATCCCGCTGGGCGCGCTCGCGGCGCTGGCGCCCCACGGCGTGGAGCTCGATGCGGCCCACGCGACCGGCTCGCTCACCATCCACCGCGAGGCCGCGCGCGTCTTGATCGAGGTCGACGGCACCGTCGACGGAGTCTCGCTCGACCACGGGGCGATCGCCGCCGCGCCGGTGCCGCTCGCCGCGGCGGTGCGCGCCTCGATCGCCGTCTCGCCGGAGGCGATCGCCGTGCCGCGGGCGGTGGTCGAGCTCGGCGCCGCTCACTGGACCGCGAGCGGATGGCTGCGCCGCGGCGCGCCCGCGTCCGGCCAGCTCGACCTGACCCTGGCGACCGCCGGCTGCAGCGACCTGCTGGCCTCGCTGCCGGCCGAGCTGCGCGGGCCGCTCGACGGCATGGTGCTCGCCGGCTCGCTCGGCGGCCGCGTGCGGCTCGCCGTCGATCTCGCGTCGCCCGAAGGCGATGGCGTCGACCTCACCACGTCGATCACCGACCGTTGCCGCGCCGAGGCCGATCCCCCGGCCGCCGACGTCGCCCGGCTCGCGTCGGCCACCGACCAGGTGTTCGCGGATGGGAGCCACGCGCGCGTCGGCCCGGGTGAGCCCGGGTGGACCTCGCTCCGCGAGCTGCCCGCCCATGTCGCCGGCGCGTTCGTCAGCGCCGAGGACGCGCGGTTCTACGATCACGCCGGCTTCGATCTCGCCCAGATCGGCAAGAGCCTCGAGATCGACCTGCGCGAGCATCGCCTCGCCCGCGGCGGCTCGACGATCAGCCAGCAGCTGATCAAGAACGCCTTCCTCTCGCAGCGCCGCAGCTTCGATCGCAAGCTGCAGGAGGCGATCTTGACCTGGCGGCTCGAGACGCGGCTCGACAAGCACCAGATCCTCGAGCGCTACCTGAACATCATCGAGCTGGGGCCGCGGGTGTTCGGGCTGACCGCTGCCGCGAAGCACTGGTTCGGCGCCGCGCCGCGCGAGCTGTCGGTGCGGCAGGCGGCGTTCCTCGCCGCGCTCACCTCGGAGCCCACGTCGATGAGCCGACGTGTCCGCCGCGCCGGGGGCCTCGACGCCGACTCGGCCGCGCGCGTCGAGGTCGTGCTGCGTGCGATGCGCCGCGACGGGGTGCTCGATGCGGCGCAGTACGCGGCGGCCGTGGCGGCCGGGCTACGCTTCGCGCCCGCGGCGCTCGAGCCGGAGCGCTAGCTCTACCCAGGGCGAGTCGGCGCGAGCCGCGGGGCTACACGCCGAGGAACAGGCGGTTGCCGAAGTTCGCTACACGCCGAGGAACAGGCGGTTGCCGAAGTTGCGCTCGAGGGTCGATCAACAGGGGACGTTCCCGTCCCCTCTGGCCCGGCAGAGCCGAGCCATTCACCCCACCGCGCGTCGCGTCGCGCGGATCCGCTACACGCCGAGGAACAGGCGGTTGCCGAAGTTGCGCTCGAGATCCGCGGCGAAGATCTTCTGCGCCGCGCTGTCGATGTCG
>Ga0308175_100002140_pt1 | contig 13477 bp, 10 predicted proteins | sample PhyCR1_3_FD_203893 | JGI IMG/M metagenome (GOLD analysis project Ga0308175, IMG submission 203893) | Soil microbial communities from UC Gill Tract Community Farm, Albany, California, United States - DLSLS.C.R1 | ecosystem: Environmental > Terrestrial > Soil > Agricultural land | place: USA...
CGGCGCCCAGCTCGCGGAACCGGCGCGCCGTCACCAGCACCCGGCTCTCGAGCGAGTCGACGGCGCGGTTGTAGCTCTCCACTGCCTTGTCCAGCCCCCGGCGCAGCTCGTCGAAGTGTCCCGCCAGGGACCCCAGCCGGTCGTGGAGCTGGCGGCCGAGCTCGCTGATGGCGCGGGCGTTCCGCGCGATCTGCTCCTGCCTCCAGCCGTAGGCGATGGCTCGAAGCAACGCGATCAGCGTCGTAGGACTGGCCGGGATCACCTGCTGGCTTACCCCGAACTCGATCAGCGCCGGATCGTGCTGGCAGGCCGCGGCGAAGAAGGTCTCGCCCGGAAGGAACATCACCACGAAGTCGGGCGCCGGCTGGAACTGGGTCCAGTACGCCTTGCTGCCGAGCCCGGTCATGTGGTCACGCACCTGGCGGGCATGCTCCTTCAACAGCAGCTCGCGGGCGGCCTCGTCCCCGGTTCCGTCGACCGCGTCCAGGTAGGCCGCCAGCGGGGCCTTGGCGTCCACGATCACGGTCTTTCCGCCCGGGAGCCGTACGACGAGGTCCGGACGAAGCCGGCCGGTGTCACCATCGACGGTGACCTGCTCCTCGAAATCGCAGTAGTCGAGCATGCCGGCCATCTCCACCACGCGCCGGAGCTGGATCTCGCCCCACCGACCGCGCACGTGGGGGGCGCGGAGTGCCTTCACCAGATTGCCGGTCTCCTGCTGCAGCGCCTGCTGCGACCGGGCCATCGCGTGGACCTGCTCCAGGAGCCCCGCGTAGGACGACAGCCGCTCCTTTTCCACCTGCTGAAGCGTGGCATCGACCCGAACCAGCGCCTCTCGCATGGGGCGCACCAGCTCGTCTACCGCGCGCTGCCGGAGCTCGAGGTCGCCCGCGGCGACGCGTTGAAGCTCGCTCAGCCGGGTCTCGGCGAGGGTGAGAAAGCTCTGGTTGTTGTGGCGGAGAGCCTCGGCGGAGAGCGAGGCGAAGGCGTCCCGTAAGGTGGACTCGGCGCGGTCGAGCAGCGCCGAGCGGTCGGCGGCGGAGCGGCGCTCCGCCTCCAGCTGAACCACCAGCCGCGCCCGCTCCTCCCGGAGCGCCGGCAGCCGGGCCCGGGCCACCAGCCAGCTCGCCAGCGCGCCGATGACGACGCCGATCCATAGCCCGAGCAGCAGCGAGGAAGCGTCCATGATCTCTCCGGAGCCGGCGGACGGGCGAAGCGTTCGGGGGATGCGAATCGGAACGGCGGCGGGGGAGCCGACCGCAAGCTAAGAGCGGGCGCCGGTCGGGACAACGGCTGGTCACCGTAGGGGCTCGGGCAGCTCGAGGATTCGATGAAACCAGCGCTGGGTCGCGGCGTAGAGCCATACAGGGCTCCCGCTCACCGCCTCACTTCCGATCCGTCTACAATCGAAACGCCCGGAGGACCCGTCGATGTCACGCCCATGGACCACGCCACTGCTGGGCTTCACCGCGCTCACACTCGTCGCCGCGCTGTCCGGCTGCAACCCTCGCAAGGGCGGCACCGAGTCCGCCAGCGTCACCACCACTTCCTCGGCCGAAGGAGCATCGGCCAACACCGGTGCCATTCCGGTCACGGACGCCTCCGATGAAGCGCGGTCGCTCTATCTCGAAGGGCGCACGCTGAGCGAGCAGCTCAAGGCACATGACGGCCGCGCCAAGTACGAGGCCGCCGTCGCCAAGGATCCGTCGTTCGCCATGGCGCACTACCAGTTGGCGGTCAATTCCGCGACGGCCAAGGACTTCTTTTCCCACCTGAAGGAAGCGGTCGCACTGTCCGGCAAGGTGTCCGAGGGTGAGCGGCTGACCATCATGGCGCTCGAGGCCGGCGGCAACGCTCAGCCGGCCAAGGCGCTCGAGTATCAGCACGAGCTGGTGGCGAAGTACCCCAACGACGAGCGTGCGCATTTCCAGCTCGCGACGGGCTACTTCGGGCAGCAGGACTACGACAAGTCGATCGACGAGCTCAAGAAGGCCACCGAGATCAACCCCAACTACTCACCCGCTTACAACCAGCTGGGCTACACCTACCGCCAGGTCGAGAAGTACGACGACGCCGAGGCCGCCTTCAAGAAGTACATCGAGCTGATCCCCAACGACCCCAACCCGTATGACTCGTACGGCGAGCTGCTGATGAAGACCGGCCGCTTCGACGAGTCGATCAGCCAATATCAGAAGGCGCTCTCGGTGGACGATCACTTCACGCCGTCGCGGGTCGGCATCGCCACCAACCTGATGCTCCAGGGCAAGCCGGATCAGGCCGCCGCCAGGATGGACGAGCTGTACGGCCGCGCGCGGGATGACGCCGACCGGCGGACGGCGATGTTCGTGAAGGGCGTGATTCTGACCGACGCGGGGCGCACCGACGCCGCGGTGAAGGAGATCGAGCGGGAGTACGCCTACGACGCCAAACTGGCCGACACCGCGAACATGAGCCCCGACGCGCTGCTCATCGGCAACATCCTGCTCAACGCGGGGCGGGCCGAGGCCGCGGCCAAACGGTATCAGCAGTCGCTGGATCTGATCGAGCACTCGAGCCTGTCGGACCAGGTCAAGCAGGACACCCGCCTGGCCGACCACTACAACAAGGGCCGGGTGGCGCTCGCCAACGGCGACGTGGCCACCGCCAAGACCGAGGCCAAGGCGTACCTCGACGGTGCCGCCGAGCGGCAGAACAAGTTCCGCACCCGGCAGGGGCACGAGCTCGAGGGGCGGATCGCGCTGGCGGAGAAGCAGTACGATGACGCGCTCGCGCACCTGGGCCAGGCCAACCAGCAGGATCCGGAGGTGGTGTACCTGACCGCGCTCGCGTACCAGGGCAAGGGCGATGGCGCCCAGGCCAAGGAACTCGCGGCCAAGGCGGCGAATGCGAACGTGCTGCCGCTCGCGACCTACGCGTTCGTGCGAGCGAAGGCCAAGAAGCTCGCGGCGTGAGCGCCTAGGCCGCGGGGCGCCGCGACACCCGGGCAGGAATAGTTCGAGCCCCCACAGAAGGACGCAGTGGCGGCTCGAACTATTCCTGCCCGGGTGTCGCTCCGGCCTCAGGGGGGATGGACCGCTCCGGGCCTGCGATTCTCAGCGTTGATGCCCGGGGTTCTTGACGCCGTTGCAGGGTGTTACTACGATATATCGTCAGCTATATCGTCGCGACATATCGGATGGAGGATGCATAGGTATGTGTAGTCAGCGCAACAAGTTCGACTTCGGGGCCGGGTTCCCGTTCTGGGGACGCGCGTGGGGGGAGTGGGGTCCCAAGCGGGGGCCGAGGCGGCAAATGTTCGAAGCGGGCGAGATCAAGTTCGTCATTCTGCGGTTGCTCAAGGAAAAGCCGCGGCACGGCTATGAGGTCATCAAGGCGTTGGAGGAGCGGATGGCTGGGTGCTACACCCCATCCCCGGGCACCGTGTATCCAACCCTGCAGATGCTCGAGGACCAGGGATATGTGCGGTCGTCCGAGGCGAGCGGCAAGAAGGTCTACGAGATCACGCCCGAGGGCGAGCGATATCTCGAGGAGCATCGCGACCTGCTGGATGAGATCGTGGACCGGGTGCGCGACACCGTGCGCGACTTCACCGGGGGCGCCATCGGGGAGCTCCAGGGCGAGTTTGCCCGGCTCGCGCGGGGCACGTTCCGGAACGCCTGGCGCCGCGGTCCCGACGACCCGGCGGTCCGGCGCGTCGCCGAGATCCTCAAGCGAGCCGCGGACGAGATCGAACAGGCCTGGCAGACTTCAACGCTATAGGTGACGCCATGTTGCACATGTGGTGGTGGCTGATCCCGCTGATGTTCTTCCTGATGATGCGGGGCGGCCGGCGGCGGTACTATCGGGAGCGTGGGTGGAGCGGAGGAGAGCAGGTAGCCGAGCTGCGTCGGACGGTCGACTCGCAGCGGGATTACATCGATCAGCTCGAGGCACGGTTGGCGCGGGTGGAAGAAGGGCTCGAGTTCGCCGAGCGATTGTTGAGCGAGCGGGCGGGCGCGCCGGCGCACTGAGGGTCGCCGGCGCAGTGAGGCTCGCGGCGCACTAAGAGCGAAGGGCGGGGCTGAGGACGGGCGGGAGTAGGCCAAGACGCCACAAAACGACGCAGTGGCACCTTGGCCTACTCCCCCCCGTCCTCAGCCCCCGGCCTCAGCTCGGCCGAACCGCGGGCTCGAAAAAGAGCTCGTCCACGTAGCACCAGCTCCAGTCCTCGCCCCGCTCGAAGCTCCGCATGATCGCATGCTTGGTCGCGTGGAAGTGCTTGGTAGCGTGTTTGCCCGGCGAGTTGTCGCAGCACCCGACGTGACCGCACTCCTGGCACAGGCGAAGATGAACCCAATGGCCTCCGGTGGCGAGACACTCCTCGCAGCCCGCCGGCGTTTTGGGGCTGACGTTCCGCACCTCCGGAAGGTGCGCGCAGTGGGGCGACATGAATGGCTTCTCTCCTCCGTGATCGGTGAATCAGATGCTCCCCTGCCCTGAACATAGGGCCAGTGGCTAGCCGAAGGTGGGGGGCCCAGGCCATCTTGCAGGTACCCCCTCATGCGCGCCGACCCCGCCCTCTGCCGGGCGTCCTGTCGCCCGAACCCGATCTGACCTGGTGCCCACGAACTACGTGGAGTGCCCGGACTGCGGGAAACGCGCGTTGAGCGTGGCGACGCGGTGTCCACACTGCGGGTTTCATTTTCCCCCTCGTCCGATCGTGCGGCCCTCGCCGGGGCCGTCGTTCGGCGCCAGCCGAGGGTTGCTCGCCGTTGGCGGAGCGATCCTGGCGCTGATCATCGTGGCGCTGGTAGTGCGCCACGGCCGGCCCGGGACGGATCGGACCAATGGCGCGGTGTCGCGCGTGGCGGATCCGACGCCGTCGGCTTCCGCGCCGGCCGTGGCCCGGTCGCCCGCGACGGATCGATCGAGATCGTCGAAGCCACCCGACCGCGCCGGTGCGGCCGGCGGTGGCGAGATGGCCCGCGCCGAGACGGACTCAGAGCACCCGAAGCCGGGGCCGGACGGGCGAGCCATTCGGCGGTACGCACAGACCTGGGTCAACGTCCGCGGCGATCGCACTCGGTCCGCACCCACGGTCGCCATGCTCAACCCCGGCGATTCCGTGACCGTCGACTCGCTGGTGCGCGGCTGGTATCGGGTCCTGGTCGACGGCCGAACGTTGGGATATGTCCACCGCTCCACGCTGGATGTCAGCCGCCCCGAGTGAGCCGCAGCCAGCGCCACCATCGCACGCCATCTCGTACCCGTTCGCATGTCGCCTTTTCCGCTGACCGATCCGTTCACCCGCCGCCGGTTCTGCCGCACCGCCGCCGGCCTGGCTGCGCTGCTGCTGCCGGCGTCCCTCGGAGCACCGCTCCGCGCCATCCAGAACCTGGAACCCGCCCCGACCCCTCCGACTCCCGACGAGGAGCGGCTCGCGGCCTGGACCGCCGCGCTTCGAGCGGCCGGGCTCACGCGCCACGAGCGACCCATCGGGCGTGCTGCGGTCGGCGCGGGGGAGCAGGCCGAAGGCACGCCGTATCGGCCCGGGACGCTCGAGGCATACCTCCGGGCCGGGGGCAGCCCGGCAAACGAGCCCCTCACCATTTCGCTCATGCGATTCGATTGCGTCACGCTGGTCGAGTCGTGCCTGGCCGTGGCTCGCGTGGCGGGCAAGGACGGCCGGCCGACCTGGGCCGGCTTCGGGAGGGAGATCGAACGGATGCGCTACCGGGGCGGCGCGCGCCGGGGATACACCTCGCGCCTGCACTACTTCAGCGAGTGGATCAGCGACGGGGCCGCTCGCGGGCTGGTGCGCGATCTTGGCAAGGAGCTGGGCGGCGTCTCCGACGTGCGCTCGCTCCGGTTCATGAGCCAGCATCGCGCCAGCTACCCCGCGCTCCGGGATGACGCGACGTTCGAAGAGATTCGACGCATCGAGCGCGACCTCGATGCGCGCTCGCGGTTCGCCGTCCCGACCATCCTGATTCCGCAAATCGCGGATCGAATTCAGACCGGCGATGTGCTCGGTTTCGCAACCGAGATTCCGGGTCTGGACGTGACCCACGCTGCCTTCGCCTACCGCGCGCCTGACGGCGTGCTCCGCGTGCTGCACGCGCCGCTGTCGGGCGGCGTGGTCGAGATCAGCCGGACCACCCTTCCGGAATACGTGGCGGCCATCCGCCGCTCGACGGGCATCCTGGTGGCGCGGCCGGCCTGGGCCTAGCCGCTACCAGTTCCCGATGCCGCGGTCGCGGCACCAGCTCACCACCGTGTCGGCCAGCTCCTCGATCACCTCGGCATCGGTGCGTCCCGAGCGCTTGAGGACCTCGAATCCGTGGTCCGCCCCTTCAACGACGTGCAGGGTGGCGAGTGGGACCAGCCGCGCGGACACGCGCGTGATCAGGCCGAGGTCCGCCAGCTGGTCGCGAGTTCCCTGCAGGAACAGCATGGGCAGCGAGACCTGGCTCAGATGCGCGGCGCGGTCCTCGCTCGGCTGCTTGGGACGGTGGAGCGGAAAGCCGAGGAACACCAGACCGGCAACACCCGGCAGCGGTCCTCGTGCTGCGGCCCCCGACGTCATGCGGCCGCCCATGGACTTGCCGCCGGCGATGAGCGGAAGGTCCGGCGCGACGCTGGCGGCGGCCGCGACCGCGGCACGCACGGTGGCCTCGAGCACCGCCGGCGGGTCCGGCCGCCGTGCGCCGGCCTCGGTGTAGGGGAACTGATATCGCAGGGTCGCGACCTCGCGCTCGGCGAGCGCGGACGCGATGGCCTCCATGAAGCGATGTTTCATGCCCGCGCCGGCGCCGTGGGCGAGCACGTACAGCACCCGTGCATCGCGGGGGCGGGTGAGCTGGCCCGACACCTGTCCAACCCGATCGCCCACCGTGATGTCGAGGTTCATCCCGCCAGCTCCGCCTGCAGCCGACCGAGCGCGTCACCCAGGTCGGGCACCAGGTCGACTACCTCGACCAATGGATCCGTCTTGAGCCGCTTCATCCGCTCCGGCACCGTCTTCATCGTGTGCGCCCGTAAGTCGAGCTTGGCATTCACCTCCCGCCAGCGGAGCGGCGTCGAGACCGGCCCGCCCGGCAGCGGGCGCACGCAGAAGGGAGAGACCAGCAGCTTGCCCGAGCCGTTCTGCAGGTAATCGATGTAGACTCGGCCGTCGCGCCTGGAGACCTGCCGCGTGATGGTCGCGATCTCGGGTAGCCGCCCCACCAGGCAGCGTGCCAGGAGCTCGCCCAGCGAGCGCGACTGCTCGTGGGTGCACTGACGGCCCAGCGGCACCAGCAGATGCAGCCCCGAGGAGCCGCTGGTTTTCACGTACAGCGGCAGCTCGATCCGCCGGCACAGGTCGCGCGCCGAAAGCGCCACCTCCACCACCTCCGTGAACGGCGCGCCCTTGGGATCCAGATCGAGCACGCACCAGTCCGGCCGCTCGAGCGTCGGCGCCCGGCTGGCCCACAAGTGGAGCGGAATGGATCCCAGATTGATGACGTACAGCAGCGAGGCGAGGTCGTCGCACACGAAGTAGTCGATCTCGCGCTGGGTGTCCTCGCTCCACATGCGCTCGGTCCGGACCCAGTCCGGCGTGAAGCCGGGTGCATCCTTCTGGAAGAACGACTTGCCCGCGATGCCGTCGGGAAACCGCGTCATCACCAGCGGCCGATTCCGCAGGTAGGGCAGCAGCCACGGCGCGATCGCCCGGTAGTAGGCGACCAGGTCGCCCTTGGTGTAGCCGTCCTCGGGCCAGAAGACCTTTTTCAGGTTGGTGAGCTCGAAGGGCAGCTCGCCATCGTCCCTGCCCTCGGCCTTCCCTGCCGCGCTTCTCTCGTTCTTCCCGACTCGTCCGGACCGCCGGCCCCCAGCCCCTTTCGATCCGCCCACATCGGGCCCCGCCGGACGCGTCTCGTTGGCGACGGGCGCCTTCGAACGCCCGGCCCTCCGGGCGTCCGCCCCTCCCTCGGTCCGGTCCGTCGACCCATCGGCGCGACCGTCCGAGCGTCGCTGCTCCCTCCGGCACTCCTCCGGAGCCTTGTCGCTCCGAAACCGGACAAACACCGGCTGCCGCAGCACGCCCTCTTCGGTCCACTCGGTGTACTCGACCTCACATACCAGGAGTGGCTCGACCCACGTCGTGCCGCTCTCCTTGGATATCGGTCCGACGCACGGCGGGTCGGTTCGCCGGGTCGATTCGAGCGTGCGCGCCACCTCGGCGAGCTGCTTTTCGCTGAACCCCGTGCCCACCCGTCCGGAATAGGTCAGCTCGTCGTCCACGTATTCGGCCAGGTGCAGCGCGCCGAAGCCGCCCCGCGAGCCTCTGGGCGCGGTACAGCCGACCACCACGAAATCGCCGGTACGCCGCGAGCGAACCTTGAGCCAGGACGGACTGCGGCCCGACTTGTACGGCGCCGAAGCCTTCTTGCCCACCACGCCCTCGAGCCCAAGCCGCTCGGCCTCGCGATAGAGCGCCTCGCCGTCTTCCTCTACGTGCTCGAGGTAGCGCAGCGCGCCGAGCGGCGGCAGCACCCGCTGCAGCAGCTCCTTTCGAGTGGTCAGCGGCAGCGTCCGAAGATCGAAGTCCTCGAAGCCGAGCAGGTCGAAGGCGTAGTACGTCACGGGAACCTCCACGGCCGCGTGACGGATGTCGAGCGGCCGCCGGAGTCGGGCCCGTCCCTGCAGACGTTGAAAGCTGGGGATGCCCCGCTCGTCCAGCGCCACCACCTCGCCGTCGAGCACCAGTCGCTCGAACGGCAGCGCGGCCACCGCGCGGGTCACCTCGGGAAAGGCCTCGCCGCACTCGTTGCCGTTCCGGGTGTAGAGCCGCGCCGCGCCGTGCTGCCGCGCCGCGAGCACCCGGTAACCGTCGAGCTTGGCCTCGAACACCCAGCCGTTACGGGAAAACGGCCCCTCGGCGGTCTCGGCAAGCATGGGCTGGGTGGATTTCGCCTCGACCGCTCGGCGGGGAACCTTGAGCCGGATCAGCTCGGTGCGTAGCGCCTCACCTTGGTCGCGCCCCGCCGCCAGGTCTCCCACGGTCAAACCCGACAGCACCGACTCGTTGGGCGGCACCCGCTCCGCCGAAGCCCAGCCGTCGCGCTCCTTGATGAGGAGCCATTCCTTCTGGGCCTTCTTGATCTTCACCAGGGTCCACATGCCGCGAAGCTTGTATCCCTTGAGCTCGAACAGGAGCTTGCCCTTGACCAGTCCCTCGAGCGGATCGCCGTGGGGTAGCCACTCGCCACGATCCCAAACGATCACCGCGCCGGCGCCGTAGTTCCCCTCGGGAATCATCCCCTCGAAATCGCCGTACTCGATCGGGTGATCCTCGACGTGCACGGCCAGTCGCTTCTCGGCGGTGTCGTAGGAAGGCCCTTTGGGCACGGCCCAGGACCGGAGGACGCCTTCCATCTCGAGCCGGAGGTCCCAGTGGAGCCGGGTGGCGTCGTGCATGTGGACCACGAACAGGCGACCGGGCACCTGCCCGACCGCCCCCGCAGGCTCCGGGGTACGCTCGAGGGCGCGCTTGGCGCGATAGGCGGCCAGATGATCCGGGGCGGGTTGTCGCGGCATGGGGGCTGAAATCTACGGGTGGTGGCGCGGCATGGGAGAGACGAGTGCGGCTTCTTGCACTATCCGCGGCGAAGCGAGCGACGCGGTCGCGCACTCAGGGTGGAGCCTGGCACTGAAATCAGGGGCCTGCGCAGGCCCGTTGCCGACGCGTAACCGCTAGACCGGCTTGATGCTAGGCCTTGCTGCAGAATTCTGCACGCTGCGCCGTTCGCCATCGCCTTGCGGTGGCCCGATTCTGCCGGTATATCAAGCCCCTAAACCAACCCAACGACCACTGCTTATGGCCGCCAGATCCATCGGGTCCGCGACGATCTCCTTCGGGCTGGTCTCCGTCCCCGTCAACCTGTTCTCCTCCAGCGAGTCGTCCGCCAGCGTCAGCTTCAACATGCTGCACACGACCTGCGGCTCGCGGCTCAAGCAGCAGTACATCTGCTCGAAGGAGGGGACCGTCGTCGAGAAGGACGAGGTCGGGAAGGGCTACGAATTCTCCAAGGGACAGTACGTGCGGTTCACGCCCGAGGAGATCAAGGCCCTGGACGAGAAAGCGACCAACGCGATCGACATCGCCGAGTTCGTGCCGTTGGCGGCCATCGACCGCATCTACCTCGAGAAGGTCTACTACCTCGGCCCCGACAAGGGCGGCGAGCGGGCCTATGGTCTTCTGGCCAAGGCGCTCGAGACCACCGGCCGCGCGGCCCTGGGCCAGTACTCCGCGCGAGGCAAGCAGTATCTCGTCCTGGTCCGCCCGATGGGCAACCTCCTGGTCATGGAGCAGCTTCACTATCACGCCGAGCTCAAGAGCGCGGACGACGTGCCGCGGCCGGAAGCCACCGTGAAGGACACCGAGCTGGCGCTGGCCCGCCTGCTCATCGAGCAGTCGGCAGTGGACGAGTTCCATCCCGAGAACTACCAGGACACCGTGCGCGAGCGGGTGCTCGAGGCGATCCAGCAGAAGGTGGACGGGCAGGAGATCACCTCGGAGCCGACCGAGGCACCGCAGACCAAGATCATCGACCTCATGGACGCGCTGAAGGCGAGCCTGGCCAAGCGCGGTCCGGCCGCCGAGGAGAAGCGTCCGGCCCGGGCCCGCGTCCGCGCGGTCGCCACCAAGGCGGCCAAGGAGCTGCCCGAGCGTCCCAAGAGGAAAGCGAGCGGGGCGCGGTAGGCGCGGGCGCCATGCAGCTTCACGTCGGGACCAGCGGCTGGTCCTACAAGGAATGGAAGGGCAGCTTCTACCCCGCCGACCTGTCCGCGGACGACATGCTGCGCTTCTACGCGACCCGCCTGGCGACGGTCGAGATCAACAACTCGTTCTACCGCATCCCGAAGGAAAAGGTGCTGCTCGAGTGGGCCGACCAGGTACCCGCAGAGTTCCGCTTCGTGCTCAAGGCCTCCCGACGCATCACGCACATCAACCGACTGGCCAACGAGGACGGCTCGCTCGAATACTTCCTCCGCACGGCCAACGTGCTCGGGGAACGCCTCGGCCCCACCCTGTTCCAGTGTCCGCCCTCACTCCGGAAGGACATGGCCCGGCTCACCGAGTTCCTCGCGCTGGTGCCTCGGACCTGGCGGGCCGCGATGGAGTTCCGCCACGCCTCGTGGTTTACCGACGAGGTCTACGACGCACTCCGTGCCCATGACATCGCGCTGGTGGCGGTAGACGAGGACGAAGCCGAGGGATCGGGCGCGCCGGTGGTGCCCACCGCTTCCTGGGGCTATCTCCGTCTTCGCCGAACCGATTATGCCGAGGACGCCCTGGCGGGGTGGCTGGAGCGGATCGGCAGCCAGCCATGGTCCGAGGCGTTCGTCTTCCTCAAGCATGACGAGGACAAGCCGACGGGCCCGGAGGCGGCGGTGAAGCTGGCGGAGCTGGCGGGCCGGCAGCAGAGCGCAGGAGCATGAGAGGCATCAGTTGATCTTTACGATCTTCGCCACCGACGGCACCCCGCTCGAATTCACGATGAACAGCATGTAGTGCCCCTGCGGCGCCAGGTTGAAGTTGGCCGGCGCCGTCACCGTGATCTGCCCGGTGCCCTTGGTAAAGCTCAGCACGTTCATCCGCTGGCTCTGGTTGAACGAATGGGTCACCGCCGAGAGCCGGATCCAGGTGACTTTGGCGATGGTGGATGCGCTGGTGGTCTTTACCGTGAACACCTGCGCGTACTTCACGGCCGTCGGGGCGCTCGAGATGACCGGCCGCGCCGCGGCGGTGCCGTCCGACTTGAACAGGTACGGCGGCGAGAAGATCTCGGCCGTGAAGTCGTCGGTCTGACCGGTCGCGGCCGGCTGGCCGCTCCCCACCGACAGCACCCGGGCATCCGGCAACAGCAGCGCCTCCGAATGGTAGAGCCGGTTGTGTGTCATGCTCGCGAGCGGCTTCCACACCGTGGGGGTGCCCGGGTCCCACAGCTCCGCCGCGAGCACCGCGCTCGTGGTGGGCGACGTGTTGAAGCCGGTGGCGTTGCTTCCACCCGTGACGAGCACCTTGCCGTCGGCCAGCAGGGTGGCGTTCTGCTGCCGCCGCGCGACCGCCATGGCCCCGGCCGAGGTCCAGGCCCCGCCGGCGGTGAGGTCGATCCGCTCGGCCGTGTTGGTCGGGGTGTCGCCGCCGCCCACGATGAGAACCTTGCCGGCATCGTACATCACCGCCGAGCCATAGTCACGATAGCAGCATCTGCTCGTGGGCCCCGCGGTCCAGCTGCCCTTGTTCGCGGTGTTGAGGTAGGCAGTCGTCTGCTCGGGCCCGGCGTAGAACACCCGCCCGTTCGGGGCCACGAACATCATGGGATAGTAAGGCACCAGCCGCGATGCGCCGGTGAGCGCCCGCCAGGTGTTGCTGCCCGGCTGGTAGACCTCCGGAATCAGGTTCACCACGCCGGCGGTATCGCCGCCGGAGATGGTCAGGACCTGTCCGCTGGCGAGCGTCGTGGCGGTGGGGTACCAGCGGCCGTTCCGCATGTCGGGCGCGCGGGTCCAGCCGTTGGTGCGGTAATCGAAGATGTATGCCACCTTGATACCGAAGTTGTCGCGGCCGCTGTGGCCGCCGGTCACCAGCAGTCGGCCGTCGCGCATCAGCGCGTGGCCGCTGCAGAAGAAATCCGCGGGCCGGGTGAGGTCGGTAAAGATCGAGGGATTCGACGGGGTCCAGAGAGTGGGAACGTGGAGGTTGCGTCCGTAGGTCAGGAACTTTCCGTTGGGCAGCAGCACCGCGTTGATCGCGACCGCCGGCCAGCGGATGGGCGCCGCCCACTGGCCCTGGGTGCCGGCGGCAACCGCCGACGCCAGGGGGTCGAAGCTGACCACCACGCCGACATTCCGGCTCAAGGTGGTGGTGCAGGATTCGGTGACGGCGCCCGTCTCGGCCAGCGCGGCATCACAGCCGCCGCCCGCCCACGCCTTGAGACGCTGGTCCCGCTGGATCCTCGCGGTGAGCTTGACCTGCGTGCCGCTGGCGAAACCGGCGCTGCAGTTCCCCGCCTCCGCCTGGCCGTTCGTGATGGTGCAGCTTATGCCGCTCGGCGTCGAGTAGACCAACCCGCTGCCGCCGGCCCCGCCAGAAACCGTCAGGGTGAAGCTGGTCGACACCGGGACGAAGGTGGCCGCGACTTCGCGGTCCCGGTCCATGGTGACCTGACAGACCCGGTGCTCCTCGACGTTGGGCCGGCACGTCGTGCCCCACTCCTCGTCCAGCTTGAGCACGGCCCCGTTCCCCGCCGTGGCCGTGAGGCTCACCACCGTGCCGGCCGGGTAGCTGCTGCTGCAGCCGCCGATCACCTCGGAGGCACCCGTGGCCCCCACCACGGTGCAGCTGATCCCGCCGTGACTGGACGCGATGGTGCCCCCGGCGGTGCTGCTGCCGGCTCCGATCATCAGGCGATACGTGAGGCCGGTGCGCGTGGCCGGTGGTTCGGTC
>Ga0308175_100002141_pt1 | contig 13476 bp, 8 predicted proteins | sample PhyCR1_3_FD_203893 | JGI IMG/M metagenome (GOLD analysis project Ga0308175, IMG submission 203893) | Soil microbial communities from UC Gill Tract Community Farm, Albany, California, United States - DLSLS.C.R1 | ecosystem: Environmental > Terrestrial > Soil > Agricultural land | place: USA...
TGCTTCCCTTGCCGTTTGATCCGCCCAGCTTGGCGTCGAGACGCGTCATTTCGAGCTTGGTTCTGATGTTTCTGATCTGATCGGTCAGCTCTTTTTCCTTCGTCCATTGCTCGTTCAATTTGGCAAGCTCGGCTTCGGACTCGCTGCGTTTCGTTCTGATCTCATCAAGCCGTGTGTCGTGCTCGGCGCCGGTTACCTGTTCGCGTTCGAGTGAATCGATCTCGGATGAAAGATTTTGAATGCGTCGCGTCGCGTCTTCTATCGAGGCCGGCGTCGCGCCCTGGCCGATCGCCACCTTTGCACACGCCGTATCGAGCACCGAGACGCTCTTGTCCGGTAGCTGTCGGCCTGTAATGTAACGGTTCGACAATTTGACGCATTCCACAATTGCTTCATCCAGAATGCGGACATTGTGATGCTGCTCCATCTTGTCGGCAATGCCGCGCATCATCGCGACGGCTTTTTCCTCGTCAGGCTCCTCGACCTTAACGACCTGGAATCGTCGTGCAAGCGCCGCGTCCTTTTCGAAATACTTTTTGTATTCGGCCCACGTCGTCGCAGCGATTGTGCGCAGCTCACCACGGGCAAGAGCGGGTTTCAGCAAATTCGCCGCGTCGTTTTGTCCGGCCGCGCCGCCTGCACCGATCATCGTGTGAGCTTCGTCGATGAACATAATTATCGGTTGCGGCGATGACTTAACCTCTTCGATCACGGATTTAAGGCGATTTTCGAATTCGCCTTTTATACCCGCGCCGGCCTGCAGCAAACCGAGATCGAGACTGCGGAGTGCAACGTTTTTCAGCGGTTCAGGTACGTCACCCTGCGCGATGCGGAGTGCAAAACCTTCGACAACGGCGGTTTTACCAACGCCTGCCTCACCGGTCAGGATCGGGTTGTTTTGCCTGCGACGCGTAAGAATATCGACGATCTGGCGAATCTCGAAATCGCGTCCGAGAACCGGATCGATCTTGCCCGCAGCGGCTTTTGCCGTAAGGTCTTCGGTATATTGATCGAGGGCTTTTGTCTTGCCGGGGACGCCGCTGGCGACCGGAGCTCCGCCCGACACGCCTGCCGTTTCGCCGAGAGCAACGGCGTCGCGTTCCTCCGCCGAATCTTTTGTTATCTCAGGCAGTTTGGACTGCAAAGCCTCAGCCGAGATGTGGTCGAATTCGCGTGATATCTCGCGGGCGATGCGGGCAAAACTGTCATTTGCCAGCAAAGCTAGGGTCATGTGTCCTGAACGAACACGAGCCGCGCCGAAATCGACCGACGCCAGCAGCCATGCGTCCTGTATCCAGCGCGGAATGCGGTCACTCAGTCCGGGCGTTCGGGAATTGCCGCTCTTTAGCCGGTCGAGCGCTGTGGACACGTCTTTTGTGAGACGATCAATGTTTACCTCGAAGTGATGACAGATCTTGTGCAGATCCGTATCGTCCTGTTCGAGGAGTTTGGCCAAAATATGCTCGACCTCGACGTCGTAATTCGTTCGTGAAAGGCATAAGCCCGCCGCGCCTTCGAGCGCGTTCCGGCATACGTCATTTAATCTGCCTACAAGGGATTTCAAATTTACGTTCATAACTTTTCTCCATTAATAATCTTCAGGACAAATGCCCCTCCCGCGAGGAATACCGAAGGAACGGCTCGGCCGCGCGGCCGGCCGCCGAAACTATCAAATTCAAGACATTGCCGCACATCTTGAAAAAATCTAACGATCAGTTGTCCATTCGCAAAACCACCTGATCGTCGTCTGTCTTAAAAGGCTTTGTTTTAAGCCATGTTGTCCAGCCGAGCATCGGCCGGCGCACGGCACGCGTCGTCAATATCATTCCCGGAACCTGTTTCGCACTCAGCGCAAGCTGAACGTCGAAATCGAATTCCATACCCACCATGAACGTCATGATCGAACGCAGCGGCTTGTAAGCCGAACCGTTAGGCAGGAACGCCTGATATTGTTTGAACGACATCGGCCCCATCCGAACGCGAAATTTCGATTGCTGGTCCCAGATGCGTGTGCCGATAATAGCTCGCGTGCCGAGCGTATGGTTTTTCACGCCGAGTTGTGTTACATCCTCTTCGTTCAAGGACAGCCACTGGCCGAAAAACTGATCGACTTTAGCCCGCGTTTCGAAGTAATCGCTCAGCACGTTTTCGAGCGCATTTGTCGAATGCGGCCGCTGCGAGATAAGGCCCGCATAAGGCAGCAGCGATTCGTCCTCGACGCTCATTCGTCCGCGAAGTCCGCGAGTGCCTAAGCCCGCAAAATCGAAAAGGTACGAGGTGAATTCGTCGTCTCCTCGCTCGTATGCGATCGGGAATCGGTATTTCACCCACGCCCGGAAAAACAGTGAAACCGATCTGTGCGTAAAAATATCGAGAAACGCCCACATCGCGGTGTCGCGATGCCTTATGCGGTCGAGCGCAAGTTCCGAATACTGTGTCGGAAGAACGCCGCTGACCCCGATGACGCCCATAAAATTGATGAGCATTTCGATGCGGCGTTCGTCTGTCTTTTCATCGACCGTCTCGCGTATTTCGTGGATCTCGCTGGCGGGAAAATCGAGTGTGACGCGCGAGCGAAACCGTACAGGTTCTTCATTAGGTAAAGCGGCACCGCCGACCGTTTTCTGTTCGGGATAAAGTTTTTCGAACAGCCGCACCGCTTGAAAAAAATCAAAGCGGTACGCCTCATCGAACAAAACTTGATTTAACGGCTTCTCCGGCATTTTGTTTATTCGCGTGCAGACAGTTTTCGCGCGTTGCAAAGCTGCGCGTGGTGCAAATTATTTTTTTGGCCCGATGGCTGAACTCGTGAGTTTACATCAACTCTTGCTCGCCGGCCCTCGGCGGAAACTTTTTAATGATCTCTTCGCGCTGTTTTGTCCGTACGCTCAACTGGTTGAACGAATTGAGCGACGCATAAAGCCCTAAAAACCGGTCGAGCACGCACGCAAAAAGATAAAGCCCGCTGCCGACGAACTGCTCTTCGTCAAACGTAAGCGTAGTTTCGATACCGCGGACAAATCCTGTCCCGACGCGGCTGCCGATCTGGCGAACCGCTTTTTTCGCTTCGATATCGGTGACTCCGAGTATCTGTTTTCGCGTAACGGTCGAATCGTTGAAATTGTAAAGCTGAAGAATCTCCTGCAGCGCCTCAGGCGTTCCGTCTTCGTTATTGACGAGCGACAGGTAATTCAAATTCATATGCGAGATCAAACGCCACTGTGCCGCGCGTCGCTGCGGGGGACGTATCGTTTCCGTCGGCTTTGTGATGCAGCGAACGCGCGATAACAAAGCTGCACCTTCGACCTCAAAATCGTTTTCCTTGCCGCCGAACGGCAGACGCGCGGGCAGGTCGCGATTGGTGCACGTCGCTTTGACGTTCAACACCTCAACCGCCGGAACGCGCGGGTTAAACTTCATATCGACGAGCGACAGAAATATTTCGGTGCCTTCGTCGTCGGGCCGCTGCGACTGCCGCCGTGTAGCGTACCAGAACGATTTTTCGGCTTCCTCGCCGTAGGCGTGCCGCAGCGAGTAGAACGGCGAAAATTCGCGCGTGACGTTCGTCATCAGATCGGTCGTGTAAACCTGATCGACCGAATAGATTTCGGTATTCGCCTGGCGATGGACGTCCGGTATGAGATGATATTCGTATTTTTGCTGCGACAGATAGATCGGATCGGCCAGCCGCGAAAACAGATTAACTATAGGCGTGCAGCCGAGCCGGAAAGTATCGACGGTCACAGGAGCTATCGGGGGGGTAACATCCTCGAGATGAATAATAATATCGAAATGGCTTGGAAACTTTCCGGCGATCGCCTTGTCGAGGCCGTGAACGTCGAAGAAAAGAAATTTGTACGGGAACGCGAAATATTCGGTCAGCAGGCGATACCCCGCGAACGAGCGTTTCGTATAAGGCAGTAACGCTTCGCGCTCGTCAAAACCGACTGCCTTGATCGCCTCGCTTGCAGGCAAGATCACCGGATCGGGTAATTTTACCTGAAAATTTGTAAGGGTCTTCATCGTCTTGTCGCCGATCGGAGGTTCTTTCGGACGAAATTCGACTTTTGTTGCGTGATTGAAAATTATCTCGTATAGCGGAAAAACAAGCTGCGGATCGCCGTCGATGTAAAATCGCAAAAACTCCGGGCGGTCCTGCGTCGCGCCGATCTTCATTTCCTGCAAATTCGCATTGCCGTAGCAGCGAAGGCTCATGCGGATATGGCAATTTGAATATTTTCCGCGCGCGTCCTTCGGCGCGTTCGATTCCAGATCGGCGGACAGCATCTCGACCGGCGCCAGTTGAATATCGTATGCCGTCCTGAACTGGCACGGCGTCCCGTCAACCGGCCGCGAATTAAGCCGAGCACCGCGCTCCAGCAATTGGACCGCCGTCAGTTTGTCGTTCGGCGAACCGAACGAAAGTTGGGCGATGGCGGTGGACGGTATCGGCGCGAGATAATGCGGATAAAGAAGGTTGAGAAACGATTCGGTGATCTCGGGCAGCTCGTCATCGAGCTTTAGACCGACGCGTCCCGTTAGAAAGGCGAACGATTCGATCATCCGCTCGACGTGCGGATCTTCGATCTTTTCTTCATCGAGAAGCAGCCGCGCCGCGATCTTGGGATACTTGCGCGCAAAATCGGCGCCCATCCTTCGCAGAAAGACCAGTTCCCGTTCGTAATAACCTAATAACTCATCCCGCATTGTTCAAAAAAATACCGATGTGAAAACGTACCGCTCTTTAAGCCGCGGCGACCTCAAAGCGGCCGCTGCCTGCCTCAAGCGACATGTCGAATGACACAGGCTCAGGCGCAGGATCAATATCGAGCTGAGCGTCGATGCGGAAGCGAAGCGAGCGCTCCGTTCCTCCGATCGTCTCGAGCGTCACCTTGGCGGACAGAAACCGCGGCTCGAAAATCGCGATAGCAGTTTCGATCTGTTTTACCAGGGCTTTTTGATCATGTGCGCTGTCAGGGCTCAGCGTGGTCAGATCGGGGATGCCGTATGCGACAACCGACCTGTTCGTCTCGTAAAGATCGTCAGTCAGCTCGAAGGCAAGCCGCCGCGTATTCAAAAGCCACTCAAGGTCGCGCCCGACTGATGCCTTCAACTCATGGAGCGTTTGCGACCGTGATTTCTGGCCTTCCGATGGTGACCGCGGGTCGAAATCGAGCAGGCGGTCAAGTACCGACGGGGTGATCCTGGCTTCATGATCCGAACGAGGCATAAAAATGAAAAACGTGCCCGCCTCTCGTTAAAGAAAGACGGGCCACAAAGTGACAATGTTTGCAGGCTAGACTTTCTGGTTAAGTTTCAGGTCATAGCCCCATTTAACGTGATCGGTGATCGCGCCGGTTGTTGTATCCTGCACGCCGTAATCGCCTTCGACCTTGGCGAAGTTGAACGTAATGTTTTCTGTAGGAAGTCCGCCGCCTCCGCTAAGCGCGTAGTTGCTGATAAGCAAATCGGTAAACTTGTAAACCAGGAAGTCAACCTGTTCGCCGCCTGCCTTTCGCACCGACAAAGTGGCTGAGGCGATATGCTCACCCGTCGCGCACTTCTCAGCAAGTTTCGGACTGCCTTTCATTGTATAGATACTGAAACCAAAGTCGCTCATCGAGACTTTCTCCGTACCCATACCTTGTCCTGCGGCGGCTGATCCCGCGTTGGACTCTCCCCAATGAAAGCTCAATAGCTCCAACTCGTTGGCATGCTTAGAGTCTTTGCTTTCACCATCAACTCCTTCTATCTTCAAAAAAATGTCCTGCGCCATATATTTGTTTCGCTCCTTATATTTTCTAATTCAAAATTAATATGCCCGAAAACGGCCGGGCCGTTTAAGTTAATTGACTAACGCCGTTTTCGGACGTTCTCAAAACTTACAATTAAGGGACGATGCCGTAAACTCTTTTTGCTAAGTGAGCAAAAGGAAATTTATGTCGGCCGCAAACTACTTCGCGGGCGGCGGCAGATCCGCGACCAGACGAAGCGAAACCGACAGCTCGTCAAGTTGAAAATGCGGTCTTAAGAATGCAACCGCACGGTAACATCCCGGCTTGCCGGGAACCTCGGCTACCTCGATACGCGCTTCACGAAGCGGGTACTTCGCTTTAGTCGCAGGTGAAGCCGAATCGTCCGAAGTCACATAGTTGGAGATCCATTTCGCCAGGAACCTTTCGGCATCCTTTCGTTCCATAAAACTGCCGATCTTATCGCGCATCATTGCCTTAAGGTAGTGAGCAAAACGCGATGTGGCAAAAATGTACTGCAGCTGCGTGGACAACCGTGCGTTTGCGTTGGCCGCGTCAGTATCGTATTTTCTGGCTTTGTTAGCGGACTGTGTTGCAAAGAACGCGGCATAGTCCGTGCCCTTGCAATGAACGAGCGGGACAAAACCGTTGTCGGAAAATTCTTTTTCGCGACGGTCGGTAATGGCAACCTCGGTTGGGCATTTCATCGCTACTTCGCCTTCGTCGGTCTGGAACGTATGTGTCGGAAGGCTGTCAACCAAGCCGCCACCCTCGACGCCGCGGATAGCTACGCACCAGCCGTGCATCGAAAATGCCTCGGTCAGGCGCGTGCCGAGCGAGAATGCAGCGTTCGTCCACAAATATTTCTTGTGGTCGGTACCGTCAACATCTTCTTCGAAACGGAATGTTTCGGTCGGACGCGTGGCTGCTCCGTACGGCTCGCGGCCGAGCGTATGCGGCAATGTCAGGCCGACATAACGCGAATCCTCCGATTCACGGAAGCTCCGCCATTTTGCATATTCCGTTCTGTCGAAGATCTTCGAAACATCGCGGACCTCCGTCATATCGGAAAATGTTTCCCATCCGAACATGCTCGGGTTTGCGGCGCTCAGGAACGGCGCGTGTGCGGCCGCTGCAACACCGGCCATCTTTTCAAGCAAGGCCATATCCTGCGGGTGGTTGCCAAACTCGTAATCGCCGATCAACGCACCGTAAGGCGCGCCGCCGAACGTTCCGTACTCTTCTTCGTAAATCTTTTTGAAGATAGTTGATTGATCGAACTCGAGAGCGCGTTCCAGGTCCTTTAACAGGTCCTTTTTGTTCACGTTCATCACACGGATCTTGAGCTGCGTGCTGGTCTCGCTGTTCATCACAAGCTGATTGAGGCCCCGCCACGATCCTTCGAGTTTTTGGAAATCCTCGTGGTGCATGATCTCGTTGAGCTGGACGCTTAACAAGCGGTCGATCTCGGCGATGCGCGAGTTGATCGCGAGATCCATGTTTTTCGACATTGTGAGTTCGCCCGCCATTACCTGGTTGACAAACTCGGCGATCATATCCTTGGCGCGTTCCTTTTGAAACTCGTCACGCCCCATTTTGCCTTCGGTTAAAATCTTGTCAAGAAGGTTTACTTCCCCAGTTTCTTCAACCGTTTGGACGGCGGCTTCCTGTTCTTTCTGATTTGCCATGTAATTATTCCTCCTTGGCCTCGATGCCGAGTGCGCTGCTTAACTCTTTTTGTTTGCCGGAATCCGAGATCACGCCCTCGAGTAAACTCTCAAGCTTATCGTTTCCGTCCATTTTCGAAAGCAGATCGGAAAGTTTTTGCCTCGCTTCGACCAATTTTCGAAGAGGCTCAACCTGCTGAACGACACTGTCAGGATGGAAATCTTCCATCTTGTTGAATTTCAGCTCGACGCCGACCTTGCTTCCGTCGTCCTGCAATTTGTTATCAGTCGTGTACGCGAGACGCGGCTTCATACCGGCGAGAACCTGATCGAAGTTGTCCCGGTCGATCTCGACGAATTTTCTGTTCTTCATCGCCGGCAAGGCTTCTTCAGGTTTTCCGCTGAAGTCGCCCATGACGCCGATCACAAACGGCAATTCCTTTAATTCGATTGCGCCGCCCGTTTCCACGTCGTAAGTGATCTGAACACGTGGTGGCCGGATACGGTCAATTTTGTGTTGTAAGCTTTCTTTCTTTGGCATTAGTTTTTCTCCTTTCGTATTCGAAATTCATTTTTGGATCTTAGAACATATCCGTGCCACCGGCAGATCAAGTCTGGCCGGCTGATTCATCATTCCCGGTGAAAAAACCGAGGGTTTGACGAAGTTGTGCGAGGATCGATTCATCCTTGATAACATCCTGTAACCAATTTTCAAGAGGCATATTGCCCCACTTCACCGCGCGCTGCACCAGGTACGATACAGGGCTGTGCGGTTCGGTCTTTTGAAAGAAATCCGCGATGTCGCCCAGGCGTTTCAATGCATCACGCCTGCTTTGGATCGCTCCGGCGACACCACCGGCTTTGGCGACTGCGACGCCGTCTTCGCCGACCTCGACGGTTCCTTCCTCGTCAGCCACGACTTCGTCGGGCTCCTCGATACGTTTAGCTTCGAGTATTTTCTTCGCCTGGCCGTGGACCGATTCGAGGGTCTTCTTTAAGCCTGTCAAACCCGGCATCTGATTGCGCTCGAATTTCGCCTCGATCACCGCTTCGAGGTCCTTGACGGCAGCCCAGCACTCATCAATGGCAAAGTTTATTTCCTCACATTCTGCCCGCCGCGTTTGTGTAAGGTTCTTTCTCCAAAGCTCGGCGGTGACGCGACGCTGCCGTTCGGCCTGCGCCTTAAGCTCCCTGACTCTTTCCTGGTCCTCATACGGAACCGCTTCGATATTTTCCGGAATATCGAATGTTTTTGAATCTTCAAAATCGTTAAAGCTGTATCTCTCGCCGCCGGTAATTGCAATATCTTTTATTGCAGCCGAAACGTTGGCCTCGATCCACGAAATAGCGTTCGCACGCGCTTCCATATCGCCCTCATCGATCTCGGGGTAAAGCGTTTCCCAAAAATTTTCCTGCAAACCCGAGGTGAGTTTGACGCCGTCGCGAAGGCCTGGAAATCCGTGTCGCTTAACAAGCGATTCCAGAAGCCATGCGGAAATCTGAAGGTCTTTGGATTTGGTAGATAGCGCGGGTACGGCCAGATCGATAACCTTTAGGTAATCGGCGACCTTCAATTCGGTCTGCCATTCACCCTGACTCAAATTCTCATCGGCCCGCCGGGCTTCAGCGATCTCATCATAGATGCCCGAATAGCGCAGGCTCTCTCCCGAAGGATTTTCTTCGGAGATAGGTTGAAGTAAAAGTTCGAGATCAACTACGGGTGGTTTTTGTAGTTCGCCACTCATCAAAAGGCTCCTTAAATGTTTAGGAACAACGGTGAACCGGCCTCAAATTGCTTTGAATCGGCTATATAATAAACGAAAATCGCTTATAAAGCACTAAAAATTTTTATTCTGCCGCATTGTCGGTCTTAAATTCGATAATTTCGATGTCCAGAATCGACTTGTCTTTCCCGTCCATCCAGAAAAGTTTTGTTCCTTCGCCGACAAAAAGGTCGTCTCCGAGGTCGCGCCAATCGGTCATACGCCCCAGCCGAACCTGATCGTTTTCGCTCTTCCATGTACCGGAATAAAGCGTTGGAAAAAAAACCTCGCCGTTACTGCCGTTCTTAAGCTCGACCTGGCCTTGCAGCCAATAAAGATCGCGCAGCGAACCGGGCTTCGTAAATTCGATCTTGACGATCTGTTCGAACGGCAGCCAGATGTACAGATCCTTATGGATGACTTCGAAAACGCACATCGTCAGGTCGTTGTAATCGCGAAAATCGCTGAATTCCTCGCCGTTTACGGTACACGGAAAGGCGGGCCGTTCTTCTTCGACCTTGTCCAGCAGCCCGCGGGCCTCAACAACATTGCCCTCACGCGCTCGGTTATTCGCCGTCAAAAGATCATCCACATAGGGGTACGACTGCGTCATGAATTCCGGTTTAACGCCGTCCGAAAAATATTTCATCCGGTCGCGTTCGGCCTTAAAATTCTGGCGAAACATCAACGAACCGACCATCGCATTGACGTCCTGATGGCCTATAACATCGAGCTGTTTTTCGGCCCGGTCCCAGTCGCCCGAAAAACACGAGAGCTCGAACAGAAATGTACGGGCCGACGAATTTGTGGGGTTGGTTTTTACAAAATCCAGCGCAGACGTGACCGCGCCGCCTAAATTTCCTGCGTCCAACTGTGTTTTGGCTTCGTTCATATCGTTATTGATGGCGGCCTCATACCGCCCGTAAAGGTCCGGTCAGCCCGACTTCGCCTAAATGAAACAAGCGACGTCCGCTATTTTATTTCTCCGCCGCTAAGAAGTTTTGCGGAGCCTTAAAGCCCTTGAATATATTCTTATCGAACAGATCGCCTCCGCTCGGCTTTATCACCGCCGTCACCGTTTTGCCGCCAAAGTTGTACGTCAGCAGATAGCCGTCCCCCTGCTTTTGCGCCTTACCGGCATCGAAGAACCTGAACAGTCCCCAGGTTCCGGGGAATCTCGGTTCCGTACCCGATGACGAAGCGGCGGGCTGCGCCGGCGGCTTCGGAGCAGTGTTTGTGTTCGCTGTATTGGCCGCAGGCGTACTTGTCGGACCCGACGGCGCCCCGCTGAAACTCATCAGCACGCCGGTTTCGGAACCTGTCGCCGCCGGGAATGTTCCCTTGAACGCTCCGGTGCCGTTCGACGAAATCTGCTGGCCGTCTATCGTTACCTGTACAACGCCGTCCTTGGAAGGTTGCAGCGTGAATTCGTAATCGAATTTAGGCGTCGGATTTGTTCCGTACAATGCCTTTCTGAGAGCGAAAGCCGCATTCAAATACGCCACGAACTCCTCGCTGAATTTGACCTCGCTGTCGGACTTGACCTTAAGCTGGCCGTTCGAATCCTCGAAATATTTCTTCAGCCGTTCGTCGTAAAACTTCGAGAGCTTACCGTCGGACGGGTTCAGATATGCCGAAAGTTTAGTCAAATCGACCTCGTTTTGGCTATCGTCGAACGGGTATCCGGTCTCGACTTCCTTGGCGGCCGGGGCGATCTGTTCAGTCCACATCTTGGCAAGCTGTGTCTTTTGGTCGGCTCCCAGCAATTCCTTCAGGTTCCCGAGCGGTTCCTGCAGGAGCTGCGCTATCTCCTGCGACGCCGGAGTTTCGCTGAACGCTTTGGTCAGATTTGCGATCGCCGTATCGCGCGAACGGAGTTTCAGCGGGTCCTTATCGTTGGCCATCTCCTGCGCGATGCCGCGAAGCTCGTCCGCCGAGCGCCCGTTGATCTCCTTGTAAATGTTACCCATCTCCGCCTGGTATTTCTCGATCGGCGGGGCCTCGGCCTGGTCTTTCTTGCCGATAAATGTAAATAATGGCCTGAAATCCTTCTCCGGCTGCGTATTCCCGCCGGTGTCGGCGACTTTCTTCGACTGGAACCAGCTCTTGATCCAGCTCCAAAGCCCGCCTTCCTCAATAGGAGCAGACAAATTTGTATTCTTTGAAACCTCGGTCAGAAGTATCTTCATCGGCGAGCTGGCCGATGAAAGTATGGCGAACGCGTTCGTGGCTTCGTCTTTATTCTTGTACGGTTTGACGTTAACGCTCTTGATAAACCCGCGCCATTGGTCCGAGTAATCTCGGTAATACATATCCTGTATCTTGCTCGAATCCGTAGTCTGCGTTATGTCCCGCTTGCCCGTTTCGCCCATGACCCAATCGCCCTCGCTGAGCTTAACGTCGGCCTCGGCGATCGCGATCTTCATCTGCTCGTAACCGGCCCGCGTAAAGGCATTCGGCACGCCATAGTTGCCGTCCATCAGGCTGGTGTCCGCGCCGTTGCGGGTCAGGATCGTAGTGACGTTCGTCGGCCCGTATTTATCGTCGAGGTCCTTCGAAATTTCCGTCACCTTACGTTTGTAATATCGGTTCGCCGCCGGAAAAGCCTGCAGTTTTTGCCGCACGTCCGCAACCAGCTTGTCCTTTGCATCGATGCGCGGAAAGCGGTATTCGTCATCGTCACGGTCAACCTGTTTCGCCCAAAATTCAAGCTGCTGCTGGGCGGTCAGTTCGAGGTCTTTTGGAAGCTTCGATTCCTGAAACCAGTAATCCTTAAGTGTCGCTACGATGTGCGTCGGCTCCGCCTTGTCCTTGTACGTGCCGGTCAGCATCAGATAGGCCTTGAGCAGGTCGTAATTTTTGCCGAGCGTTTGTTCTTCCTTATCGGTCAGTTTTGCAGTGTTAGCAACCGGTGGACTCGAAGCAAATTTTTGTAATTCAGCCTCGACACGCGCGATTGTCGGGTTTTTGAATCGCTGCTCGATCGCGTTCATATAGATCGGCAAAAGCTGTCCCTCGTAAATGCGATTGCCCGAATACAAACCGAACCGCATATACAGCGGCGCTCCGTTTCGCTCATTGTCGTCGAGCCGCACCATGAGCTGGCGCAGGTCGTCGATCGAATTCATTTCGCGCCGCGCTTCGTCCGGGGTCTTGTTGAGCGTCGATTTTCCGGCGTCGGATCGGACTATGGTCAGTACCTTTTCGCCCTTGTCTTTTGCCTCGTTAAGCATCGCGCGGTTGCTGGCCAGCGAGATGCCCGACATCGTAAGCAGAAAGATCGTAATAAACGCAGCGAGTATCGTAAGGAACCAGCCGAAAATCGGGGCCCGCTTGCGTTGCGCTATGAACGTCTTTACAAGATCCTTGTCCCTAAGAACCACGTCGCGGAAAAAGCGTTCCGTAAAATACGACCCGCCGACGGCCTGTGGACCGTTCGAATTAGCTTTTCCGGCAGGTGCGGACGTAAAATAAAACCCGCGCAAAAACGGACTCTCACTAAACGGATTTGGCCGGAAGAGCGTCGATATAAATGCTCCCAGTTTGCGCCGCGCCGACCCGAAATGCAGCGGAAAATTAAAGATACGAAGCTGCCGTACAGCCGGAAACGGCGCCGACAGCCGCAGCAGGCGGCGTCTCATTACCGAATTGTGCAGTACCTCAAATTCACCGTCGAACAGCGCCTGCGCGTTATCGCTTTTTTCAAGCGGAATGGTAGAACCCCAAACCAGCGATTTGTCTTCGCCCTTCGAACTCGAAAACGAGTCGCGAAAACCCTCTATCGCGTCGGCGTTTGTAAATACGACATAAACCGGAAACCGCGTTTTCAACCGCTGTGTCGCTTCGTCGAGTCGCGAGCGCAGGACTTTCGCCATTTCCTCGGCGTCGCGCTCGTTTGCCTGTATGACGCGTCCGACATCCACGACAAGCAAAAATCCGTCTATCGGGCGGTTCGGGCGGTATTTTTTGACGGTTTCGAGCAGCGCTCCCCATTCGTCCGAATCGACGCCTTCGGTCTGATACCGCCCCGCAGTATCGACGAAAACCGCATCGCTCGTCACGCGCCAATCGACGCCGCGCGTCGGGCGAACAAGCTTTTGCTCGGACTCACGCTGGCTCGGCAGCGTCTGAAAATTAAGATTAGAGCTAACGACAAGCGAGCTTTTCCCCGATTTGGGCACGCCGGCGACGAGATACCATGGCAATGCGTAAACCGCGTCTTTTCCAACGCCCAGGTTTGACGATTTGAGAAATTGAGCGACCTCTTCGGCCCCTCCGTTCAGGTCGGCATAG
>Ga0308175_100002142_pt1 | contig 13474 bp, 10 predicted proteins | sample PhyCR1_3_FD_203893 | JGI IMG/M metagenome (GOLD analysis project Ga0308175, IMG submission 203893) | Soil microbial communities from UC Gill Tract Community Farm, Albany, California, United States - DLSLS.C.R1 | ecosystem: Environmental > Terrestrial > Soil > Agricultural land | place: USA...
CGAGATATTCTGTCGACCCATCCCAAACGCGGCTACTCAGTTTCGCCGGCAGGAAATTCCCATGCGTCCAGAGAAATGCGCGCGCCTCGAATACCAGCTTTGCTGCCACTGGGCGTGCTTGCAGCGGCGATCGTGATGCTCCTGATCATCGCACCCCACTGGCCAAGGCACGTCATTAGGCACGCGCTCGGCTGGGAGCCGCATCAGCACCACGGAAAAGCGCATTGAATTCAGCATCGGCGCAGCAGGAGAAAAGAGGCTGGGACTGGCAGCCATGGGTGATTCTCGCCCTGCTGCTGGCCGCGCTTGCGGTGGTCGTCTGGCTCAAGCATCGGCCCGGCCCCGAGCTCGCCAAACGGACGGCGCAGACCGGCTTGCCGCTCTCGCCCGAGCAGCGTTCGGTTGATTTCGTGAGCGCCGATCTGACGTTCGATGTGCAACCCAACGACCGCCGGATCGACGGCGTCGCGATTCTCGGGTTCGTGGTGAAAGCGCGGATCTCAAAACTACAGTTTGATCTCGACCCCGAGCTTCCGATCAGCGCGATCGCCGCCGACGGCCGCGTCCTCCCTCGCTCAGCATGGGGGAATAATGGCGGCCTCGTCACGGTGACGCTGCCTAACGCCAAACGCTCCGGCGAGCAGCTGACGCTTACCGTGACTTACGGTGGGCATCCGCACGTCGCGAAGAAGGCGCCGTGGGACGGAGGCTTCGTCTGGGCGACGACCAAATCCGGGCAACCCTGGGTTGCGTCGGCGGTCGAAGGGGAAGGCTGCGATCTGTTCTGGCCCTGCTTCGACAACAGCCTGGTCGAAGTCGGGACCGTCACCCAGCATATCATTGTGCCGAAGGGCCTTGCCGCGCCGTCGAACGGACGCCTGCTCGGTGTCGACAAGCTGTCCGACGGGCGCACCCGCTGGAACTGGCGTGCGTCCCATCCGAACAATTACGCCGTCGCCATCGACGTCGGTCCCTTCAAGGTCGCGCAAACGACCTATTACAGCAGTTTCGGTAACCGCTTCCCGATCGAATATTGGTATTTGCCCGGTGAGGAGCGGCAGGCGGCGGCTCTGCTCGCCGAGATGATCCAGACGGTCGGCTTCTTCGAATCCACCATCGGCCCTTACCCCTGGGGCAACGAGAAGGTCGGAGTCGTCGAGACACCCCATCTCGGCATGGAGCACCAGACGATCAACGCCTACGGCAATCACTACAAGATCGCGCCCGAAGGCTATGACTGGCTGTTCAACCACGAATTCAGCCACGAGTGGTTCGGCAACCAGCTGACCAACGCCGACTGGGACGACATGTGGCTTCACGAGGGTTTTGCCACCTACATGCAGCCGGTGACCCTCGCCTGGCTGCGCGGCCGGATGGCTTACGACGCGGCGATGTTCAAACAGCGCCAGCAGATCGCAAACAGGCACCCGATCGTCTCGGGGCGCCATCAGCCGGAAAGCGAGGTCTACGACGGCAAGAGCGGCCCCGGGAACGACATCTATTACAAGGCGAGCTGGATGCTCCATTCGCTTCGCTCGCTGATCGGCGACGACGCATTCTGGAGAGCGACTCGGCGGCTGGTCTACGGCCGCGTCGATCCGAGGCCTGGCAATTTCCAGCCGCGCTTCGGTTCGACCGATGAGTTCGTCGCGATCGCGAGCCAGGAAGCCCACCGCGACTTGCGTTGGTTCTTCAACGTTTATCTGCGCCAGGCCCACCTGCCGCGCCTGGTCAGCTGGAGGCACGGAACCACCCTCTACCTGCAGTGGAAGACTCCGCGCGGTCTCCCCTTTCCCATGCCGGTCGATGTCGACGTCGACGGCAAGCGCCAGGTCGTTCCGATGGCGAGGGGCCGTGGCTCGCTGGAGCTTCCGGCCTGGTCCAGCCGCGTGACTCTCGACCCGGACTCGAAAATCCTGCGTCAATCCGACGAGATCGATCGTTATCGCGACGACCAGGCCAGCAAGAAGCCCTACGGCCCGAGCTGAGGAGCGGAGCGAATTGAGCGAAACACTGGAAGCGGCGATCCCCGACGGTCTCGACCGCAAGGCCGAGCGACTGATGCATGAGCTATGCGACCGCAAGCTCAGGATCGCGACGGCGGAAAGCTGTACCGGAGGAATGCTCGCCGCGCTCCTCACGGACATCGAGGGCGCGAGCCGCGGTTTCGAGCGCGGGTTCGTGGCCTACACCGAAGAAGCGAAGGCTGAGTTGCTTGATATCGATGTCGACATTCTCAAGCATAACGAGGCGGTGTCGGAAATCGTCGCGCGCGCAATGGCGGAGGGCGCCCTCTCCCGCTCACATGCGGATATCGCTGTTGGAGTCACTGGCTTCGCGGGCCCGGCTGGCCCGAAGCACGAGGAAGGGCTCGTCCACATCGCCGTGGCTCGCCGCGGCCGCAAGACGGTGCACCGCGAAGAGCATTTCGGCCGGATCGGCCGTGGCGAGATCAGGGTGAAAAGTCTCGAGGTCATGCTGGAGATGCTGGAGGAGACGCTTCAACAAGCGTAAGCGGCGCGCCTGCTGACAGGAGACGCGAAATGGCCGACCTCATTTTCTACACCAACCCGCAATCGCGCGGGCGTATCGTCCGCTGGATGCTCGAGGAGGTGGGCCAGCCCTACGAGACCGAGGTCATCGCGTACGACCAGATCAAGAGCGAAAGCTATCTTGCAGTCAATCCAATGGGCAAGGTTCCCGCGATCAAGCATCGCGGGCACGTCGTTACCGAATGCGCGGCAATCTGCGCTTATCTTGCAGATGTCTTCCCGGAAGCGGGGCTCGGTCCGCGCGGTGACGAGAAGGCCGATTATTATCGCTGGCTATTCTATGCGGCCGGCCCGGCCGAGGCCGCGTTCAGCAACCGGGCCGTCGGATGGGAAGTGCCTGCGGACAAGGAGCGGATGTTCGGCTACGGCAACACCGACCGCGCCATCGCCGTCCTCGACGAATTGTTCAGGCTGCACGATTACGTCTGCGGCAACCGCTTCACGGCCGCCGACGTCTATGTCGGCTCGCAGATCATGTTCCCGATGCAATTCGGAATGCTTCCCGAAAAGGACAGCTTCCTCCGCTACCGAGACCGCCTCCAATCGCGCGACGCCTACAAACGCGCGAACGAGATCGACGAAGGCATTATCGCCGAGATGAAGGCCGCCCAGCCGCAACCCGCGTAAGTTCGCCATGCGGCAACTGATCGCGTCGATCACAGCAATCGCGTTCACGCTGTGTAGCGTCAGCGCCGGGGCGTCACCGTCCGACGACATCTACACGCGGCCTGGCCTGATCGCTCCCGCCAGAGACGGTGCGCACCTCAATTTCACATGTCTCGGTACCGGATCGCCTGCGGTCGTCTTCGATGCTGGATTTAGCGACTGGGCGCCGGCTTGGGCCGTAGTTCAGCCCAGGATCTCGGTCTTTACGCGCGCCTGTAGCTATGACCGCGCCGGGTCCGGCTTCAGCGGAGCAGGCCCCATGCCACGCACGACGATGCGCATCGCAACGGAGCTACGCGACGCACTGCGCGCCGGCGGCATCTCCGGCCCCTATATCCTCGTCGGTTCCGCTTTCGGCGGCGACCATATTCGCGCTTTCGCGGATTTATTTCCTTCGGAGGTCGCAGGGCTGGTTCTCGTCGACGCCGACGCGAGCGATGTCGACACACCCGAAAACCGGACGGCTGACGACAAAAGCAACACTTCCTACGTCACCACCCTGAAGAAATGCCGCGACGAGATCGCGAAGGGCAACGTGACCTTCGCGCTTCCCCCTCCCCCGGGCCGCCCTTCACGGATGTGCGCCCAAGGCTTCTTTCGCGGTTTGCCCGACTCCATTTGGTCGCCGCGGCTCAACGGCAAGCTAGTCGACCTCGCGCAACACAATGTCGCGATGTGGGACGCAATTATTTCGGAGATGGAACAGGTGCCGGCCGATGAAATCTGGCTTCAGAAGCATCGCCGCTACCTCGGCCGCACGCCTGTCCGAGTCCTGACTTCCGGCAATCACGGTGTCGGGCATCTCGATCGTCCGCCGCCAATGAGCCTCGATCATCTCAAATATGAATATGACCGCGCTCTCGCCCAGTCGCGCTGGCTCGGCCTGTCATCTGATTCGAAGCAGATCTTCGCCAATCGTTCCTCGGAATACATCCAGTTCGATGCTCCGGAACTGGTCGTCGATGCGGTGCACGATGTTTGGCAAAAGGCGGGCTGCGCGCACTGACGAAAAAGGGCCGCCCGTTTCCGAGCGGCCCTTCCGTTTGTTCGATTTCGTCCAGCTTACCTTCGGTTTCCCATCAACCGCAGAATGAACAGGAACATGTTGATGAAGGCGATATAAAGCGTGAGGGCACCGAGGACCGCGGTCTTGGTCATCGCCTCGCCATTGCCCGCAACAGCGAAATAAATGCTTTTGATCTGCTGCGTCCGATAGGCAGTGAGCCCGGCGAAAATCAGGACGCCGATCGAGCTGATCGCGAGGTCCAGCCCTGGCGAGCGCAAGAAAAGGTTGATCAGCAAAGCAACGAATAGCCCGACCACGCCCATGATGATGAAGGTGCCGAAGCCGCTCAGATCCTTCTTGGTGGTGTAGCCCCACAGGCTCATTCCGAGGAACGCAGCCGCAGTTGCGAAGAAGGCCTGCGCCACCGAAGCTCCGGTATAGACGAGGAACAGGCTCGAAAACTGGACACCAATCAGCGCGGCATAAGCCCAGAACAGCGTCTGTGCGGTGCCGGCCGACATCCGGTTGATGCCGTAGTTCAGCCACATCACCAGGCCCAACGGCGCGAACAGCACGACCCAGAACAGCGGCGTCGCCTGTCCAGTGGCCGGGTTGACGATCAGGTTGATGAGGCTGCTGTTGGCGAACAACATCGCGACGATGCCGGTGAGCAGTACGCCGGATGCCATGTAATTATACACCGACAGCATGTACGACCGGAGGCCCACATCGCGGGCAGCGCGCGGAACACCGACAGTCGCCGTGTTCAGGCCGCCGGTACTCTCGGCAGCGGTGCGCGGGTCATTCCATTCAGCCATTTCGTCTCCTTCGCGTAGGGGCAATGGGCCCCGTTTCGCTCGTTCAATATATCGTGGATGGCCGATGCGACTTCAAGCGAAACCGGACGGGCCGTCCTCGGGCATGAGAATAGTGTCCCGTCCTGACGCGCTGCTGAACTAGGCCGCGGGCCGCGACAGGCGCCGGACGCGCAGCGGTTCGGATGGATTCTCGACTTCCAAGTTCGCTGGAAGTCCCGGCTCGTGGATGGTCATCAGCGAGCTCATCAGGCTCTCGTCGGCGCTCGAGCAAATGCCGAGCACAAGCGCCTCGTCGCAGCCTTCATCGGCGATGTAAGCGTGTCCCATGTTGGAATCGATGTAGATCCCCTCGCCCGCGTGGAGCGTGACCGGATCGTAGAATTCGGTGTGGACGATGATGCTGCCCTCGAGAACGTGAATATATTCCTCGCCGGAGTGGCGGACGAGATCCCCGAACTCGCCCAATGACTTGGCTCTGATCCTCGTCAGGATCGGGATCATCCGCTTCCGGCGAAGCTCCGTGCACAGATAATAATAATCGTAGTTCGGCGTAGTGACTCGGACCGCGTCGTCCTGGCGCCCGATGCTCCGGCGCGCCGTCACGCCCTCTTCCGCGGGCTCGCTCTCGGCAAATAGCTCCGACAGGCGTATGTTCAGCTTCTGGCTGAGCTGGAGCAGCTTGTCGTAGGTAAGCGTGAGCCGGTCATGCTCGACCTTGGACAGCGTCGAGACTGGAATTCCGCTCTTTTCGCTCATCTCCTTGAGCGTCCAACCGCGGTGGCCGCGAAGGTCCTTCAGGATGCGTCCGAGGGTCGGATGACCGCTCACTTTTCACCTTCCCGTAACAAATTTGACAATTCTCTAATCAGGACCATTATGGCTCCATCAGGCTCGTATTGGCATCATAAGGCGAGATTGCCCCGTACCGCAACTCGCTGTGAAAAGGGGGAAAACGGATGCGCAAAGCAGCTGCTTTCATCGCGGCGATTCTCGGCATTGGAGGATTGTCCGTCGCGGTAGCACAGACAAACACCAGGGCGCCGCTCGGTCCGACTGCCGCGGCCACCCCTCTCCCGACCCCGCCGACCACTCCGGCAAATCAAGCTGCTCACCCCCTCACTACCGACGACGTCAACGCGTGGCTTGACGGCTTCATGCCATATGCGATCGCTTCCGGCGATATCCCAGGTGCGGTCGTCGTGGTCGTCAAGGACGGCCAGGTCCTGACTGAAAAGGGCTACGGCTACTCGAACGTCGCCAAGAAAACGAAGGTCGATCCCAAGACCACGCTGTTCCGTCCGGGATCGATTTCCAAGCTCTTCACCTGGACGGCCCTGATGCAGCAGGTTCAGGCGGGCAAGGTCGACCTCAACGCCGACGTTAACAACTACATCGACTTCAAGATTCCGCCCTACCAGGGCAAGCCGATCACCGTCCTCAACCTTATGACCCACACGCCGGGGTTCGAGGAAGCGGTCAAGGACCTCATCACCCTCGGGCCCAAGACCCAGGTCCCCTATGACACGCTGCTGAAAAAGTGGGTCCCGGCGCGCATTTACGCGCCCGGCACGACTCCGGCTTACTCCAACTATGGCGCGAGCCTCGCGGGCTATATCGTTCAGCGTACGTCGGGCGAGCGGTTCGAGGATTATCTCGACCATCATATCTTCGGCCCGCTGGGGATGGATCATTCGACTTTCCACCAGCCGCTGCCGGCGAACCTGCAGCCGCTGATGTCCGAAGGCTACGTGTCCGGTAAGGACAAACCCTACGGCTACGAGTTCGTGAATTCATCGCCGGCCGGAGCGCTCGCATCGACCGGCGACGATATGGCCAAGTTCATGATCGCCCATCTGCAGAACGGCACGTACAACGGCCAGCAGATCCTGAATCCTCAGACGGCGATCCTGATGCATTCGCGCGCCAACACGCCGTTCCCGACGGGCAACGGTATGGCGCACGGCTTCTATGAGACCAACATCAACGGGCTGCACGTAATCGCCCATGGCGGGGACACGGTCGCCTTCCACAGCGACCTGCACCTGTTCCTCGACAAGAATGTCGGAATCTTCGTGTCGTTCAACAGCGCCGGCAAGCAGGGCGCCGCCCAGCCGCTGCGCGATACCCTCTTTACCGACTTTGCGGACCGCTATTTCCCGGAGGCGCCTGACGCCGTGAAGGTCGATCCCACCAACGCGAAGGAGGACGCGCAGAAGCTCGCCGGCATTTATTCGTCGGACCGCGGATCTCGGACCAATTTCCTCGCGATCGCCGACCTTCTCGGCCAAACGAAGATCGGCGTCGACAAGGACGGCAACCCGCTGATCCCGAGCGCCAAGACGCTCGGCGGCCAGCCGCGCAAGTGGGTCCACATCGGTCCGATGGCCTGGCGCGACGCCAACGGGCACGACATCCTCTCGGCCCTCGTCAGCGACGGCAAGGCTACGCGCTTCGCTTACGGCGAGTTCGCTCCGATCATCGATTTCGACCGGACGCCCGGCTATCGCTCATCGGCCTGGATCCTGCCGCTGCTCTATTGCTCTCTCGCGATCCTTCTGATCACCATCCTGCTGTGGCCGACGCGCTGGCTCGTGCGGCGCAAGTTCAAGGCCGAGTTCGGCCTCGAGCGTCCGCAGCTGCTGGTCTACCGTTCGAGCCGGATCGCCGCGATCGCGATCATCCTGGTGCTGCTCGGCTGGTTCGGCGCCCTCTCGGCGCTGTTCGGCGACCTCGGCAATGAGGCTAGCTTCAACGCGATCCTCATCCTGCTCGAGATCATCAGCATCATTGTCTTCTTCGGCGGCTTCGCCGTGATGCTGTGGTACGCCTACGCGGCGTGGCGCGGCGGATGGCGCTGGCCGGGCAAGGTTTGGAGCATCCTGCTCGTCCTCTCCGCCGGCATGGTCCTCTACGTGGGCCTGGTCTTCAAGCTGATCGGCCTGACGACCAACTACTGATGGCGGCTCGGCGGCTCAGCTATCGCGTCGAGACCAAGCATCTCTCGGCGCCATTCCGGATCTCGGGATTCGTGTTCGAGACTTCGGACGTGCTGGTCGCCGAGCTTACCGCCGGCGAATTCACCGGCCGCGGAGAGGCGGCCGGAGTCTATTATCTCGGCGACGATTCCGCGCACATGGTCGAAGAGATCGAAGCGCACCGCGAAGTGATCGAGGGTTGCGCGAGCCGGGAGGAGCTGCGCGAACTGATGCCGATCGGCGGCGCTCGAAATGCCGTCGACTGCGCCCTCTGGGATCTTGAGGCGAAACAGCAGGGCACCGACGCCCGCACGATTGCGCGTCTCGACGACACGAAGCCGCTCGTCACCACCTTCACCCTGGGTGCCGACGATCCGGAAGTGATGGCGGAAGGCGCCCGCCGATACGCGCATGCGCGCGCAATCAAGGTGAAGCTGACCGGCGAACTCGAACTCGACATCCGCCGCGTCGCCGCGATCCGGGAGGCACGGCCCGACGTGTGGCTCGGAGTCGATGCCAACCAGGGTTTCAATCGCGGTGACCTGGACGAGTTGGTCGAGGAACTGGCCGGCCACCGCGTCTCATTGCTCGAACAGCCGCTGAAGCGCGGCAGCGAAGCCGATCTCGAAGGATTCCACTCGTCGATCCCGATTGCCGCCGACGAAAGCGCGCTCGGGCTGGACGACGTGCCCGGACTCGTCGGCCGCTTCGACGTCATCAACATCAAGCTCGATAAATGCGGGGGGTTAACCGAGGCGCTCCTTATGGCGGATGAAGCAAAGCGCCGCGGGCTCGGGGTGATGGTCGGCAACATGGTGGGCACCAGCCTGGCCATGGCGCCGGCCTTCATCGTCGGGCAGCATTGCGACGTGGTCGACCTCGACGGCCCGACCTTCCTCCGCGAGGATCGAAGTCCTTCCTGCGAGTATCGCGACGGCACCATCTGGTGCTCGGACGAAGTCTGGGGATCGAGAGCCGCGGCATGAACGAAGCGGCCGCGCCTTCCAACTGGTTCGGTCAGCCGCGCGGCCTGACCATCCTTTTCCTGACCAACATGTGGGAGACCTTCTCCTACTACGGGATGCGCGCGCTGCTGGTCTATTACATGACCAAGGAGCTGCTGATCTCGCAGCAGCACAGCTCGCTCATCTACGGAACCTACACGTCCTTTGCTTATTTCACGCCAATCGTCGGCGGAGCGATCGCCGACCGATATCTCGGGAAGAAATGGGCGGTCATCATCGGCGCCACGACCATGGCCGCCGGCCATTTCATGATGGCGTTCGAGCCGCTTTTTTATGTCGCGCTCGCGACGATCGCGCTCGGCAACGGACTCTTCCTTCCGAGCCTGCCGAGCCAGATCAACGATCTCTACGGTCCCGACGACCCGCGCCGCGGCTGGGCTTACAACGTCTATTATGTCGGCGTGAACGTCGGCGGTTTTTTGGCGCCGCTGATCTGCGGGACTCTCGGCGAAACCTACGGCTGGCACTGGGGCTTCGGCGCCGCCGGGGTCGGGATGCTCACGGGCCTGGTGATCTATCTTGCTGGGCAACGTTATCTTCCGCCACCGCGCACTCCTGCCACGATCGCACCGCCTGAGGCGCTTCACCCTCGCGAGGGAAGCGGGCGCGACACCTTCATGCTCCTCCTCGCCGTCGGCCTCGCGGTAACCGTATTTCGCGGCGCCTATGAACAGGTCGGCAACACCGTCGCGTTGTGGATCGAGGGCGTGAATCGTCACGCCGGAAACTTCGAAATCCCGATGACCTGGTTCCAGTCGCTGAACCCGTTGCTGGTCATCGTCCTCACTCCGATCCTGCTCACCCGCTGGAAGGCGAAAGCAGCCGCAGGACGCGAGCATTCGCCGCTTCAGAAGATGGCGACGGGCGCGCTGATCGGCGCGGGCGCCTACGCGCTGCTGGCCGTCGCCGCGGCGGTTAGCCCGACCGGCGCGAGCTGGTGGTGGGTGGTCGGCTATTTCTTCGTGCTGACGCTCGGCGAGCTTTACATCCTCCCGACCGGCCTCGGCCTCTTCGCGCGCCTCGCTCCGCCCAAGCTTGGAGCGACGACGGTCGCCGCGTGGTATCTAGCGATCTTCACCGGAAGCCTAACCGCGGGCTTCATTGGCTCCTGGTACAGCAGCCTCAAGCCGCCGTTTTTCTTCCTGGTTCTCACCGGCGTCGCGTCGCTGTCGGCGGCGTTGCTCCTCATGCTCGACCGCCGTGCCCGCGCGGTCGAGGAGGCACGCATCGCCGAGCGCTCGGCGCTCGCCGCGGTTCCCGAAGGGCTGGCCGCTCATGTGTGACGCCGCCCTCGTCATTCTCGGACTTACCCGCCGGCCGATCAGGCGCGGCTGCGCGGGTCACCACCATCGCCTGCGTGTTGGGCACAACTTCCGCCGGCTGCTCGGCGAAACATTCGGTTCGAATGAACCTCGGAGGGGAAAATGATCAACAGGATGGGTTTCACGGGACGCGCGGCCCTTTTGTCTTCCGCCGGATTGGTCGCATTGGGCATAGCTGCTCCGGCTTTCGCCGACACCGCCGCGCAGCCGCAGCCAAAGCCGCAAGGCCAGACGGAAGCACAGGCCCAGCAACAGCAATCGCCGGCTCAGAACGACAAGAGCGTCAATGACGAGAACTCGCAGGAAATCATCGTCACCGCGCAAAAACGCGTTCAGGTCCTCCTGAAAGTCCCATCGTCAGTCACGGTCGTCGGCGGCGACACACTCGATCGGCAGCAGGCCAAGAGCTTCCAGGATTATTTGTCGCTGGTCCCGGGCTTCAGCGTCAACGGCAGCACCGACGGCGTCACACGCATCACGCTTCGCGGCGCGAACACCGGAGGCGTCGCTTCGACGGTCGCGATCTTCATGGATGACATTCCGTTCGGCTCGAGCACGGGCCTTGCCAACGGCTCAATCCTCTCCGGCGACTTCGATCCGTTCGACATCAACCGGCTTGAAGTCCTCCGCGGACCGCAAGGCACCCTTTATGGCGCGAGCTCGTTCGGCGGCGTCATCCGCTACATCACCAATGCGCCGAAGCTGAACAAATTCGAGGCTCGCGGGCAGGCGGGAATCGAGGACACCGCACATGGCGGTTTCGGCTACAATGCCGCCGCCGTGTTCAACGCGCCGCTCGGCAACAACGCGGCGGTCCGGGTCGATGGTTTCTACCGAAAGGACGCCGGTTACGTAGATTCGATCGGCAATAATCCGATCTTCAATGAGTCGGGACAGCTTATCCCGCCTGGAGTCATCCCGTCGTTTCCAAACGGCTTCCCGGTTACCCCGCTGCCCAGCATCGAACTGGGCAGCACGCTCGTTGCAAAGAACCTCAATGACCGCAAGAGCTTTGGCGGCCGAGCGTCCGTCCTGTTCGATCCGACCAGCAATCTCTCGATTCGGTTGACCGCCTTCGCACAGAATCTCAATTCCGGCGGCTCCAACACATTCGATATCGATCCCGAGACGCTGCAGTCGCTCTACGGTGGATTCGTCCAATCAGTCTATCAACCGCAGCAGACACATATCAAATATCGCGTTTACTACGGCACAGCGGATTGGGATCTCGGGTTCGCCAATTTCTTCTCCTCGACAAGCTACTCGACGTTCAAGGAACGGTTCGAAGGGGACGACACCTTCGCCCTCGCCCAGACCGTGAACCTGCTTGCTGAGCTCGGCCCGGCGGCAGCGCAAATCGGGCTTCCGGTACTCACGCAAGCCCCGATCTTCCGCCCGCTTGGCGTCCAGCTCTTCCAAACCACGGGCACGAAGAAGTTCACGCAGGAGTTCCGGCTATCATCACCGAACAACGACACGTTCGAATGGCTGCTTGGCGCGTTCTACACACACGAGAATTCGGCGATCGATCCGCAGAACATCTTTGCGACGGAGTTTGGAACGGACATCATTGCGCCTGACGTGGCGCCGCTTGCAACCGTTACCCTGCATTCGAAATATGATGAATACGCCGGCTTTGCGAACGCGACCTGGCACATCACGCCGCGAGCTGATCTGACTCTCGGTGGTCGACTCGCGCACAACAAACAAGATGCGCATGAGGTGCTCCTGTCTCCGCTCATCCCCAATGTGCTCGCCAACGACAACTCATCAGAGACCGTCTTCACCTATTCGGTCGCGCCGCGGTACGAGCTCAGCAAACATGCGTCCATCTATGCGCGCGTGGCCAGCGGCTTTAGGCCCGGCGGACCAAATGTGGTGTCCGCGACCGCACCGCCCGGGACTCCCACGACTTACAAGGCGGACCGGCTCACCAACTTCGAGCTGGGCATCAAGGCCGAGGCGCCCGACGCGCATCTGTGGTCGATCGAGCTCGCGGCCTACCACATCGATTGGAAAGACATTCAGCTGTTTGAAGAGGTTGGCACGCCCCCCAATCAAGTCGGCATCAATGCGAACGGCGGCAAGGCGCGGGTGAACGGGCTTGAGTTCTCTGGAGCGCTCCGCCCGGTTCCTGGACTGACACTCTCGGCCAATGGCGCCTATACGAACGCCAAGCTCCGCGACGACACGCCAACGCTGACCGGCGGATTCGCCGGCGACCCGCTTCCTTTCGTTCCGAAGTGGAGCGGCGCTCTCCACGGCGATTACGAATTTCCGCTCAGTCCGACCCTGGGCGGCTTCGTCGGTGCAAGTCTCGATTACATCGGCAAGCGGACCGGTCCGTTCAACGACCGCCATCCGGACGGATCGCTCGTTCGCGTCCCCGCCTATACCGAAGTCGATCTTCGCGCGGGTGTGAACTTCGGAGAATTCACACTCGAAGCCTTCGCGCACAATCTGTTCGACAAGCGCGGACTCACCGACGTCGGTGGCTTCAACGCCGCGACGGCAGGGCTACCGGCCGGCGCGGCAAGCGCCGCGGCCATCCGCCCGAGGACGATTGGTCTGACCCTCACCGCCAACCTGCGTCCGTAAATCGAGCGGGAGGGGGGCGAGTGCTCGCGCGGGAAGCTGAGGCAGAGCCGGACCGGCTGTCGCTGGCCCTGCCTCAGCCATATCTCCTGTTCCTCGGCGACACGGTCGAGCCGGGCTACGCCAAGACGGCGTTCGGCCTGGCGGACTGGGCGCCCGAGAAATGCGTCGGCGAGTTCGCGCTTCCCAGCGCCACCGTCACGACGGGCCTTCCGCGAATGACTCCGTGGGAGGCTCATTCGCGGGGCGCCCGAGCGCTCGTCATCGGCGTCGCCAATTCCGGCGGCTTTATCGCGGCGAGCTGGATCCCGGCGCTTGTCGATGCTCTCGAAGCGGGCCTCGACATCGTCAGCGGAATGCATGCGCATCTCGCCGACTTGCCTAAGCTTAAGAACGTCGCGGACCGGCTTGGCCGCCGCCTCATCGATGTCCGCGTCCCTCCGGCAAACATTCCGATCGGCACGGGCCTCGAACGCAGCGGCAAGCGGCTTCTAACCGTTGGCACCGACTGTGCG
>Ga0308175_100002143_pt1 | contig 13471 bp, 12 predicted proteins | sample PhyCR1_3_FD_203893 | JGI IMG/M metagenome (GOLD analysis project Ga0308175, IMG submission 203893) | Soil microbial communities from UC Gill Tract Community Farm, Albany, California, United States - DLSLS.C.R1 | ecosystem: Environmental > Terrestrial > Soil > Agricultural land | place: USA...
ACAGGTTCGCGTTGATCGACCGCGCGGCTCGGACGACGGTGGAGTCCGGTTCTCCCACGCCGCGAGCAAGGAGAGTTCATGCGCAACACCGGTGATCAGGCCCTGACCACTCCGACCGCGACGAAGGGTGCGGTCGAGCCGCGCGACGCCGACCACGACCTCCCCACGGTCTCGCCGCTGCCGCTGATGCAGCTCTCGATCGGCTTCTGGTCGTTCAAGGCGCTCGCGGCCGCATACGAGCTGGACCTCTTCGCCCGGCTGTCCCGCACCGACGGTCGCACCGTCGATGAACTTGCCGAGATGGTGGGCCTTGACCAGCGGCCCATTGAGTTGCTGGTTACCGCGTGCGCGTCCATCGGGTTGCTCGAGCGCCGGGACGGGCGGTACGTCAACAGCGCGCTGGCTGAGGACTTCCTCGTACCCAGCGCGGCTTACGCCTTCGGCGGCTGGGTGCAGATGCTCGATCGCAGGCTCTATCCGGCCTGGGGCCGGCTGACCGAGGCGGTGCGAACCAATCGGCCGACGAGCTGGAACCCGGACGAGCAGGCGCACTTGTTCGACAGTGAGGACCCTGAACTGCTTGGGCTGTTCTGGGAGGCGATGCACTCGCTGTCGACGCTCACCGCGCGTGAACTCGGCTCACACGTCGACCTGTCTGCCTCCACCGCCCTGCTCGACGTCGGCGGCGGCTCGGGGGCGTACGACATCGAACTGTCCCGGCGCTACCCCGGCCTGCGGGCAACGGTGTTCGATCTGCCGCCGGTCTGGGAGATCGCCTCGAAGAAGATCGTCGCAGCAGGTTACGAGGATCGCATCGCGGTTACCCCGGGCGATTTCCTTGCCGATCCCCAGCTCCCAGCAGGTCATGACGTCGTGCTGCTGTCCATGATCATGCACGACTGGACACCAGAGCAGGACCTGGCGATCTTGCGCAATTGCTTTGCGGCCTTGCCTCCCGGCGGTCGGATCGTGATCAGCGAGTTGCTGGTCGACGACGAGAAGACCGGGCCACCCGCCGCCGCCTTGATGAGCCTGAACATGTTGGTGGAAACGGTGGGGCGCAACTACACGGCGAACGAGTACGAGCAATGGTTGCGCGCCAGCGGGTTCGTGGACGTCCAGACCGTGCCGTTCGAGGCTCCCGGCGCCAACGGCGCGGTCCTCGCCCGCAAACCATGACGGCATCGGCCGCACGCGAGCAACATGTTCGACCGCGACAGGGGGACATTGTTCCGGAGATCGGCCGGTCAACCCAGGCTCGTCATCTTCGTGAGGCCGAGGAGATGGCCCGCGACCTGATTGCGGTCATGCGCGAGGTTGCTCCGGACTCTTTCGACGTGGTGGTCTCACACCAGCTACCCAAGTCGGTTCAAGCCCACCTTGCCCGCGCAGAGAAGCTGCGGAAAGAATCCGACGTGGCCAAGTCTCGTGCGGCCGATGAGTCGCGCGCTGCCGTACGGGAACTAGTCGACGCCGGACTCCCATTACGAGACATCGGCCAGCTGCTCGGCATCTCTCATCAACGCGTTGCGCAACTCGCTACTGACACCGCGCCGAAGGCGTCATGAGCCAGCTGCTTCTCGGGCACTTTCGATGGCTACTGGAGCGCGTCCGGAGGTCATCGTGAGTGCCGCAGGCGTGGTCTGGTCGACCAGGCCGGCGCCCGGTACGTGTTCGGCTCCTGGTCGCGGGGTCCACGAGGTCAGCGCATCTCGCCTGTGCCGAGCCGGCCTCCCGATACGGTGGGCGACGGTGGGCAGGGGCGGGGTCGAACCGCCGACCTTCCGCTTTTCAGGTCAAACGGCGTGAGCGCTGTGCTGACCTGCCTCTACGCACATCACTGACGAGCGATCTGCCGATAGGCGGATTGCCTTGTACCGGATCGTAGGCGCGGCCCGACTGCCGCCGCCGGACATTGGTCATGCCGGCGATGATGCCGAGGATCCGACGGCCGGCGCGCGACAGGGCAGTCGCCGGCGTGGACTCCGCGCCCTGCTGGTCGATGTCGACGAAGACGGTCGTCACGTTGCGGACGGGAAGGGGGCCGTCGAGTTCGCTGCCGAGCTGGGAGTCGCAGTCGTGCCGGCGCAGCTCAAGGCGCAGCACGTGCGTCGTGACCAGCGTGCGGCAGTCGAGCGGGCGGCGTGGGCGTATCACCGGTACGTCGTCCGGGCTCCTACCGTTGGGGTGGTCACCGTGCAGAGGTTGCGGATCGAGCCGATCGTCGGGATCGCGGCGCTGGCGCTGGCGCTCTCCACCGGCTGCGGAGTGGGCGGATCGACACCGGGCGGCACGGGCCCGTCCGGCGGCGCCGGCAGCACCGCCGCTACCTCCCCCGGCGAGAGTCCAGGGACCGAGCCGGCGGGCGAGCCTTCGACTGAGCCGACCGGTCCGGAGTCCCCACAGGCGACGCAGGCCGGCAAACCCTCCATCTCGGTGCCCGCACTGCCCATCGGCGGCGGCTCGGACGCAGACGAGGCCGAGCAGTGCGTGCGGGTCAGTTACCTCGGCAACGACGAGCTGCCGCCCGGCGTTCGCATTTCGCTCACCGCGGCCTCCTTCGCCCCGCCCCTGTTCGAGCTGGGCGGCTCGGCATGCTCGGGCGGCTCTGCCCCGTGCCTGTCCGAGGAGTTCGCCTTCACCGCCGAGAACACCGGCACGGACGCCGGGACGTGCATCCTCGCGGTCCGGGTGATCGGCGGCGACGACTTCGAGTCCGCCGACTTGTCCCTCGCCGGCCGCGTGCACTGCCCGGCCGGCGAGGATGCGCTCTGCGCCCACGTCGCCGACCAGCTGGACAAGGAGGACGAGACAATCGGGCTCGACGTGGGCGACCGGCCCGACGAGACCGGCTCCCCGTCCCCGTCCCCGTCCCCGTCGCCGTCGCCGTCGCCGTCTACCGACGCCTCCGACCCGACCGCGTCGCCGAGCTCCCCCGATGGATGAGGACGCACGGGCCCCGGGTCGGCTGCTGAGCCTGGTCAGCTCCGCGGCGTCGGTCGTCGCTCCGCTCAGCGTGCTCAGTGCGCTCTTGTTCTACTTCGGCTACGCCTCGTCCCGCGCCCAGTACGAGTACTTCGGCCTCGATGTCGACACGATCGGCCTAAGCACCCAGGACTACGTCATGCGCAGCCCGCAGCCGCTGCTCATGCCGCTGCTGGTACTGACGCTCCTCGGTATCCTCGTCGCGGCGACGCACGTCGCGATCTGCCGCCGGATCGCCGTAGCCGTCGCCGACGCCGACCACAAAGCCGACGATGCCGGCGACGCCGGTGCGGCCGGGTCGCGACGGCGGCTGGAGCGGATCCGCCGACGGGGCGGCGGCCTCGTGTTCGCCGGCGGCGCTGCGCTCGCGGGCGGGGTGGGCCTGCTCTTCTCGTACGCCGTCCTGCGGGAGTGGGCACCGTACCCGCTGGTGACTGCCCTGCTGCTGGCGCTCGGGGCGGCGATGGCCGCGTACGGGCTCCGGATACAGGCGCTGGCCGGCCGGCGAGAGCGTTTCCGCGGCGCCGACCTGTCGATCTACCTCTTGCTCGCGGCCAGCGTCTTCTGGGCGACTGCCACCCTCGCGCAGTGGTCCGGGCGGGGCTCGGCGGAATACGCCGCCGCCCACATGGACCGCCTGCCCAGCGTCATCCTCGACACCAGGGAGCGCCTGTTCCTCACTTCCCCGAACGTCACGGAGACCGTGCTGCAGCCTTCGTCCGGCCAGACCTTCCACTATCGGTACCGGCGCCTGCGGCTGCTGATCCAGGGCCGGGACCGCCTGTTCCTGGTGCCGGAATCGTGGTCGGCGAGCAACTCGACGCTAGTCGTGCCGACGAACGACGGCTCGGTGCGGCTGCAGTTCCAGTTCCAGAACGTGCCGCCGTGACCTGATCTCCCGCGGCCGCCGGCGGCAAGCCCGACCCGCGAGCCGCCGGCCCGGACCGCAACGCCGCCGCCCCCGGCTGCGGCCACCATGCGCGCGCCCACCGTCCCGGCCGCCCACCGTCCCGGCCGCCCACTGTCCCGGCCGCCCACTGTCCCGGCCGCCCACTGTCCCGGCCGCCCACTGTCCCGGCCGCCCACTGTCCCGGCCGCCCACTGTCCCGGCCCCCACCGTCCCGGCCGCCCACGTCCCCGCCGCCGAGCCCGCGCTTCCGCCCGCGCCGGCTTCGACCACGGCAGGGCCCGTGCTTCGGCTCTTCCGGGAGGAGAGGATCAGTCGGGAGCGGGCACTCGCGCTTCTCCGGAGCGCCTTTGACGACAACGATCTACCCGCTCGCCGCCCACGGCGCGAGGATGAGATTTGGACCTTTGTGTCGTGAACCCCGAGTCCGACGCCTTAGTCTTCGACACGGGACCGCTTCGACATTTCGCCGTTCAGGCTGGCTGGGCGGGCGTCCTTAAGTTCCTGGCCGGCGACCGACCGGTGCTAATCCCAGAGAGCGTCGAGGTCGAGCTGAAGCGCCAAGCGCACGACCGATAGGCGGATTGCCTTAGACAGCACTGTAGTAGCGGCCCTTGGTAGCCGCGAGGGCCGCAGCGGTCAGGAGTCTGGCCTGTTGCGGGGCACGGCCGACAGTCCGGTCCGTGCTGCGTACGGGCGGCGCCCGGCCGGCTGACGGCCTGGGGGAAATCTCCCAGCCAAAGACTGAGGTCAGCCACATTCCGCGCGGCAGAGCGCGCGAATACCTTCGAGATCATGGCTCGACAGACTCGGAGCGGCACATGATCCGGATCCGCGGACTGACGAAGCGCTACGGCGCGACCACGGCCGTGGACGGGCTCGGCTTCGATGTCCGGCCGGGCGCGGTCACCGGCTTCCTCGGCCCCAACGGGTCCGGGAAGTCCACGACCATGCGCATGATCATCGGCCTGGACCGCCCCGACCGGGGCACCGCGACGATCAACGGCAAGCGGTACGTCGAACTGCGGTGGCCGCTGCGGGAGGTGGGCGCGCTGCTCGAAGCCCGCACCTACCACCCGGGCCGCAGCGCGGAGAGCCATCTCACCGCGCTGGCCGCCTCGAACGACGTCCCGCGCTCGCGCATCGGCGAGGTGCTGGCCGCCGTCGGCCTGGCCGACGTGGCGAGGAGGCGGGCCGGCGGGTTCTCGCTCGGCATGTCCCAGCGGCGGTGGTAGTCGAACTGTACGCGGCGTCCTGGTGGCTGATCGGAGGGTTCGATCTCATAACGCCGTTGCGCTGGGCGGTCGTCCATCAGCAGCTGGGCACCGCCGGCGGCGCGGTCATGCGGACGGTCTCGCCGTTCCCGGGCGGCGCTGGGGCCCCGCACGCCGGCAGTTTCGCCGGCACCTTTCTCACCGCCGGCATCGGCGCGCTGACGCTGCTCGCCGCCCCCTGGTTCACCCGCGGGGTGATCGCGGTGGACCGCTGGCTGCTGCGCGCCCTGCTCGGGCCGGGCGAACTCGCCCAGCGGGTACGCAGTTTGGAGGAGACCCGGGCGCTGGCCGTGGACGACTCGGCGGCCCTGCTGCGGCGGCTGGAGCGGGACCTACACGACGGGGCGCAGGTCCGACTGGTCGCGTTGGCGATGCGCCTGGACATGGCCAAGGAGCGGCTCGGCCCCGCGGGCGGACCGGTGACCGACCCCGAGGGGGCGCGCGAGCTGGTCGCGACCGCCCACCGCAACGCCGGCGAGGTCCTCTCCGAACTCCGCGACCTCTCCCGCGGAATCCACCCCCCGGTGCTGAACGAGGGCCTGCCGGACGCGCTGGCCACCCTCGCCGCGCGCAGCTCCGTACCGGTCGAGCTCTCGGTGGACCTGCCGCAGGACCAGTATCAGCGCCCGACGCCGGCCATCGAGACCATTGCCTACTTCTGTGCGGCCGAGCTGCTGACCAATGTGATCAAGCACAGTGGCGCCGGGCACGCGGTGCTGCGCGCCGAGCAGCGGGACGAGCGGCTGCGGCTGTGGGTGACCGACGACGGCCGCGGCGGCGCCGCGCTAAGCACAGGCACGGGTCTGCCGGGCCTCGCCCAGCGCGTCCGCACGGTCGACGGCAGCATTCGGATCAGCAGCCCTGCGGGCGGCCCGACCGCGGTGGAGATCGAACTCCCCCTGCACGCTTAAAGCCCCGTCGGGAGCCGGAGGTCATGAGAACATGCGGGCCTTGCGAATCGTGATCGCCGAGGATGCCGCCGTACTGCGGGAGCTGCTCGCCCAGATGCTCACCGAGCGCGGGAACGAGGTCTGCGCCGCCGTCGCGGACGCCGACGCGTTGCGCGCCGCCGTCGCCGAGCACCGACCCGACGTCACCATCGTCGATATCCGGATGCCGCCCACCCACAGCGACGAAGGCCTGCGGGCCGCGATCGACATCCGCCGGGAGCACCCCAGCACCGGCGTGCTGCTCTTCTCCCAGTACATCGAGACCAGATTCGCGACCCGGCTGCTGGCCGCGGGCGCCGCGGGCGTCGGCTATCTGCTCAAGGACCGGGTCGCCAACACCGCCGAGTTCACCGAGGCGCTGGCCCGGGTAGCCGCCGGCGGCACCGCCCTCGACCCCGAGGTGGTCACCCAGCTGGCGCACGGCGGCCGGCGGACCGCGGAGATCGAGTCGCTCACCGCCCGCGAGCGCGAGGTGCTGACGCTGATGGCGGAGGGCAGGTCCAACGCCGCCATCGCGCAGACCCTGCTGGTGTCCGCGGGCACGGTGGAGAAGCATGTGGCGGCGGTCTTCGGCAAGCTCGGCCTGCCCCCCTCGGAGGACGCCAACCGGCGAGTGCTGGCGGTACTGCGCTATCTGGAAGCGTGAAGGGGCCGGCGAGCGGCTAGGTGCCCGGCGGGCGCGATCCGCCGCTCCAGCACGGCGGGCAGCTGGCCTGCACGGTCGAGCGGTAGACCCCTGGCGCGCGGTACAGCGCTGTGCAGGGTCTCGACGACCCGCCGCATCGGCGAAGCCGCTGATCAGAGAGGTGGGTGGGCGGGGGGGGGGTCGAACCGCCGACCTTCCGCTTTTCAGGCGGACGCTCGTACCGACTGAGCTACCTGCCCGCGACCCCGACGGGACTCGAACCCGCGACCTCCGCCGTGACAGGGCGGCGCGCTAACCAGCTGCGCTACGGGGCCAGACGCGGTCGTACTGACCGAGGAACGACGGTACCAGACTACGGGGCCTGGTCAGGCACGGCCGGTCGGGCGGGGAGGGCCGGGCGGCCGGGGAGGGCCAGGCGGCCGGGGCCTGGGCCGGTGGTGCCGTAGCGGTCATCGGGGTTGGCGAGACGGCAGCGGTCGAGGGACAGGCAGCCGCAGCCGATGCAGTCGGAGAAGTCGTCGCGCAGCTGTTCGAGGCGGGCTATGCGGTCGTCGAGCTCCGCGCGCCAGCCTTCCGAGAGCGCGGCCCAGTCGGCGGCGGTGGGGGTACGTTCCTCGGGGAGTGACGCGAGGGCCTCGCCGATGGTGGCCAGCGGGATGCCGACCCGCTGCGCGATGCGGATGAACGCGATCCGGCGCAGGGTGTCGCGGCTGTAGCGGCGCTGGTTGCCCGACGTACGCCGGGACCGGATCAGGCCCTTCGCCTCGTAGAAGTGCAGCGCCGAGACCGCGACGCCGGCGCGCGCCGCGAGCTGGCCGACGGTGAGCTCGCGACCGCCGACGATCGTCACGGGATCAGCACCGTCTTCCCGACCGTCTGCCGCGACTCCATCGCCACGTGCGCGCTGGCGGCTTCGGCGAGCGGGAAGGTGGTTACGGCAGGCACCCAGCGACGCGATAGCGCGGCCGTCTCCAGGGCGCGCATCCCGCCCGGCCAGGCAGCGATCCGGGCGCCGATCGCGCACGAGACGGTGACACCCAGCCGGTATAGGTCGCCCACGTCGAAGGTGAACGGCCGCCCGGACGACCAACCGAACAGCACCACCCGGCCGCCGGGCGACATCCGCTCGAACAGCGCGCGCCCGATCGCGCCGCCGGTTCCGTCGAGCAGCACGGTGCCGGACGGCACGCGCTCCTCCCAGCCCGGTTCCGAGTAGTCGATCACGGTGTCGGCCCGCACCTGCGCCGTCTTGGCCGGCCCGCCGGCCAAGCCGACGACGGTGGCACCGGCAGCGGCCGCCGCCTGGGCGAGAAGGATCCCGAGGCCGCCGGCCGCGCCAGGCAGGAGCACGACATCGCCGCGCTTCACAGCCGCCTCCGACAGGATCGCCTCGGCCGTACGTCCTGTGCCGATCAAGGCCACCGCGGCCTCATACGACATCGATGCGGGGATCTCGTGCAGCGCGCTCACAGGTGCGACGGCGACCGAGGCGTAGCCGCCGCCGGCCAGGCCAAGGTGCGTGACCACCCGCTTGCCCGACCACGGTCCCGGCGAGGTGACCACGCCGGCCACCTCCCGTCCGGGCGTGGTGGGCAGGCTTGGCAGCGGCGGACCCTCCTGCCGGCCGGCGCGCAGTGTCGCGTCGATCAGGTGCACCCCGCTGGCGTGCACCTCGATCCGCACCTGACCTGCACCGGGCGTCGGATCCGGTATGTCCTCGTATCGGAGCGTGTCGGGACCGCCGAACTCGTACTGCCTGATCGCTCGCACCGACCGACCGTAGAACCTCGAGCTATGTCGAGGTCAAGGGCGGCCGCTGGGCGCCGTCACGCCCGGTGATAGCTTGAGAAACGTTTCCCGAGCCGGGTTTACCGAGGTGACCACCGTGACGACCAGCGACACCTATCGCGAGGAACCGGACGTCTACGCGGCGTCCCGGGACACGACCGAGGGCCGCGTCCACACCGTCGCGGGCGGCGACTGGAACGAGTTCCTCGAGGAGGTCGCCGGCGAGGACCGCCTGTCGCTGAACTTCGGCCCCCAGCACCCGTCCTCGCACGGCGTGCTGCGGGTCGTGCTGGAGCTCGAGGGCGAGACGGTCATCAGCGCCCGGCCGGTCATCGGATACCTGCACACCGGCATTGAGAAGAACACCGAATACCGCACCTGGACGCAGGGCACCACGTTCGTGACGCGGATGGACTACCTGTCCCCGCTGTTCAACGAGGCGGCGTACTGCATGTCCGTCGAGAAGCTGCTCGGGATCGAGGCGCCGCAGCGGGCCCAGACGATCCGGGTGATGCTCATGGAGCTCAACCGCATCTCCTCGCATATCGTCAGCCTCGCCGCGGGCGGCATGGAGATCGGCGCGCTGACCGCGATGACCATGGGATTCCGGGAGCGCGAGCAGATCCTCGACGTGTTCGAGCTGGTCACCGGGCTGCGGATGAACCACGGGTACGTCCGGCCAGGCGGCGTCGCGCAGGACCTGCCGCCCGGCGCGGACGCGGCGATCCGCCAGCTGGTCAGCTACCTCGACGGCAAGCTGCCGGAGTACGACAAGCTGCTCACCGGCCAGCCGATCTGGAAGAACCGGCTCAAGGGCACCGGCTACCTGTCCGTCGAGGGCTGCCTCGCCCTGGGCGCGACCGGTCCGGTCCTCCGTTCCGCGGGGCTGCCGTGGGACCTGCGCAAGACCCAGCCCTACCTCGGCTACGAGACGTACGAGTTCGAGGTGCCGACCGCGACCGAGGCCGACAGCTACGCCCGCTACCTGCTCCGGCTGGAGGAGATGCGGCAGTCGCTGCGGATCGTCACCCAGGCGCTCGACCGGCTGGAGCCCGGTCCGATCATGGTCGAGGACCGCAAGATCGCCTGGCCGGCGCAGCTCGCGCTCGGGCCGGACGGGCTCGGCAACTCCCTCGACCACGTGAAGAAGATCATGGGCCAGTCGATGGAGGCCCTGATCCACCACTTCAAGCTGGTCACCGAGGGCTTCCGGGTCCCGCCCGGCCAGGTCTGCGTGGAGATCGAGTCGCCGCGCGGCCAGCTCGCGTACCACGTGGTCTCGGACGGAGGGACCCGACCGTTCCGCGTACACGTGCGCGACCCCGGGTTCGTCAACCTGCAGGCGCTGCCGGCGATGGTGGAGGGCGGCCTGCTCGCCGACCTCATCCCGGCGCTCGCCTCGATCGACCCGGTGATGGGCGGGGTCGACCGCTAGGCGGCTAGACGGTCCGACCGCGGACCCGGTAGCGGAGGTGCATGACCTGCCGCTCGAGGTCCTCGGACTCCGGCGTGGTCAGCCGGCGGACCAGCTCGAGCTCGACCGGCTGCGCCGGCAGGTGGTCGAACAGCCGCCGTCCCTGACCGAGCAGGACCGGCACGACGTGCAGCTCCAGCTCGTCGAGCTCCCCGGCCCGCAGGAGCGCCTGCGCCGCGGCTGCCCCGTGCAGCATCACATCGCCCTCGCCGGCCGCCGCCCGCGCCTGCGCGGCGCACTCCCGCACGTCGGTGAGATAGCGGACGCTGCCCGGCGGGGGGTCGTCGGGGACGTCGTGGGTCAGCACGAAGATCGGTACGCCGTCGTGGTGGTCGCCCTGCCAGCGACCGGCCAGCTCGTACGTACGCCGGCCGGCGATGACGGCGCGGGTGGCCATCGCCTCCGCGTACACCTCACCGCTCGGTCCCGGGTCGTCGCGCCGGTCGAGCCAGTTGAACAGGCGGAACCCGCCGGTGCCCAGCGGGGCGCCGGGACCGTCCCGCGGCCCGGCGACAAAGCCGTCCAGGGACATCGTCATGTAGAGCCGGATGATCGCCATCGCCTCAGCCCGCCGATCGAACGCGGTGGCGCAGCGGCACGCCCGGTTCGTCATCCGGACCGGCGATGAACCCGTCCACCGACATCGACATCGACAGCACGACCTCCCTCACGGCGGTCCAACCTAGACGCACGGGTCAATTCGGTTGCCCGGCTTCGCCCGGCGTGTTTTCCTCGAGACGACCCGGCGACCAGGAGGAGCACGATGACGGCTGCGTTCATGTCCACCCACTCGACCTACCTCGAGGACATGACGCACCGTGGCTCTGCTCAATCTCGGCATCCTGGCGCACGTCGACGCCGGTAAGACCAGCCTCACCGAGCGGCTGCTGCACAACGCCGGCGTCATCGACGAGATCGGCAGCGTCGACGCCGGCAGCACGCAGACCGACACGCTCGCGCTCGAGCGGCAGCGCGGGATCACGATCAAGTCGGCGGTCGTCTCGTTCGCGATCGGCGACGTGACGGTCAATCTCATCGACACGCCCGGCCACCCGGACTTCATCGCCGAGGTCGAGCGGGTCCTCAGCGTGCTCGACGGCGCCGTGCTGGTGGTCTCGGCCGTCGAGGGCGTGCAGCCGCAGACCCGCGTGCTGATGCGGGCGCTCCGCCGGCTGCGGCTGCCGACGCTGCTGTTCGTCAACAAGATCGACCGTGCCGGCGCCGACCCGGACCGGGTGGTCGACGAGATCGCGGCCAAGCTGACGCCGGCGGTCGTGCCGATGACGACGGCCCTGGACGCCGGCACCCGGACGGTCGCGACCGTGCCCGATCCCGCGCTGCCGGCCCGGCTGCTCAGCCAACTGTCCACATCGGACGACTCGTTGCTGGCCGCGTACGTCGAGGACGGGTCCGTCCCGTTCGGACGGTTGCGGTGCTGCCTGGGCGCGCAGACCCGGCGGGCGCAGGTACACCCGGTGTTCTTCGGCTCGGCGATCACCGGGGCGGGCGTGGCCGAGCTGACCGACGGGATCGCGACGCTGCTGCCACCGGCGGCCGGTGACCCGCTGGCGCCGCTGTCCGGATCGGTGTTCAAGGTGGAGCGCGGCCCGGCCGGCGAGAAGATCGCGTACGTGCGGCTGTTCGAGGGCACGCTGCACGTGCGCGACCGGCTGGCCGGCGACCAGAAGGTCACCGGCATCGGCGTGTTCGACCGCGGCGGTGTCGAGGCCCGGCCGTCCGTCCACGCGGGACAGATCGGCAAGCTGTGGGGGCTTCGAGAGGTGCGGATCGGCGACCCCGTCGGTGCCGCGCGCACCGGACCGGGGGAGCACTTCGCGCCGCCGACGCTGGAGACGGTCGTGGTCCCGGCGCCGGGGCAGCGCGGTCGGCTCCAGGCCGCCCTGAGCCAGCTCGCCGAGCAGGACCCGCTGATCGACCTGCGCCAGGACGACGTCCGCCAGGAGCTGTACGTCTCCCTGTACGGCGAGGTGCAGAAGGAGGTCGTGGAGGCCACGCTGGCCGACGACTACGGCCTGGCGGTGACGTTCCGGGAGACCACGACGATCTGCGTCGAGCGCCCGGTCGGCGTCGGTTCCGCGTACGAGCTGATGGGCGAGGGCAACCCGTTCCTGGCCACGGTCGGACTGCGGGTGGAGCCCGGTCCGGTCGGCAGCGGGATCGAGTTCCGGCTGGAGGTGGAGCTCGGTTCGATGCCGTACGCGTTCTTCCGTACGGTCGAGGACACCGTGCGGGCGAGCCTTGACCAGGGTCTGTACGGCTGGCAGGTGGTCGACTGCGTCGTGACGATGACGCACTCCGGGTATGCGCCGCGGCAGAGCCACGCGCACCAGGGCTTCGACAAGAGCATGTCGAGCACCGGCTGGGACTTCCGCGGACTGACGCCGCTGGTGCTGATGACGGCGCTGCGGCGGGCCGCCACCAGGGTGCAGGAGCCGATCGCGCGGTTCCGGCTCGAGGTGCCGGCCGACACGATCGGGACCGTGACCGCGGTGCTGGCCGGGAGCCGGGCGGTGCCGCTGACGTCCACTGTGGACGGTGCGACCGGCGTGCTGACCGGGCAGGTTCCGGTGGCCCGGCTGCACGAGCTGGAGCGGGCACTGCCGTCGCCGACCCGGGGCGAGGGCGTGCTGGAGACCGAGTTCGACTCGTACCGGCCGGTGACCGGGCCGCCGCCGAGCCGGCCCCGCACGGACGCCAACCCGCTGGACCGCAAGGAATACCTGCTGCACGTCAACCGCCGGGTCTAGGGAGGGTCCTCCGCGCCGGTCCGGCTCGGCTGCGTGTGATGCTGGTGGGGTGAGCTATCCCGAGTTCGGCGACATCCCGGCGCTGGCCGCGGCCCTCGACGCGGCCGGTTACCTGCCGGACGAGGGGGTGGCGACGGCGGCGTACCTGGCGATCCGGATGCGGCGGCCGCTGCTGCTCGAGGGCGACCCCGGGGTGGGCAAGACCGCGCTGGCCCACGCGCTGGCCGACGTCGTCGGGGCGGAGCTGGTGCGGCTGTCCTGCTACGAGGGGATCGATGCGAGCCAGGCCCTGTACGACTGGGACTTCCCGCGGCAGCTGCTGCACCTGCGGGCGGCCGAGGGCGGCGGCGACGAGCGGTCGGTGTACGACCGGCGGTTCCTCATCGCCCGGCCGATCCTGCGGGCGCTCGAGGTCAGCCCGGCCGTGCTGCTGGTCGACGAGATCGACCGGGCCGACGACGAGTTCGAGGCGTTCCTGCTGGAGGTGCTGGCCGACAACGCGGTGACGATCCCGGAGCTCGGCACGATCCGGCCGGCCGAGCCGCCGATCGTGGTGCTCACCTCCAACCGAACCCGCGAGCTGCACGACGCGCTGAAGCGCCGCTGCCTCTACCACTGGGTCAACCATCCCGACCTCGAGCGCGAGGTGGAGATCATCCGCCGGCACGAGCCCGAGGTG
>Ga0308175_100002144_pt1 | contig 13471 bp, 16 predicted proteins | sample PhyCR1_3_FD_203893 | JGI IMG/M metagenome (GOLD analysis project Ga0308175, IMG submission 203893) | Soil microbial communities from UC Gill Tract Community Farm, Albany, California, United States - DLSLS.C.R1 | ecosystem: Environmental > Terrestrial > Soil > Agricultural land | place: USA...
TGGCCCTCGCTGACGGCCTCCTGCTGGGTGTCGGTCGCTGGCTCAGTCATCGATCGCGACCCTCCCCGGGTCGCTTGGGTCGATCCTAACCCTGCCCTGGGCGATCATGCGGATCGCCTCCGGGTAGAGCTCGTGCTCGACCGCGTGCACGGCCGCCTCCAGCGCCGCCCGCTCGACCCCCGCCGGCACGGGAACTTCGCGCTGGAGGATCGGCGGGCCGGTGTCGACGCCCTCGTCGACGAAATGGACCGTCACCCCGGTCCGCTCGACTCCCGCCGCGAGCGCCTGGCCGATCGCGTCGAGGCCGGGGAAGGCGGGCAGCAGGGCCGGGTGGATGTTGACGACCCGCTCGCGGAAGCGCTGGACGAATTCGGCGCTCAGCAGCTGCATGTAGCCGGCGAGGACGACGAGATCCGCTTCCCGCGCCTCGATCCAGTCGCCCAACGCGAGGTCTCGCTCGCGTCGGTCGCCGTACTCGGCGGCCGGGAAGGACGCGGTCTCGATCCCCGCTGCGCGACCCCGCTCCAGCGCCATCGCCTCCGGCTTGTCGGATCCCACCCCGACCACCCGGATCCCCTCGCGCCCGTGCAGCCGGTCGACGATCGCCTGCAGGTTGGTCCCCCCGCCCGAGGCCAGAACCACGATCCGAAAGGAGCTCACGGCGGCATCTTGGCGCAATCCGGCGGGGGGTTAGGCTGCCGGGCGATGAGCGAGCACGACTTCTGGCAGGCGGTGTTGTACCTGCACCTGCTGGCGATGGCGTTCTTCGTCGGCGGGCAGCTGGTCTTCGGGGTCGCGGTGGTCCCCGTGCTGCGCGGCGACGCCGATCCCGAGCGGGCCCGGATGCGCGCCGTCGCGCGCCGCTTCGGCTATGGATCGCTGGCGGCGCTCGGGGTCCTCGTCGCCACCGGCTGGGCGATGGCCTCCCACTTCGACCTCTGGGGCAGCTCGACGCTGCAGTGGAAGCTCGCCCTCGTCGCGCTCGTCATCGGTCTCGCCCTGCTCCACCTGCGGCTCCCGAAAATGCACGCCCTGCAGGGCGCGATCCTGGTTGCCACCCTTGTCATCGTCTGGCTCGGCCTAGAACTGATCACCGGCTCCTGACCGGCGCATCTCGTCCTTGAACTGTTGGTCAGGCGCCGGTGGCGATGGTCTCGAGCGCGAACTTGCCATTCGCCTCGTCGGGGTCGCCCAGCGGGTAGCTGCCGCTGAAGCAGGCGTCGCAGTGGTCCCCCGCGTCGCCGCCGACCGCCTCGTAGACGCCCGCCATCGAGAGGTAGGCGAGGGAGTCGGCGTCGAGCTCGTCGGCGATCTGCTCGACCGTGCGGTCGTGGGCGATCATCTCCTCGCGGGTCGACATGTCGACCCCGTAGTGGCAGGGGTTGCGGATCGGCGGCGCCGAGATCCTCAGGTGGACCTCCCGGGCGCCGGCGTCGCGCAGCATGCCGACGATCTGGCGGGTGGTGTTGCCGCGCACGATCGAGTCGTCGACGACGACGATCCGCTGTCCCGCGACGATCTCCGGCAGCGGGTTGAACTTCAGCCGCAGGCCGTGCTTGCGCAGCTCCTGGCCGGGCTGGATGAAGGTCCGCGCCACGTAGCGGTTCTTGATCAGGCCGTCGTCGCGGGGCAGCCCCGAGGCGCGCGCGAAGCCGGCCGCGGCGGGGTTGCCCGAGTCCGGCACGGAGATCACCAGGTCGGCATCGACCGGCGCCTCGCGCCAGAGGACCTCACCCATCCGCCCCCGCACCTGCTGCAGGACGCGGCCCTCCAGGCGGCTGTCGGGGCGGGAGAAGTAGATGTGCTCGAAGACGCAGGACGCGCGCCGGTCGGTCTTCACCACCTGGCGCGTCTCCAGCCCGCGCTCGGTCAGCGAGACCATCTCGCCGGGGTGCACCTCCCGCATCAGCTCGGCGCCGATGATGTCGAAGGCGCAGCTCTCCGAGGCGACCACGAAGCGCTCGCCGAGCCGGCCGAGGCTGAGCGGCCGGATCCCGTGCGGGTCGCGGAAGGCGACGATCGCCCGCTTGGTCATCACCACCGTCGAGTAGGCGCCCTGCAGGCGCGGCATCACGTCGGCGACGGCGTCCTCGATCATCCCCCCGCCGTGGGACGAGAGCAGGGCGGCGATGATCTCCGAGTCGGAGGTGCCGCGGAAGTCGATCCCCTTCTCCTTCAGCTCCGCCCACAGCTCGACCGCGTTGGTCAGGTTGCCGTTGTGGGCGAGGGCGACCTCGCGGCCGTCGTCGCGCCAGACCGGTTGCGCGTTCTCCCAGGAGCCGCCGCCGGTGGTCGAGTAGCGCACGTGGCCGACCGCCATGTCGCCCTGCAGCGCTCGCAGCTTCTCCTCGTCGAAGACCTGGGAGACCAGGCCGGACTCGCGAAGCGTCGTGATCAGCCCGCCCTCGCAGGTGGCGATGCCCGCCGACTCCTGGCCGCGGTGCTGCAACGCGTAGAGAGCGAAGTAGGCGAGGCGGGCGACCTCATGGCCGGGCGCGTATACGCCGAAGACGCCGCATTCGTCGTGCGGCCCCTCGCGGTCGAAGCTGAACCCCTCGTCGGGAGTCAAGGCGCGTATCCCTCGTTGCGATTGAAGACGGACGCGCAGGCAGCCCGCTGCCTACCTGCGCAGGGTAGCAGCGCCGTGCGGCTGTCCCACCCGTCTCCGAGCGCCGCTGTTTGCGGGGCTAAAGGCCGCGGGGCACCACTTCGGAGGCCTCGCCGGTCCGCAGCCCGAAGCGCTCCAGCAGGTCGGGGACGCTGTCGGGCTGCATCTCGAGCCCGTAGCGCTCTTCGAGGGCAGTCACCTGCTCGCCGTCCGCCCCGTCGGCCCCGCGCAGCGCCACTATCTCCTTGAAGAAGCCCTCGAAGCCCGCCGGAGCGATGATCTCGAGGATCCGGCAGGGCTCCTCACCGGCGTTCCAGAAGGTGTGCCACTGGTTTCGCGGCTTGAAGACGAGGTCGCCGGGGCCGGCCTCCAGCACCTCCTCGCCGAGCAGCGCGCCGATGCGCCCCTCGAGCACGTAGCTGTACTCGTCCTCCCTGCTGTGGCGGTGAAGCGGCGCCGCCAGCGCTCGCGGCGGCATCGGATGTTCGACCAGCGAGAAGTCGCCGCCCGCGTGCTCGCCGTCGATCATGAACCGCACCCCGATGCTGCCCAGGAACCCGGCCTCGCCGTCGCTGGGACCGATCACCGTCGCCATCTCGCCCTCCACTTCGATAGACAATGCTGTAGCGCGAAAGTAGCAGCGGCTGGGGCACCTGTCAATATTCGCAATACACCTATGTCCAACCAAAAACGCCCATATCGGATGAAGCGTCGGGCCGAGCGGGAGGCGGAGATGCGGCTTCGCATCACCGAGAGCGCGGTCGCGCTGCATGGGAGCGTCGGCCCCGCCCGGACCTCGATCAGCGCCGTCGCCGAACGCGCCGGCGTCCCGCGCTCCACGGTCTACCGCCACTTCCCGGACGAGACGGCGCTGTTCGGCGCCTGCTCGGCCCACTGGATGGGCGAGAACCCGCCCCCCGACATCGGCCGCTGGGCGGAGCTCGCCGATCCGGACGAGCGCCTAGAGGCGGCGCTGGACGAGCTCTACGCCTACTACCGCCGGGCCGGGGAGATGCTGGAGAAGCTGGTGCGCGACGAGCCGCTGGTCCCCGTCGTCGCCGAGCTGATGTCCGCCTTCCACCAGTTCCTCGAGGCGGCGACCGAGGTCCTGATGCAGGGGCGGAAGCTGCGCGGCGGAGCGCGCCGTCGCGTGCGAGCCGCGCTCGCGCACGCGGTCGCCTTCGGCACCTGGCAGCAGCTGGCCCGGGGGCAGGGGCTGAGCGACCGCGAGGCGGCGGAGCTGATGCGGCGGCTGGTCGCCGCCGCAGCCTGAGGGCTAGGAAGCGCTGCTGGGCTCTGCCTCGGCGTCGAACGCCGGCAGCCCATCGATGCTCGCGGCGTTCTTCCTCGCCACGTAGGCCTCGATCTCGGCTGCCCCGCCGACCCGCATCTTCTTCTCGGCCCAGGCCTCCATGTGCGGGCGCTCCCCCTCCAGGCTCATCAGCGGCACGCCGTAGCCGCAGGAGTCGGAGATCCGCACCACGTCGACGAGGAAGATCGCCCGCCGCGCCTCCTCGATGTCATGCGGGCTATCGAAGTCGGCCCGCTCGAAGAGGTCCTCGAAACGCGGGTCCTCGGCCGGGATCACCCGCGCCCGGCCGAGCAGCCGCAGGATCCGCGGCGGCCCTTGGAAGGCGCAGAGCATGACGACGATCCGCCCGTTCTCGCGGACGTGCGCCGCCGTCTCCGCCCCGCTGCCGACCATGTCGAGGTAGGCGACGGTGCGCTCGTCGAGCACCCGCAGCGTCCCGATCGGCCCCTTGGGCGAGACGTTGACGTGGCCCTCGCCGTCGAGCGGAGCCGAGCCGACGAAGAACAGCGGCTGCGATGCGATCCACGCCCGCTGGTGCTCGTCGATGCCCTCGTAGACCTTGCCCACGAGCCGAAACTAGCAGCGCTCCAAGATCAGTCGCCTTTCCGAACCAGGGGTACGGAAAGGCGACTGGCCCTACTCGACAGCCTCGGCCCGCTCCTCCAGCGAGCGCCAGGCGCGTTCGGCCGCCGCCAGATCCAGCCGCAGGCTCCGGTCGCCGGCGCCGATCTCGACCGCCTCGCCGCCGACGAGGCCGATTACGGTTGCTCCCAGGCCCTCCAGCGTCGCCCGCTCGCCGCTGAGCAGGAAGCCGCCCGGGCCCTCGCCGAAGAGCGCCTCCTCGGGCGTGCAGCCGCGCTCGCGCAGTGGGTGAAGGTCGACCTGGCAGCCGACGCCGCCGGCGATCGCCGCCTCGGCCAGGGCGCAGGCGAGGCCGCCGTCGGAGACGTCGTGGGCGCAGGCGAGCGCGCCGGCGCGCACCGCCTCGCGCACCCGCTCGCAGGCGGCGGCGACCGCCGGAACGTCGGGCTGGGGCAGGCCCAGGGCGAGCTCGCCGCGCGCCTTCGCCAGCTCCGAGCCCGCGAGGTTCGGTTCGAACGGGCCGAGGATCGCGATCGTCTCGCCCTCGCGGCCGAAGCCGAGGCCCGGGACCGCGGCCGGATCGGGCAGCTCGCCCACCATCGCCACCACCGGCGTCGGGTAGATCGGGCCGTCCGGACCCTCGTTGTAGAGGGAGACGTTGCCGCCGACGACCGGCACGCCGAGCGCCCGGCAGGCGTCCGCCAGGCCGCTCACCGAGCGGTCGAGCTGCCAGGCGCCGAGCGGCTTCTCGGGGTTGCCGAAGTTGAGGCAGTTGGTGAGGCCGAGGGGCTCGGCGCCGACGCAGGCGAGGTTCTGGGTGCACTCCAGCACCGCCTCGATCGTCCCCGCGTAGGGGTCGCAGGCGACGCGCCGCCCGTTGCCGTCGATCGAGACCGCAACCGCGCCGCCGGTCTCCGGCAGCTGCAGCACCGCCGCGTCGGCCTGCCCGGGACGCCGCACCGTGCGCGAGCCGACGAGCGAGTCGTACTGCTCGAAGGCCCAGCGCTTGGAGGCGACGTTCGGCGAGCCCAGCAGCGCCAGCAGCTCCTCCTCGGGGGCCGCCCCCACCGCCAGCGTCCGCCGGTTGCCATAGGTCCAGTCCTCCGGCTCGGCCGGCTCGAGGTCGTAAAGCGGACAGCCGTCGACCAGCGCCTCCACGGGCATCTCTCCGCAGACATCCTCCCCGCGCAGGACCCGAACCAGGCCGCTGTCGGTGACGGCGCCGATCTCCGCGCAGCCGGTCTGCCACTTCTCGCAGATCGCCCGCACCTCCTCCACCCGCGCCGGCTCGACCACCGCCAGCATCCGCTCCTGGGACTCGGAGACCATGATCTCGAAGGGCTCCATGTCGGCCTCGCGCAGCGGCACCCGGGCGACGTCGAGGTCGATCCCCAGGCCCCCGGCCGAGGCCATCTCGCCCGCCGAGGAGGTGAGCCCGGCCGCGCCCAGGTCCTGCAGCGAGACCAGCAGCCCCTTGCCCAGCAGCTCCAGGCAGCACTCGAGCAGCTTCGACTCCTCGAACGGGTCGCCGATCTGCACCGTCGGCCGCTTCGCCTCGTCGCCCTCGCCCAGCTCGGCGGAGGCCAGGACGGAGGCGCCGCCGATCCCGTCGCGGCCGGTGGAGGCGCCCATCAGCACGACGGCGTTGCCGACCCCCGCGGCCGCCGCGCGCACCATCTCGGAGGTCCTCGCCAGCCCCAGGCACATCGCGTTGACGAGGCAGTTGTGCTCGTAGGGCTCCTCGAAGTAGATCTCGCCGCCGACCGTCGGCACCCCGATCGAGTTGCCGTAGTGGCCGATCCCGCGCACGGCGCCGTCGAGCAGGTGGCGCGAGCGGACCGAGTCGAGCTCGCCGAAGCGGAGGCTGTCGAGGATCGCGATCGGCCGCGCCCCGATCGCGAAGACGTCGCGGAGGATGCCGCCGACCCCCGTCGCCGCCCCCTCGAACGGTTCCACGGCGCTGGGGTGGTTGTGGGACTCGACCTTGAAGGCGACCGCGTAGCCGTTGCCGACGTCGACCGCGCCGGCGTTCTCGCCGGGCCCCATCACCACCCGCTCGCCCTCGGTCGGCAGCTGGCGCAGCAGCTTGCGGGAGTGCTTGTAGGCGCAGTGCTCGGACCAGAGCAGGCTGAACATCGCCAGCTCGACGTCGCCGGGCTCGCGCCCCAGCTTCTCCACGATCAGCTCGTACTCATGGTCGGTCAGCCCGAGCTCGCGGTGTTTCGGGGCGCCGACAGTCATTCCCCAGGCGCCTTTGTCGACCCATGGTTTGCAAAAGCGCCTTGGGCGACGGCGGCGAAGACCCGCAGCCCGTCGGTCGACCCGGTCAGCGGATCGACGGCGTGCTCGGGGTGCGGCATCAGCCCGAGCACGTTGCCCGCCTCGTTCCGCACCCCGGCGATGTCGCGGACCGAGCCGTTGGAGTTGTGCCCCTCGGCGTAGCGGTAGGCCACCTGCCCCCGCGCCTCGAGCTCGTCGAGCATCTCCTCCGGTGCGTAGTAGCGGCCTTCGCCGTGCTTCATCGGGATCGAGAGCCTCTCGCCGCTGCGCTCGTCGACGATGTCCACCTGGCGGCAGATGAAGCGCAGCTCGGCGTTCCGCAGCAGCGCCCCCGGCAGCAGGCCCGCCTCGCAGAGCACCTGGAAGCCGTTGCAGATCCCCAGCACCGGGGCGCCGCCGCCGGCCATCTCCGCCACCGCCTCCATCGCCGGCGAGAAGCGGGCGATCGCGCCGGCGCGCAGGTAGTCGCCGTAGGAGAAGCCCCCGGGGACGACGATCCCGTCGAGGCCGTCGAGGTCGCGGCTCTCGTGCCAGACCAGCCGCGCCCGGTGCCCCGCCCGCTCGCAGGCCAGCAGGGCGTCCCGCTCGTCGCAGGAACCCGGGAACTGGAGGACGCCCCAGATCACAGGGTCTGGATCTCGTAGTCCTCGATCAGGGGGTTGGCGAGCAGCTTCTCGCAGAGCTCGCCGAGCCGCTCGGGGTCCTCAACCTCGAGCTCGACCAGGCGGCCGACGTGGACGTGGTCGACCCCCTCGAACCCGAGCGCCGGCAGCGCCCGTTCGACCGCCTTGCCCTGCGGGTCGAGGATCCCCTCCTTCGGCCTGATCAGCACCCGCGCCCGCGGCACTAGAAGCTCGTCCCGGTGATCCGCTCGTAGGCCTCGACGTATTTCTCGCGCGTCTGCTCGACCACATCGGGCGGGATCTCCGGCGCCGGCGGCTTTTTGTTCCAACCGCTGGCGGTGGCCCAGTCGCGCACGAACTGCTTGTCGAAGGAGGGCGGGGTGGCTCCCGGCTGGTAGCTCGCCGCCGGCCAGAAGCGCGAGGAGTCCGGCGTCAGCACCTCGTCGCCGAGGACGATCTCGGCGCCGGCGTGGCGGCCGAACTCGAACTTGGTGTCGGCGAGGATGATCCCGTGCTGGGCCGCGTGCTGGGCGCCGCGCTTGTAGACCTCGATCGAGACTCGCCGCAGCTCTTCCAGCAGCGGCCGGTCGCCGATGATCTCCGCTGCGCGGTCGAAGTCGACGTTCTCGTCGTGCTCGCCGATCTCGGCCTTGGTTGAGGGGGTGAAGATCGGCTCCGGGAGCTGGTCGGACTCGACCAGGCCGGAGGGCAGGTCGATCCCGCAGACCGAGCCGCCCTCGCGGTATTCCTTCCAGCCCGAGCCGGAGAGGTAGCCGCGGACCACGCACTCGACCGGGTACATCTCCAGCCGCCGCACGCGCATCGCCCGCCCCTCGACGTCCTCGGGCACGTCCTCGGAGAGGAAGTGGTTGGGGACGACGTCCTCGGTCAGCCCGAACCAGAAGACCGACATCCGGTTGAGGACCTTGCCCTTGTCGGGGATCGGCGTCGGCATCACCACGTCGTAGGTGGAGATGCGGTCGGAAGCGACCATCAGCAGGTCGTCCTCCCACTCGTAGATCTCGCGGACCTTGCCGGAGGAGAGGAGCTTGAGGTCGGCCAGTGCGCTCATCTGGCCCGATGCTAACCGTCCCGGGAGCGGGACCCCGCCGCGGCCGCGCTCTGCGATCCTTGGTAGGTGGCCCTGCCGCCGGAACCACGCAGCAGCTCCCTGGTCCAGACGCTGCGCTGGAGCTTCCGGCCGCTGCAGTTCATGGAGGACTGCCGCCGCCGCTACGGCGACTCCTTCAGCGTCAAGTTCCTCGGCTTCGAGCGGCCGATGGTGCTGATCTCCGACCCCGCCGCGATCAAGGCGCTCTACACCGACCGCGCTCACGGCCTGCCGCCGGGCCGCAACATCGTCCTCGAGCCGATCGTCGGCCCGCGCTCGCTGCTGCTGCAGGAAGGGGCCGAGCACCTGGCGAGGCGGCGGCTGATGCTGCCGCCCTTCCACGGCGAGCGGATGCGCTCCTACGAGCGGACGATGGCGGAGATCGTCGGCGCCGAGATCGACGGCTGGCCGCTGGACCAGGAGTTCGCGATCCACCCGCGGATGCAGGCGGTGACGTTGGAGGTGATCCTGCGCGTCGTCTTCGGCGTCTCCGAAGGGCCGCGGCTGGACCGGCTGCGCGGCATGCTCTCGACCGTGTTGCAGGAAACCGCCTCGCCGCGGGCCCAGGTCTTCGCCCTGGCGACGCGGCGCTTCCGCGGCGGCAATGCCTTCGCCCGCTTCGAGCGCCAGCTGCGGGAGGTCGACGAGCTGCTATTCGCCGAGATCGCCGAGCACCGCCGCCGCGAGGACCTCGCCGAGCGCGACGACATTCTCTCGATGCTGATGAGGGCCGAGTTCGAGGACGGCGGCAGGATGGAGGACGCCGAGCTGCGCGACCAGCTGATGACGCTGCTGCTGGCCGGGCACGAGACGACCGCGACCGCGCTGGCCTGGACCTTCGACCTGGTCCTCCGCCACCGGGCGGTGCTGGAGCGGCTGCGGGAGACGCTGGCCGCCGGGGAGGAGGACTACCTGCGCGCCGCGATCACCGAGTCGCTGCGCCTGCGCCCGGTGATCCCGCTGGCCGGGCGGCGCCTCGCCACCGAGTTGGTGGCCGATGGCATGGCGCTGCCGGCGGGCACCGACGTCACCCCCGCGATCTGGCTCGCCCACACGCGGGCCGACGTCTACCCCGAGCCCTTCGCCTTCCGCCCCGAGCGCTTCCTCGATGAGGGGCCGGACACCTACGCCTGGATCCCCTTCGGTGGCGGCGTGCGGCGCTGCATCGGCGCCACCTTCGCCGAGTTCGAGATGCGCGTCGTTTTGCGCGAGGTGCTCGGCCGCTGCGAGCTGCGCAAGGCCAGCCCGCGGCCGGAGCGAACCGGGCGCCGCAACATCACCTTCTCGCCGAAGGACGGCACGCCGGTGGTGGTCAGCGAGCGCCGGCCGGCCCGCGAGCCGGTCGCCGCCTGAGGCGGAAGCGCGCCGAAGAAGTCACCGAAATTCTCGTTTCTGCGCACCATCGGGGGCAATGTTCTGTCTACGCTGCTGTCAACATGGAGGCCATGCGGAACAGCTGGACCGACGACCGCCTCGACGACCTCAACCGGCGGGTCGAGAGCGGCTTCGCGCGGCTCGAGAACGAGATGAACCGGCGCTTCGACGAGTTCGACGCGAAGATGAATCGTCGCTTCGACGAGTTCGACGCGAAGATGAATCGTCGCTTCGAGGCGGTGGATGCGGAGATGAACCGGCGCTTCGAGGAGGTGGACCGACGGTTCGAAGGGGTCGACCGGCGCTTTGACGAGGTGGACCTGCGCTTCACGAAGGTCGAAGCCGGCTTGGACCGCCTCAACGACCGCTTCGACCAGCTGATGCAGGGCCTGCTGATCGTCGGCGGCGGCCTCGTCGCGACTCTGATCGCGACCTGCGCCAGCCTGATCGTGGTCCAGGTCTAGGTTGCCGAGCCGCCGGACTTCTCCGGCGCGTGTGGATGCTCCTTGGCCCAGCGGGCGATCGCGCCGGAGCCGGAGACCACCTCGCCGTCGTCGAGGACGAGGATCGGGACCTCGTTGGTGCCGCTGAGGCGCTTGACCTCGGCCCGGTCCGTGTCGCGGCTGCCCCAGGTCCAGGGCGCCATCCGGTAGCCGCCGACCGTCTTCAGCTCGTACTCGTAGCCGGCCGCGTCGAGCGCGTTTCCCGCCTTCGCGCAAGGGTGGGCGAAGCCGGGGCCGAGGGTCTTCTGGCCGCAGGTGTAGAGGATCATGCGGCCAGCCTATCCCCGCAGCGCTTCGAGCCGCTCGAATATCTCGGGCAGGTGCCGCAGATAGGCGCCATAGTCGAAGACGGCGTCGAGGTCGAGCTGCGGCGCGGCCTCGGCGAGCAGGTCGCGGAACTCCGTGCGCGTGTCCCAGGCCCGTTGCGCGTTCTCCTGGACCACGCGGTAGGCGTCGTCGCGGCTCATCCCGGACTCGACCAGCGCGGTCAGCGCCCGCTGGCTGAAGAGGGCTCCGTAGGTGAGGCCGAGGTTCTCGCGCATCCGCTCCTCGTTCACCTTCATCCCGGCCGCGACCTTGGCGCCGAGGTCCTGCATGTAGTCGAGCAGGATCGTCGCGTCGGGCAGGATCACCCGCTCGGCGCCGGAGTGGGAGATGTCGCGCTCGTGCCAGAGGGCGACGTTCTCGATCCCGGCGCTGGCGTAGCCGCGCAGCACCCGGGCGAGGCCGGTGATCCGCTCGGTGCGGATCGGGTTGCGCTTGTGCGGCATCGCCGAGGATCCCTTCTGACCGGCGGAGAAGGGCTCTTCGACCTCGCGCACCTCGGTTCTCTGCAGGTTGCGCACCTCGGTCGCGAAGCGCTCGAGGCCGGCGCCGGCGATCGCGATCGCGGCGAGGAGCGCCGCGTGGCGGTCTCGCGGCACCACCTGGGTGGCGACGTCCTCGCGCCGCAGCCCGAGCCGCTCCATCACCCGCGCCTCGACCGTCGGTGGGATCGAGGCGTAGGTCCCGACAGCGCCCGAGAGCTTGCCGACGGCGAGCTGGTCGAAGGCCGCCTGCAGGCGGGCGAGGTTGCGGTCGGCCTCGAAGGCGAAGCCGGCGAGACGCAGACCGAAGGTGGTGGGCTCGGCGTGCACCCCGTGGGTGCGGCCGACGCAGAGGGTCTCGCGGTGCTCGAGGGCCCGCTCGAGGAGGGCGTCGCGGTAGGCGCGGGCGCCGGCGAGGACGATCTCCCCGGCCCGCCGCAGCTGCAGCGCCAGCGCCGTGTCGAGCACGTCGGAGGAGGTGAGGCCGTAGTGGATCCAGCGGCCGTGCTCGCCGACCGAGCCCGCGACGACGTCGACGAAGGCCGCCACGTCGTGGTCGGTCACCCGCTCGCGCTCCTCGACCGCCTCGACCGTGAAGGAGGCCTCCTGCCGCGCCGCCCGTGCCGCCTCCTCCGGCACGACCCCCTCGGCCGCCCAGGCCTCGGTGGCCGCCAGCTCGACCTCGAGCCACCCCTCCATCTTCGCCCGCCCCGTCCAGACCTCCCCGATCTCAGGGCGCGTGTAGCGGCCGATCACGCGTTGATGATCCTCGCCGCCAGGACCCCTGCGTTTTTCGCGCCGTCGATCGCCACGCAGGCGACCGGGATCCCCGGCGGCATCTGCACGGCGGAGAGCAGCGCGTCGAGCCCGCCGAGGCTCTTGCCGAGGATCGGCACGCCGATCACCGGCAGGTCGGTATGGGCGGCGGCGACGCCGGGCAGCGCCGCGGACATGCCGGCGCCGGCGATGATCACCCGCAGGCCGCGCATGCGCGCGTTGTGGCAGTACTCCCGCACCTGCTCGGGATCGCGGTGGGCGCTCATCACCCGGACCTCGTAGCGGATCCCGGCTTCCTCCAGAGCGGTGCCGGCCGGCTGCATCTTGGGCTTGTCGTTCTTCGAGCCCATGATGATCCCGACGTGGGGCTCGTCGACGTCGATTTCGTTGAAGGCTTCCTCGACGGCGGGCATCGTCGCCGGGGCGGTCTCGGCCCCGCCCGCGGCGCCGGTGGGCTGTGGCTCCTCTGAGATCTCGCTCATCTCGCTCCTCTCTCGATTAGCTGGGGACCCGCTCGACGGCGCGGGCAGCGATGTCGGTGCGGATCTGCATTCCATCGAAGGAGATCCGGCTTGCCGCATCGTATGCGCGATCACGGCCAGTGGCGGGACTCGGGCCGCGGCCGGTGGCGTTTAGAACGCGGCCGCCGGCGGTGACGATCTCGCCGTCCCGGGCCGCGGTTTCGGCATGGGTCACCCCGGCCAGCTCTGCCGCCTCGGGCAGGCTTCGGGCCTTCGGCCCCGGTCATCAGCCCGGCGTACCCGTGGAAGGGCGCGCCGCGGGCGGCCATCGTCGGCACCCCGGCGATACCCGCATTGCTGGGAGCGCAGAGGGCGTGACGCGGTCCGAGCGGCGCAGCGCGGATGATCGCGTGCGCGCGACCGCCGCCACCGACGACCAGGACGCGCAAGGAGCCCTAGAGCGAGCCGGCCAGGTCCTCGGCCGGCATGGCGGTCAGCGTCTGGCTCGTCATCGTCCCGCGCGAGCCCAACTCGACCGAGACCTTGGCCATCGTCTTCTCGTCAGGCGCCTCGACCACGGTGACGAAGTCGTACTGCCCCAGCGTCGCGTACTGGGCCACCACCTTGGCCCCGATCTGCTCCACCTCGCGGTTCACCTCGGCGACCCGGCCGGGGTTGTTCTTCAGCGTCCGGACCCCATCGGCGGTCAGGTTCGTAAGCATCACGTAAGTCGGCATCCTCGTCCCCTCTACGGTCTAGATGGCCACTGCGCCTACCGTACCCCTGTTTCACGCAGCGTGAATCCCTGGCGGTGCGTATCGCCCCCCGCCCAACCGGCAAGCTCCGGCAGACGCCGAAGAACGGAAGCTCTCGCGAAAGAGGGATTCGGAAGCTCTACCGGCGAGCTTCCGTTTCTCGGCCGTTCGCCGGGTGCGTTTCGGCGGGAGGGATGCCGATACCCCGAGGCGGGAATGTTCGGCGAAATGCAATCTGTCTTCTGCGCGGGCGCAGCCCGCGCTCTAGGTTGCACCGGA
>Ga0308175_100002145_pt1 | contig 13467 bp, 13 predicted proteins | sample PhyCR1_3_FD_203893 | JGI IMG/M metagenome (GOLD analysis project Ga0308175, IMG submission 203893) | Soil microbial communities from UC Gill Tract Community Farm, Albany, California, United States - DLSLS.C.R1 | ecosystem: Environmental > Terrestrial > Soil > Agricultural land | place: USA...
TTCAGGCAAAACGGTCGCGGACATGCTGACGATCGTCAGCAGCCACGAGATTCGCGAGGCGGTGACAGATTCTCTCGGAACCGCGTGGTACGACTCGCAGGGCTATGAGGCCGACGACAAATGCGCCTGGCACAATCTCTATCAGATGACGAACGGCAGCGCATGGGTGCAACCGGAGTACTCGAACACGGACAAAGGCTGCGTCGTACCGAAGTGACCGCCGGCTCATGCCGGCTGACTGTCGGCGCCCCATAAAGGGGCGCCCTACAAGAACCGCGCACGCTCACCGCGCACGCGCATCGTACCTCGCCCATCGCCCATCGCGCCTCGCTGTCGGCGCCCCGTAAAGAGGCCCTACGAGGGCCGCGCACGTTCACGTGGCAGCGATGCCGTCCGCGCGACAACGCGGCGCCCCGTAAAGGGGCGCCCTACGAGGGCCGCGCACTTTCACGTGGCAGCGGTGCCGTTCGCGCGACAACGCGGCGCCCCCTAAAGGGGCGCCCTACAAGGACCGCGCACGCCCACCGCGCACGCGCACGCGCCTCCCGCCTCCCCCCTCCCGCCTCGCCCCTCACGCCTCACGCCTCGCGCCTCGCGCCTCGCCCCTCGCGCCTCCCGCCTCCCGCCTCACGCTCAGTATCCCGACGCTTTCGCTTCGTCGCCCAGCTTCTTCCCGTTCCTCCACGTATTCGGGCACAGCGGGTGCGAGAACACGGACGGTCCGTCGGCGGAGCTATACGTGATGTCGTCCGCGAACTCTCCTTTCTCCGGATCGAGCCCCGCGAGGTGACGCATGCGCTTCGCGATCTCGTGATCGGCGCACGCGGTGTCGCCGCTGACGCCGAGACCGCCGACGCGCGTCTTGTTCTTGTAGAGCGGCACGCCGCCGCCGAACGCGATGGAGCCGCCGCAAATCTTTCCATTCGTCTTGTTCATGTCCGACGGCGCGACCAGGCAGTCCGGACTGAACGGGTTCGGCTCGGCGACCCCCCACAAGGAATGTGACGGCTGTGTGAGCGTGTAGAGCCGCGCGGTCGACATCGGCGAGGTGTCCGTGCTGTACGCGTTCGCCGTGTAGGCCTTGGCCTTCGCGATCGCCTGACTGCCTGGCCACGCGCTGGCTGGATCGTCGGTGGCAACGGCCGTCGCACAGATTTCACCCGCGCGATCGACGATCGCTGCCCACTCCATGCGGCCCGACATCAGGCCGCCGGCTTCTCCTTGCGCCGGCGCGTCGCGCAGCCACTTCTTGAGATCGTCGGCGGACGGCAGGTCGCGGCAACTCGCAGGCGCCGCGCCTTCCTTTGCGCCGCGGCTCTGATCGCCGGCGCTCCCCGCCTGCGTCGTCGCCGGATCCGCGGCTGACGCCTTCTGCGATTCCACCTTGTTGCATGCGGCCGCAAGCCCCGCGGCGAGCGCCGCGCAGACGGCGAGACGGATGGTGCCCTTCATTTCAACCCCTCCAGGTACGTGACGAGCGCCCGCAGGTCGTCGCCGGTGAATGCGGTGACGTTCGGCATCTGGGCCTCCGGTTTCATCGACTGCGCATGGGTGACCCACGCTTCGAGATACCCGCGGCCGTTCGGATAGGCGTTGGCCGCGATCGCCTTGCGGCTGCCCAGATGCGTGAGGTCCGGCCCGACCAGCCCGTGCGCGTCCGTGCCGCGAATCGAGTGACAGAGGACGCACGCGTTGTTCATGAAGACGTCTTCACCGTGCGCAGCGACTGGATCCGTGGGCGGCGCGGCCGGTTTGCGCGCGCCGGCCAGCCATGCCTCGAACTCCTGCGGCGGCAGCGCGTCGACCAGCAGGATCATGTGCGCGTGCTGCGGGCCGCAGTACTCACCGCATTCGCCGCGGTAGAGTCCGGGCTGATCGACCTGCACGCGGATGCGGTTCTCGAAACCGGGGACGAGGTCCACCTTCCCGTGCAGCCGCGGGACCCAGAACGAGTGGATCACATCGCGCGTCTGGAGCCGGATGTCGATCGGCTGTCCCGTCGGCAGACGCAGTTCGTTGGCATCGACGACGTGTTCGTTGACGCCCTGGCCGAAGTGGTACTCGATTTCCCACCACCATTGATGTCCGGTGATCGTGATCATCGGCGGCCCCGCGTGCTGTTCGTGGTCGCCCATGGGAAACTTCCGCATCGTATTGAGCGTCAGCACGAAAATCGTGCAGAGGACGACCGTCGGTACGAAGAAGCCGCCAAAGACGATCCAGCGCTTGTCGGCCGGAGCATCGTACGGGGCATGCTCTTCGAGTGACCCGCGGCGCCGCGCTGCCACCCAGAAGATGAGCACCCACATCACGATGGTCACAATCGAGAAGGTGATGAGGATGAACCAGCCGAGGCGCGCGATGCTCTGCGCCTGCGGACCTCCAGGCGCAAGCATGGGCTGCACGCCACGGCAGGCCGTGAGGCCGAGCGCCGCCGCGCACGAGAGAACGCCGATCTCCACCCGCCGCGAAAATCCCATTAGCTTGGTGGCTGCGGCTCGTCTGGCGTGCGGAGCGATTTCACGTACGCCACGATTTTCCAGATCTGGTCTTGCGGCAACCGCGTGCCCCATGCGGGCATGCCATGCGCGCGTCCCTCAGCGATCGAGTCGAAGATCTGCGCGTCGGTGCTGCCATAGAGCCAGTCGACGTCCCGCAGACTCGGGCCCATGCCGCCGCCCGCGCGGCCGCCGTGGCAGCCGGAGCAGTTCATCCGCACGAACAACTCGCGACCGTTGGCCATCGCGGAGACGTTGTTCTGATAGGGATTTGGCCGCTGCGGCGGGTTCTGTGCCGGACCGGGGACCGGACCGACCGGTGTGGGGACCGGCGGAGGCGCCGCGTTCGCCGCGACGTCCCCCGGCGGGTGACTGCACGCAGCGAGCCCGAACGCGAGAAACGCCGCAGCCATCCAGACGAACGGACGATGGTGGTTCACCCCTGCACCTCCGTTCCCGCCGCGCCAAACGGGACGCCGTAGTCGGTGAGAATCGAATCGATCTCGCGCTTTCGTTTCTCGATCACCTCGTCCAGCGCGGCGGCGAGTGCCTGGTCTTCGCGGCGCACGCCCATCGAGATGTCGTAGACGAACGGCAGAAACGGCATGTCGACCTCCGGCGTGACCGGATGCATCTCGACCCGCGCGTGCGTCCGCCGCGCCACGTAGCCAGCCAGGGGTCCCCATGCGATGGCAACGTCGACGTCGTTTCGCGCCAGCGCCGTCATCAGTCCCCAGGACGGGTGATCGGTGGAGTAATCCCCGTACACGGTGTAGCCCTTGACGTTGTCGAGAATGTGGCGCGCGGCGAGCGCCTGCGCGGCAGGCGGATTATCGTAATCGTCTCCGGTGATTTCGATGCCCACTCGTAGGCGGCGCAGCCTCGGATCGTCGAGCGATCGAATGTGGAGTCCGCGCGAGCGCTCCGAGACGAAGTAGTAGGCCGACCGATAGTACGGCCTGGTGACGCGGACGAGATCGAACGACGACGGGACCCCGATGACGACGTCGCACTCGCCCGCCTTCAGCGTCGTCCTGATGAACCCGCGGCGCTGCGGCTGCCAGTAGTACTGCACCGTCCGGCCCAGATCGCGCCCGACCAGCTCGGCGATGCGGTTCTCGAAGCCCTGACCGTTCGCGTTCGAGAACGGCATGTCGTTGGGGTCGGCGCAGACGCGGAGGACGTGCGGGTCCGGCGGAATGCTCGCGTGTTCGACGACCGGCGGCGCAGCGAGATGCACGGGAGCCGCAGGCTGCTGCGGCGTTCGCCGCACGCTGGCGACAAACGCGAGCGATCCGACGAGGATCATCACGCTGAGCGCCGTCTGCTTAGAACCCGAAGACATAAACCGTGCTCCCCGCAGCCGTGTACTTCTTGATGTCCTTCATCGCTCCGACGACGCCGAGGCCGGCATACGGGTCGTCGGCCGAGATGGACGGAAATGCCACGGCGCCCATCCATCCGCCGACGCCCGAGTAGATGGCGACGTACTGCTTGCCGTCGGGGCCGAGGAAGGTGATCGGGTTGGCGACAATCCCGGACGCCGTGTGGAATTTCCAGAGTTCGGTCCCGGTACGCGCATCGAGCGCGACGAACCAGCCTTCGAGCGTTCCGTAGAAGACGACGTCACCGCCCGTCGCGAGCACGCCGCTGTAGACGGGCAGCACGGCGTCCTTCACGCCCCAGGCCTTCTTTGCGTGTGCGACGTCCCAGGCGACCAGTTCACCCTGATAGCCGCCCGGGCCGGGATACATCTTCACGTCCGCTCCGAGGTATGGCGTGCCCGCGATGTAGTTCGCCTCGATGCCTTCGTAGTCCATGCACGTGTTGTGCGACGGAATATAGAGAAGGCCCGTGCGCGGGGAGAAGGCAGACGGGATGAAGTCCTTCGCGCCGGTTGAGGACGGGCAGATGCCGGACGTGACGACACCGTAGTGGGTCTCCATCTTCGGGTCCGTCTTCTCGAGACCGGTTTTCAAGTCGTAGCCGGACGCCCAGTTGGTGGACTCGACGTATTTTTCCGCGGAGAGCAGCTCGCCCGTCTCGCGGTCGAGCACGTAAACGAACCCCGTCCGCCCGGGATGGATGAGGAGCTTGCGCGGTTTTCCCTGCCAGTCCATGTCCAGCAGGACGTTCTCCATGATCGAGTCGTAGTCCCACGAATCGTGCTTCGTGACCTGGTACGCCCACTTCGCTTCGCCCGTGTCGGCATCGCGCGCGAAGATCGTGCACGACCACTTGTTGTCGCCCGGCCGGAGGTCGGGATTCCACACGCCTGGATTGCCGGATCCGTAGAAGAAGAGGTTCGTCTCCGGGTCGTACGACATGTAGCCCCAGACCGTCCCGCCGCCCAGTTTCCACTGCTCCCCGCGCCACGTGCTGACGCCGAGGTCTTTGCCTTGATCCTTTGGATAGAACGGGTGGAAGCTCGCGCCGATCTTCACGTCCTTGTCGGGCCCCGAGTTGTACGCGCGCCACAACTCCTTTCCGGACTCCACGTCGAGCGCTGCGACGAAACCGCGCACGCCCAGCTCCCCACCGGAATTCCCGACGATGACTTTGTTCTTCACGACGAGCGGTGCCGCGGTCATGGTCTCGCCGATGTTGATGTCGCCGACCTTCGTGCGCCAGACCTCGTGTCCACCCTCGGCGTCGACGGCGACGACGTTGGCGTCGAGCAGGCTATAGATGATCTTCCCGTTCGCGAAGGACGCTCCCCGATTGACCACGTCGCAACAGGCGATGCCGACGGCCCGCGGATCCGGGTGAGGCTCGAAGATCCACTTGATCGCGCCGCCGGGCTTCGTCAGGTCGACTGCAATCAGATTGTTGGGATACGGCGTGACGACGTACATCGTGTTGTTGATGACGAGCGGCTGCCCTTCGTGCCCCCGGTTGACGCCGGTGCTCATCGTGGTGACGGGATGGAGGTTCTTGACGTTGCTGGTGTTGATGGTGCTCAAGGGGCTGTAGCGCAGGCTGCCGTAATCACCGGTCGGCATCGGCCAGTCGCCGTTCGCGAGCGCCGCGATCGTGTGGACGCCTGGCGCCGCGCCAGGGACCGTGCCCTGCGGCGCTTCCGGCCGTCCGTTCGCAGGCTTGTCGCCGCTGCACGCGAGACAGGCGGCGGCGACCGCTGCGGCGATGGCGAGTCTCCATTTCATCGTGTTACCTCAAGGTGTACAGGTAGGCCGCCACGTCACGCGCCTCCTGCTCTGACAAGCCGAGCGTCGGCATCGCGGTGTGGGCTTCAATCGCTTGAGGCGATCGGATCCAGTGGACGAGGTTCTCTGGCGTATTCGGCACCTCCCCGGCGATGAACGTGCGACGCGACCACCAGAGCAGCGGCGGCCCCACGAGCCCGCGGGCGCTGCGGACGCCCGGAATGGTGTGGCAGGCCCCGCAGCCGTATGCCTCGATGACGGCGGGACCGTGCGCGGGGTTTCCCCCCTGAACGGACGGCGAATATGCCACTCCGTACGCCGGATTGTCCCCGCGACACGCGCTCCCGGCGGAGGCGACGAGCACAACCCCCAGCAGCAGGACCGTCCTCATCGAATGTGCCCGCAGTCGAAGAGAAACGCGGATGAGAGGCCGCCCCAGAAGATCGCGATTGCGAAAACGGAGCTGACCAGAAAGCCGCCCAGCGCCATGAACTCGACCCGATCGCGCGCGTCGCTGTCCATGACATCCACCGCGGACGTTCGCGCCCGCCACTGCGACCACCCGCGGTTGATACCGGCGAGGGCGACCAGGAACGCGACGATGGAGATCCCGAGGACGGTCCACCGCACGGAGGCCGGCGTCATCGCGCCACAGGTGCGCTCGCCGAAGAACCAGCCAAGCAGCCCCTGCACGGCCCACGCGGCTGGCGGCGCCAGCAGCGCATACCATCCGACCTCGCCGCCTTGCGGCTTCGGCGGGACAGGCAGGTCGACCGTGCGGTGGGAGGGTTTCATCGCGTGATGTTCGGAGCGAGATAGAGCAGCCCCACGATCAGCAGCCACACGAAGTCGACGAAATGCCAGTACAGCGACACGTTGTGCAGCGAGCGGTGGGGCGGCTTGGTGTTCGGACCCATCTCCGGCAGCGCGAGCACGTAGACGAGCATCAACACCCCGAGCACGAGGTGTGCGCCATGAAAGCTGGTGATGGTGTAGAAAATCGAGCCGTAGGCGTCAGTCGTCGGCAGCAGCGTCTTCAAATGATTGCGGTACTCGACGGCCTGTAGAACGAGGAAGCCGACGCCCATCAGGATCGTCGCGCCGACGAGCAGGCGCGCGGTCCCCTTGCGACCCTCCTTTTCGGCGCGTTCGCCAGCGTGCAGGACGACGCTGCTCGCGAGCAGCACGACGAGCATGATCAACGCGAGCCGCATCTTCGGCGGCTCTGGCGGCCATGGGCCACGCGAGACGTGCCGGAGGTAGTAGTACGTGAAGAACAGCATCACGAAGAGTGACGCCTCCGTGGCGATGAACATGGCCATCGCCCACGTGCCGCGCCGGTCGTCGATGACGCCGTGCGGCATCGCCACGCGCGCGCCTTCCGCAATCGTCGTCATGCGGGCACCTGCCGTTCCGCCTCGGGCCAGAGCCACGCTCCGGCGATGATCAGACAGGCGAGGACGGCGGCGAGCGCAATCCCCATCGATTTCACCAGCAGCGCTGTGAACAGCACCGTCATCGCGATGGCCATGAGGAACGGCATGAGCGTGTCGTCCGGCATCTTCGCGATTGAGATCGGTACAGCGTCGAGGGGAGATGTCACCACGGTGACGCGCCCTTCGTCGAAGACGCGGTCGTCATCCGGATCGAACTCCTCGTCGAAGTCGTCCCACAGCGGATGCCGCGTCGCAACGACCGGCACGCGCTCCGACCCGTACACCGCGGGCGGAGACTCCGTCTCCCATTCCATCGTGTCGGCATTCCAGGGATTGGGGCCCGCGGGCACGCCGTACCGCATGCTGCGGAAGAAATTGATGATGCTGAGGAGGATTCCGGCCGTCAGCACGAACGCGCCGACGGTCTCGAGCATGTTGAGGCTGCCCCAGCCGGTGACCGCCGGATACGTGTAAATCCGGCGGGGCATGCCGAGCAGCCCCAGGATCTGCATCGGGAAGAACGTGACGTTCAATCCGATGAAGATGAGCCAGAAGCTCCACTGTCCCAGCCGCTCATCGAGCATGCGCCCCGTCATCTTCGGAAGCCAGTAGTAAAAGGCGGCGAACACCGGCAGCATGTTGGCGCCTACAAGTACGTAATGAAGGTGCGACACGACGAAGTACGTGTCGGTGAGCTGCCAGTCGAATGGAATCGCCGCTGTGACGATTCCGTTGAGCCCGCCGATGACGAAGACGAGCAGGAACCCGAGCGCGAAGAGCATCGGCGTCTTCAGGACCGGCCGCCCCTGCCAGATCGTCGCGACCCACGCGAGTACCTGGACCGCGCTGAAGATGGAAATCGTCATGCTCGCGGCGCTGAAGAAGCTCATCGCCATCTGGGTCATGCCGGTGGCGAACATGTGATGGACCCACACGCCGAAGCCGACCACGCCGGTCAGGACGGTGGAAAACGCCACCCACGTGTAGCCGACGATCGGACGCCGCGCGAACACGGGGATGATCATCGAAATCATCCCGGTCGCCGGCAGAAAGATGATGTAGACCCACGGATGGCCGAAGAACCAGAACAGCTGCTGCCAGAGCATCACGCTCCCGCCGCGCGCGGTGTCGTAGAAGTGCGTGCCCCACTGACGATCGAGTTCGAGGAAGACGAGCGCCGCCGTGAGCGGCGGCAGCGACAGGATGATCGAGGCTGAGATCGTAAAGGTGCTGTAGAAGAACAGCGGCATCCGGCTGATCGCCATGCCAGGGGATCGCAGCCGCATGATCGTCGTCACGAAATTGATCGCGCCCGCCGTCGTCGAAATCGTCAGGAAGAGCAGCGCCAGCGCGAAGAAGTCCATGTTCAGCCCGGGCGAGTACTCCTTGAGGGTGTAGGGAACGTAGGCAAACCATCCGGCGTGCGGCGCCTGACCGACAAACGGGCTTGCGTAGAGGAACAACCCCGAGGCGAGGAAGGTCCAATAGGTGAACGCGTTGAGCCGCGGGTACGCCATGTCGCGCGCGCCGCTGAAGAGCGGGATCAGGTAGTTCGCGAAGCCCGACAGGATCGGCGAGGCATACCAGAAGATCATCGTCACGCCGTGCATCGTGAAGATCTGGTCGTACTGTTCAGGCGTCAGCACGGCGGCTTCGGGCCGTGCGAGTTGAATCCGGATTGCCAGCGCCTCGAGGCCGCCGACGATGAGAAAGGCGAACGCCGTGGCCAGGTAGCGCAGCCCGATCTCTTTGTGATCGACCGTCGCAAACCATCCCCAGAGGGTGTGCGGGCGTTCCCAGAGGGCGAGCAGACGCCGACGGATCGCGGCGTGATCCTTGCGCACGGCGAAGCGCCTCATGGCAAACCGTGTGCCCGGTTCCGGAACGATTAGCCCGTCCGGGAAGGATGAAAACGTCTTAAACCCGATGACGTATGTAGGTTTGAGCTACGCCGCGTGCAGACGACCGCCAACTCCGGCTCGCCTGCAGCCGAGATACTCCTCCAGCAGTCGCCAGACTGTCAGGGGGCCAGGACGGTCGGCTCGGGCGGGGATTCCGGGGCGGGTAACAGGAACCATCGCCACAGGGCGGGCATGGTGCCGTCGACCTGCTGCACGATGACGTTCATCTGCGACGGCCGCCGATCGCGCGGAGCGACGTCGAGCCGGCGGTGAAGGGGCTGCGGATTCGATCGCAGGTGCTGCAGCAGGTCCTCGGCCGTGCGACGGTTTTTGAACCACAGCGCCGCCGGCTTCCCGACCATGTGGCGCTCCGATGAATGGAGCAGCAGCAGCGCCTCACGGTTCGCTTCGGTGACGACCCCTTGCCCGTCCGTGAGAAAACACGGGATGGGGACCCGGTCGAGCAGATCGCGATGCCGCGTCGTGAGCGCCTCGAGGCGGTCTTCGAGCGTGCGGCAGTGTTCCTCGACGCGGCGCAGCTCGATAATCAGCTCGCCTACGAGCGACGAAATCTGGACCAGTGTATCGGGATGACTCTTGAGGGCCCGCTCCGCCGTGCGAAGGATGCGGGCGCTGAGCTGCTCGAGATAGGTCGCGCGGTCGCCGCGGCGCTTTGGAACGGCCGCGGCAGCCGTTGATGTCTCGTCGTCCATCGATTCGATGTTCCTACCGTGAACTATACCTGCGAGACATCGCTCGTGTCCTGCTTCCCCCCGGACCGCGCGCGACGGTCTTCGGCAGGCGCCCCCCGTTTCGACGTGAGATTCCTCGCGCTGTTCACGAGCGACACGTGCGAGAACGCCTGCGGGTAATTGCCGAGCAACCGCTTGTTCCGAGGATCGTACTCCTCCGAGATGAGCCCGAGATCGTTGGTGAGCGCCGCGACCCGCTCGAAGATCCGGCGGGCCTCGTCCTTCCGTCCCTGCAGCGCGTAATTGTCCGCCAGCCAGAGCGTGCACGGAAGAAATGCCCCTTCTCCCGGCGGAAGCCCGTCGACGTCGCGCGTGCTCTGGTGCATCGGATACCGCAGCAGGAAACCCTCGCGCATCAAATCATGCTCGATGGCCGCGACTGTGCCGAGGATCCGCGGATCGTCGGGCGGCAGGAAACCGACGAGGGGCAGCAGCAGCAGGCTGGCGTCGACCTCGTTCGATCCGTAGTACTGCGTAAACGCGTTGCGTTGGTGGTTGAAGCCCTGCGCACAGACCTGTTCGTGAATCTGTTGGCGCACGCCACGCCATCGATCCACCGGCCCGTCGTGCGTGAACTCCTCGGCGATGTGAATCGCGCGATCGAACGCCACCCAGGCCATCACCTTCGAATGTGTGAAATGCCGCCGCGGCCCGCGCACTTCCCAGATGCCTTCGTCCGGTTCCTGCCAGATGCCTTCGAGGCAACCGATGAGCACCTTCTGCAGCTCCCACGCCGCAGCGTCAGGTTTCACCCCCGAACTCAACGCCAGGTGCATCGCGTCCATCACCTCGCCGTAGACGTCCAACTGCCGCTGCCCGGACGCGGCGTTGCCGACGCGGACCGGCGCAGACTTCTCGTACCCGGGGAGCCACGGCAGCTCGAATTCCCGCAGCCGTCGCTCGCCGGCAGCGCCATACATGATCTGCAGATCGCCGGGGTCGCCGGCGACGGCCCGCAACAGCCAGTTGCGCCACTGGGCGGCTTCTTCGGTGTAACCGCCGACGAGGAGGGCGTACAACGTGAACGTCGCGTCGCGCAGCCAGCAATAGCGATAGTCCCAGTTGCGGACCCCGCCAATCTTCTCGGGAAGCGACGTCGTCGGCGCGGCGACGATGCCGCCGGTCGGCGCGTAGGTGAGCGCCTTCAGCGTTATCAGTGATCGAACCACCAGATCGCGGTATTCCCCGTCGTACGTGCAGTGCGACGCCCAGTTCTCCCACCACTCGCAGGCACCCTCGACGGCCTGGAGCGGCTCGACGTACGGCGCAGACTCGTGGGAGGGATGCCACACCAGCAGAAACGGCAGGCGGTCACCCGCTTTGACGGTGAATTCCGACCGAGTCGTGAGATCGACCCCGTGCGTTCGAACCGGAGCCCACAGCGAGAGTGCATCGGGTCCGGCGATCGCGAGCAGCACGCCGTCGATGCGGCGCACCCAGGGGACCACGGACCCATAGTCAAACCGGATGACCAGCTCCATTTTCATCTGCACTTCGCCGTCGACGCACTCGACGATCCGCGCGAGATCGACGCTGTTGTCGCGCGGCGGCATGCAGTCGGTGATGCGAACGGTTCCCGTCGATGTGCGGAACTCGGTTTCGAGGACGAGCGATCGGCCGAGGTAGCGCCGCGACGTCGCGCGGCTGCCGTCGGCAGGGCCGATGAGCCATCGGCCGTGTGACGGATCCCCCAGAAGCGCGGAGAAGCACGCGGCCGAATCGAATCGCGGCATGCAGAGCCAATCGATTGATCCGTCGCGACCGATGAGTGCGGCCGTGTGCGTGTCGCCGATGAGCGCGTAATCCTCGATCCGCTGCGCCATGCGTTCAATCCTACCAAGCAGCGCTGCCGCCCGTTGCAACCGCCGGCCCGTGACCTCGCCCCCACCGGGCGTACCCATTGCAGCCCACGATGCATATGCCCGGCTGGCTTGCTGCAGGATTCTGGGGAGGCGTTGCAGGCGCGGCGCTCGTCGTCGGCGCCGGACTCGGATTCGGGGTGAGCATTGGCAAGCGACTCATCGCCGCCGTCATGGCGTTCGGCAGCGGCGTGCTCATCTCCACGCTTTCGTTCGATCTGATCGACGAAGCGTATCAACGGGGCGGATTCGACGCCGTCGCCGTTGGCTTCCTCGGCGGCGCTGCCGTCTACACCGCACTGAACGTCTGGCTCGCGGCGAAGGGCGCGAAACATCGCAAGCGATCCGGCGGGCAACAGCCGAGCGAAGCGGAACATCCGGGGAGCGGCCTTGCCATTGCGCTCGGCGCTCTGCTGGACGGCATCCCTGAGTCGATGGTGATCGGCCTCAGCCTGCTGCACGGCGGCGCGGTCAGCGGTGTCGCCGTCACGGCGGTGTTCATCTCCAACATTCCCGAGGGGCTCTCGAGTTCGGCTGGCATGCGGCAGGCTGGCCGCTCGGCGCGCTACGTGTTCGGCGTCTGGATCGGCATCGCGGTCATCTCAGGGTTCGCTGCGCTCGCCGGGTACGTGCTGTTTCAAGGAGCGTCGGCGAACGTGATCGCGGGCACCACGGCCATTGCTGCGGGTGCGATCCTCGCGATGCTGTCCGACACGATGATCCCCGAAGCCTTCAGCGCGGCCCACAACATGGCCGGGCTGGTGACGGTCTTCGGGTTTCTCCTCGCGTTTGTCCTTACGAAACTTCAGCAGTAATGCATGGCCGGGCCGTAGCCGGACGGTACGCCTCGGCCGTGCAATTGCAACGCGCTGCTGCGAATGCCGGCGCTTTTCGGCCAGCGATCCGGTACGCCCTCTGCACACTGTTCACTGGCAGTGGAAAAACGCAGAAAGGAGCATGAAACGTGAACGTGTGGAAACTTCGATGGGCAACATCCACGGGCATCGTGGCAGCGGCGGCAATGTGTGTCGTGATGACCGCGCCGCCGGCGCTTGCACAGGGCGCGCGGTGGAGCGAGCGAACCATCCTCCAGTTCGACCGTCCGGTGATGATTCCCGGCAAGGTGCTGCAGCCGGGCACTTATATCTTTCAGCTCGCCAACACGCTGGGCGACCGCGACATCATGCAGGTGTACACGTCCGACCCCAACAATCCCGGTGATGAGAGCAATCTCATCGCGACGACCGTGACCGTTCCGACCAAGCGGCCGAAAGCGAACGGGGACGTCGTCCTGAAATTCTCGAATACCGAAGGGTCCGAGCCGATCGCGCTGAAGGCGTTCTTCTATCCGGGGACGCTGCTGGGCCATCAGTTTGTGTATCCGCAGGACGAAGCGATGAAGATCGCGCAGGCAACGCACACGCTGGTCTTGTCGAAGGACGTCAAAGGCGCCGACGTGGAGAAGGGGACGCTGTACAGCCTGGACGCGAACGGTCGCCGCACGGCATGGCAGCAGGATCCGGACGTCGCGCGCGACTGGGCGGCGTGGGTATCGAGGCGACAGCCGTCGCAGCACGCGCGCACCCGATGGATGCACGACAACGACGCGGTCGGAACGTCAGGGCACGCCGCGTCACCGACCTCGAACGTGTCATCCGAGGCGCACGCGGATGCGATCACCCGGATCGTCGATCAGGCGCTCCACGCGTCAGGTCGGACCATCACGGTCGATCGCTCCACGCTGGAGCAGATCCGATCGCACGCCGAAGCCATTCGAAACGGCGGCGGACAGCGCTGACACGACGGTATGGGACCCGTGGAGCATCTTCTCGGCCAGCCATTGAGCAGCCTGAGGGT